>Ga0209530_1000037_pt1 | contig 103584 bp, 89 predicted proteins | sample BlaSpr_A8_Ref_O1_FD_187987 | JGI IMG/M metagenome (GOLD analysis project Ga0209530, IMG submission 187987) | Forest soil microbial communities from Thunder Bay, Ontario, Canada - Black Spruce, Ontario site 2_A8_Ref_O1 (SPAdes) (version 2) | ecosystem: Environmental > Terrestrial > Soil > Boreal...
ATGGTGGAGGCGGGGGGAGTTGAACCCCCGTCCGAGAAGCCTTGCAACACGAAGTCTACATGCTTATCCCGTTCCGAAGGTTTCGCTGGTAGAGCTCAGAACAGGCAAGACGCGCTGCCAGCTAGTCCGATGATCTCGCCGCCGCATTGCGGACCGAAACGCGGCAACCAGCCTACTGTGTGACGCCCGATCCCAAACGCGTAGGTGACGCCTGGGGGAGCGCGTAGCCTAATTTAAGTTAGGCTGCGAGTGCCAACTGTGAGTTGCCAGTTGTGTTGTTCCACCATATTGCGGGTAGGTGGTACCCGGCATGCCTTCGAGCCGCTACAGTTTCCGTCGAAACCGTTTCGCCCCCGAGGTCCCCACTAGAATACCACCCCGTGCCGCGCACGGCCAATTCGAGCCGCCGATTGATGCGCTAAGTCTGCACCGGCCGGGGTTGAGCCGATGGCCTCGCAAAAATTCCGCACCCATGCTACGTTCCCATTTCCATGCCCGCTAAAAATATCGTCCGTGAACCGCGCTGGCCGGCCTTCGTGGCCATGATCGCTGCGTCGGGCGTGTATTGGGCGTTGCCCGAACCGCTTTCGGTCGGTCCGGGCTGGGGGCTGTTCGCGATTATCGCCCTATTGATGATCCCGATGGTTATCTCGCACAAGCGGCAGGATTTTGGTATCACCCGAATTTTAACGTTCACGGCGAATGGCATCATCACCGTTGCGATGATCGCTTCTCTAGGATTCTTGATCGATGGCATTCCCAAACACCGGGAGCCGCCGCAGGCTTTGTTGCGCGCCGCGGTGGCGCTGTGGTTCGCGAATGTTCTAGTTTTCGCGTTGTGGTATTGGAAGCTGGACGCCGGCGGCCCGCTGGGCCGGGAGTCCGCGACTGGAAAAATCGAGAGTGCTTTTCTGTTTCCACAAATGCTGGCGGACAGCGAACCGGGCGCTCAGCAAGGTAAGAAGGATCCGGCTAAGGTCGACCCGCAATGGACGCCGCATTTCATGGACTATCTTTTCCTGGCGTTCAACACCAGTACCGCCTTCTCGCCCACGGACACGGCCGTCTTATCGCGCTGGGCGAAGGTCGGGATGATGCTCCAGGCCATCATTTCGCTGGCGATCATCGCCATCATCGCAGCCCGCGCCATAAACATCCTTTAGGTCTGCGTTTCCAGCACGCTCGCCGCTTCGTAAACCGCAAAATCCCGCCAACCCTCCGGCGTGCGCTCACGTCTAACCCTAATGAGGCCAGGCAAACCGGTCCCCAGGCTGTACCGATGCACTACAGGCACCCGATATCGGAATGTTTGTTGACACTTCTGGCACCCGTTTCCATAATTCAATCAGGCACATCCCTGTGACTAAGAAGAAAAATCCGGTCGAACATGCCCTCGAGGGCGCGGTTTCGCGCGCTTTGCGCGACAATTTGACGCCGCTGCAACGTACCGCTGACGAATTGCAGCACGCCTACGCCGATTTGGTGGCGGCTTGCGGCTCCTCGAAGCCCAGCAACGCCTTGCCGGCCCTTTTGCGGGCTCAATCCGCAGCGGCGGCTCTGGCTGCCGGTCTTTCGGTGCTTTCCAATTTTGTGGCGGTGGCCTGGAACCCGCGCGATCCGCTGCCGGGCGAAAATGAAACTTCGGCCCATGACGATTCTGCCGTAGCTGTAGCCGAACCCGCTGAAGAAGTGGCCGAGTCGGTCCCCGAAACCGTCGAAGCGCATCCCGAACCCGAACTCGAGTGGGTGGATGAGCCGCGCGGCGATTCCGACTTGGCCGAAAAGGCCGCGGAAGAAGCTTCGAGCGAACAAGCGTCGATCGAAACTCTTTCCAACGCCGAAGCCGAACTGGCCGCGGCGATTCTGCCGGAAGAAGCGGCCGTGGCCGAAACGCAGGCTTTCGACATCGCCGCGCTGCCCACTGAAATGCAGGACCTCCACCGCCGCGCCAACCGCGTCGCTAAAGTGGCGATGCAAGACATAAAACTTTTGCGCCCGAAAGATGTCCGCCTCGGACGCGAACACAAGGACGTCTGCACCAGAATGCGCGGCGATCTCGATAAAGCCCGCAAAGAATACGACCGCCGCTTCCGCGCGATTGAAGGCCACCCGGTGGATTATTTCTACCACTGGCTGGTCGAAATTCTCGCCGAAGGCGACGCCGAAACTCTCGGGGAATATCCGTATCCCTCGCCGGTTCTGCGGCACTAAGAAAGTGTAAATGAACGTAGCCGGGCCTTTTTTTCGTACAGCTGCATGTGTATTGGCATTCTCCGTCGCTGCTTATCCTGCAACGAATCCGCTCGCCACGTCCACAGCCCAAACTACGCACAAAAAGTCCGCGCAGAAGTCTGCTGCGAAGCCACCCGCTGCGCCGGCGCCCGCCTCGGGACTGGCCAAGCGGGTCGAAACGCTCTCGCGCCAGTTGAAACAGAAAAATCCGGGCACCGCGTATGCCCAGCTCAGCGCCATCGCCAACCAGAAATCTTCGCTCGTTCTGGGGATGCGCGCCGCGCTGGCCCTGGGTTATTACGACTTGTCGAAAAATCGTTACGCCGACGCGGTGAAATGGCTGGAGCCGGCGCAGAACGATCCGCTCCTGAAGGATTACGCGCTGTTCTACAGCGCCCAGGCCAACATCGCCCTGAATAAAAACGCCGTCGCGGTGGGCCAGCTGAAATATTTTCGAAAAGCCTATCCGGATTCGGTGCTCTCCGAGCAGGCGCTCGGTGCCTTGGGCACGGCGGCGTTGGCTTCGGCCCAGCCCAAGGAAATCCTGGCGGCTCTCGATGGCTATCCTGGATTGCAAGACAAACCTGCGCTGCTTTTTCTGCGGGCTCAGGCTTACGAAGCCCTGAACGATCCAGTGCGGTCCGCCATCGACTACCAGAAGGTCTATCTGGTTTTTCCCACGGCCGATCAGGCGCGCGAGTCCGGCGAGAAACTCGGCTTTTTACGCAGCGTCAAAACCACGCAACTGCTAGTCCCCGAGATTCCCGTCGAAAAACAGATTGAACATGCCGCGGCGATTTTCGGCGCACGCCAGTGGAGCGAGGCGCGCAATGAATATGCGCACCTGGTGACGGTGTTGAAAGGCGCCGAGCAGGAACGCGCCGAATTGCGCGTGCTCTTGTGCGGTCTGGCTCTCGGGGCTGGCCCCGCGCAGGTGGCGGCGCTGAAAATCAACGACGCCGATGTCGACGCCGAGCGTTATTACGCGCTGGCCAACCATTTCCGCAATCAGCAGCAGGAAGCGCAGATGGTTTCAGCCATCGACGCGGCCATCGCCCGCGACCCCTCTAGCCGCTGGACCGAATCTGCGGTCTTTCTCGGAGGAAATTATTACTGGGTGCAACTCGATCGCGATCGCGCGGTGAGCTACTACAAACGTCTCGCCGATAATTTCCCAGCGTCGACCGACGCCGCTCCGGCGCAATGGCGCGTCGCCTGGGCTGCGGTGCTGAAGCGTCAGCCCGATGCTTCCGCGCTGCTCATCGACCATCTTCGCCGTTTTTCCGGCACGACGTTTGCACCGGACGCGTTGTACTGGCTGGGACGTTTGGCCGAGGAAGCAGACAACGCCGCGCTGGCTCGCGCCTATTACCAGAAATTGCAATCACGGTTTCCGCAGAACTATTTTTCCACCACCGCGCAGGCGCGTTTGAAACACCTGGGCCCGGGTCCGGTGGAGGACGCTGCGGTGTTCGCGTCAATTCAGACGCTGCCAGCAGCCCTGACTTTGGGCGCCACTATTCCGCCGTCCGCCGCGGAACGGCAGGCTCGCGCCGAAGCCTTGCGCTCGATCGCTTTCGATGCCTCCGCAGAGCTGGAGTTGCGCGCCGCGTACGCCGCGACCGGCGAGCCGCGCTTGCTGCTCGAAGCGGCACAAGAGGCGGCGCTCTCCGGTCGCGTCGGAGTCGCGATCGTTACCGTGCGCCAGATTTACCCGCAACTCGAATGGCGCAGGTTCGAAGATGTTCCGCGCGAAGTGTGGCTCGCCGCCTACGCCATGCCTTTTCAGCCGCTGATTCAATCGCGCTCCGCGGCCGTCGGCCTCGATCCGATGTTGACCGCCGGACTGATTCGCCAAGAATCCGCCTACTTGCCGGATGCTCGCTCCGGCGCTAACGCTTACGGCCTGATGCAGTTGCTGCCGAAAACCGCGCGGCGCTACGCCAAGCAGGCCAAGGTCCGCTATTCCACGGCCCTGCTCTTCGAGCCGGACTACAACATTCATCTCGGCACGATTTATCTGGCCGGTTTGCGCCGCGATTTTGGAAGTGTGGAATCCGCGCTCGCCGCGTACAATGCCGGAGAAGAACGCGTGGCGCAGTGGACCGCCGGACAGAGTTATCGCGAGCCGGCCGAATTCGTGGATTCGATTCCGTTCACCGAAACGCGCGAGTACGTGGAAATCGTCACGCGCAACGCGGACATTTATCGCAAGTTGTACGGCACGCTTGCCAGCGCGCCGGCCGTGAAGTCCGCTGCGGCGACGAAAACGCCGGCTAAGCCGGTGGTCAAGACCGTACAGGCCAAACCGATTCGAGGTGCACACGTTGAATCCCGCAAAACCGGCACCGGCTCCGGCGAATAGTCCGTCCCTTTCTCCGAAAGTCGCGCAGTTCACCGAATCCGTAATCCGCGAAATGACCCGCATGGCCATTCAATATCAGGCCATCAACCTGTCGCAGGGTTTTCCGGATTTTCCCGCGCCGGCGGAAATCAAGCGCGCCGCGCAGGAAGCCATCGCAGCGGACATCAACCAGTACGCGATCACCTGGGGCTCGAAAAATTTGCGCAATTCGATTGCGGAGAAATTCGAGCGTACTACCGGGATTCCCATCGACACCGAACGCGAAATCACGGTCTGCTGCGGTTCCACTGAATCGATCATGGCCACCATGATGGCCATCATCAGCCCCGGCGACGAAGTGGTCGTCTTCGAACCGTTCTACGAGAATTATGGACCGGACGCGATTATGTCCGGCGCATCGCCGCGCTTCGTAAAATTGCACGCCCCGGATTGGAAATTCGACCCTGAAGAGTTGGCCGCAGCGTTTGGCCCCAGAACCAAGGCGATCATTCTAAACACCCCGAACAACCCCACCGGAAAAGTTTTCGAGCGCGCCGAGCTTGAAATGATTCGCGATCTTTGCGTGCGCTGGAACACGTTCGCCGTCACCGACGAGATTTACGAACACATGCTCTACGACGGCGCGAAACACATTCCGATATGCACGCTCGATGGGATGCGCGAGCGCACGGTGACCATCAACGCGCTATCGAAAACATATAGTGTCACTGGCTGGCGTGTCGGCTGGGCCGTGGCTCCGCCGGATGTGAGTGTCGCGATCCGCAAATGCCACGATTTTCTGACGGTGGGCGCCGCCGCGCCGCTGCAGGAAGCGGGAGCCATCGCGCTGAAATTTCCGCAGGAGTATTACGATAAGCTGGCCAGCGATTATTTGCAGCGCCGCGAACGCCTGCTCGGCATTCTTACCAACGCCGGTTTCAAATGTTTCAAACCGCGCGGCGCGTACTACATCATGACCGACATCGCCGATTTCGGTTTCCCCGACGACGTCGCGTTTGCCAAATATCTGGTCAGCGAAATCGGTGTCGCCGCCGTTCCGGGTTCCAGTTTCTACAAAAATCCAGCCAGCGGGCGAACGCAGGTTCGCTTCACCTTCTGCAAAACCGAAAAAACGTTCCAAGCCGCCGAAGAACGTCTGGCCAAGCTCAAGAAATCCGCCTGACCCAAATTGTCAGGGTCCGTTCCCACTCGCGATTTTCTGCGCTACCTGCTCCCGCAGCTGCTTGGCCCGGATTCCGGCCGCGCTTTGCGGGTCGAGTTTCAGATACTGATCGATATCCGCCAGCACCGCCGGATAATCCTGCGCGCGCAAATGAATATTGGCGAATAGCCTGTAGATGATTGGTGAAGCCGGCGAGAGCGCCCGTGCGCGCTCCGCCGACTTCAATGCTTCGGAATCCTTGCGCAGGTTGAACAACGACCGGCCCAGTTCGTAATGACCCAGCCAGAGGTTCGGGTTCAATTCGACCCCGCGCCGCAGCGCTTTCTCCGCCTCGGCCGACTGGCCGCGATCGAGCAGCACCGTCCCCAGGCCCACTTCGGCCTCGCCGTATTTGTCGCCGCTCGCCGCGATCGACTTGCGCAAATTCGCCTCGGCCTCTCCGCTGTTCCCCAGGGTCAAGTGCGCCAGCGCCATCTGGTAGTAGGCCTCGTAATAACCGGGCGCAGCCGTGACCGTCGCCTGAAAATCCGCCAGCGCGCCCGACAAATTTTTGTCCACATACATTTTTTTCTTACCAGCGGCGAACGCATCGCGGGCGGCCTGTGGTAACGACAGTTCATGCACCGAAACGCTCGCGCTGCTAGCCCCCGCCGCAGTTTCGGTAGTGGTCGCAGCCACCGGCTTGAGATAGACCGGCACGCCGCGGTCGGAAACGAACGCGAGATCGACGTCTAGGGTGATGGTCTCGAATCCCAAAGCCGAAATCTGCAGGGTGTATTTGGCGGGCGCGATGCCATGAAAGACAAATTCGCCGGAATCCGAAGTAAACATTTCGGCAACTTCGACCCCGCCGGCATCGCACAAGCGCACGTACGCGCTGAAAACCGGCCGGTTGTCTTTTTCCATGTAAACCGTGCCGGAGACGTTCGCGCTACCAGCGCCGCCGTTTTGTTGGGACCAAGCTAGCGGGGGAAGGAGCAAAGCGGATGCCAATACCAACGCAATTAGAAAAAACTCCGCGCAGTGCCGGTTCATAGGAACCTCACCCGTACCGTTGGCGGGAGTATACACCCAAAAATCGCCGACAAGTGATGCGGGCGAGGCTGGCGCAGAATCCGCTACGAATTTAGGTCGAAACTTTGCAAATACGCCGGCACCGTTACCGGCCAATGCAGCCGGTTGGTGACCGCCGCGCGAAACGATTCCAGCGCCACCGGTTCGCCGTGGACCAGAAAAGTTTGCTTGGGCGCAGCGGTAAACCCCGAAAGCCAGCGCAACAACTCGCTGCGTCCGGCGTGGGCCGAAAGCTGATCGACGGTCACCACTTCCGCGTTTACTTTTACTTCCTGTCCATGAATCCGCAGATATTGGGCGCCCTCTTGCAGCGCGCGACCATTCGTTCCTTCGCCTTGATAGCCGACTAGCAACACCGCGTTCTTCGCATCCGGCAACCGCTGCGCCAGATGATGCAGGATGCGTCCGCCGGTAGCCATGCCGCTGGCGGAGATGATGACGCACGAGGCCACGTTGTTGATCGCCTTCGATTCGTCCACCGTGCGGGTCATCTTCACTTCGCGCAGGTTCAACGGATCCTTGTTTCCTTGCTGCTCGGCGTTGGTGAAATCCAGATCATGATCTTCGCCGTGTTTCGCGTAAATTCCGGTCACGCTGATGGCCATCGGGCTGTCGACGTACACCGGAATCTGTGGAATGCGCTTGGCTTCGTCCAGTTGCCGCAGATACCACATCAGCGTTTGCGTGCGCCCCACCGCAAACGACGGAATCACCACCGCGCCGCCACGCTTCGCCACCCGATTGATCGCGTCGGCCAGCGCATCCGCCACCGAACCGGAGGGATGGTCGCGATCGCCGTAGGTCGATTCGCACAACAGAAAATCCGCGCGCGAAGGCGGGGTGGGATCGTTCAGGATCGGCTGGTCATAACGCCCCACGTCGCCGGAAAACACGATCACCGTTTGCTTGCCGTTTTCGGTGATGGTCAATTCAAGCCAGCAAGAGCCGAGGATGTGTCCGGCGTCATGCGTTCGCACGGAAAATTCCGGACTGATCGTGAACGAATCCGAGCGCGGAATTTCCTTGAACTGGTTCAGCGCCGCTTGCGCATCGGGTGTCGAATACAAGGGCAGGGGATTGGCGTGGCTGCTGTATTTTTTCTTCGCCGCGTACTTCGCGTCTTCTTCCTGCAGGTGCGCCGAATCCAGCAGCAACAACTGACCAAGCTCGCGGGTCGCCGCGTCGCAGTATATTGGCCCGCGATATCCGGCCTTCACAATTTTCGGCAGGTAGCCGGTGTGGTCGATGTGCGCGTGGGTCACCACCACCCAGTCGATGGTGGCCGCGTCGAGCGGCAGCGGGTTCCAGTTCCGCTGGGTCAGTTCGTTGGGGCCTTGAAATAAACCGCAATCGACCAACAACTTTTTGCCGCCCGCTTCAATCAGATACTTGGAACCGGTAACCGTGCCCGCTGCACCCAGAAAAGTTATTTTGGCCATAGGGTCAGCATTCTAATCTGGCGCGAGCAAAAAGCCGCACGCTTTCTGCATTCTGTTGAATTTCCTGCGGCTTGACACTCACGTTCCGCCCGAATTAGTCTTGCCGCTCATCGGCCACTCACGACATCGAAGGGGAAAATGATGCCATCCCAGCCCGACTGCTTCCGTTTTTTCCACCTGAATGATCGGCGACCGAAATTGCTCGCCACCAAGTTCTGGTTGGCCGCACTTCTGGCGCTGGGGTGCGCGACCATGCTCGCGGCGCAGGATTCGCCCGCGCCCGCTTCGACCACGCCGCAAGCGAGTTTGGCCACCAGCCCCGCCGACAATGGCGACTGGGTTCATCAATCCCTGGGCCAGCACGCCATTCAGCTTGGACTTCTGGCGGGCGCCGGCACGGGCCTGGGCCATTCGGGCGGCACGCAGTTCGGCTACGCCGGCGGGCGCGGCGGAATCATTCTCTCCCCCGAATTTCTTCCCGGATTTCTTCGTGGAAATTTCGAATGGGCCGCGGACGTTTTGCCCATGTACCTCGTTCTACCACCGGCTGGCGCGGTCTGGGGCGGCAGCATTCGCCCGGTGATCTGGCAGTGGAATTTCACCAGCGCCCATAAATTCGCGCCGTACGTGGCCGCCGTCGGCGGAATTGTTTTCACCAGGGAGAATGTTCCGCCGGGTAACACCTCGCAAGTGAATTTCACTCCGGGCATCGCCTTCGGCAGCAACGTATTCGTCAAGCCCCACCGCGCGCTTTTCGTCGAGGGTTCGATCGCGCATCTTTCCAGCGCGAGCCTCGGCGACCGAAATCCGGGCTACAACGTGAATTTTCTGTTCACCGTGGGCTATAGCTGGTTCAAAGGCGGGCGCTGAGATGAGCCATCGCCGAATTTTCTCAGGCGTGCTGACCGTCGGTTTGCTTGTCGCTGGCTCACTCGTCTGGGCTCGGGCCGGACACTCGCCTTCGCGCGCAACTATTCGCTCAGCAGTCGCCGGACAAACCGTGTGGGCGCCACAAACACTCAGCCCCGAAGGTCAGGCTGCGCTGCAGGCCATCATCAAATCCGGCAATTTGCCAGAAATGCGCTGGCCGAATTTCAGCGATTACATCGCGCTGGTCCAGGAGTTTTACACTTCCTACGGCAACGCTATGCCTTGGATACGCGGCATGCAGCCCACGCCGCAGGCCCAGCAAGTCATCGACTTGTTGTTAAAAGCGGATCAAAAAGGATTGTCTGCCGACGATTATGACGGCCCGCGCTGGGCTGGCCGGCTGGCGAAATTCGCTGCGGGCGCTAAGCCGGCGGCGTCGGAACAAGACGCCATTACGCTCGACGCCGAGCTCACCGTCAACGTGATGCGCTATATCTCCGACCTGCACATCGGCAAAGTGAACCCGAAACATTTTGATTTTGGATTGAATATCGACGCCAAGAAATACGATCTGCCCGCTTTTGTGAAAGAAAATGTGATGAATGCTCCGGACGTGGCGACGGCGTTGGTGCAGATCGAACCACCGTACCCCGGCTATCAACGCACCATCCACGCCCTGCAAACCTACATTCAGTTCGCGAAGGACTACAACGCGCAGCCGCTGCCGCCGATCACCAAGACGGTAGTCCCGGGCGACCCGTATGAAGGCGTGCCGCAGCTGGAGCGCTTGCTCCGCATGTTGGGAGATATGCCGCCCGAGGCTCCGCCTCCGCCGCCTGCGGCTGCCGATGCCGCCGCGGTTGCCGCGTCCGCACCCGGTGCATCGAATGTTCCGGTCGTTGTGACGCCCATCTACCAGGGACCAGTGATCGAAGGAGTGAAAAACTTTCAGCGCCGGCATGGGCGCACGGGCGATGGGCGAATCACGGCGCAGACTCTCACCGACTTGAATACGCCGATGCTGAGCCGTGTGCGCGAAATGCAGTTGACGCTCGAACGCTGGCGCTGGCTGCCGCTGGATCTGCATGCGGCGCCGATTGTCGCCAACATTCCGGAATTCCGGTTGCGCGCCTACGACGAAAATTTCAAAATCGGTTTGACCATGAACGTGGTGGTGGGCAAAGCCTACGACCACGACACCCCGGTGTTCATCGATTCCATGCAATATGTGGTCTTCCGGCCGTACTGGAGCGTCCCGTACTCCATCGCCCGGGCCGAATTTCTTCCGCGCATCGTGCGTGATCCGAATTATTTGGCAGCGAAAGGTTTTGAGGTGGTGGACGCCAAGCAGAACGTGGTCAGTTCGGGCGCGGTGTCGCCGGAGGTGCTCGAACAGTTGCGCTCCGGCAAACTTTTCATCCGCCAGAATCCGGGTCCGAAAAATTCGCTGGGCCTGGTGAAATTTATTTTCCCGAACAGCTACAACGTGTACATGCACGATTCGCCAGAGCAGGAATTATTTTCGAGGACGCGCCGGGATTTCAGCCACGGTTGCATCCGGCTCGAACGGCCCGCCGATTTAGCCGATTGGGTGCTGCGCGGTAATCCAGGATGGACTACCGAAAAAATTCGCGCGGCGATGCAGGGAAGCGCCAACAACAATCAGGTCAACCTGACGAAGCCAATTCCGGTTTTGATTATTTACGCGACGGCAGTGGTCACTGAGGATGGGCTCGTGCACTTCTACGATGATATCTACGGCCAGGACGCGGCGCTGGAAAAAGTCTTGGCGAAGGGCTACCCGTTTCCCAGCAACTAGTCGCCAGTGCTCAGGCTCGGCGGGCAATCAAAACACCACTGCGTCACGCGCCCGGTATCCACATGGATGAAATCGGAATGAGGGTAGTAGCCAACGCCACCACGGGCCAGCGCCAGCGCCGCCCGGCGCAACTTCAGCGTGTTCACACCCGGCATCCTTAGATCGATCGCTTTGGCCTGGATGTGCAGGCTGTGGATCGCCACACCATTGGTATGCGCACGCAGCGCTGCGTTCGTCTCCGGGGTCCGGTAACCACAAACAATGTCGATTTCACCGCCGGGATGTCCGACCGACGCCGTAAGGTCCGCGAGAATGTCGTACAGCCGCGGATCAAAATGCCGGACCTCGTTGGTGTTGTGATCGCGCAAAAAATAATCGAGCTTGGCCAGCGCGCTGGAAACGTATTCGTCGCCGCGCTTGTAGACGATGTCGATGCGCTCGTTGGTGTGCGTATTGAACAGCTGCACGGAACGCTCCGCGCCTATCGTGGCGGATGCGCCCGTGGCTGAAATTTCCCGCGGGTGCGCGCCCGTCGGAGTGGGCGAAGTTAGTACCAGCGCGGCGAGCGTCGTCTGCACAGCCCGCGCCAAAATTTGAGTTATTCGCATATTTGCCCGGCTTAATTTTAGCATAAGCAGGCTCAAATCGCGTTCTGCGCAAGCTTAAGAATTAACGGCCGCACCCGAAAAGTTCCACGTCGCATGTAACGACGCCGACGTGTAATAAAATAGTATAGGAACAGTCATATGTCTCTGCTATACCCTGTGTAGGATCGTCCTGATATCGGCAATAATTGCAGTTGAGACCAAGGAGGAGCAATGCCACGCAACGCACTGACCACCTTGCCGCAACCCATCTTCAACGAAGGAAGCATCACTCCCGATCCCACCCAGTTCAAAACCAAGCATCCCTCCGATACCAAGCTGTACGACCAGATTCAAGACCTGCTGACCAAAGACGTCGTCAGCTTCAGCCCTTCGCGCCTGCCGAATAACCAGTTGTTTTCACTTCAGCAGGCACTTGGCGTGCACGGTCCTGAAATGGTCAAAAATATTAAGTCCGCCGGCAAGATTATTTTTCACTCCACCGGCGATACCGGCGCGTCGAACGAAGGGAAATACGGCAACGAGTTGCGCGTAGCCGATCAATTGACCGCCGATTGCCAGACGTCCGACCAGGTCAACCGGCCCGCATTCCTCTATCAGCTTGGCGACGTGGTCTACGATTTCGGCGAATCGCGGTATTACTACGATCAATTTTACGATCCCTACCGCAATTATCCCGCGCCGATTTTCGCCATCCCCGGCAATCACGATTCTTTCGTGGTCCCCAACACACCGGCGGGCAGCTTCCCACTGGAAATTTTTCAGCGCAATTTCTGCGCGAAGCAGCCCACCATCACCCCGGAGGCCGGTTCCTTGCATCGCACCGCCATGACTCAGCCCGGAGTGTATTTCACTCTCGACGCGCCGTTCGTGCGCATCATCGGCCTATTCAGCAATGCACTGGAAGATCCCGGCGTAATTTCCAGCGAGAACAACAAATGGAAGACGGTGCCGAACTACCAACTCGATTTCCTGACCGCCCAGCTCAACCTGATCAAGAAAGAAAAATACAACGGCGCGGTAATTCTGGCGATGCATCACCCGCCCTTCAGTTATTCGCCGGCCGCGGGCGCTCAAGGCACCGGCGGAAATCACCCCAGTAGCCCGGACATGCTGCGCGATATCGACACAATCTGCAAAGCACAGGGCGTTTATCCCCACGCCGTTCTTTCCGGCCACGCCCACAACTATCAGCGGTTCTCGCGCATGGTGCAGTTCGGGAGTAAGACCTACGAAGTCCCGTTCATTATTTGCGGCGACGGCGGCCACAACGTGAACCAGTTGGTGCAAGCGACCAAGGGCCAACCCGCGCAGGAGCCGGATTACGGCGCGGACGTCAGTTACATGGATCAGAAACCGGCGATAACTTCAAAAGGCCTGATCCTCAAACATTACGACGATCAGAATTATGGCTACCTGCGCATCACCGTCGACGCCGAGTCCCTGAAAATCGGTTTCAACCAGGTCGGCAAAAATTCGATTCCGCAATCCAGAACGGATTTGGTCACCGTCGATCTGGCCAGTCATTCGGTCGTCGGGAATTAAATTTGTTTCGCATATTTTCAACGACGGGATTGCGCGAAGTGTTTGGCCCCACCACTTCGCCGTGTTATAACTTATCGGTAGCGTTCAGTGGGGCCGTAGCGCAGTTGGGAGCGCGCCTCGATGGCATCGAGGAGGTCGCGGGTTCGAACCCCGCCGGCTCCACCACTTGGCTTCATCGCTATTCCGCTGAAATCAAGCCACTTGCCGATGCGACCTGTCGCCATCGGCCCAGTACCTCCGATTCATCGCTCCGGCGGAATTTTGTGCTACGCTGGTAACAGTTCAGGGCCCGCCGGTGTCTAACTCTCGTATGGGCGCATCCTGGAGGATCACGGCGCACGGCATGTCCGACCTCGCACAGTCTTTGCCCTGGGGACGCGACGAGTCCGAGCTGATCACCGAGCTGCAGGCGGGCTCGGAGGCAGCTTTCGGCTGGCTCGTCACGCACTACCACTCTGGGGTCTACAACCTTGTTTACGGAATTCTCTCCGATAGCGCCGACGCCGCCGACGTAACCCAGGAAGTTTTTCTCCGCGCGTTTCGTGGCATTCGCGATTTCCGCCGCGGCAGCTCGCTGAAAACCTGGCTCTACCGGATTTCCGTGCGCCAGGCGCTGAACCATCGCCGCTGGTGCTGGCGCCATCATCGCCAACAAATTTCGATCGACGCCGAAGAAGAAGGCAAGCACGCGGCCTTGGATTTGAAAGACTGCGAAGCGAACCCCTTCGAGCGTTTCGAAACCCAGGAAATGCAGACCAAAGTTCGCGCGGCGCTGGCCCAGGTTCCCGAAATTTTCCGCGGCGCGGTCATTTTGCGCGACCTCGAAGACCTTTCTTACGAAGAAGTCGCCGAAGTGATGGAAGTTTCAGTCGGCACCGTGAAATCCCGAATCCTGCGCGGCCGCCGCCTGCTCAAAGAAATTCTGGATCCGCTGGTGCATGCGCAGCCGCAACCTGCGCGAGCGGCTTCAACACTTTCGCCATCCCTCGCATCGGGGGTTGTATCTGACCCGAACCGGGCCCTGACGCCCATCGCACCTCCCGCAGCTGCCACGGACCTCGCCGTCTCTGCCGCTGCTCTCGTATCCGTTCGCACCCAGAGGAGCACGTCATGAATTGCCGTCAGTCGGAGCGCAAACTACCGGGGTATCTCGATGGCGGCATCTCGCCGCGCGAGCACGCCTCTGTGCGCGAACACCTGACCACCTGCCAGAGCTGCCAGGTTCAACTCGAACGCTATCGCCGCCTGGCGGTTTGCCTCGCGAACGTCCACGCCGAAATGCCTCCGGCGGATCTGGCGTTGCGCATTCGCATCCGCGCTTCGCAGCACGTCACCCCGGCGGCGCGTTTGCGGAAGGCCTGGTCAACCGTTTCGATGACCTTTGAAGATTTCCTGAAGCCGCTCGCCGTGCCAGCTACCGGCGGAATCCTGACCGCCCTGATCGTCTTCGTGCTCGTGGCGCACAATGTCTTGGTGGGCGTGCCGGTGGGCATTGTGCCCAACGATCTGCCCTTGAATCTGGTTCAACCCGCGCGCCTCGAAAGCCTGGCGCCGTTTCCGCTTCCGGGGAGCCAAGGCGATTCCGGTTCAGCTCCGCTGCTCTTGGAAGCAACTCTGAACGCTCAGGGTCAGGTCGTTTCTTACAAAATCCTGGCCGGTCCTAGCGATCAGGCCGTCCTGCGCCAAATCGACCAGATGATGATGTTCTCCCATTTCCGCCCGGAACTCAGTTTCGGTCGTCCACAAGCTGGCGGCCGGGTGCTGCTCAGCTTCAGCGAAGTCCGGGTTCACGGCTAAAAACGCGCGGCGTCCGCTACTCCCTATCGAACTCAGAAATCTTCGCGAGCGAGTCCATAGCTACACGCAGGTCGCGTCCGGCGATTTCTTCGGCGACGCGCCGCATCAGCCACGACCGGCCCAAACGGTCCCCGTATTTCCGCGATGCCCAAATCGCCACTGGAATCACCGCCACGCCCAGCAGGAAGTTAAGAGCCAGAAAATTCCTCCCGAAAATCTGGTAAGCGTCGATTCCCCAAGCCCCCTGCAGCGCGACGATCAAAAACGGTATCCACCACACGAGCTGTCCGGTCAGCAAGTCCCAGCGGAACGCTCGCAGCCGCATGATTCGCAAAGATTCAAGCTGCTTCTGAATGCCCGTGACCGGTTGGTCGAACTCGATTTGTTCGGCCACCACCGCCTGGCGAATGGCCACTGCCACATTGACCACCACCCAAACGTCCAGTATCACGGCCGGCACCAGAAAACGCGGCTCCATCCAATGCTGGTACATGAATTGACCCATGGCCATGAGCATGGCCAGCCCGGCCGCAGCCGCCACGCCCTGAAAGAAAACGAACCGCCGCAAGGGAGAGCGCACTTCCCTTGTGACCGACATCATCAAGATTCGCCGATTCAGCTGTAGACTTTCATCGAGCTTGCGGTCCTGCTGGGTCCACTTTTCCTGCAACATTTCCAGGTCGATCATGTCTCGCTCCCTGGGCCAGCCGGCACACTTCCGGCGACCTCACGTTTCATCCTGTTTTTCACACGGTTAATCTTCGTCGCCACGTTCGTTTCGCTGATCCCCAGCACGCTGGCAATCTCCGGATAAGTGTTTCCGTCCAGGTACAGCAGGATCAGGGCCTTATTCAAAGGATCCAGCCCGGCGATGAACCGGTACAACAGCTGAATTTCTTCGGGCTCGCTTCCTGCCGAGTCGGCGGCCTCTAAGAGCGGTCCTTCGTCCGAAATGATGTGTCGTCCTCGTGTGCTTTCACTCCGGTAGTAAGAAATGGCTACGTTCAACGCAATCCGGTACATCCAGGTCGAGAATCGGTACTGCCGGTCATACCTGGGGAACGACTGCCACAGATTCAAAACGATTTCCTGCGCCAGATCTTCACGAGCGCCGCGCTCCCGGCAATACGAATTGCAGATCTTGTAGAGGATTTTTTTGTGCTCCTCCACCAGAGTCATAAATTCCGCCCTCGCTGTCGGACTCGTCATCCCCGCCTCTGCGGCTGCTCGAATCGCTCGCCTCGCGCTGTCATAATGTTATTCGCGCCAGCGGCCCAAAAATCACACATCCCGGCATAATTTTGCCGCTTTCCGGCGACGAGCCCGCCCGTCGTTTGCGTGGCCCTGGTTCCTTGACTCCATCGAAGCTGCCATTTAGAGTCATTCCGCATCTTTATCTAGCATCCGTGGTAGTGCGCGGTCTCTACGTGAGAACGCGCACGACCGTGGAATATTCTTTTAGTCTCCAAGTCTTCTTAAGGGAGCCAGGTCATTCGAAAGCTTTTCCAGTCGCAGTCATTTCTCGCCTGCCTTGTCGCCCTCATTTTTCTTTCCAGCGTGCCGTTCTCACGCCTGCACGCGCAAGCCAGCGCCGAATCAAGCGTCATGGGCGTCAGCGTCGAAGCCAGCGAGCAGGTTTTTTCCACCATGTGCGCGCTGGATGCCGCCGGCTTCAACTCCGATGAGAGCACGCTCGCCGAAATGCCCTCGCGCCTGGCGTTGCGCACTGAACTCCTGAACTTGAGAGGGCCGGCCACCGATGCGCTCCGCGACTTTTATCGCGATCACAAACTCAACGATCCCGGTGAGACGCTTTCTCGCTTCATCACTTTCGCACTGGTCGTGGGCCCTCCGCCGCGCTTCAATTATTTGCTCGATCACGATGTTCTGCCTCCCGACGTTCTGGCCATCGAAGAATTCCAGGAAATTCTGCAGAATTTTTATAAGGAAGCGCACCTCGATCTGCGCTGGCAACGAGTCCAGCCCGAATACGAACGCGCCGTGGCCCGGGATGAGTCGCCCGTCCGCCGCATCGTTCTCGTCTCCAACGGTTATCTTCGCGAAATTTATAACCCGCGCTTCGGCCACACCTTTACCGTATACGTCGAACCGCTGGTGGGCGCCCGCACCAATTTCCGCAACAACGGCGATCACTACGCCATCGTGATCGGCGCGGGACAGGAATTTCCGACGGCCGAAGTACAACACGCCTATCTTCATTTCATGCTCGATCCGTTGCCGCTGAAATACCGCAACGTCCTGATGCAAAAGAAGGGAATTCTGAACGCCGCCGCTCTGGCTCCGCGGCTGCCCGTTGAATACCGCTCCGATTTTCTGGCCTTCTCCGACGAATGCCTGATCAAATCCGTCGAGTTGCGTATCCGCCACCTGAAGCCGGAGGAACTCGAAAAAGCTCTTGTCGAAAACGATCGCGCCGGATTTGTGATGGTCCGTCCCTTCGTCGCCCAGTTGCAGAAATTTGAAAAATCCGAACCGGCCATGTCGCTGTATTTTCCCGATCTTATCGCCGGCATCGACGTCGAGGCCGAACGCAAGCGCCTGCAGAATTTCGCGTTCGCCCCGGAATCCGACGCCGCCGCGGCCTTCGCAAAAAAATCGGAAAGAGGTGCGGCCGTCCCGACGGACGAACTGAGCCAGTTGCTCGCCGAAGGCGATCACGAAATCGCGACTCAGGATCCGACTGCCGCCGCGGCTACGTTCCAAAAGATCCTGGCGAAACACCCGGACGAGCCCCGCGCATTCTACGGTTTGGCCGTCGCCTCGTTGCTGAACCACGATGCGCCCCGAGCTCAGGAGCTTTTTGAGAAATTGGTCTCGCCGCCGCACACTGGCGCCACCGATTCCGCCGGCGCTCCGGTCACATCCGACCCTTCGATCCTGGCCTGGTCGCACGTATACTTGGGGCGCATGCATGATTTCGCCGACGAGCGTGACCAGGCCGTCAGCGAATACGAAGCTGCTTTAGCGATTGACGGTGCGCCGGAGGCCGCCCGCGCCGCCGCGACCCGCGGCGTCACCACGCCCTACGGGCCGCCGCCGAGCAGCAACGAAAATCAGCAGAAGCAATAAGCCCGCGGCGCAATCGCCGGCGGGTATCTAACCGGAAGGGAAGTGAAATGACCATGCCATCGTTCGGAAAAAAAATAGTGATGCCCGCGATCGTATTCGCTCTCGCACTTTTTGCTGCGCCGCGCTCGTCTGCCCAAGCCGGCGGCTCTTACCCCGCCCCGGCGCCGCCACCCGCGCAAGGTGCCGATAAATCCGCAGCTCCCGCCGCGCCGGCTGCCCCCAAAGTTGACCCGGCGGAAGAAGCCGATTACAAAGCCTTCTTCGAACTCAAGCCCGAGGAAAACGATAAGCGCATCGATCTCGGCGAAACTTTCGTCCTGAAATATCCGAACAGCAAGTACGCTGAGGGCGTCTATTCGCAGCTCGCCAACGCCGAGTACGCCAAACAGAATTACCCCAAAATGTACGCTGACGCCGACAAGGCCTTGGCCCTGAACCCGGATGATCCCACTCTCCTCGTTCTGATCGGCTGGGTCATTCCGCACCAGTACAATCCTAATGACATCAACTCCGATGCCCAGCTCGACAAGGCTGAGAAGTATGAAAAGCACGCGCTGGAAACTCTTCCGACCGTGGCCAAGCCCGCGACCATGACCGACGCTCAATTCGCCACCGCGAAAGCGGCCGCCGAATCCCAGGCGCACAGTGGTCTTGGACTGGTCTACTTCCGTAAGCAGAATTGGGAAGGCGCCGTCACCGAGTTGACCAAGGCCACCGCCACCGCCACGCCGCCCGACCCGACCGACTACTATGTGATGGGCGTTTCGCTCGGGCACCTCAATCGCTTGCCCGAAGCTGCCGACGCGTACGGCAAATGCGCCGCGATGCCCGGCGGCCTGCAAAGCGCCTGCAAACAGAGAGGCGAAGACGCCAAGAAGCAAGCCGCGGCCAAACCAGCTCCCAAACCGTAAACGCGGGTTATCAGCGTGGTCAACTCAGCGCACTTGGACCCCGTGAACAAAGACGAGCGCGGTGACCTGGAGGCCATCGTCGGCCATCACTTTGCCGCGCCGGAATTGCTCGAGCGCGCGATTACCCACCGTTCTTTTCGACAGTTGTCGAACGGCGCGGACAATGAACGTCTCGAATTCCTCGGTGACCGCGTCCTCGGCCTGATTGTGAGCGAATATCTTTGCCAGTCGAACCCGGACTGGGATGCCGGCCAGCTCTCGAAGGGACTGGCCCGCCTGGTCAGCGCCACTTCGCTGCATGCTGCCGCTCAGCGCTTAAAGCTCGGTACTCATTTGCGATTGGGCGCCGGCGAAGAGAAAACCGGTGGCCGCGACAAGCGCCGGCTGCTCGCCGATGTTTTTGAAGCGATTCTCGGAGCGATTTATCTGGATGCCGGTTTGCCGGCCGCAGCGGCCTTCCTGCAACGCGCGCTGCTGGCGCCCGCGCTCGCCGCCCACGCCCACGGCATCGAGCGCACCGACCACAAATCTGCGCTGCAGGAATGGCTGCAGCAACGGGGCCGCGCGCCGGTGGAATATCGCGTGCACCGCGAATCCGGCCCGGATCACCAGAAAATATTTGAAGTGGAAGTCTGGCATTCGAGTGCGCGGTTGGCCGCCTCCGAAGGCCGCAGCAAAAAAGAAGCGGAGCAGGAAGCCGCTCGCGCGGCGCTGACGCTGCTCGAAAGCCGCACGGCCGAATAGGCCGCGGACTAAAAGGAATTCATGGAAGTTGAAACAACCGCACCTGGGCCACCGGAAATTCCCGAAAATGTTGCCGTTCCGGCGGTCGAGCCGCCGCACATGCTGAGCCGCCGCAGCGCGTTGGCTGAGTTTGCCGAACTGCTGCTGGTCACCATGCTGCTGGCGCTGTTTGGCACCACGTTCATCGTGCAGGCTTTCAAGATTCCCTCGCCGTCGATGGAACCCACGCTGCTGATCGGCGACCACGTGTTCGTGAATAAATTTATTTTCGGCGGCCGCGGCGCCTGGTACGAAAAATTGTTGCCGTACCGCGCCGTACGCCGCGGCGATGTGATCGTCTTCAAATTTCCGTTCGACGATCATCCGCACTACGTCAAACGCGTCATCGGCGTGCCCGGCGATAAAGTTCGGATCATCAACGGTGACGTCTACGTTAACGGTTCACGCCTGCACGAGCCTTATGTCGTCCACGATCCCACCTACGAAGATCCTTTCGGCGATAATTTCCCGCCGATGAATCACGACCTCATCGAGATTGCCGCCCGCCGCGAATGGGCCGATCAGATTCTGGACCACGTTCAAAACGGCGAGTTGGTCGTGCCTCCGGATCACTATTTTGTTTTGGGAGACAATCGCGACCGCAGCCTCGACAGCCGCTACTGGGGATTCGTCGACCGCGATGCGATCATGGGGCGCCCCATCTTGATTTACTGGTCGGTGCAAGCCACTTCCGAGGATTACTCCGACCGCGGCATCGGCAGCGTCCTGCACGGCATCGGTCAGACTTTCATGCATCTTTCCAGCCGGACCCGCTGGCACCGCATGTTCCGCGAGGTTCACTGACCCGCGCGCAAAAGTTTCGCTGGTGATTCGCCGCGCTTTCCCTAACAATTCTCAACACCTCGATTCGCGCGTAATTTGTGATTCGGGTCGCAAACGAAAAATGTCCGTCGTACCCAATACACTCTCCGAACCCGTCTCGTCCGAGCCGCCGCACGCGGTGGCTGCTCCGCCACGGCGCTCCTGGACCTGGATTCCGAAACTTGTCGCATTGCTTCTGGTGCTGTTCTGGGTCGCCAACATCGGAATTTCGCTGCTGATCACGCACACTCGGCTGCAACAGCGCATCACCGGGCGGCTGCAAGCGGTTTTCGGCCGGCCCGTGGAAGTCGGACGCTACGATTTCAGTCTGTGGGGCGGCCCGACGCTGGAAGCACAATCGGTAACTTTTGCGGAAGACCCCCGCTTCGGCCACGAGTATTTCCTGCGCGCCGAATCGGTCACCGTGCGCCTGCGCTGGCAAAGTTTGCTGCGCGGCCATATGGAACTCGGCACCGTCTCGCTGACGAAGCCCAGTCTGAATCTGGTGCGTAATTCCGTGGGCGAGTGGAATCTTGCCGAATGGTTGCCGCGCCCATCGGTAGCCGCGCCCTCTTCCGTGTCGCCCAACCCGAACTCCTCTCGTCTGCCGGGCGTCCGTTTCACGCGCCTCAAAGTCGATTCCGGTCGCATCAATTTCAAGCGCGGCGATGAAAAAATCCCGTTCGCCTTCGTCACCGTAAATGGCTACGTCGAACCCGACGGACCGGGCCGCTGGCGCATAAACCTGCAAGCTACGCCCACGCGCGCCGCGCTCGTCCTGCAGACTCCTGGCACAATTTATCTTTCCGGAAGTTTGGGCGGCACTTCGTCGCGATTGCGCCCGGCGGTACTCGACCTGGCCTGGGGCGAAGCCTCCGTCTCCGACGTGCTCCGGCTTTTTCGTGGCTACGATTTTGGAGTACGCGGAAATGTCGCGGCGGTGGTGCATGCCGAAACGCAAGGCGACGTCTGGACCTTGCAGGCCCGTTCGCAATTGCGCGAACTCCACCGATGGGATTTGGCTCTGCGGCCAGATAATCCGGCGTTCGATATCAATGCGCGCATGACCTTGAGCCCGCTCGCGTCCAGCATGGCGGTCACCGACGCGACCATCGAGGCCCCTTCGTCGTTTGCTCGCGCCACCGCCAATTTCGATTGGACCGATACCGAAGATCGTTCTTCGGCCTCGTTCAAAGCCAATCGCATCGACGTAACTCAGTCGCAAATCGATTTGAAGGACGCACTGGCCTGGCTCCGCGGATTTCATCCCGACGTCGCCGCCGATGTGTCGGTAGTCGGAACCGCCAGTTCCACCGCGAGTTTTTCGGGATGGCCGCCACGCCTGACCAACGCGACCACGATGATCAAGGCCGCCGAGCTCACCAGCCCGCGTTTACGTGTGCCGGCCCGCCTGAGTCAGTTTCGACTGCACTACGATCCCAGCGGCATATCGTTGCCGCCAGCCGTAATTGTTTTCGGCGCTCCGGAAGGAACAGGCGGGTCCTTTCATTTTGATTCGTCCTCCAATCCCACCAGTCACGACGCGCCCGCTTTCCATCTCGCTGGCAGCTTGCCGCAAGTCCGCGATTTGATTGCCACCGCCAGCGCTCTCGGCTGGAATATTTCGCGCGGCTGGGATCTGTCCGGCCCGGTCCGCTGCGATTTGCGCTGGCCGCCCCGCTCGCTTTCAAACTCGCAACCGTGGAACTCGCCGCCCGTCGGCACCATCGAGTGGGGCACCGATACCGGCAACGCCGCTCTGCTGACTCCATTTTTGAATCATCCGATCCAGCAGATTCGCGCTCGCGCCGAACTGAAATCCGATTCGCGCCACATCGCGCTGGCCGCCGCGGACGCCTTCGGCACCACTTGGAGCGGCACCTTCGATCATCGTGACGACGACCGCGGCTGGCAATTCGCGGTTACCGCCGGCCCCCTCGTTGCCTCCGATCTCGAGCGCTGGCTGAACCCGCGCTGGCGCGAAAGTTTTATTTACCGCGTTCTACCATTTTTGAATCCACAGTCGCCCACCAATTCCGTACCGGAAAATTTTCGAGCTTCCGGCCATCTCTCGATCGACGAGTTCACCCTGGCTCCGCTCGTGCTGCATCGCCTGCACGCGGATCTGACGGTCGGCGGGCGCCACCTCGAAGTCTCGAACGCCACCGCACTCCTATTCGGCGGAACTCTGAACGGTTCGCTGGACGCCGAACTCGCGGCTGCTCCGGCCTACCGCATCGCGGCTGAATATTCGCGGGTGGATCTCGCTGCGCTCACCGCCGCTTCTCCTTCGCTCGCGACCTTATTCGCCGGCTCGGCGTCGGGCGATATCGCTCTCAATTTTAGCGGCGCGACCCCAGGTCAGCTTCTTTCTACTCTGCAGTGCGGTGGCACGGCGCGAATCGAGAGCCCGGGAATTCGCGCTTTGAATTTAACGGATACGCTGCATGACGCAGCGCTGCGCCCCGGCTCGAGCACGTTCCACGACGGTACCGCCTCCTTTACGTGCGACGACCAGAAAATCAATTTTCAGGAGCTATCGCTGTCAGGTCCGGCGTCTGGAATTCAAGCCTCCGGATTCGTGAATTTCGATCGCACCCTCGATTTGCAGTTACGCCTGGCGGATGCTGGGGCGCCCGAGCGCGGAGCCCACCGCTCCCAAAACCCAGTCGGCGATGCCGTCGAACTTACCGGTTCGCTGGCGCGTCCGAATGTGCAGCGCCTCGAAACTAAAGCGACGCGTCCATGATGCCAGCCAACCGCGCGCCAACTTGCCGCAACGAAATTAAGTGGCCCAAGTGAAAATCCGCCGCGCCTCTGCAGCCTGTGCCTTCGTTGTTGGCGCGATGTTTTTCGGGTTCGCGGTTCCATTGGGAAGCGTGGCGGCCGAGCGTTTGCATCTGCGCCCCAACTTCACCGTCGGTCAGGTTCTGCGCTACCAGATCACCACCCGCACCACGACCACCAGCAATACCACCACTCCGATCGTCAACGCTGAAAGCGCGTCACAGCTGAAGCAAACGCTTCTCATGCAACTCCGCATCGACGTGCTTGCCGTCGAGCCGGGTTTGAACGGCGCAGCGGGCACGGTCCGCCTGCGCGCCACCTATGAAAAAGCCAACGCCACGTCCGAATCGGATTCCTACGATCCCGACGCCGCCACGCTCGTCGACCAGTTCGACAAACTCGAAGGCCGCGCCGTCGAGTTCACCATCGATGCCGATGGCAAGTTGTCCCACGTGGCTGGGCTCGACCAACTGCTGGCCAATCCGGTCGCCTCGAATACTGTGCGTTCGTCTATGGCCGGGCTTTCCGCCAGCGCGTTATTTCCCAAAGAAGGAATTGTGATTGGCCAGAAGTGGACCAACGAACAACCAATCGAGAACACGCCGCTAGCCGGCTTAACCTGGCGCACTGAATCGACCTACGTGCGTGACGAGTCGATCCCGGCGCAAACGCCAGACGACGCGGCGGCTGATGCAACCCCCGCCACCACGCCGAGTGATGCCGTTCCAACTACGACCGCTGCGCCTGCAGCGGAAACGCCCTGCGCTATCATCGTCACCAAATTTCAAATTGTCCGTCACAGATCCGAACACGGCGACGCCACTCCGCCCGATTACGTGCACAATGGCTTGCGCACTTCCGGCACCTGGACCGGTTCCGGCGAAAGCCTCGACAGTATTTCGCTGGCCACCGGCTTGATCGTCCGTTCCACCCAAACCACCACCCAAAACATGGACTTCGAAGTTCTCAGCCCCACCACCGGCTCCAAAATTCACTACGTCGGCCAAGTCGAGACGCAATCTCACGTCATTCTGCTTCCGTAATTCGCGACGGATGGCCGCGTCCGACTTCTCAGATCCGACCCCGCCGTTAAATTGTCATCCCGCAGCGTAGCGAAGGATCTGCTTCACCTTGAAGCCGCGCCCAGGCGCAAAAAGCGAAGCTCCCTCCACTCGTGTATAATAAGAAGTTTCAAGACACCCCGTTTTTCGCACTGAGGCAGTGACCATGAAATTCAAACTAGCCAGCGACTATCAGCCCCGCGGCGACCAGCCCGTCGCCATTTCCCAGCTCCTCCAGGGAATCAAGGGCGGCGATCGCGACCAGGTTCTCCTCGGAGTCACCGGTTCGGGCAAAACTTTCACCATGGCCAAGGTGATCGAGGAACTCGATCGCCCGACCATCGTCCTCGCGCACAATAAAACTCTCGCGGCTCAGCTTTTCCACGAATTTAAATCGTTTTTCCCGGATAACGCGGTCGAGTATTTCGTCAGCTACTACGATTATTACCAGCCCGAGGCCTACATTCCGGCCAGCGACACTTACATCGAAAAAGAATCCACCATCAACGACGAACTGGACAAGTTGCGCATGTCCGCCACGCGCTCGCTCTTCGAACGCCGCGACGTGATCGTGGTCGCCTCGGTGTCCTGTATCTACGGCATCGGCTCCCCCGAAGCGTATTACGGCATGATGCTGCTCCTCGAAAAGGGGCAGTCCATCGCGCGCGAATCCATCCTGCGCAAGCTGGTCGAAATTCAATACGAGCGCTCCGAAGAATTACGCCGCGGTACGTTCCGCGTGCGCGGGGATATCATCGAAATTTATCCCCCGTACGACGATCTCGCCGTCCGCGTCGAACTATGGGGTACCCAGATCGAAGCGATCCGCAAGATCGATCCCATCACCGGCGAAATCGCGGTCACCCGCGAAGGCGAAATCAAGCGCCAACCGATTTACCCGAAGACCCACTACGTCGTCCCGCCCGAACAGCGCGAGCGCGCCATCCAGAGCATCTACGAAGAACTGGAATGGTGGAAACCCGAACTGCAGCGCCAGGGAAAAATTGTCGAAGCGCAGCGCATCACCCAGCGCGTCAACTACGACATCGAAATGATGCGCACCATCGGCTACTGCCACGGCATCGAAAATTATTCGCGGCACATGTCCGGTCGCTTGCCTGGCGAAGCGCCGCCCACGCTGCTCGACTATGTCCCGTCCGATTATTTGCTGGTCATCGACGAATCGCACCAGACCGTCCCGCAGCTACACGCCATGTATCACGGCGATCGCTCGCGGAAACAAAACCTGGTCAATTACGGCTTCCGCATGCCATCCGCGCTCGATAATCGTCCGCTGACCTTCGAGGAATTCGATCACCGCATCAATCAGGTGGTGTACGTTTCGGCCACGCCCGGGCCCTATGAACTCACCAAGACCGGCGGCGTTTTCGTCGAGCAGGTGATTCGTCCTACCGGCCTGGTCGATCCGATCGTCGAAGTGCGCCCGGTCAAAGGCCAGGTCGATGATCTGCTCGAGCAAATCCGGATTCGCGCCGAGCGCGGCGAACGCATCCTCGTCACCACGCTCACCAAACGCATGTCCGAAGATCTTGCCGAATATTTTTCCGAGGTGGGCGTCCGCTGCCGCTACCTGCACTCCGAAATCGACACGCTCGAACGCATTCGTATCTTGCGCGACCTGCGTCGTGGCGAATATGACGTGCTGATCGGCATCAACCTCTTGCGCGAAGGCCTCGACCTGCCCGAAGTTTCGCTCGTCGCGATTCTCGACGCCGATAAAGAAGGCTACCTTCGCAGCTCCACCTCGTTGATTCAAACCATGGGCCGCGCCGCGCGCCACCTGGAAGGCCGCGCCATTCTCTACGCCGACCGCATGACCGATTCCATGCGCCAGGCCATCGGCGAAACCGATCGCCGCCGCGCCAAGCAGGAAGCCTACAACCGCGACAACAACATCACGCCCATGTCCATCATCAAGTCGGTGGACATGCAGTTGGTCCGTATCATCGAAGCCGATTACATGACCGTGCCGGTGGAAGACGCCGCCCTCGGCGACATCCAGAACGAAGCGCAGCTGGTCGGCGCCATCACCCAAATGGAAACGCAAATGCGCGCCGCCGCCAAGAATTTTGAATTCGAGAAAGCCGCATCCCTGCGCGACAAGATCCGCGCGCTGAAGCAACGCGATCTCGGCGAAATCTTTGCGCCGGCGGAAATCGCAGCTGAGAGTTCAGTGGATGTCACAGCTCCAGCCGCGGAAATTCAATCCGTCGCCATCGCGGAAAATGCATCGAATTCGGCGCCGCTGCCAACTCCGTCGAAATCTCGCGGCATCAAAGCCAAAGCATCGAAGAAATCTTCGTGATCGCCGATGGTCAGAAGGGAAGATTGTTCGTAAGATTGTGGCCGCCGAAAACGCATGGCCCCAAAAGGAACATTTTCGAATGCGCCACAATCGCTGCTACTTCTTCGCGCTGCTCGTATCCTGCGCGCTAACCTTCTGCGCTTCCGCTCGTGCCCAGACCCCGCCTTATCCGCCGGGCCATGAATTCGGAGTCTGGGGCGCGGTTTCTCTCAATACCGTGCACATTTTTGGTATCACGTCGGACGAGCAGATCTACACCGCGGGTTTTCGCTATGGCCGAACGCTGTACGACAAGCCCTTTACTTCGCTCGAATATATTCTGGACGTCGTTCCCGTTCAGCTCGTGCATCAATTCACCTGGGTTCCGTGCGGCACGCCCAGCCGCCTCGGTTTCATCTGTCCGTCCGGCCACGAAACGGTGTGGGGCGGCGGCATCAGCCCCATCGGCCTGAAAATGAATTTTCGCCGCCAACAAAAACTCCAACCGTTCATCGGCGCGAACGGCGGATTCATCGTTTCGACGCGCCCGGTGCCCGTCGATATTCCCGGCGGCACCCAATACAACTACACCTTCGACGCCGGTGGCGGCCTGGAACTTTTCAGCGCCAGCCGTCGTTCGTCCTGGAAATTCGCCTACCGCTTCCAGCACATTTCGAACGCCTACCGCCACAACTTCAATCCCGGCCTCGACAACGATCAGTTCTACATCGCCTATTCTTTTTTCAAATAGTTGTGATTTCACAGTTCTCGCAGTCTTTTTGTGTGCGCTAAATCTCGGTTTGGCTTTGGTTTTTCGCTTCGGTTTAGGTTGTCATCCCGACAGAGGGTCGGTGTTGCCCGACGAGGGATCTCTCTTCGGTTGTCAGTACGACGCGGTTGTCACACGATCCCGCGCCTCAACTCCTCCAAAGGGTAGAACGTCCCGCGCCAGCGAATCCCGCCATTCCGCAGCGTCACAATCGTCGAACGCAACAGCATCCAGAAGAAAATCACCGCGGCCACCGGCTGCGTCAAAGCGTAGAGCATCGGCACTCGAAATTCCCGCGCCGCCCCGGCCTGCGCCATCATCGGCACCACAATCGCGACCGCGGCAAAAATCCTCACCCATCCGTGTACGAACGGCAGCACGAGCCAGGGAAATATCCAAGCCATAAAAATGGAGAAAAGCTGCGCGCCAGCCATCCACAGGCTATAATTCGCCGCTGCGAAAAAATTCTTTTCCGTCCCGCGAATCAGGTTCCGCACGCCCGCATGCCAGTGCACGCTCACCGCTGGCCCCGCCTTGCCCACTCCGGAGCGGCAGCCTGCTTCCTTCACCAATTTCCCCACCTTCACGTCGTCGACCACTTCCATCGCCAGCCGCCGGTGCGTTCCCATTTTTTCGTACGCGCTGCGGCGAATCAGTTGAAACGCGCCAATTCCGATATACGCTCCAGATTTCGGATTGCTCACGCTCCACGGCCGGGTCGCGAGCACGAACGCGCAAGCAAAGAACGTCATCACCATTTTTTCGCCGAAGGTGAACAATCTCGCGTCGGCCAGCAGCGGCAGATGATCCCATTGGTTTTTCTCAGCCAGCGCAATCGCCCGGCGCAGCAGGTCGGGAGCGAAGTGCACGTCGGCATCCGTCAAGACCAGCCATTCGCCGCTAGAATTTTCGTAAGCGCGCTGCAGGGCGTGGGGTTTACCGAGCCAGCCGGCGGGAAGAGAATCGACCCGCAGCACTTTCAAGCACGGGTCGCTTTGCGCGGCCGCCTGCAGAATTGTGTTGGTCGAATCCGCGGAACGGTCGTCCACCGCCACGACTTCGTAGCGCGGATAATCCAGCGCCAGAAAGGTCGCTAGCGCGTCCGGAAGTTTTCCTTCTTCATCTCTCGCCGCAAAGAGGATCGACACCGTAGGACATTCCGCATCGGGCAAAGGCGCGACGCTGTAGACCGATGGAATCTTCCGCACGCCAAATCCGGCGCTGATGGCCAGCGCCAGCCAGGAAACGGCCACGAGTCCCACCATGGCGTCCAGAAAAAGATGCAACCACCAGACCAGAGTCAATTTCCTCCACCAAAAATTCCGGAACACGTTATGCTAACACTTCGAATGTCGCGTTCCGTTTCCCATTCACTTTCCATTGTCGGCGCAGGACGTTTGGGGCGTGCTCTGGGCCGGCGTCTGCACCGTCTTGGCTGGCACGTTGGCGCCGTCGTTACGCGCTCCACGTCGACCTCGCGCGCCGCGGCGCGGTTTATCGGGGCCGGGAATCCGTCGGTGCCGCTCACTCGCGAAATCGTCGAAGCCGATGTTATTCTGTTAACTGTTCCGGATGGCGCGCTGGCTGGCGTGGCGCGTTCTTTGGCGCAACTCGATCCTAAGAAATGGCGCGGCAAAGCAGTCCTGCACACGAGTGGCGCGCTTGACCGCAAAGTTCTGCAACCGCTCGCGCGGCGCGGTGCCGCGACCGGCTCGCTTCATCCCATGCAGACTTTTTCGGGTCGCAGTGAGCCGAACCTGGACGGTGTGATTTTTGGCATCGAGGGCGATTCAAGAGCGCGCCAAATCGCCGCCTCGATCGCCCGCTCGCTGGGCGGCGTTCCGGTTATCGTGGACGGCAACAAAAAGATTTCGTACCACGCCGCGGGCATGATGGTGGCCGGGTTGGGCCTCGCGCTGGCAGAAGGCGCCACCCAGGTTTTGTTGAGCATCGGATTCACGCGTCGTAAGGCGCTGCAAGCTTTGCTGCCGCTGATGCGCGAGATGCTTCGCAATTTTGAGCAGCACGGTGCGCACGCTGCCTGGACCGGGCCGATTTCACGCGCCGATTACGGAACGATTGCGCTGCACGCCGCGGCGCTGCGCAAGCATCCGAATGAGTTGCAAGAAGCGTATCGAGGCCTGGCGCGTCTTTCAGCACGCCTGCTTTCGAAAAGCCACCGTGCTACTTTGCGGAATCTGAATCGCGTACTCGGAAAATCCAGGAGGAAGTCGAAGTGAAGAACCTGCATATCCCGGTGGAACACACCACCCTCGCGAACGGGCTTCGCGTGGTCGTCTCGCCCGATCGCTCCGCGCCGGTGGTCACCGTTGGCGTCTACTATCAGATCGGTTTCCGTCTCGAACCATTTGGACGCAGCGGCTTCGCGCACCTTTTTGAGCACATGATGTTCCAGGGTTCGGCCCACGCCGGAAAGATGGAGCACATTCGCCTGATCAATTCTTCCGGCGGCATGCTCAACGGCACCACCAATTACGACATCACCAATTATTTCGAATCCGTCCCGTCGAATGCGCTGGCCCGGGTCCTGTGGCTAGAAGCCGACCGCATGCGGGCGCTGAAAGTCGATGATGAAAATCTGCGCAACCAGCGTGACGTGGTCAAAGAAGAAGTTCGCGTCAACGTGATGAATCAGCCATACGGCGGCTTCCCCTGGCTCGATCTGCCGCCGGTCGCGTTCCGCAATTGGCCCAACGCGCATAATTTCTACGGCGACTTCGCGGATCTCGACGCGGCCACGCTCGCCGACGTTCAGCATTTTTTTCACACCTACTACGCGCCGAACAACGCCGTGCTGTTGATGGTCGGCGATCTCGATCCCGCGGACAGCTTTGCGTTGGCTAAACGCTACTTCGAAGATATTCCCACGCATCCGCTCCCGCCAGTGGCGGATGTCTCCGAGCCGCCGCAAACCGAAGAGCGCCGTGGCGCAGTTCCGGAGAAATTTGGGCCGCTGCCCGCCATCGCCATCGGCTACACTTTTCCGCCGCGCGATAATCCGGACTGGTACGCCGCCGCGATTCTCGATCGCGCCCTGCATGGTGGCCGGGTCGGCCGCATCTACCGTCGGCTGGTGCTCGAAAAAGAAATCGCCGTGGAAACCGACGGCGGCGCGGATATCATCGAAACCAACGGCCCCACCCAAATGGTCACGCGCATCTTCCACACCCCGGAAGATCATTCCGACACCCTGATCGCCGCCTTCGACGAAGTGATTCGCGAGATTCAGGAGCAAGGCATCACCGAAGAAGAACTCGCGCCGGTGAAAGTGAAACTTCGCGCCGATTTTTATTCGAACCTCGAGGGCGGCATGGGTGCGCACATGCCCCGTTTCGGATTGATGCACTACCTGGCATGTTTCACCTTGTTTGACGGCGATCCCAATCGCATCAATACCGTGCTCGACGGATTTCAAGCCGTTACCGCTGCGCAAGTGCAAGCGGTGGCCAAAAAATATCTCGTTTCAAAAAACCGGGCGGTTCTCGTCCGGCAACCCGTAGCCAAGGCGGCAGCGTAATGAGCGGCAGCAACGCAACAGCAGTCGACCCGAAATCTGGCGCGGCGGCAAACTCCGCCGCCGCAAATCGCAGCAGCGCGGTCCCGCCGCTTGGCCCTGAGCGCCCGGTGGCTTGGCCGAAACGCAGCGTCAAGACGTTGGCAAACGGCCTGCAGGTGGTTCTTGCCGAAGTTCACACTTTTCCGAAAATCACCGCGCAATTATTTTTCCGGAGCGGCAACGCGCTCGTGGCCCGCACCACGCCCGGACTCGCGGATATGACTGCGACTGTGGTGCGCACCGGGACCGCTTCGCGTCCCAGCCGCCAGATTGAAGAGGACCTGCGCCGCATGGGCGGCGATCTGGGCACCAGCGCTGGCGCCGACTCCTCGGCCATTTCCATCGCGGGGCTTTCTGAGTTTTCCGGTGGCTTGCTTGAATTGGTCGCCGATCTGGCGCGCCACGCCTCGTTTCCCGCCGAGGAGTTCGAGCGTGAACGCCGGCAGAAAATCGAAGGCCTGCGCATCGAACGGACCACTCCGGGCTTTCTGGCCAACGAACGCTTTCGCCGTGTGCTCTTTGGCGAGCATCCCTACGCGGTGATTTCGCCGACGGAGGAGCAAGTCGCTTCTTACCAGCGTGAGCAACTGGAAGGCTTTTATCGCCAAAATTATTCACCGGCGAACGCGTTGCTGATTGTCGTCGGTGACTTCGCCAGCGAAGCGATGTTCGCGCAAATCGAAAAGATTTTCGGCGAGTGGAAATCGTCTACGTCGGAGCCCCCGAAATCTCCAGCGCCGCCGCGCAACGTGGGGCGCAAAGTCCACCTCGTTCATCTGCCGGGCAGCGTGCAAACCCAGTTGGTCGTCGGCAACCTGGGCATTACCCGTCGCGATTCGGACTGGATGCGGCTAGTCATCGCCAATTCGATCTACGGCGGCGCCTTCCACTCGCGGTTGGTGATGAACATTCGCGAGCAGAAGGGCTACACCTACAGCCCGCGTAGTGGCATTCAATCCATGCGCCAGCAGGGATTTTTCAATGTGCACGCGGCCGTGCGGAACGACGTGGCCGCGGCATCGCTGACCGAGATTTTCTACGAAATGGATCGCATGCGCTCGCTGCCCGTTTCCGATGAAGAACTAGAAAGCGCGCGCAGCTATCTCACCGGGGTATTTTCTTTGGGAGTGGCCACGCAGGACGGCGTGCTCGGCCAGCTTTCCACGATCTATCTGGATCGTCTGCCCGAAGATCATCTGGAAACCTATCGCGCGCGGATTCATGCGCTCACCGCGGCCGATATTATTCTCGCCGCGCGAAAGTATTTCGATTCGGCGAACTCGCAAATCGTGGTTGTTGGCGACAAGGCCCAAATCGGCGAGCAGGCCGCACTCTTCGGAGAAGTGACCGAATACGACGCCCACGGCAATAAGCAGTAGTCTCTTCCGGAGTAGACAGCGGTGGACTCGAAAAGCAGATTCGCAAGGCGGGAATTCTTTCTCGTCGCGGCGTTTCTGCTTTTAGTTTTCGCGGGGTTAGCGAGTGCACAGAAGAAAACGCCGCCGGCGCATCCGGTCGATTTAAATTCGGCGAGCGCTGCGGAATTACAGCAGGTTCCCGGCATCGGCCCAGCGACGGCGAAATCCATTATTAATTTTCGAAAAAAAAGTGGCCCGTTCCGGCGAGCGGAAGATTTACTGGCGATCCACGGAATCTCGAAGACGGCGCTCGAAAGAATGCGCCCCTATATCAGCGTCAAACCGCCAGAAATGCCTTCAGCCAAGTCCGCCTGAAATATAAGTTAGCGGCGCGTTTCGGAATCCCGCCGCGTCGGTTCTGCCGCGCTGAGACTTAACGGAACTTGATCGACAATCTCCAGACCGTAACCATCGAGGGCTACGACTTTGCGCGGGTGGTTGGTCAGCACCCGAATGCGGCGCAAGCCAAGGTCGATCAGGATCTGCGCGCCGATTCCGCTTTCGCGTTGCACCTGGCGCTGCGCGCCCAGATCATGTTCGGTTTCCTCGCGGTCGTGAAAACGAATGCGCGGCAGCTCGCCGCTTTCGGTTTCGCGCGCGCCATCGCGCAACGCAACACGCGGATCGATCTGAAATCCGCGTCCGGTGTGATGCAGGTAAACGAAGACGCCGCGGCCAGCTTCGGCGATCGCGGCCAGCGAGCGGTCAATCGTGTCGTGGCAATCGCAAGCCGTGGAACCGAACGCATCGCCGGTGAGGCAATGCGAATGAACGCGCACCAGCGGCGCGCTTTTATCCGCAGCGCCGGCTCCGGCCTGCGCCGCATGCGCTGAACCAATCTCGCCGCGCACCAGCGCGACGTGCAATTCGTGGTCCGCGTCGCTGGCGTAGGCGATCATCCGGAAATTTCCGTGGCGCGTGGGCAGGACTGATTCCGCGATGCGGCGCACGTGGCGCTCGTGCTGCATGCGGTAGCGAATCAGGTCGGCCACGGTCAACAGCTTCATATTGTGCAGACGACAAAATTCGACCAGCTGCGGAATCCGCGCCATCGAACCGTCGTCATTCATCACTTCGCAGATCACGCCCGAATGGTCCAGGCCCGCGAGGCGCGCCAGATCGACCGAAGCTTCGGTCTGCCCGGCGCGGACCAACACGCCGCCATTGCGCGCACGTAGGGTATAGACGTGGCCGGGGCGCGCCAGATCTTCCGGACGCGTGTCGGGATCGGTGGCCGCCAGAATAGTGGTGGCGCGGTCGCCGGCGCTGGTTCCGGTGGTGGTGCCGCGGCGCGCGTCGATGGGTTCGCAGAACGGGGTGCCGAACATCGAAGTATTGCGCGGAGTGATCGGCGCGAGGCCGAGCGCGTCGCAACGCTGCTCGGTCATCGCCAGGCAGATCAGCCCGCGGCCGAATTTGGCCATGAAGTTGATGGCTTCCGGCGTAATTTTTTCGGCGGCGATGGTCAGGTCGCCTTCGTTTTCGCGGTCTTCGTCGTCCACCAGGACGATCATGCGCCCGGCGCGAATTTCTTCCAGAGCTTCTTCCACGGAGGCAAACGGCGGTTTACGGTCAGTCATCGGATCTCACCTACGGCAAAGTGGCTGCGCCTTCTGAATATAGCGAATATAACATCGAACGCAGATTGGATGAGCGGGAGGGCGGGTTCGACGCAGCCAGGTCGAAGTCGACCGGATGGTGATGGCGAGGAGAGATAAATCGAAAGCTGATACAGCCGAAAGACTGTCGATCTGAAAACGAGGATGCACTTTGTTTGCAATGATTTAGATGCGATTTCAAATCGCGCGAAGTGTCGATCTGGAAAGGCGGAAAATGGAAATTCGAAAATGGAAACTTGCAGACCGCAAATTGAGCCGGCACGGAAATCGTGCTGAAAACACCCAGTAAATGACGATTAGAAGGCACGGGCGTCCTTTGTTATGTGGGAGATACGCTGGTTTCTGATCGCAACGCTGGCGATCAGAAATGGGTTTGGGCATGGCGGCCGGGGGCGTTGAGGGGACCGCGCCCTTCCGGTGTCAGGGGAGCAGGGTTCGAGTTGCGGTCGTCGTGTCGCGTGATGCATGACACCTCATCCCTTTGCGCGCTCGGCGGTGCGGCTAAACAGAGCGGCGATGCATGATAACATGTTGGTATAGGTAGATTGCAAGTACACACAACAAAACATCGTCGCTGCGATTCAGAAGGTCGAGGATTGGTCGAAACACGTCATTACTCCCTGAGTACCCCTTTCCCGCCCAGGACCACTCACAAGGCTCAGCCGCGAGAAGATGAGACTCGTTTTGCGCCGGAGAAGCAGCGGTCGAACATAAGATTGTTTGCTTGCAGCTGATCCTCCAACTCTTTCTGGGTCAGGGCGCCCCTTTCAATTGTTGAAACCGCAACAACGAAACTACGGACGCGAGCAACAAACGCCTCGAGGACATCCGGCGTGACAACTCTTCCGTCCACCGGAAACACTGCCTCATGCGCGAGCTTGGTCGCGGGAAAGCTCAGTCGATAACGCAACGACAATGCGGCCTGCGACACGCCCCTGTCGGCCAATCGATGGTAAGCAGTTCCGTCCGGCGGCACGAAAAGAGCGCCGTTGAGCTCAACGGCTTTCTTTTGCATGCTCAAAGCTTTTGATTTATCACCTAAGTAAAGGTAGGACGGGGAGAGTTGTAAGAACCAACCCTTCTCACGTTCGGTGGACGTGGTTCGGTCGACCAGCGTCTGAATTTGCTGAGCTGCGCCTTGATAGTCTCTTTTTAGGAAAACCGCCGCGGCTGTGTGTTCGGTTTTTGCCACCGCCAATCCCTCTTCGTAAACTGGGCGCACCGCTGCGCGTTCCCTAGCATGTTCCAAAAAATCCCGATAGAACGACTTCCACTCCTCATCCCGCGATAGACAGCGGTTGATCTCAATGACTAGGGCATCGGAGAATCCTTTAGGATCAACCGATTTTTTAATTTCCGACGCGATAACCAAACCCAATTCCAACTGGACATTTGTCCCCGGCGACAGATGGCGTCGATTGTGATTGTCCTTAATAAACGAAACGAGGTCCGTTCCGGTAATAAGAATGGCGCAGTAGTCGCTTTTCCCGCGTGTTGCCCGGCCTAGGCCCTGCACGATTTTTTGCGCTATCTTGGCATATTAGTGATAGCAGTACTTTGCATCATCGACTGAAAGTACCGATCGTAGAGAGTCGCGGCCCTAGGGAGAGAATCCAGCACGAGCAGGCGACAGTCGTCGTCCGGCAGCTCGACACCGTCGTACTTCGCCACGAGCGCCAGAAACGAACCTTTGGTTCCTTTCAAGCTTGTAAGGACCTTATCGATGTTCCTTGCCGTAACTACCACTGATCCAGGCGGAAGTACGCTGGTGCGCCCTTTCTTTGGCAGGGCGCGCTGACGATGATGTCACGGCTAAAGCCGCGACCTACAAGGACGCGGAGAGAGTTGGCGAAGGCGAAGGCGACGACAAGGCAACGGTAAAAACCTCCAAGGCGTTTGAAGCAGGTCCCTCGCTGCGCTTCGGGATGACAGCTGAACCGAGGCGAAGGCTGGCGGGGGATTACCCTTCGACCCGACACTGGCGGGGCTCAGGGTGAATCCCGTGTCACGGGATTCAGTGGTGGTATTCTTCCGTGTGCATTTTTCTCATCCGATATTTTTATTTTGTGCGGCGCTGGTGGCGGGGCTGCTGAATTCGGTGGCGGGGGGCGGGAGTTTTGTGTCGTTCCCGGCGCTGCTGTTTACCGGCATGCCGGCGATTCCGGCGAACGCGACGAACACCATGGCCGTGTGGCCGGGAACGGTGGCCAGCACGGTGGCGTACCGCAACGCGTTCAATGCGCAGGCGCGAAAATTGTTGCCGCCCTTGATCGGCATCGGGATCATCGGCGGCGTGATCGGGGCCAAGGTTCTGCTGGTCACTCCGCAGGCGACCTTCCTGCGTTTGATTCCCTGGCTGATGTTGCTGGCAACTTTGTTGTTCATGGCCGGGCCGCGCATTACGGCCTGGGTGAAGGGACGCGGGGCGCAGCAGAAAAGTTCGCTCCCGCTGACCATCGTGGGATTGTTTCTGGCGCTGCTGATCTCAATCTACATTGGATATTTTGGTGCGGGCGTGGGGATTCTGATGCTGTCCTTGCTGGCGCTGATGGGCATGGACGACATTCACGCCATGAATGGGGTGAAAGTTTTTCTGGTGAGCATCGTGAACGGCGTGGCGATACTGACGTTCATCGTGGCCCGAGTGATTGTGTGGCCGCAGGCGCTGCTGATGATTGTGGCGAGTTTGATCGGCGGGTATGCCGGAGCTTACTTCGCACAGAAGATGAATCCGGCGCACGTGCGCTGGGTGGTGGTGGCGGTGGGGTTTAGCATGTCGGCTTATTTTTTCGCGAAGAACTGGATGTGAGCTGCGGTTGCAGGCTGCGATGAGCGGGGAAGGAGTGGGGATGATACGGATGCTGGCCATTTTTGCTTTAATCGCTGCGACGACGGGAGTATGCGCGGCTCCTCGCGCCAGTACTCTTCGCGCTGGGAGCCCGGATGAACCGCGGGCCATCGACAAAGCCACGAGCAAGATCGAATTTCACGCCAAAGCTACTTTTGCCAAGGTTGATGGCGTGTTCCATACCTGGGAAGCGGAATTGCGAAAAACGGGCGACAGTTTTGACGACGCTACTTTGAAAATGAAGCTGGATACCGACAGCGTTTCGACCGGCAGTGGGCTCAAAGACAAGGAAATTCGCAGCAAGAATTTTTTCGACGTCAAACAGTTTCCGGACATCGAATTCGTCTCGACGAAAGTCATCCCAGGTCCGGACCGGAGCAAATTCGTGATGGAAGGAGACATGACCATGCGCGGAATCACCAAGCCGGTTACGGTGCTGATCGTGGAGTATCCGGTGTCGAACGGGCACCAGCTGATTGAGGGATCGATCGAATTCAACCGCAAGGATTTTGGGATGACGCATAACGCGCCCTTCAATAAAGTTTCGAAAGACGTAGAGGTGCTGGTGCACCTGAATGTGGCGGCAGCGAGTCCGACCGAGGCGGGGAATTAGTGGTCGAGAAGACGTCGTTAGCCTGACCGGCTAAGATCCATAGTCTGAACTCAGAAAAAAGCCCCACGTTTCAGGTTCGAAGCGTGGGGCTTTTTTTGTTGCGTTACCCGTGCTGTCGCTTAACGGCGTTCGCCGCCGCGATTCCCGCCGTTGGCTCCGCTATTACGCGCAGCGCCATCGCTGCGTGACTGGCTCTGCGGCGCGGACCGTCCGGCGTTGCTCTGCTGGCGCGGTGCACTGGCGTGCGAGGCCGGTGACGATTGGCGCGACGTGTTCTGGCGGAACGCCGAACTCGACTGCTGGCGCGTCACGTTGTTGCGCTGCGCGGTAGACTGATTCGAGGGCCGCGAAGCGAACTGGCGTGAGTTGTTCTGGCTCGGCGTGCTGCGTTGATTGTTGAACTGCTGCTGACCCTGGCGCGAAGTGTTGCCCGGCGCACGCGTCGCGTTGTTTTGCGAGCGGGCGAAGGAATTATCGCGCTGGCTGTTCTGGCTGAACGTGCCGGCCGAGCGCGCTCCGCTGTTGCGGTTGGTCGCGTTGGCTGAGCCGTGTCCAAACGTGTCGCGGTTCGCTTGACGTGCAGTGTTCGTCGGTCGCGAGTCAAGGCCACGATCATTGCCGCGGGTCGTGGTCGCGTTGCGGTTGGAGAAATCTCCAGGTCGCGACGTGGCCCCTACTGCCGGCTGACCATGGTTCGACGAGGCGAACTGCCCACGGTTGGTGCTGGCGAAATGCTCTTGCTGGTGCTGCATGCCAGTGGCCTCAACGTGCCGGTCGCGGTTCGCCGCCATTTCGCCGGAGGTCGGGCGGGCATTGATGCCGCCCCGGCCGCCGTTGTAGCTGACCCGACTCGAATCGCGGTTGTAACTCACGCTGCGGTTGTAGGTGTTGTGAATATTCGTGACGTTCACGTTATTCACGGAGCGGTTGTAATAGAAATGATTGTGATTCCAGTAGCCGCCCTCGTAGCCGTGGCCGAAATAACCGAAGCCGTAGTTCACGCCGCCATAAAAGCCGATGTGCGGGCCCCAGTATCCGCCGTGCCAGAAATAACCGCCGCCGCCCCAGCCCCAATATCCGGGAGTCCACAGAAAACCGATCTGCGGAGGAAGGACCCAAAGGCCCGGAACCCAGTAGTAGCCGCTATTGGCGTAAGCCCAATACCCTGGAGTCCAGAGGTAACCGTCTCCGGGGCAAATTGGTTGCGCGTAAATCGGCAGAGCTGGAGGAGCAAATCCGACCGAAATGCCAATGCCGAAAGCCGCCGAGGCGGTCGGGGCCGTGGCGGGAATTGCAAATGTGACGAGCGCGAGAAGCAATAAGCGAATGATGTATTTGGTTTTCACGATGATGTCCTCCAACCTATAAAAAAGTGAAGTTCTTGCAGCGCCCGGAGCGGCTGGAGCGATCCTTGCGCCTACTCGACTAAACACTGGTACCGGGCGAAAGTCGCAGGTCGGGCGACGCTTGAAACGGGGCGGCTTACGATGGATTTTCGGCTGGGGAGGCGAATGCTTTTATTTCAAGTCCAAATCCCACACCTGACCGATTAGATCCTTTCCAAAGCTGTGATGCGGCTCTTCTTTCACCAGGCGGAAGCTGGCTCTTTTGTAGATGCGATGGGCGGCGGTGAGCATGCTTTGGGTCCACAGCGTGATTTTGCGGTAGCCGGCGGAGCGCGCGAAGTGGATGCATTCTTTGACCAGGGCGTCGCCGAGGCCTTGCCCACGCGCGGAAGGCTCCACAAAGAGAAGCCGGAGTTTCGCGGTGTGCGGCTCGTCGGGATGTTGGACCAAAAAGATGTGACCCACGTTCTGGCCGTCGACTTCCGCGATCCAGCAGCGCTCGCGAACCGGATCGAATTTGGTGACGAAATCGTCGACGATGCGCGCGACCAGAGCTTCGAATGTGCCGTCCCAGCCGAATTGCTCGGCGTAGCCCAGGCCCTCGCGATGCACGATCCAGCCCATGTCGCCCACGCGATGCGGGCGCAGCACAAAGGTGGGCCGGTCTGGCGCCGGCATAACCAGGATGCCGTCGATGGCCTGCATGCAACCGGTCAGGCGCGCGCGATCGGCGGGCGAAAGATTTTTGAGAATCGCGCCGGCCTGGCGCTCGGAAAGGGAATTGAGGTTTTTAAATTCAGATTTCCCGCGGCTGGTGAGCAGGAGTTCCGCCGAGCGGCCATCGTGCGCGGAGGCTTTCCGTTTCAGCAAGCCGGCACGTTCGAATTTCCGCAGGAGACGGCTCAAGTATCCCGGATCCATGCCCAGGGCCTGGGCAATGGCGTTGGCCTGGGGCGCGACGCGGGTGGCCAGCTCATACAGGACGCGGCCTTCGGGCAGGCTGTATTTGGTGTTGAATAGGCCTTCGTTCAAGGTGCCGAGGTAGCGGGTGTACATGCGGGTAAAGCTGCGAAAGACGGCGACATCGTCGGCCAGCGCCGAAACGGGGGCAGCGTAAGGGCTCATTTCCGAAGGGTCAACCATTTACTTGATTTTGTCAACCATTTCTTGCAAGGCCGCACGCGCGCTTTGAGAGGGACCCCCACCGCCTTCGTCGGGACCAGAACATACTGCCCACTCCGGCCCGGGGCGTGCTAGCATCTGCGGTGAGGCCCGGAATTTATCCCACTCGAAAAGGAAAAAGCTCATGAAAAAAAGATTGGTAACTCTCGCGTTGTGTTTGGCAGTAGCGGTACCGGTATTCGCGCAAGGAAAAGAAGATACTCGGTTGGCCAACTCTGCCGATGTGTTGAAGCAAATCATGGGCGACAAGGGATTGCCGACCAATGTGCTGGATCAGGCGGATTGCGTGCTGATATTCCCCAGTGTGAAAAAAGTAGCGATCGGCATCGGCGGCAGCTACGGACGCGGCGCGCTGGTTTGCCGCCAAGGCGCCGCCAAGAACGGCAAATGGGGCGCGCCGGCGATGTACAAGCTCGACCAGGGCAGCATCGGCGTGCAGCTCGGTTCCACGGCGACGGATTTCGTCCTGGTGATTATGAATAACAAGGGCGCGGAGCAAATTTTGAACGGCAAGACCAAGCTCGGCGCCAACGCCGCCGCAGCGGCTGGTCCGACCGGCGCGGCAGCACAGGGCTACAACGCAGAATCGATGAAGGTTGACGTGCTGACCTATTCGCGGTCGAAGGGTTTGTTCGCGGGCGTGTCGCTGGAAGGCGCGTCCATGGACTCCGACGAGGATGCGAATAAGGCGCTGTATGGCAAGGCGATCAGTGCGAGCGCGATCGTCGACGGCGGCGCGTCCGTTCCTTCAGCCGCCCAACCGTTGGTCGGCTTTCTCGACAGCACTTCGCCGGCCAAGAAGTAACTCCTGATTAGAAACACGAAGGGCGACGCGGTAATGCAGCTGCGTCGCCCTTTTTGTTATTGCGCGCCTGGTTGTAAATCATTCGCACGAGGAAGACGAGGGACGCGTTGAACGCGACACCGGAATACGTTAAGACCAACAGCATCGCGGATGGCTCAAGTTCGCGCGCGGACACGCTCGCTTTGCTCGCGATCGCGGCCGTGACAGTCTTGGTGCACATCCTCACCAACAATCGTTACGGATTTCACCGCGACGAACTGCAAGTCCTGAGCGACGCCAGGCACCTGGATTGGGGATTCGTGCCGTATCCGCCGGTCACGCCGTTTCTGGAGCGCATCGGACTGGGAGTTTTTGGCGTTTCGTTGGCTGGGCTGCGAATATTTTCAGTGTTGGCACAGGCGCTGACTCTTTTCGTCACCGGGCTGATGGCGCGGGAACTCGGCGGGGGGCGGTTGGCCCAGGTCACCGCGGCGCTGGTCATTGCGCTTTCGCCTTTGCCGATGTTCGAGGCCACGGAATTCCAATATTCGTCGTTCGATTATTTGTGGTGGGCGCTCGCCGCGTATTTCACCATCCGCTTGCTGCAGACGGAAAATCCGCGCTGGTGGTTGGCGATAGGCGCGGCGGTAGGCGCCGGCCTGATGACCAAGTACACCATGTGCTTTCTGATTGCCGGAATCGCCGGCGGCTTGGTGTTGACCGCCGAGCGGCGCTACTTGCTGAACCGCTGGTTCTGGGCCGGCGCCGCGCTGGCGCTGCTGATATTTTTGCCGAATCTGCTGTGGCAGATCCGTCACGATTTTATTTCCTGGCATTTTCTGCAGCACATCCACAAACGCGACGTGGGCCAGGGACGGGACCGCGGCTTTATCCGCGACCAATTCATCATCTGCGTGAATCTGATTGCGACGCCGCTGTGGATTACCGGGCTGATTGCTTACGTGCGGGAACGCCGTTATCGCATGTTGGCCTGGATGTATTTGATTCCGCTGGCGCTGTTCATCGTCGGCAAGGGGCGCGGATATTATCTGGCGGCAGCATATCCGATGCTGGTCGCGATGGGCTGTGTCGTCGCGGAACGATGGGGCCGGTCGCTTCGACGTCCGTGGCGGCTCACGGTCGAAAGCTTGTTTTTTGCCGCCCTCATCGCGATTGGAGTCTTGGTCAGCGCGATGCTGGTGCCATTCGCCGACAGCGGACGGCTTAAGGATTTTGCATTGAGGAGGAACGGCGATCTGCGCGAGGAAATTGGCTGGACTGAACTGGTCAAGACGGTGAGTGACATCCGCGACGCGTTGCCACCGGATCAAAGGCAAAATGTCGGCGTGCTGGTGGGAAATTATGGCGAAGAAGGCGCGATTGAGATTCTGGGCTCGCCGTACAACCTGCCCGCGCCGATCAGCATGACGAATTCGGCGTGGTTGCGCGGTTATCCAACGCCGCCACCTGCCACGCTAATCGTATTGGGCTTCACCGCGGAGCAGGCGGAGAACGCATTCACCAGCTGCCGCCTGGCCGGCCATACCATCATTCCCGGCGGAGTGAAAAATGAAGAGGGCGAAGACCATCCGGATATTTTCGTCTGCGGCCGGCCGCGGATGACCTGGCCGGAATTTTGGAAGGAGTATCAGGACTTCGGCTGATGGACCGGTGGTCGCCGAATTCAATTTTCTCAGGGAATCCTAATCCCAAGGTATTCCTCTATTTTTTCGAATAGCAGGCTTCACCAGTTGCTAGGCGTTTCGGCGCGGAGTATCATGCGCACGAATTCATGCCACGACAGTTACCCCTTTAATAAGCACTCAGACTTTTGCTCACGACACGACTTTATGACCGATAAGTCTGCGGCGAGTTCATGACCGAAACAGCGGCGGCGATTCCGGGTGGCGAGCGCATCGGCGACTTCCAGATTCTGGAGAAACTGGGTGCGGGCGGCATGGGCGTGGTGTACAAAGCAACCGACCTGCGGCTCGAGCGCACGGTGGCCCTGAAATTTCTGCCGGCGGAACTCAGCGTCGAGCCGAACGAAAAGGAATTATTGGCGCGCGAAGCCAAGGCCGCATCAGCCTTAGATCACACCAACATCGGCGTGATTCACGGACTGGAAGAAACGCCCGACGGAAAACTCTTCATCGTCATGGGCTTTTACGACGGTGAAACGCTGGCGGCGAAGATCCGGCGCGGGCCGCTGCCGCTGGGTGCGACCTTGGACATCGCCTGCCAGGTGGCGCGCGGCCTCTCCGAGGCGCACACGCGCCATATCGTCCATCGCGACATCAAGCCCTCCAACATCATGATCACCGGTCGCGGCGTGGCCAAAATTGTGGATTTCGGCCTGGCGCGGGTGATCAACAGCGCGAGTTCGCAGCAAAGCATCCGCACTTCGGGAACCGCGGCGTACATGTCCCCCGAACAAGCCATGGGCAAATCGCTGGATCACCGCACCGACGTCTGGTCCCTTGGCGTGGTGATGGTGGAAATGGCCACTGGAGCGCGCCCCTTCGGCGGCGAAAACATAACCGGTTTGATGTGGGAAATCCTGAATCATCCGCCGGCGTTGATGGACAACCTGCCGCCCGAACTGAAGCCGATCATTTATCGTGCGTTGGCCAAGGATCTCGGGCAGCGCTATCCCAATTGTGAAGCGATGCTGGTGGATTTGGAGCAGCTGCGCGCGGAACTGTCGCGCGGCAGCGGGCGCCTGAGTGACGTAGAGGTCACCAAGTCGGCGCATTCACAGGATTTTGCAGACGCGGTGAAGAACGCTTCGCAACCCACTTGGAGCCAGTCCGGGTCAGCAGCCGCGGTCGCACCTGGGTCCAAATTTCGTTGGTGGTATCTCGCAGCGGCTGCAGGGCTGCTGTTGCTGGTAGCCGCGGCTTCTTTGCTGATTCCGGCGGTGCGCGAACGCGCCGCGGAAATAAGCGGCGTGGAAGAAAAACACATCGCCGTGCTGCCCTTCGACAATATCGGAAACGATCCGGCCAACGCCGCGCTGGCCGAAGGGTTGATGGATAGTGTGACCGCGGAGCTTTCCAATCTGGGCGCGGGCAAGTCGTCGTTGTGGGTGGTGCCGTCGAGCGTGGTGCGGCGCCGCAACGTGGACGATCCCAGCACGGCGTTGCGCGACCTGGGAGCAACTCTTGTAGTCAAGGGTAGCATCGCGCGGCAGGGCCAGAATATTCAGCTCACGGTCAGCCTGATCGACACCCGCAACCTGCGCCAGATCGGCTCGTTGATGCGCGAAGATCCTGCCGGCGATCTGGCCACGTTGCAGAACGAAGCGGTAGCCGGCATCGCGCGGCTGATGAAGCTCCAGGTGTCTCCCGAAATGGTAGGCGCCGGCGGTGGTGGCGTGGCGCCTGCTGCGTATGAGTCGTATCTGACCGCGCTGGGCTACGTGCAGCGCTACGACAAGCCGGGAAATTTGGATCTAGCCATAGCGAGTTTGCAGCAGGCGGTGAAAACTGACCCGCGCTTCGCGCTGGGCTATGCCGAGCTGGGTGAGGCGTACCGGCTCAAATATCAGCTAGACCAGAATCCGAAATGGATCGACGAAGCGATCGCCAACTGCAATCGGGCGACGCAACTCGACGACCGTCTGCCGGCGATTTACGTAACGCTGGGAAAACTTCATTCGCAATCCGGCAAGAACGATCTGGCGCTGCAGGAATTCCAGCACGCCTTGCAGCTCGATCCCCATTCCGCGGAAGCGTTGACCGGAGTCGCCAGCGCCTACGAGCAAATGGGACGAATCCAGGACGCTGAGGATGGATTCAAGCGTGCCGCGGCGTTGCGCCCCGACTACTGGGAAGGTTACAACGTGCTGGGAATTTTCTACGACCGCCAGCAGCGCTACCCCGAAGCGATCGCCCAACTGAAAAAAGTCGTGCAGTTGACTCCGGACAACGCCCAGGCCTATAGCAACCTCGCTGCGGTGTATCTGGATACCAGCGATCCGAAATGGATTCCGGACGCGCAAGCCGCGCTCACGAAATCCGTGGCAATCACCCCCAGTTATCCGGCGTACGCGAATCTGGGCAGCCTCTATTTCAACCAAGGACGCTATGCCGAATCAGCGGCCATGACCGAGCAGGCGCTGCAGATCAACGACAAAGATTATCAAGTCTGGTACAACCTGCTGCTCAGCTACCAGTGGTTGGGTCAAAAGGACAAAGCGGCGAACGCCGCTGAACGGACCATGAGCCTACTGGAAGCCTTGGTGCAAACCAAACCGCAAGACCCCGAGATTCAATCGGCGTTGGGCATGCTTTACGCGGAACAGAAAAACCCGGACAAAGCCGTGCCGCACATCGAGGCGGCGCTGGCGCTGGGAGCGAAAGACAACCGGGTTCTGGGCGATGCCGGGGAAGCCTACGAGAGCATGGGAAACCGAACGCTCGCGCTGCGTTATCTGCATGAAAGCCTGAAGGCCGGCGAAACTCTGGACGGCCTGCGCACCCGCCCGGGCCTACAAACCGTTTTGAACGATCCAAGTTTCCGTGCCAACGGAAAGTAGCGATGAGTCCAAGGAGGATTACGAAATGTCCAGCACCTCAAGACAGCCAGCGATTACTCCGGCCCTTACCATCACCATAACCAGCCCCACGCAAATTGCGTACAATCCCGCGAACCAAGAAGTCGCGTCGGGAGGCGTAGTCGGATTCGCTTCGGCGAATGCTTCCTCGTGGGAAATCGAACTGTGGAATAAGGCGAACGACGAACCCCACCCGCTACGGCTTTATGTTCCGCCGCAAGGCGAGTCGACCATGGTCGCGGACCCGCTGTCGGTTCCTCGCAACGTCACGTTCAATGTGATGGCCTATCCGAGCCCGTGCCGCAAACCCGGCGAACCCATGACCGGCGGAACGTATAACATCAAAATTACCGGGTAGCACACCAGGCGAATCGGCGAGGTTAATGATTCGCCCTGAAAATCGGTATGGAGCAACGACAAAAGGGGCGGTGCGATTTTCTCGCGCCGCCTTTTTGTTTTGAAGAACGGAATTTCGCGGCGGCCTAGCAGCTCGGCCGGGCTTGGCGGGAATCGATCGCAGAAAGTACGGCGGGCATCAGCGGCTCGCCCTTCGATACCACCTGCGTGGTGCCGGATGGCAAACCCTGGAATTTCAACGCTTCCGCATAGTGGGTGTGCACGATAATGGGAAGCTTAGGCTGCAGCTTCCGCAGTTCTTTCAGGGTCTCCAGGCCATTCAGCCGGGTCATCACGATATCCAGAATGACTAAGTTTGGCTTCTCGGTCATGACCTTGGCGATAGCCTCAAGCCCGTCCGAGGCCTCGAGTACGGTGTCTACGCCGCCAGCCTCCAGGCGCACCCGAATGGCCTTGCGCATCACCTCACTGTCATCAGCGATCAGGACGCTCGCCATGACCCTATTAGCTCACAAGCCTATGGGACCCCGTATCGGGCATACCCTGTAGAGCCAGAACAACGAGGCTTGAGGGGTTTTTGCGACGGGAAGCGATGATTCAGGGCCAAATAAAAAAGGGCGGCGCGATTTTCGTCGCGCCGCCCTTTTGCTTCACATCTCGAAGCAGATCCTTCGAGCCGTCACTGGCGGCCCTCAGGATAAAAATCGCTTTCGCGATTTTTAGTACATGCCGCCCATGCCGCCCGCGCCGGGAGCACCGCCGCCGTGTCCGGCGGAGGCTTCCTTCGGTTCCTTGATGTCCGCCACCAACGCTTCGGTGGTGAGCATCAAGCCCGCGATCGACGCCGCATTCTGCAGCGCCAGACGGGTAACCTTGGCTGGGTCGATGACGCCGGCCTTGACCATGTCGCCGAATTCGCCGGTGTCCGCGTTGAATCCGAAATTCTCTTCCTTGGATTCACGGATCTTGCCGAGAATGACGGCGCCTTCGTGGCCGGCGTTGTGCGCGATCTGGCGGAGAGGCTCTTCGAGTGCGCGCTTCACGATGTTGACGCCGATCGCGTCATCTTCCTGAAGCTTGAGCTTCTCGAGGGCCGGGATGCAGCGAACCAGGGCCACGCCGCCGCCGGGGACAATTCCTTCCTCGACTGCCGCGCGGGTGGCGTGCATCGCGTCTTCGACGCGAGCCTTCTTTTCCTTCAGCTCGGTCTCGGTAGCGGCGCCGACTTTAATTACGGCAACGCCGCCGACCAGTTTCGCCAAACGCTCTTGCAGCTTTTCCTTGTCGTAATCCGACGTGGTGTCTTCCACCTGCGCGCGGATCTGGCGAACGCGACCTTCGATTTCGGAAGCCTTACCGCCGCCTTCGATGATCGTGGTGTTGTCCTTGTCGATGGTGACTTTCTTGGCGCGGCCGAGATCTTCGACCTTCACGTTCTCGAGCTTGATGCCGAGGTCTTCGGTGATGGCCTTGCCGCCGGTCAGGGTCGCGATATCTTCGAGCATCGCCTTGCGACGATCGCCGAAACCGGGAGCCTTAACCGCGGTGCACTGCAAGGTGCCGCGGAGTTTGTTCACCACGAGAGTCGCCAAGGCTTCGCCTTCGACGTCTTCCGCGATGATCATCAGGGGCTTGCCCATCTTAGCAATCTGCTCGAGCAAGGGGAGAAGATCCTTCATCGAGGAGATTTTCTTTTCGTGGATCAGGATGCGCACATCTTCCAGGGTGCATTCCATGCGCTCCGGGTCGGTGACAAAGTACGGCGAGAGGTAGCCGCGGTCGAATTGCATGCCTTCGACCACTTCCAGCGTGGTTTCCATGGTCTTCGATTCTTCCACGGTGATCACGCCATCCTTGCCGACCTTCTTCATCGCTTCGGCAATGATGCTGCCGATCTGCTTGTCATTATTGGCGCTGATGGTGCCGACTTGGGCGATCATGTCGCCCTTGACGTCTTTGTGCTGCTTCTTTACTTCTTCAACCGCGATGGCGACGGCCTTTTCGATGCCGCGCTTGAGGGCGGTCGGGGAAGCGCCGGCCGCTACGGCCTTGACGCCTTCCTTGAAAATAGCCTGAGCCAACACGGTGGCGGTGGTGGTGCCGTCGCCCGCGACGTCCGACGTCTTGGAGGCAACTTCACGAACCATCTGCGCGCCCATGTTCTCGAGCGGGTCTTGCAATTCGATTTCTTTCGCTACGGTGACGCCGTCCTTGGTGATGATCGGCGAGCCGAACTTCTTTTCGATTACGGCGTTGCGGCCCTTGGGACCCAACGTGATCTTGACAGCGTCGGCCAACTGGTTGACGCCGCGCAAGATCGCCTGGCGGGAATTCTCACCCGTCACGATTTGCTTTGCCATGATCTTCTTTCTCCTCGTTGAATTGGTGCGATTGTGGTGCCGGCAGTTTTTAGGCGCGCCGGACGGTGGATCGGAAAGCTAAACAGGAAAATTGATTCAAAAAGTTACTTCTTGCCGCCGGCCGCTTTCGCGTTGGGCGCGAGCTTGGCGAGGATTTCGTCTTCCTTCAGGATCATGAATTCCTCGTCGTCGATCTTGATGTCGTTGCCGCTGTACTTGCCGAACAGGACGCGGTCGCCGACTTTCACGTCGAGCGGGATGCGTTCGCCCTTCTCGCGCTTTCCGGCTCCGACGGCCACGACTTCACCTTCTTGCGGTTTCTCTTTGGCGGAGTCTGGGATGATGATGCCGCCCTTGATGCTTTCCTTTTCTTCGAAGCGCCGCACGACCACACGGTCGTGTAACGGGGTGATATTGACTGCCATTTGCATTTCCTCCAGTTGGTGGATCTACGGTCTGGCTTGAAGAGGCGTGATGAGGCTGGTAGAGCGTTAGCACTCCTCTCAGGCGAGTGCTAATATAGCATGGTCATCGAGAGTGTCAAGGAAAAGTCTGATAATTCGGCACTCACATATCTGTAATATTCTAAGAATAGTAAGTTGTTTACAATTATTAGTTTACGAGTAGTCAGATTTTTCTGACACTTCTTTATTGCCTTCAACTGGCCGCCAGTCTACCATCGCCGTTAGCGTAGCTACGAGCCATTGTGCCATCACTCTTCTATATTCGGCTGATAAGCTTTACGGCTGGCACGCTGGTCTACCTTTTTCTGCTGGCGTTGATATTGGGTCATCGCCGACCGCGTTTTTTTGAACGGATTCTGTTCTTCCTGATCCTCTCGCTGTTCCTGATTTACGCCGGCGGGCTGCTGAAGATTAATGCGCAGATCGCTTATGGCTCCCCACCAGAAGTCACGCTGCGATTCGCCGAAATGTTGGAGACGGTTGGCGTCCTGTTGGTGTTTCCGCTGACCGCGCACGCGCACTTCAAGTATCGAGAGCAAGTCCGCGGCGAGACTATCGCGTGGAACTGGGTGACCTGGCTGCCTTACCTCGCCGTTGTTGGGTATGTAGGCACCAAGGCTCTGAGCGGTGGGGGATTGCTCGACGTTTTGAGGTTCGATCTCCAGAACGCGTTGATTGCGCTTGAACTCGCGACCTTCGCTACCGCGACACTCGATTCCCGAATTGCCAGAACTGCCCGTGGCGAAGTCGAACGGAAGTTCTTCCTTGGAATGGAAGCGACCTCATGGATCTTGTTCGCCATTTTCCTGACCATGACGACCACATTTGTCCAGGGAATTCCCAAGGCGAGTGAGGCGCTTGAGACCGCCGGCTTGCTTCTTGGTATTGTTCCCGGAGCACTCCTTCTCTACTACGCTGTCCGTCGGAACTTTCTGGAATACGGGGCACAGCGAAATTTGATGTACGCGCTGCCGGTGACGTTTTTGGCGTTGCTGTATTTGGCGCTGGTGCGGCGGGTGAGTGGATGGCTGGAGCCGGTGGTGCCGCCGGAAGCGACTGCGGCGGTGTTGTTGTTTTCTTTGATTTTTTTGTTTGAGCCGTTGGAACGGGTAATCGGGCCGGCGCTGCATCGCAGATTTCAGGAAGGACTTGGCGGGGTGCAGCGCCTGAGCGTGGAATTGCAACAAGTCGCGCGTCAGGGCAATGTCGCGCGTTTGGTAACTGAAGCCGAAAAGCGGATTCGCGAAGCGTTTGGGCTGGCCGACGTGCGGGTTTCGATGCCGCGGGACGCGGCGACGAAGCCTCTGGAGGCGCCGGGCGGCCTGGGGCATACGGCCGCGGTGCCGCTGCTGAAGGACGGCCAGGAAATTGGATTGCTGGAAGCGTCCTCGACCGGATCGTACCTGACTGGGGAGACGACGGCGGCGCTGGGATTTTTGGCCGAGCAACTGCCCGGTATGATCGATCTGGCGCGCCTGATCGAAGACAAGCTGCGCCTCGAAAGGGAATTGGCGGAGCGCGAGCGGATGGCGTCATTGGGGCAAATGGCCGCGAATGTATCGCACAATTTGCGGAACCCGCTCAGTTCGATGAAGACCGTGCTGCAGGTACAGCTGGAAGATCCGGACCTGCCAGTGAACGTGCGTCGCGATTCGACGCTGGTGGTGGGCGAGATCGATCGGATGAGCACGAAGCTGACCCAGCTCTTGCGTTACGCCAAACCTTCCGTAGGCGGCCAACGCGTGGCGGCCGTAGCGCTGGCCAATCAGACCGCGGTTTTGTTCCGCCATGACGCCGACACCCGCAACGTGCGTTTTGAATTCGAACGCCCTACGCACGAAATCTACGCGCTGGCCTCGGACGAGGCGCTGAACGAAATTCTCTCGAACCTGATCGTTAATGCCATCGAAGCGCAGACCGCCGGCGGCCGCGTGCGCCTCAGCCTCTCCCGCTACGAAGGCCGCCTCGAAATCGTGGTCGAAGACGGCGGTCCCGGAATTTCGCCGGAGCTGCGCGCGAAAATTTTTCAGCCCTATTTCACTACCAAGCCTAGCGGCACGGGCCTGGGACTCTCCATCGTCGCCCGGCGCGTGGAAGAAATCGGCGGCACGATTTCCTGCGAGAGCCCGGTGCGCCACGGAAAAGGCACGCGCTTCCGCCTGATGTTGCCGGTCGCCGAGGGCGATGGAGAAGGGACCACCAAATGACGCGAACAATTCTGATCGTGGATGACGAGCGGGCCGCGCGTTATGGCGTGCGCCGAGCGCTGGAAGGGAAGTACAAAATCGCTGAGGCGGATTCGGCGACCTCCGCGCGCGCGCTGCTCGCGGCCGAACCTTCCGACCTGATTTTGCTGGACCTGGTGATGCCCGGCGAAGACGGTCTGACCTTCCTCCGCTGGATGCGTGCAAACGACATCGAGACGCCGGTTCTAGTAGTCAGCGCGCTGGACAGCGCGAAGACGGCAGTCGACGCGTTGCAGAGCGGGGCGGCGGATTACATCGTGAAGGGCTACGACATCGAGGAGCTGCGCAAACGCGTCGCCAACATTTTGCAACTTGCCGAACTGGGCGCCGAAAATACCCGCCTGCGACGCGAACTCGTCGCCGACGGCCAGTTTGGCCGGATGCTGGGTTCGAGCGCGCCGATGCGGCGCGTCTTTGAAATGGCCGAACGCGTCGCGGCGACCGACGCGACCGTCTTGATTCTCGGCGAAAGCGGGACCGGCAAGGACTTATTGGCCCAGGAAATTCACGACCGTTCACCGCGTGCCGGAAAAGCGTTGGTGGCGGTCAATTGCGCCGCGCTCCCGGAAAACCTGATCGAATCGGAATTGTTTGGATTTGAGCGCGGCGCGTTTACCGGTGCGGCCCAGCAGCGCAAAGGAAAATTCGAGCTCGCCTCCGGCGGCACAATTTTCCTGGACGAAATTGGCGATATGAATCCGGTGACCCAGGCCAAGGTTCTGCGCGTACTCGAAAATCGCAAGATCGAAAGGCTAGGCGGCTCGCAATCCATCGACGTCGACGTTCGAGTGATCAGCGCGACGCATCGCGATTTGTCCGCTGAAATCGCTGCGGGACAATTTCGCGAAGACCTTTATTACCGGTTGCGCGTGGTGACCCTGGAATTGCCCGCGCTGCGCGAGCACAAAGAAGACATTCCGGCCCTGGTTGACGCGTTCCTCGCGCAATTCGGAGCGCGTCATAGTCGCAAGGTGAAGATCAACCGCGCGGCTCTGGACCTGCTGAGCGCCTACGATTGGCCCGGCAACGTGCGCGAATTGCGCAACGCGGTAGAACGCAGCCTGGTGCTGTGCCGTAGCGACGAAATTACCGTAGCCGATTTGCCCGAAGAAATTCGCGAAGGCCACCGGCCGCTGACGCCCGCAGGCACCGAGAGCGAAAGCGCATTTCTGGGCGAAAGCGACTTTCGCGAAGCGAAACGCCAGTTTGAAATCGTCTACTTAAAGCGCAAGCTGGAAGAGCATCGCTGGAACGTCTCCAAAACCGCAGCCGTGGTGGGACTGCATCGCCAAAGTCTGCAGGAAAAATTGCGCGAGCTGGGAATTCAGCGGCCGGGGAAGTAGACTTCACCCACGGCGATGCGGCTCGTGACCATGAATCATCAAGCGGACCAATTCGCAGGGTTCATTTTGGCGGGTGGCCGCAGCTCGCGCATGGGCCGTGACAAAGCCCTGCTCGAAATCGATGGCATTACGATGCTCGATCGCGCGGTCGAGCTGGTCGTTAGCGCGGGAATTTCCGTCGCGGTGCTGGGAGCGCCAGCCGAATTTGACAGGCGGCGATTGCGGGTACCAGTGATCGCGGACGAGTGGCCCGGCCTGGGCCCTTTGGGCGGGATCGCGACGGCCCTCCACCAGACGCAGGCGGCCGGGAATTTGATTGTCGCGTGCGATATGCCCTACCTGACGGCGGATTGGCTGCGATTTCTTTTGCAGCGAGCCAAAGCGTCGAGCGCCGATGCGGTGGTGCCGAGAAGTGAGCGTGGGCCGGAACCGCTCTGCGCGGTTTATCATCGACGAGCGGAAGGCACCATTCGTGAAGCGTTGCAGCAAGGAAAGCGGAAAGTCACCGAGGTTGTGACGATGCTAAATCCGGAATATGTGGAACCGGGCGAATGGAAAGCCTTTGATTCAGGCGGCCTCCTATTCAAGAATATGAACCGGCCGGAGGACTACGAGAAAGCCCAGGCCATCTCCAGCCGGCGCGCAAAAACATGAGCGAACACTATTTCGAATTTCGCAACGTCTCAAAATCTTTCGGTGACAACGACGTGCTGAAGGACGTGAGCTTTTTCATCGATCAGGGCGAAACCGCCGTGATCATGGGCCGCAGCGGCGTAGGCAAATCGGTCTCGCTGAAACTGCTGCTTGGATTTCTCAAGCCCGATGCAGGGAAAATCATTGTAGCCGGCAACGATGTGACGGAATGGACCGAAAAACAGTTCGCCGAAATTCGCCGCACCGTGACCATGGTCTTCCAGTCCGGCGCGCTTTTTGATTCGCTGACCGTTGCGGAAAATGTGGCGTTCCCCCTGGAAACGCGCGGCGAGAAACGCGACCAGGATAAAATCGACGCCAAAGTCGCCGAACTGATGAAGGAACTCGAAGTTACCGATTTTGCCGAACGCATCCCCGCCGACCTAAGCACCGGCACCAAACGCTCAGTGGCGATTGCGCGCGCTCTCGCCGAAGATCCGGCAGCCATTTTGTACGACGAGCCCACCACCATGGTCGATCCGCTGATGGCCGCGCATGTTGGCGACCTGATCGTAAAGTTGAAAGCCAAACTGAAGAAAACCGCGATCGTGGTGACCCACGACACGCACCTGGCCAAAAAATTGGCCGATCGGGTTATTTTCCTGCAGGAAGGCCGGGTTGGTTTCTTCGGCACCTGGGCCGAACTGGCCAACACCAAAGATGCGTTCTTGCGAAATTTTCTGGCGCAAGATGAATTGATCCCGGCCCTGGAAGAAACGGCGTGAGCCAAACTCCGCCGCCCGCCGCCGATCCCAAATCACAATTACGGCGGGTCATGGGTTTCTGGGACCTGCTGCTTTTTAACATCGCGGCGGTTCTGGGGCCGCGCTGGATTGCCGCCGCATCGCACAATGGCACGTCCTCGATTTCACTTTGGGTTTTAGCCGCCGTGGGATTTTTTGTGCCGACCGCCATGGTCATCGTCGAACTCACTTCGCGTTTTCCCGAGGAAGGCGGCTTGTACGCCTGGACCAAAAACGCCTTCGGCGATTTTCACGGCTTCGTCGCCGGCTGGACCTACTGGATCTACACGATTTTTTATTTTCCGGCGCTGCTGCTGGCCAGCGCAAGCATGAGCGCTTACGTGGTGGGTCCCAGCGGCGCGGCTCTGGCACAAAACCGGATGTTTTTGCTGGTTGGTTCGTTCGTGCTGCTGATCGTCGCGGTAGGAATGAATCTGGTCGGACTCAACATTGGCAAGTGGTTGCAGAATGCCGGCGGCGTCTCGACCTACCTTCCGCTGCTGATCCTCGCCGTAATTGCGTTCCTGTTGCTGCGCTCGCACGGCTCGGTCACGACGTTCACCTTGGCCAACATGATGCCCCACTGGAACTGGGGCACGGTGAATTTCTGGCCGCAAATAGCGTTCGCGTTTACCGGCCTGGAAATCGGGTCGATGATGAGCGAAGAAGTCCGCGATCCCCGGCGCACTTTTCCCCGCGCCATCTTCGCTTCCGGCGCGTTGATCGCAGTCATCTATATCATCGGCACCTTTGCGGTGCTTTCGCTGCTTCCCGCGGTCGACGTCGATACCAAGAGCGGCGTGTTTCAAGCCATCACTTCAGGCTCCACGCTGCTGAAAATCGGATTCGTCGGCGTGCTGGCGGCGATGCTGGTATCGGTGGGAAACGCGGGCGGAGTGGGCAGCACGGTTGCCGGCGTTTCGCGCGTGCCGTTCGTCGTGGGGCTCGACCGCTACCTTCCCGCGGCCTTCGGAAAAATTCATCCGAAGTGGAAAACGCCGTACGTCGCAATTTTAGTCCAAGCCGTTGTTTCCGGAGTGATTCTGCTGGCCACGCAGATCAACGAAACGGCCAACAGCGCCTACCAGATTCTGGTAGACGCCACGACCATCGTCTATTTTATTTCGCTGATGTACATGTACGCGGCCGCCATTCGGCTGGCGTATCGCAAAGATCGTGAGACCACGCCGGGCGCGGTCCTGATTCCGGGTGGCGTCTTAGGCGTGTGGATCGCTAGCCTGCTCGGTATTTTCGTGGTGCTGGGCGGAATCGCGCTGTCGTTCATTCCTCCCGCGGAATCGGCGAACAAATTTCTGTTCGTGGCTAAGCTGATCATCGGAACCGTGGCTTCGGTGCTGTTTGGGTTGGCTTTGTATTACCGGGGTGTGCGGGCGAAGGCTCGCGACGCCCGCGCGGCGTCGTAGAAATTCCGGTGGTTAGTGGACCGCGCGATTTTGCGTGGACATCTTGGTGGCGAGCGAGAAGCGTGGTTCCGGTTTCGTAAACGTCTCGGCGCTGCTGGTGACCTGCGCCGCGACATATTCTCCCACGGCCGGGCCGTGCTTGAATCCGTGGCCTGACCCGCCACCGACCAGCCACACATTTTCGAGTTGCGGATGCCGGTCGATCAGAAAATCTCCGTTCGACGTACTCTCATACTGGCAGACCCGCGTTTCCACCACTGGCGCGTTTTTCAGGACGGGAAAACGGCGCGCCACAAATTCCTTCGCCGATTCCACCGCGTCCGGACTGGCCACCCGCGACTGGGTGTCCGGATCGACCGGCGCGCCATGCCGGTCGTGGGCCACTTTAAATCCGCGCGATTCGATGTCCGGCATCCCATAAAATTCGTCTTGCAGATACAGCCAGGTTGGCATCGCGGGCTGCGTGAACTGCCGTTCGCCCGGCGGAACGCCGAAAAACAGAATTTCCTGGCGCGACACAAATATTCGCGAGCCAAGTACGTCCGGAAATATTTTCGGCAACCACGAACCGCAGGCGAAGACGAACGAGCCTGCCGAGATCTTTTCTCCGGTGCTGGTAGCAATCGATTCGAGCTTGTGCTGTCCTGATGGTCTGGCGATTCCCAAGTTACGATAATCCACGCCGGCGGCAAGCGCCTGATCGACCACCGCGCGTACTGCACGCCGCGCCATCAATACGCCGCTGTGCGGTTCGAAAATTCCCCAGGCGTCGTCCTCGAACGAAATCTGCGGATAGCGGCGCCGCAAATCGCGGACGTTCAATTGCTCGCAGCCGACGCCGTTGTTTTGCAGCGTCGCAAGGGAATCGATCGCGTACTGATTTCTGTCCGGAGCAATCCAGAGCACGCCAGTTTTATGAAACAGCTCGGGGCGTCCGGTTTCCGCGAATATTTCTTTCCACAGCGGAAGCGAGCGCATGGCGAAGCGCGTATAGATTTCGTCCGCGCCATAGCCCAGGCGGATGATGCGCGATTCGCCACCGGAGCTGGAGCGCGAATTCCCGGGACCGTAAGCATCCACCAGCAGGATCTTCGCGCCGGATTTCTGCAGGAAGCGCGCGGACCACGCGCCAAAGACGCCGGCCCCGATCACCACGACGTCGTAGGTCGCGGGCACTAGAAGCCTTCCTCGGCCAGTTTCTTTACGGTGATGCCGTTCGCCGCGGGAGCTTCGTCCTTCTTCAGCAGGCCTTCGACATATTTCGCCAGAATGTCGGTCTCAATGTTGACCGGGTCATTGACGCTCATCATGTGGACGTTGGTGTTTTCGTGGGTGAAGGGAATGATTGCGATGTCGACAATGCCGTCGTGCCACTTCGCCACCGTCAAACTGATGCCGTCGATCGCGATCGAACCTTTTTCCGCGACGTAGCGCCGCAGATTTTCCGGAACGCGCACGGAGAGCCACCAGCTGTCGCCTTCCGGAACCAACCGCGTGACGCGGCCGACTCCGTCCACGTGGCCCTGCATAAAATGGCCGCCCAGGCGCGCGCCAGCGGCCAGCGGCCGCTCCAGATTCACCAGGTCGCGCGGTTTTTTTTCGCCGAAATTCGTGCGCTGCAAAGTTTCGCCGGAAAGCTGCGCGGAAAAATGCATCGGATCAAAATGCGTCACGGTGAGGCAGCAGCCGTTCACCGAAATGCTGTCGCCGAGTTTCAGGCCGTCGGCGACCGAGACGTGCGGGCCAGGCTGCGAAGGCAGGTGCACCAGCAACGCGCCGCCCCTGGCGTCGAGGTGCAGCGATTCGATGCGGCCAACCTGCTCGGTAATTCCGGTGAACATTTATCCAGTGTCCTTGAATGGATTAGTTTTTTTCGCGCGAATCGCGGCCAGGAGCCGGTGGATGAAAATATCCTTGCAGCACAAAATCAGGTCCACACGCGCGCAATTTCAAATTGGTCAGCAGCGGCGATTTGGCAAAAAACCGCGAAGGGATGCGGGCCATCGGCACGCCGCTTCCGCCCATAATTTTGGGAGCATAAAAGAGAACCATCTTATCCACAAGCCCAGCCTCGAGCATCGCCCCATTCAATTCCGCGCCTGCTTCCACCATCACGCTAAGGATTTCCCGCCGGCCCAGTTCGCGAATCACGTCGCGCAGATCGATGCGCCCGCGACGCGTCCGAAGCCGCACGACTTCGACGCCCGCGCGGATCAGCGCGCGGGCCTTTTTTGAAGCCGGGGATTCGCCGGTGAACACCAGCAGATCATTTTCGGCGGATCGAACCAATTCCGAGCGCAACGGCAAGCGCAGCCGCGAATCGAGAACCACGCGCAGCAGGCGCCGGCGGCGAGGCAATCCCGATCGATCGTTCAGCCGCGGATCGTCCGCCAGTACGGTGCCAATTCCGGTGAGCAGCGCGTCGGCTACATGCCGCATGCGCTGCACTTCTTTGCGCGATGCCGGCGAGGTTATCCAGGTAGCGCTGCTGGCGCGCAGCGAAATTTGACCGTCGAGCGTCAGCGCAGTCTTCAATGTCACGAACGGACGCTTGCTGACGATCCAGCGGGAGAACGATTCGTTCAGAGTTTGCGCCTCGGATTCGCCAACGCCAATCGTCACCGCGACTCCGGCGCGGCGCAGATGCTGAAATCCCTGGCCGGCGACGACCGAGTGTCGATCGCGCATCGCGCCGACCACTCGCGAAATTCCTGCGGCGACGACGGCGCGCGTGCACGGTCCGGTACGCCCGGTGTGGCAGCAGGGCTCGAGCGTGACGTACAGCGTCGCGCCCTTCGCGTGCTTGCCGGCCTGGCGCAGCGCGACAATTTCGGCGTGGTCCCGTCGTTCGTAAACGTGAAAGCCTTCGCCGACCAGCCGGCCGGATTTCACGATCACGGCTCCGACGATAGGATTCGGATGAGCCAGGCCCACGCCGCGTCGCGCAAGATCAAGCGCGCGGGCCATCCAGAATTCATCGGTGAGCGCGATTTTCTTCTTCATCGTTGTGCGGGAGGCCACGGTGCCTAATCGAAAAGGGAATTGACGTAGGTTTGCGCGTCAAACGGCACCAAGTCGTCAATCTTTTCGCCAGTGCCCACGAACCGCACCGGCAAATTCAGTTCGCGCGTAATCGCCACGACGATTCCGCCCTTCGCTGTGCCGTCAAGCTTGGTCAGCACAATGCCGGTAACGCCCGCGTGGCTCCAGAATTCGCGCGCCTGATTCAAGCCGTTCTGGCCGGTGGTGGCGTCGAGCACCAGCAGCACATCATGCGGCGCGCCGGGAATTACTTTCGCGGCGGTACGCTTCATTTTGTCCAGCTCGGCCATCAAATTCGATTTGGTGTGCAGGCGCCCGGCGGTATCGACGATGACCACGTCCGCGCCACGCGCGCGCGCCGACGTAAGCGCGTCGAAAACCACTGCCGATGGATCGGCGCCAGGCTTTTGCTTGACCAATTCCACCGCGGAGCGGCGCGCCCAAACTTCCAGCTGTTCGATCGCGGCGGCGCGGAAAGTGTCGGCGGCGGCCAGAACGACCTTCGCGCCTTCTTTGGTCAGCCGATTCGTCAACTTGCCAATGGTCGTCGTTTTGCCGGTGCCGTTTACGCCCACCACAAAAATCACCCGCGGCGCGGCGGTGGCCTTGGCGTCGAAACCATTCGAACTGATCGACGGCGCCGTAAGAATTTTCAGAATCTGGTTTTTCAGTTCGCGCTTCAGCGAACCCGGTTCTTCCAGCTTGTGTTCGTTCACTTGCTGGCGCAGCCCGGCCAGAACTTCCTTGGTGGTTTGCACCCCGATATCCGCGCTCAGCAGCGCGGATTCCAGTTGCCGCAGCAGTTCCGGATCGACCGGGCGGTCGCCGGTGAGAATCTGCTCGACCCGCGCCGCCAGTTCCGTGCGCGTCTTGCTGACGGAATCCTTCAAGCGTTCGAGTAGCGTGGGTTCCGGAGGTCCAAAGAGGGAGATCATGGGTGTCTGGTCGTCGAAGGTTCTGCGCGCTTCTGTTCTGAACCTTCAATTGTAGCAAAGAGCAGGGGAGGGAAGAAAAGCGCCAGAGAATCCGTCCGCGCCGAAACGCGCTACACTGGCCGCGCTCACATGACGATGTCACTGGTCCTGGTCTGGATTCTACTGCTCGGATTTGCCGCGGCCGTCGTTCGCACGAATTTCTTCCGTGCCAAGCACTTCTTCATGCGCTTGCGGAGCCGCAACTGGCCTGTCGCCGACGCCACCGTCCAACCGGGTGCGACAGCAAGGATTGCGTTGGGCGGTAACCGACACTTTCCGTCATTTCGACTCGTTTCCTTTTCGGGCTATCGTTTCGTGGTGATTGGCAGCCACTATGCGGGAATGTTCGCTCTATATGGCAACGATGAAAGCGCTCGAGATCTTCAGCGCGTTTTGATCGGGACGCCGATCAAAGTCCGTTACAATCCGTCCGACCCGAACACATCCTATCTGGCGGATATTCACGATTCCCGATTCCGGGGACTGACCGCTACTCAGAACTCCGCCATTCTCGATCAGTCTCCGGCATTCGACCTTCGGGACGTCATGTCGTAGAACTACTCAAGGAAAATTAGAGGGAGCCGTGGCCTACTCGTAGCGCAGGGCTTCGGTTGGGGCGATGCGGGATGCTCTGCGCGCCGGAATGTACGCCGCCAGCATGGTCACGACAAATAGTGTTGGCACCACAACGACGTAAGCGAGCGCGTCGACTCCGCCGGCATCGAAGAGCATGGAATTCATCAGCCGCTCAACCGCGAAACCCATGGCGAGGCCGAGCGCCGTTCCGATCCCGACCAGCACCAAGCCCTTGCCCATGACCAAGCGGAGAACTTCCGAGCGTCCCGCGCCCAGGGCCATGCGGATGCCGATCTCGTGGGTTCTGCGGCTTACGTTGTAGGCGATCAATCCGTATAGCCCGGCCACGGCCATCAACAAACCGACCAAGCCCATCGCGCCCACCATTTTCATCGCGATTTTTGGTGATTCCACGGCCTGGTTCCGATAGTACTCCTCGTACGCTCGGGTATCGATCATCGGCAGGTTCGGATCGAGCGTGCGGACCGCGTCCTTCACCGTTTGCACCAGCTGAACCGGGTCGCCGCCGGAACGCACCATCAAAGTCAGGCGCGCGATCGGATGCTGGGCCAGCGGCAGATATATAAAGTCCGCGGGAAAGTCGGCGGCGTTTTCATTCTTGATGGTTTCCGCCACGCCGACAATCTCGACCACAGCTCCGTCGCGGCTATCGAGTCGGATATGCTCCCCCACGGCATTCTGGCCCGGCCAATAGTGTTTCGCGAACTGCTCATTCACCACCGCGACGCGGGGCGCCTCCGCGGAATCCGACTGCAGAAATCCGCGGCCACCCAGAATCGGGATGGCCATGGTGTTGAAATACCCCTGGTCTACCGTGTCCATGGTCGAGGTGAAATTCTCGCGGTCGCGCGGCAGTTGCAGGCCATCGGGGACGAAGGCCAGGCCGTCGAAATGATCGGTTCCGAGCGGGATGTTCTGCATCAAGGCGTCGCCCTGCACTCCGGGAGCTTCACGCAAGCGTTCGGTGAGCAGTTTGTAGAACGCCTGGGTCTGAGCCGGGTTGTACTGCACCAAGCGCGGATCGAAGGTGGTCATCAGCAGATGATCTTTCTGGAAATTGGTTCCGACCTGCAGGTCGCGCTGGAAACCGCGCACCATCAGGAAGGCCGCGGTCAGCAACATCAGCGAGGTGGAAACCTGCGCCACCACCAGGACATTGCGGCCCCACATCCGTTTGCGTCCCGGGACATCGACTTCCGCCGATTTGATTCCGTTCACCAGATCGACGCGCGTACTCTGCAGCGCCGGGGCCAGCCCGCAAAGCAGAGCACTCAACATCGCCAGCGCGAGACTGGCCAGGAGCACGCGGGTATCCATGCGGAACGGCAGCGCGAGCGGCAGATCGGTCATCAGCACGATCTGATCGAAAGTGTGAAACCACTCGACGAACGCGTAACCGATGGCGATTCCGCCCAATCCACCTAGTGTGGCCAGGATCAGGCTCTCGGTCATCAGTAAGCGGATCAGCCGGCCGCGCCCGGCGCCAATCGACAACCGTATGGCGATTTCTCGCGCACGGGCGCGGCCGCGGCTCAGCAGAAGTCCGGCCACGTTGGTGCAAGCGACCAGCAGAACCGCGAGTGAGAGAACCACAAAGATTACCGTGAACTTCCAGTTGGCATCGTCGACGCGGGTCCGCATTTCGAACTGGGTATGGACCGCGGCGCCGCGGCCGCGATTAGCCTTGGGATATTCGCTCTCAAGGTTCTTGGCCAGCACCGCGAGCTCGTTCTGCGCCTGTTGCAGCGTCGCGCCTGGTTTCAGACGCGCGCTGACCCGCAACTCGCGATCGTCGCGGTCCTCAAAAAAATTCTTCTGGATGTCGGTCGAAAACACCGGCGCCATCGCCAGGGGAATATAAAAGTCGGGACGATCGAACATTTGCATTCCCGGGAACTTTTCGGGAGCGACTCCGATCACGGTGAATTGCACGCCGTTCAGCCGGACATGGCGGCCAACCACGGATGGATCGCTCCCAAATTCGCGCCTCCAGAATTCCGGACCGAGCACCACCACGGCGTCGCGCCCCGGCACCTGGTCTTCTTCCAGCCGAAAACTGCGCCCCAGCTGCGGCTCCACGGCCAGCACATGCAGGTAGTTCCCGGAAACCATCATTCCACCGGTGACCCGCGGCGTGCTGGCCGCGTCGGCGCTGAAGCCGACCGCCTTCATTTCGGAGTTGGCGATCACACCCGCGTAGCTCTGAGTTTTGTCGCGCAGGTCCAGATACTCGCGATAGGAAAAATCGTCGAAGCTGCTGTCATGCGTGGTGCTTACCAGCGTGACGATTCCGCTCGGATGCGGCACGGGGTAGGGCCGGAAGATCAGCGCATCCACCATGCTGAAAGTGCCGGAAACCATGCCAATCCCAAGCGCTAGAGTAACGATCACGAAGATGGTCAGCCCGGGTGTGCGGCGCAGGCTGCGTACGGAGAAGCGTAGGTCTTGAAAAAGTGTCTCGACGAAATGACCGCCCAGTGCTTCGCGGGCTTCTTCTCTGAATTTTTCGAAGCCGCCGAATTCCAGGCGGGCGCGGCGTTCCGCTTCCTTGCGGGAAATTCCGCGGCGCTGCAGATCATCGGCACGATGCTGGATGTGCGAGCGAAGCTCTTCCTCCATTTCGCGATGCACTTGACCACGTTGCAAGAAAGCGGAAGCCAGCGATCGTATCGCAGAGAAGATGCTCATACTTCCTCCGGTTGCGTTCCCAGGGCGCTGGCGATGGCGGTGGCCAGGCGGTTCCAGGTGTCGGTTTCTTCGCGCAGACGTTTACGGCCGGCGGCGGTCAGTTCATAGAATTTGGCGCGGCGGTTGTTTTCCGAGGTGCCCCAATTGGCTTTGAGCAATCCCTGGCGCACCAGCCGGAATAAACCGGGGTACAGCGCGCCCTGCTCGATCAGCAGCGCACCGCCGGAAATTTGCTGGATCCGTAAGAGAATTCCATAGCCATGGAGTGCTCCGAGGGAAACGGCGCGGAGAATCAGCAGATCGAGGGTACCGGGGAGGAGTTGAGCTTGGTCCGTCACGTTCACTCCTAAGATGATCAGGAGTGTATATTGCGCTCCCCTAAGCTGTCAAGGGGTAAATCCTTTCGCCTAATCCACGATGAAAACGGTCGCCCCGTGCTCCGAAATCACCCGGTGCGGCGACTTGCCGTCATCCGCGACATGATAGGTCGCGCCTTCGCCCACCGTGAATTGCCGGCCATCCTGATGTTCCAGGACCACCGCGCCATTCAGCACGATCAGCACGTGGCCCTTGCCGCACCAATGGTCGGCCACGTATTCGGGGCTGTACTTCACGCGCCGCAGCCGAATGTCGCCCAACTGCCAGGCCCGCGCGGTCGCCTCTCCGGATTCTCCGGGACGGGTCATCGCCGTCATTTCCGTCCAGTCGATCACGCCTTCAGGAATTTTGCTGAGTTTCAAAGGTGAACTCCTCGTCGTTGGCCAGGCCCGGGCAATCTGAAAATCAAGCCTTGCGGTAAACCAGGTCTACTTGCGGTCCACTGGTATGTTTCAATTTTAAATTGAGCGTCACGTCGACGTGGTCTCCGATCTTGACGAAGGGAATCCCTTTGTTCATGCCGTAGTCCTTGCGATTGAAGGTCATTTTCCCTTCAATCTCTCCCAGGTGTCCGGTCTTATGGGAAATGACCAGAGTGACCTTCTCCGGCTGGGTCGCACCACGGATGGTGAAGTCGCCGTCCACTTCAATCGTGTTGGCGCTGGTCTGCACAAATTTGGTGGATTTAAAAGTGATGGTCGGATTGTTTTCGGCGTCGAAGAAATCCTTGCCTTTCAGTTTGCCATTCTTCATCCCGCTGCCGGTGTCCACGCTATCGGCCTGAATGGTCAGGAGCAGCGAGCCGGTGGTGACATCCGGAGATTGAAAAGTTAACGAAGCGTCCCATTTGTCGAAGTTACCCTTGATCGCGACGGACGCCTTCACATAGAACGTGATCGAACTATGGACCGGGGTGACTTCGAAAATCGGAACGCCCGACGCAGTCTGCGCGGAACTTGCCGAAGAAAACGTAAGAAATGCCAAGCAGCACAAAAGGAGTGATCGCATAGGCCGCAGTCTGAGACCTAAGCGGAATAGTGTCAACCGCTGTTCGAGGATTTTCGTTCCCGGCGGCAATTCAACCTGGGCCGACAAGCGAACGCCAAGGGCCGCTGATCGAGCGGGGTCTCTTCCGCTCTGATCAAATCCTCCGTGCCCTCATCCTTGGACTTTCTCGGTGTCCTCGGTGTTAAATCTTTCCCCAGTGCTTGGCTATTTCGTCCGCGTATCGACCGCGATCCAGTTGACTTCCCAGGTTTTCCCGCCGTCGTCCGAGAACGACTGCTCGAACCGGCACGAATTCGCAGTCAGGTCCATCCACACATTCTTCACCAGAATCATCCGGCCCTTGAATTCTTCCTGGTCGAAAAATTCACCGCGGCCGTTCCTGAATTCGCCGACGGTCGGAACGCTAAGAGCTCCGACGCGGCTGTTGGCGAAATTCAGGCTCCATTGATGCGACTGCGGATTGTAGAGCCGCAGCGAAATACCTTCGACGTGGCCGGCGGGGCTATCGACTTCCAGCTCCACCATATTCGCGCGGCCATCCCAGATTTTCCGCACCACCGATGTGCCGTGGTACTCAACCCAGGTGGTCGAGCCCGTCAACGGATGCTGTAAGCGCGAAATGTGCGTATTCCAATTGCCGATTTCAAAATCGAAATCGTTTTGGCCGTCGCGCGGTGCCTGAGGCTGTTGAAGATTGGCCCCACCGAGCGGCTGCAAGCTGAAAATCAGGCCCGTAATCAGCAGTCCGGCCCCAACAAATCTGCGCCGCGCGGTCCCAGAAAGACTTTTTGGTTTCATTGGCCAGCTCGCGTTGCCGTCTCGGTTATCCAGCGCAGACGCGATCGATGCGTCGGATGGAGCACGACCAGTTCCGTAACGTTTCTCAATAGCCCGGTGGCGAAAAGTTTCTGCTGCGCTTGTTCCGCGACCGGGCCGAACTGAGTCTCGAAAGCTTGGTCGTTCGGCAGCACGCCCAGCCAGACCAAAAACGGTCCATCGCTGCGAACCGGCAACTGCGGATAATTGTTAGGCACCTCGAGGGTCACCAGTACGCCGGCTTCGCGCGCGCCAGCCGCGCGATATCCGGCAAATTCCGCTTCCGCTCGCTCTGAAAATTCCTGCTCGCTATCGGGCTTCACCGAAAATATTTGCGCGACGACCACTCCGGAGGCGCCCTGCGGCTCCTTCACCGGATCCACTGTGGTCAAAACGCTGAGATCTCGGTCCGCCCGCAGCGAATGAAGCAGCATTACGTTATTGCTGTCCGCGATCATGCTATTCATCGTCGCCCGATGCTCTCTCCACAACGGGCCATAATAAAATTCCGCGTTGGCCAGGGCTCGCTCTTCGTTGCTGTGAAATCCCCGTATCCAGGTAAAGCCCAACGGTTTGTCGCGCTCGAAGAACGATCCCGCCACGATTACTCCGAGTTGCTCGAACGCCTCCGGAAAATAGGTGTCGAAGTATTCGGCGAAATGTTCACGCTCTCCAGGGTTGATGGTGTACCGGCGGAATTCCACGACCGGAAAATTGCCGAGTTGCTCAGTCCCGGTTGCCGGCGGCATCGCGTTCTTCTGGTTCATGCCGCCGGCCGTAAGAGCGGCCAGAACCACCACCATCCCCGTGCTGGCCAGTGTTCGTCCCATTGTGCCTCCGGGCTTATTCCTTCACTCGCGTTTGATCTGTAATCCAATTCACTTCCCAGGTTTTGCCGCCATCTTCGGAGAAGGATTGTTCGAAGTGCGGCGTATCCGTGGTGGTGTTGGTCCACAGGAACCGCACCAGAATCATCCGGTCGTTAATCGGTTCATAGTCGTAAAATTCGCCGCGGCCATTTTTGAATTCGCCGATCGTGGGCACGCCGAACGCGCCGGTTTTGGAGGTGGCCCAGTTCAGGTTCCACTGGTGCGCGTCCGGGTTGTAGAGACGCAGCGTCATTCCTTCGACGTGGCCCAGCACCGGCCCGTCGGTTTCAAACTCCTCCAGTTGCGAGCGGCCGTCCCAAACCTTGCGGGTGACCGACGTTCCGTCGGCTTCGACCCAGGTGGTCGATCCGGTCAGGGGATGCACCAGTTTTTTGAGATGAATTTTCCACGAGCCGATCTCGAAATCGAAATCGTGCGAGCCATCGCGCGGCGCGCCGGCCGAATTTTGAATTGCCGCCAGCGTCGCCGGTGGGGAGATCAAGTACTGCGCCGGCTGGGCCCGATCGGGGGGCTCGGCAGCGGCGTGCGCCGCCACCCGGCTGCTTTGCGCCAGAAAAAAAACGACGAACAATCCCGCGAGAATCGAAAAGATCTTGAGTGCCTTGGTCATGTTTCCTCCAATTTGCCGATGGAGCCTACGCCTTACAAAATAGGGCTTGGAGTGGCCTGTCTCAATATCCACTTCTGCGTGATACGATAAGGCCACTCTCCTATTTGGATTTGAGACCGGGCGATGAAACGAATCTCTTCCAGCTTCTTGCCGCCCATCGCGCTCGATTCGCGCGCCCGCACGCCCATGTACCAGCAACTGTACGAATGGTTCCGGCGCGCCATTCTCCAAGGTCAATTGCGTCCCGGACAACGCGTGCCCTCCACTAGAAATCTCGCGGCGGAATTGAAGGTTTCGCGCATCCCGGTTTCCAGCGCGTACGAACAGCTGCAGGCCGAAGGCTACTTCGAAACGTTTGTGGGCGCCGGCACCTGCGTGGCCCGCACAATTCCTGCTAACGCCGCAAAGCCGGAGGGTGGGGAATCCCGCGCCGTCGCCAGGCCAGCCGCAAAGCGAGCGGCCAAACGCACCGCGCCACGCAAAATTTCGCGCCGCGCCATAGCGATGCGCATGCCGCCGCAATCGTGGCTGGATAACATGGGCGCGTTCCGCGTCAGCTTGCCCGCGCTCGAGCAATTTCCCGTCGGCGTCTGGTCCAAGCTGGTGAATCGCCATTCGCGACGGCAACCGCGCCAGCTCATGGCCTACGGCCACGCCATGGGCTACCTGCCGTTTCGCGAAGCCATCGCGGAATATTTGGGAACCGTCCGGGCCGTGCGCTGCGACGCCTCGCAAATTTTGGTGACCACCGGTTCGCAGCTTGGCCTGCAATTGTCCGCGCAGGTCCTGCTCGACGCCGACGATCCGGTGTGGATCGAAGAGCCCGGCTACCACGGCGCGCGCCACGCGCTGATGACCGCCGGCGCGAAATTAATTCCGGTGCCGGTGGATCAAGAAGGTCTGAACGTCGCGGAGGGAATTCGCCGCGCGCCGAAAGCGCGGGCCGTTTACATCACGCCTTCGCATCAATACCCGCTGGGTTGGACCATGAGCGCCACTCGCCGCATGATGCTGCTGAATTGGGCCACGCGCAGCGGCGCCTGGATCATCGAAGACGATTACGACAGCGAATACCGGTTCGGCGGCCGCCCGATCGCGTCGCTGCAAGGTCTCGACACCGACGCGCGCGTAATTTACATCGGCACTTTCAACAAGGTGGTCTTTCCGTCGTTGCGGCTGGGCTATGTGGTGATCCCGAAAGATCTGGTCCCCGCGTTTTCCACCGCGCGCGACGCCGCCGACGTTTTTTCCTCCACGCTCTACCAGGCGGTGATGACCGATTTTATCCGCGAGGGCCATTTCGCCCGCCACATCCGCCGAACCCGCGCGCTCTACGCCCAGCGCCGCGCAGCCCTGGTGGAAGCAATCCGAAAACATTTAGGGGAGCAACTCGAAGTAGTCGGCGCCGAAGCTGGAATGCATCTCGCCGCGTTGCTGCGAAGCGGGGTAAACGATGTAACCGTCGCCCAAAAAGCCGCGCAACTCGGAATTGCAGCGCAGCCTTTGTCCTCGTGCTGTTCCAAGCCGCCGTCGCGCGGCGGCCTGATCCTGGGCTACGGCGGCGCCGACGCCCGTCAGCTCGAAGACGGTGTCCGCAAGCTGACGTCCTGCATTTGACGCTTGGCCTAACATCCTAGTCCCATCGGTCCGTCGGGTCTTTGTCATTTTTCAGGTCGCGCAGCCACGCCGTCGCGCCATAGTTTAGGCATACGACCAATAATCCCAGCGATACCCAAATCAAGCATGCCGAAGTCCAATAAGCGTGACGTGCGTGGCCGTCGAGCAATAGATAAGCCAAGCCACAGGAGGTGAGAAGCGCCGCCGCCGATTTCAGAAATCGATTCGTCGCCAGGCGAGATCGCTCGGCCGCGTTCTCCACCACATCTTTCTTTTCAGCTTCCGTGAGCGGAGCTTCCTGCTCGGTCAAACTTAGATTGGGGTCAACCATTGCCGGAGCATATCACCGCAGAATTTGTACGTGGGGGCCCAATAATGAATGAACGGCTCGCTATCCGAAGCCGGCCCTATTTTATCCGCGTGTATTGGTTGATCCAATTCACTTCCCAGGTTTTGCCGCCATCGTCTGAAAACGCCTGCTCGGATTGCGCGGTGTCGGCGTTGATCCCCCAAATCGAAAACCGGACCAGAATCATCCGGCCGTTATACGGCTCCTGGTCGTAAAAATCTCCTCGCCCGTTTTTGAATTCGCCGACGTTCGGAATTCCCAGCGTGCCCACGTTCGGTGTGGCGAAATCGAGATACCACTGGTGCGTCGTCGGGTTGTACCAGCGCAACGATAACAGCTCGATGTGACCGCCGGTGCCGTCGGCTTTGTATTCCGCCAGGTTCGCGCGCCCGTCCCACACTTTGCTGACCGTGGTTTCGCCGTCCATCTCGACCCAGGTGGTCGAGCCGGTCAGCGGATGCAGCAGACGCCGCGAATGGGTCTTCCAATTGCCAAAGTCGAAATCGAAATCGTGCTGGCCGTCGCGCAAGCCGCTCGTGTCCTTCGTGTCCGCGTCCGCCGAAGCCACGGCAGTTGCCGCTGCGGTCTCTTTTTCCTTCGTCTTGTTTCCAATAAAAGCCTGCACCCAGGTCTTCCCGCCATCCGCCGAATATGATTCTTCGTAAGTGTGGGAATCCGGCGTGATGTTATCCCACGCTCCGCGCACCAGAATCGCCCGGTTGTTGAACGTATCCGCCTGGAAAAGTTCGCCGCGTCCATCCTTGAACTCGCCGATTAGCCCCGCGCTCAGGGTCCCGATTTTACGGTTGATGAAATTCTGGCTCCACTGATGGCTCAGCGGATTGTAAAGAAACAAACTCAAAGCCTCCCAGTGGCCCCTGGGGCCGTCCGCCTCAATTTCTTCCAGCTTGGCGCGGCCACCCCAAACCTGCCGCGTGGTTACGGTTCCGCTCAGCTCCATCGTCGCAGACGAAGGCGAAAACGGTTCGACTCGGCGCTTGATTTGCGTGTGCCAGACCCCCACGTTGAAATCGAAGTCGTGCTGTCCGTCGCGCAGTGCCGGGGATTCTTGATTTGAGGATTGTGCCGGGGTCGCTTGTGCTTGGGCCAGCGATCCAGTCATTGTCGACGAGAGAAAAACTGCTGCGCCTGCCAGTACGAATTTTCGAAGGTTGCTCCGCGAATCCATTTTTGCCGTCCCCCGTATGGGCTGCCCCAATCCTTCGCCATCCACATTTTGAGCATGCCGGAAATCGTGGTACTTCTGTAGAGCCACTTATTGAGCTGTCCGTGATACCACTTGTAAAAACCGGCGAGCCGCTGTTCCGGCAGGTGTATCGCAGCCTGCGCCAATCGATCGTTTCCGGCGCATTCCGCGGCGGCCACCGCCTGCCCTCCACGCGCGACCTCGCGGAAGAACTGGGCATTTCGCGTACCGTCGCTCTGCTCGCCTATGAGTTGCTGCTCGCCGAAGGTTTCGTGGTGGGCCGTGGTGGTTCCGGAACGTATGTAGCGAGCAGCTTGAGTGCAGGACCAAGCAAAAAGCATAAGAGATCCGTGCCGTTGCCGTTATCGCGGTTCGGATCTGCCGCGGCCGAAGCCGCAGACGGAGCCAGCCTCCCCGGCCGGCGAGCGGCACCACTTCGTTACGATTTCGTCTGGCGCAGCGACATGGAAACGTTTCCCTTCGAAGCCTGGCGCCGCATCTTGCTGCGCAAAGCGCGCGCTGCCCCGGTTCGCGCTCACGACTATGGACCAGCCGCCGGGACGCTGGCGCTGCGCGAAGCCATCGCCGCGCATTTGCGCCGCTCCCGCGCCGTGGTTTGCGACGCCTCCGAAGTAATCATCGTCAACGGCTCGCAGCAAGCTCTGGACCTGATCGCGCGGGTGCTGCTCGAACACGGAGATACGGTAGCGGTTGAGGACCCGCAATATCAGGGGACCCGCGAAGTGCTGCTCGCCGCCGGAGCGAAATTACGCCCGGTGGCGGTTGACGCCGACGGAATGAATCCCGCCAACTTGCCGGCGCAGGGTGCCCGCCTGGTTTTCGTTACGCCCTCGCATCAATTTCCTACTGGCACGATTCTTCCGTTGCCGCGCCGGTTGGCGCTGCTGGACTGGGCCCGGCGTAAGCATGCAGTCATCGTCGAAGACGATTACGACGGTGAATTTCATTACGCCGGGCGGCCGCTGGAATCCCTGCAAGGACTGGACAACGAGGGCCGCATCGTCTACGTCGGCACATTTTCACGCACCATTTTTCCGGCGTTGCGCATTGGGTATTTGATCGCGCCGAAATCGCTGGCCTCCGCCTTCACCGCGGCTAAATGGCTCAGCGACCGCCACTCCGCGACGCTGGAACAACAAACCCTCGCAGAATTTATCGATTCGGGAATGTACGAACGCCACTTGCGCCGCCTCCGCCGCCGCAACACTTCGCGCCGCACCGCGCTGCTCGAAGCGATTCACAAATATCTGGGCAATCGCGTGCAAATGACCGGCGACGGCGCGGGCGTCCACGTCGTGCTCTGGCTCGACCGTCGCGCTTCCGAAAAGGCCATCATCGAAAAAGCGGCGGCGCGCGGCGTAGGAGTCTACGGTGTATCCCGATATTTCTTGAGGCACCCGCGCCAGGGCCTGATGCTCGGTTATTCGCGCCTGAAGGAACCCGAAATTCGCGAGGGCATTCGACAACTCAGCGAAATCATCTGAACCCACAAAAGGTCCTGGCCTGCCAACAAGCATTCACGATGTGCGCTTCTGGCAAACTCGAACTCGCGCTTTTTTATGAAACCGTGCCACTGGATAGTAAAATTTGACATACCGGGCCAACACTCGAGCCCTCCCAGCGGAGCCAGACTCCTTGAAGAAATTAGCAATCCTCCTATTGCTGCTGGCCGCTCCGCTCTTTTCCCAGAGCAATACGGGCGAATTGCATTTAAAGGTCACCGATCCGGCCGGTCTCGGCGTGAAGGTCACCGTCTCGCTCAGCAGCGACGCCAACCAATATCGAAATTCGTTCAGCAGCAGCGATCAGGGTGTCCTCGATGTGCAGCGCTTGCCCTACGGCGTCTACGGTCTGGAAATCAGCGCCTCGGGATTTGCGCCGGTGGCGCAGACCGTCGAGATTCGTTCCTCGATTGCCACCGAATTGGTGATTCAGCTCAAGCTGCCGACGGTGAATCAGTCCGTCACGGTCATCACACCCGACACCCTGATCGATCCCGATCAAGCCGGCGCGGTCAGCCAGATTGGCTCCGACGCGATTCAGCACCGGCTCAGTTCCATCCCCGGACGCTCCATCCAGGATGTGGTGAATTCGCAACCCGGCTGGCTGTACGAAGGCAACGCCGTGTTGCATCCGCGTGGCTCCGAATACCAAACACAATTCGTGGTCGACGGTATTCCGCTCACCGATAACCGTTCGCCCAGTTTTGGTCCGGAGATCGAAGCGGATGACGTGCAGTCGATCAGCATTTACACCGCCGGAATTCCCGCGGAATACGGCCGCAAGATGGGCGGCGTCGTGGAAGTGAATACGCTGCAGGATCCTACCGAGGGCTTTCACGGGCAAGTCGTGCTGTCGGGTGGGAGCTTTGGCTCCGCCGGCGCGTTCGCCCAGGGCCAGTATGTCTGGGGGAAAAACACGTTGGGCGCCAGCGCCAGCGGGAGCATGACCGACCACTACCTGAACCCAGTGGTGCCTGAGAATTTTACCAACACCGGCACGCTGGGCGATTTTTCGCTGCATTACCAGCGGCAGTTGACGCCCAACGATCGGCTCAGCCTGATCGTGCGCCACGAACTTTCGCGCTACGAGCTGCCTAACGAATTTGTGCAGCAGACACCGCACGACATTTTCCCCTTTGACCCGACGGCGCCGCTGGGCTCGCAGCGCCAGACCGCCGACAACATCGAGACCATGGGCATCGTCAGCTATCAACATATTTTTTCGCCCAATGTGGTGATGGATCTGCACGGGATGGTGCGCGACAACGCCAACGATTTCAATTCCAACGACTACTCCACGCCCATCGAAGTCGTTCAGAACAATTTTTTCCGCGAGGGATACTTCAAGGGCACCGTCACCGCGGTGCGCGGCCGTCACGAGTTCAAATTCGGCGTCGAATCGGACAATACGTTCCTGCACGAAAATTTCAGCTACGTCATTACCGATCCTACCCAGTTCGACGATGACACGCCGCCAACCTTCAGCTTTTTGGCCAGGCGTCCCGATCTGGAGCAATCCGCCTTCGTGCAGGACCTGATCCATCTGGGCAAATGGACCATCAGCGCGGGATTGCGCTGGGACCACTATCAGCTTTTCCTGAACCGGCAAGCCGTGGATCCGCGATTTTCCATCGCGCGGTATTTTCCGTCGGTGGATCTGGTGGTGCATTTTTCCTACGACCGCGTGTTCCAGACGCCGTCGTTCGAAAATATTCTGCTGTCGAGCTCCACCGCCGCGACCATGCTCAATCCCGTTTCGCTGCAGTTGCCGGTCGAGCCCTCGGAAGGGAATTACTACGAGGCGGGGGTGAGCAAGAGTTTTCTGGGCAAAGTGAAGCTGGACGCCAATTATTTCCGGCGGGTGGTGAACAATTACGCCGACGACGATCAGATCGACAACACCACCATCAGTTTCCCCATCGCTTTCCGCCGAGCGATCGTTTATGGCGCGGAAGCGAAACTGGACGTCCCAAATTGGCGGGGTTTTTCCGGCTTCTTAAGCTGGTCCTACACCGTCGGCCAGGCCTGGTTTCCGGTGACCGGCGGACTTTTTCTCGGCGACGACGCGCAAATTCCCACCACTGGCCATTTCCCGGATTCGCAAGATCAACGCAACACCGTGCGCGGCCGGGTGCGTTACCAAATTACTCCGCGCCTGTGGATTGCCGGCGGAATTCAGTACGACACCGGGCTGCCCTTTGATTTTCAGTGTCCTGACGGCGAATCCATGGACCAGTGCATCGCCGGAGTGACCCAGCAATACGGGCAGAAGGTGATCGATCGAATCAATTTCGATCGCGGGCGAATCTTTCCGGCCTTTCAGGTCAACGCCTCGGCCGGCGCGCTGCTGTACAAATCCGAACGCCTGCAGACCCAGATGCAAGTCGACGGCCAGAATCTGAACAACGTGCTGAACGTCATCGATTTCGGCGGCCTCTTCTCCGGCAACGCCATTGGCCCGCCACGCAGCTTCGCCTTACGCCTGACGACGACTTGGTAGCAAGCGCTCACCGGAGCGGACGAGCTACCGAATGCCCACCTGGCCGCGCACGCTCTCGATCAACTTCTTAGAATCGTAGCCGACGCCGACTTTAAACACGGTTTCGACATTTTCGATGTCGTCGATCGTCTTCGAAGGATCGCCCTTGATCAAAACCAGATCGGCCTGTTTGCCTGCCGCGAGCGTTCCGATCTGATCCTGGCGGCCCAAATATTTTGCGCCATTCTCGGTCAAGACTTGAATCGCCTGCAGCGGAGTCAATCCGGCTTCCACCAACAATTCAATTTCGCGCTGATCGCCGAAACCCGGCAGGACTCCACCGTTTCCGGTGGGATCCGGGCCGCCGAGCAGCAACCCGCCGGCCTTGACGAAGGCGACTTCAAAATCCATTTCTTTGCGCATCAAGGACGTCATCGGAGAATCCAGCGCCACGCCGGCACGCGCAGTCAGATAACTTTGCGCGGATTCCGCGGACATCGCTTCCAAAGTGCGCCGCTGCAATTTCGGCCGGCCCGGCACACCGCATTCAAAAACCGGAAGAGTCGAAGTGACGGCGACATGATGCGAAACCAGATTCTGAATCAGCCCCTGCACCTGCGGCCCATTCACGTCGAGCGGGATCCAGGCCATCGCGCCACCGCTCGCCGGGCACACGTCTGATTTTTTGTCCGGCGCAAATTCGGTATCGGCGAAAACCGGCCCGTGTTCGAAATCGTCGATGCCGAGCGCGACCGCTTCGGGCCAGGTGACCGAACAAAGATGCCCGGTCAGTTTCATTTGGTGCGCGTGCGCCGCCTGGATCGCGACGCCCAGTTCTTCGCGGGTGATGTTCATATACGCCTTGTACGAGGTCATTCCTTCCGCGGCCCAATACTCCACCATGCGCTTCGCGTCATCCGGTCCGGTCAGTTCGTGCATCTGCGCGAAAATGGTCGGCGCACCTTCCAGATACGGCGCGGTCGCGTCAATACTCGGGCCCGGCATCAGGTTGGCATCGATCCGGCTTTTCACTTTTAAGTCGGTGTACGGTTCCAGGCTGCCGGTCGTGCGCAGCGTGGTTACGCCAGCCGCCAGATACAGTCGCGGCGCGGTGTAGGGAATTTCCGCTATGAACAGGCCCGGCTCGCCGATGTGCCCGCCGATCCGTTGCACGGCAATCGAATCGGTGTAGTACAGATGATCGTGCATCCCCACTAAGCCGGGAATCACCGAGTAGCCGGTACGGTCCATCGTCTGCGCACCCTGCGGAATTTGCGCCGAAGCGGCCGGGCCAATCGATTGAATCTTGCCGTTGGCAATCACCACCGCCTGATCCTCCTTGGCGGCGGCGCCGGTCCCATCGATCACTCGCACATGGTTCAAAACAAATACCGGCGCGCTGACACTCACAAATTCCGTCGTGTCGTTCGGCTTCGGCGTCTGCGCGAAGCTCGTCGCGGCAACCAGCAAAGCTCCAACTAAAAGGAACACTCTCATTCGCACACCTCGGAAATGTCGTGGATGATCGGGTAAGCGCGCAATTCTACCCTAGCTTGGCTGGTGGAACGTGTGCCGTGAAAAACTTCTAGCGGCTTGTGTTTAAATTCAGCGTTTCCACAACGGTAGGGGGCAATTCATCGAAGATAACCCTGGTGTCCAAATACGTCAGGCTCTTCTGCCAGTATTTTATTCCAAGCCAAATGGCACCTAAAACGGGTAAAAAAATCAGGACTCGCCTGAGGTCTTGAAACGCCCAATGTTCTGCAGTCGACGTTGCTGTCGAAAAAATAAAAAAACCCACGACGTAAATGAAAATAACCACAATCGAATTACTCTTAAAGCGCGGCATCGAGCAGGTGAAGGGAATCTTACGAAATTGAATTGAGACAATTTCGATGAAAAGCACGGATACCACCGTCACGATCGTGAGATGGACTACTGTGAATTTCCAGCCCCAAGAGCTGGCGTAGAGGGACAAGCCGCAGAGCAGCAACACCGGAAGCAAAAACACGGCGATCACTTTACGAGCGAAGGCAGCGCATTCTCTACTGTCCGGACTCACAGTCAAACGGAACAACCAGTTTGCTCGCAGCGCGATGGGAACCTCAAACGAGCATCGCAACCCAAGAATCAGAAAATAACTGAGCGTCAGTGGAACACTCAGAATCTCCGCGGAGGGAATCCTCTGGCCCATTGAGCTTATGGGCTGCGTCAGGGAGCCAACCAAGCTCTGAGACGAGATTACAATTCCCAGGCCGACAAACCAACCGAGCACTAGCGCTTGGCTCTCACCGCGAACCAGGGCTTTCGTTGTGAACCGGAACGCTGCGCGTTCAAACGGTGTTTGGAAAACCAGCCGATGGACCATCCGGTAGATCCAATTTCCAATTGCATTTTCACGAGCGGGCAGCATTGCGTTGGCTTCGCCACTCGACGTAAAACAGCGGCGATAGCTGAAAACGCAAGTGCAGATAGCGAAAACAAACGTGAGACCTGTCGCGATCAGGGCCCGGTTCCCCAACATCGCAGTGGTGGGGTTTGCACGCCCCAGCATCCATTGATCCAGGGAAGTGAACCATACCGTAGGAAGCAGTTTTAGCCACGAGCGGGTGTGTTCGGCGATCCCCTGGATCTCTCCAGGAACCGTGGCACTAGTAGCGAGGATTCCCAGAATAACGGCAATGAGGATGCAACGAACGTACATGGAGCATTTCCGAAATAATCGGAACGGTAGAACACTCATCAAGACGCACAGAATCGTCATCACCGCGGAGAAGCTAAATACGCTTGCCAGCGTAACGCCGACCAAATGGGCGTCAAGGAATATGGCGAAGTAAGTGAGCGACGAGTGCGACCCGCAGACGACCAACGGGAACAACCCGATCGAGGCGATGTTGACATCAACCGCCGTCGCGCCTACGAGGAGAAGTAACGCGAAAATGTTGGCTCCGAGAAAACTGGAGCTGGCAATTGGAAGCGGTGCGAGGTTGATGTAATCGCGGCGATCCGGGAGAAGACTATCCCATTTCCAAATGGCGACGGCCGCGGTAACAACCATCGAAAGCGCGATGAAGAAATACTCGTCTGGGAGCGAAGCAGAGTACGGATCAAAATCGAGGTCGCCGCGAAGAACTTGAAACAAGGAACCATACTTGTCAGCCAAAAACAACGAAGAGAACACTCCGGGCAGTGCCAGGAGCCCAAAAAGCAGGCCCATCCCCAAGTCCAACCCATCTTCGTCCGCCGTTTCGCCTCCGTGGATCATTCGGTCTACGCAGTGGCGAACCAATCGAGCAAATGGATTTATTGGGGTGGTCGGTGAGCCAGTTGTACTTGCTGAATTAGTGAGGGAACTCAAGCGGTTGCCATCGCATCGGCCAGGTCTCGCGCAGTTTGAGTTGCATCGCGGTCTTCAACCAAATGCACGAAAGCGTGTTCGAGGCTCGATTGTCCCGCGGCCTGCCGTAAATCGTCTGCCGAGCCCTGAGCGAGAACGCGCCCCTTACGCAAAATCATAACGTGCGAACAGACTTTTTCGACGACTTCAAGAACATGTGAGCAATAGAACACAGCCTTTCCGCGCTCTCCCAGGAGTTTGATTAGATTCTTTACGATCAACGCGGACGTTACATCCAGACCCGACAGCGGTTCGTCAAATATCAATAGCTCGGGGTCGTCGAGCAGCGCGGCGATCAGCAGAATGCGCTGCCGCATCCCTTTTGAATACGACCCAACCGCGGAATGACGATGCGGGTGCAGCGAAAAAAGTTCGAGCATCGAATCAATTCTTTTCCGGAGTGTAGGTTCGTCCATTCCCCGAAGTGTTCCGACCAGTTCCAAATACTCCAAGCCGGAGAGAAAGGGGTAGAGGTTAGCTTCTTCCGGAACATATCCAACCAGCTTTCTATAAGCAACCAGATTCATCCGAATGTTTTTGCCGCCAAAAAGAACTTCCCCACGCGTAGGGTCCGACAAACCAATGAGCATACGTACGGTTGTGCTTTTGCCCGATCCGTTGGGTCCCAGACAGCCTAAAACCTCACCGGAACGCAAAGAAAAAGAAACATCCTCGACCGCAGGAACCGACGTGTAGCACTTCATTAGGTTTCTAGCTACCAGCGAAACCATTCGGCTCCCCCGCTGTATTGACACCGTTTAGAACTGAAATGTTCCGGCGAATTTGGGGGAAGACGGATTCAATTTCCGGCAGGGAACAGCGAGGAATTCTAAACTTCGACCAGGGTGGGGCTCAGCCGCAGGCGGCCCGATTCGATAGAGGCTTCCAGCGCGGCTACCACTTTCGGATCGAACTTCGAAATAGCCAGCGAATGGATGCGGTCGCGCGCGAATTGAATGTCCATCGCGGTCTGATACGGGCGATTGGTGGTGATGGCGTCGAAGGTGTCGGCCACCGCGATAATGCGGGCCATCATTGGAATCTGGTCGCCCATCAAGCCGTGCGGGTAGCCGGCGCCGTCCATGCGCTCGTGATGCAGTTCGATCCCGGGCAGCACATCTTTCAATTGCGCCACTGGACGCATGATGTTCGCGCCCTTGGTCGGATGCTGCTTCATCAATTCGAATTCCTCGTCGGTCAACTTGCCCGGCTTCTTCAACACGCGATCGTCGACGCCAATTTTGCCCACGTCGTGCAGCAGCGCGGAAATGCGCAGGCGGTCCAGGTCTTCGGTGCTCAGGTTCATATACTCGCCGATGATGGTCGAATATTTCGCCACGCGCCCGGAATGGCCGCGGGTATAGGGATCTTTTTCGTCGATGGCCGCGCCGAGCATGCGAATGGAACCCAAAAACAACTCGCGATTTTCTTCGGCGGCCTGCTTCAGGCGTTCGACGTACTGCTCGATGTCGCCGGCCATGTTGTTGAAGGTTTCGGCCAGCTCGCTGATTTCCGCCGCGCCTTCTACTTTCACGCGCTCGTGAAATTCCGCGCGGCTGATGGCCCGCACTGATTCCACCAAGCCGCGGATCGGCCGTGTGATTCCCACCGCGAAAAGATATCCGATCAGCAGCGCCACAATGGTTACGCCCACAACAAAAGTCAGCGCCTGATGCGTTAATTCCGCCACGCCCGCGTCGATGCGCGCTTCATCCAGGCTGCGTTCGGCGATCACCGCCCAACCCAGTTCCGGAATCGTGCTGTAGGTGCCGATCATTTCCACCTGTTGGGTCTTGCCCTGCGGCGTGCCGGTGAAATGCATCGTTTCGGTGGCGTGCAGTTCCTGCGGTAATTCTTTCAAGTGACGCACGATCGGCGAAGTCGAAGTGACGTCGCGCCCCGGAACCAGGTCGCGCGTATCCGGATGCGCCACGATGTGTCCGTGTCCATCCACGATAAAGACCAGCCGCTCGCGCACGCTGGCGTCGCGAATGCGGTCGGTCAGCCGGTCGATCGAAACCACCGCCGCCAACATGCCGGTGAATTCGCCGTTAGAAGAAAGCGGCACCGCCACCACTAGCGCCGGCCGGTTGTCTTTGCCTAACGCGAATGGTTCGCTGACGTAATTCAGTCCCTGGAAGCTGGCCTGAAAGGCGCGCTTCAAGGCCACGCCCACAAAGGGATCGGGATCGACGCTGAAGCTCCCAGCGGATTGGCCTTTGGCCTGTTGATTGACGACGGTGACGTACAAAATGTTCGGATTGTTTTCGACGAAACTCTGCAGTAGGCGCGCCAATTGCGGAGCATGGCCCGGGTCATCGACGTTCGAAATCCAGCCGGTCAAGGCCAGCACCTGGCGCTGGCTCAGCAGTTGCTCGCGCAAATTCTGCTCGAACAGCAGCGTCTCGCTGGCCAGCGAACGCGTAATTTCACTCTGCTGCACGCGCTCGGTATTTTCGAGCTTTTCTTCGCTGAGCCGCAAAACCTGCCGATGGTATAGCCACAGCGGCGTGACCGCCACGAGCAACAGCGCGCCCATGACGATCCACAGGATGCGCCAGCGGCGGATGGGCGAGTTGTTGGCGGGCTGAGGAGGCACAGTTATTCCACTAACAAAATGCTAGCCAACCAAAACGACGGCGGCAACGGGACGAAAGTACTGGGGTTAGCTGATAAGCGACAGAGCTGTTGGCGGTTAGGTACGGCGGGAATCGCGGGTTTTGCTGGTACTTTCCGAGTTTAGCAGACCTTAATCCTCGCGCTTATCGATGCGCGGTTCCGTTCCGGAGACCAATCGCTCGATGTTCGCCCGGTGCTTCGCGATGACCAGAACGCAGATCAGCAGGGTGCCGAAACTGACGAATTCCGGCGGCGCATGTCCCGGCGCATACAGAATATAGATAAAAAGCGGCAAAGCGGCCGCCGCGGAAATCGATCCCAGCGACGCGTATTTCCAGAAGATCACCACAATCAGCCAGAGCGCTGCTGCGGCCGCTACCGCTTGCCAACAGATCGGCAAAAACACCCCGAGCCCGGTGGCGACTCCTTTGCCGCCGTGAAAATTCAGCCAGAAAGTGAACATGTGCCCGAGCACTGCGAAAATCGCGGCGACCATCATCCAGCGGATGTTGAGGTGGGTCCAACGCGCCGCCAGCCAGACCGCCGCGTAGCCTTTGGCCGCGTCCAGCAGTAACGTCAACACTCCCGCGAATCTTCCGGCGTTGCGGGCGACGTTCGCCGCGCCAATGTTCCCGCTGCCGACTTCGCGAATGTCCTGTCCGCCGCCCAGAATCTTTACAATGAGAAGCCCGAAGGGAATCGAGCCGAGGAGGTAAGCGACAATCGGGATCAGCCAGGTCTGGTTCAGGTTCACCGCGCGTCCTTGACGAATGGGAATGTGGCCAATTTTTGGTACTCGGAACCCGATGGCTTCAGCACGCTTTCGAAGAGATAAAACTGCGACTCGCGCGCCGCGCCGAAATCATACGACGTCAGCGGCCCTGCTGCACGAACGAGTTTTTCGATGGCGCGGGCGGAATTCAGTCGCGCCAAGGTGACATGCGGAACATAGCGCCGCGCTTCCGCCTCGAAGCCCAGCGGCTGCAGCGATTTTTCGATCTGCGCTGCAAGTTCCGCCAGGTTCGGCCAGGCGTCCACCCCGCACCACATGACTCGCGGACGCCTTTCGTCCGGGAAAAAACCTACACCGCGCAGACGGAATGAAACAGGATCCGCAGAAACGATTTGTTCGAGGGCCGCTTTGATTTCTGGAAGCAGGTTGGCGTCCGTCTCGCCCAGAAATTTCAGGGTGACGTGCATCGCCTCGGGCTTGGACCACCGCGCACCGGAAGATTCGGATCGCAGGCTCGCCGTCGTGTTTACTATCGCGTCGCGAACTTCGGCGGGCAGGTCGAGAGCAACGAACAGGCGCATGAGTTTAGGCGCGCGCGCTCGTGGGGAAAAGAAAATGACGGCGGACCACGTCCAGCGCCGTCTGCGTGGCGAAATTTCGGATCCGTTCGCGATTGCCGGGATACCGATACGCGCGTTCGCGCGGCCCGCGCTCATCGGCAATGCCGATGTGCACCAGCCCCACCGGCTTTTCCGGCGTGCCGCCGCTGGGACCGGCAATTCCGGTAATGCCGACACCGATCGTCGCGCCGGTGCGTTTACGAATCCCCTCGGCCAGCGCCAGCGCGACTTCCGAACTCACCGCGCCTTTCGTCTCGATCAGTTCCTTGGGCACGCCGACCATCGAAGTCTTCAGCTCGTTGCTGTAGCACACCACCCCGCCCAAAAAATACGCCGAGCTGCCGCCCAGGTTGGTCAGGCGTTCCGCCAGCATTCCGCCCGTGCAACTTTCCGCCACCGCAATCGTCGCGCGATTTTCAGTCAGAATCCGCGCCACCACTTCCTCGAGTGCCTCGCCGTGCATGGAATACAAATGCTCGCCCAGCGCCAGCGCCATGCGCTTGGTGATCTCATCCAGAATTTGTTCGGCCTGCTTCGCATCGCGCGACCACACCCGCGGATGCAGTTGTACCGCGCCGGGCGACGCCAGAATGGTCGTTTCGCTGTCCGGATACAGTTCGTACAGTGGCCGCACCCTCGTTTCCACATCGGATTCGCCCAGGCCAGTTACGCGCAGATCGCGGGTGAAGAGCCGTTCGTCGCTGGAAATTCTTTCCAGCCGCCGGCGGACCTGCGCTTCAAAAATGGATTTCAGTTCGGAAGGCACTCCGGGCAACAAAATAACGATGCGGCCATCCGCTTCGAGCCACAACCCCGGCGCCGTTCCATTGGGATTGGGCAGCACGGTCGCGCCTTCCGGTACCATCGCCTGCCGTTTATTTATTTCGGGCATGGTCCGCGCGAAACGCCGAAATCGCTCCTCAATCTCGCGCACGATATTTTCATCGAGCCGCAATTTGCGGCCCAACAAATCGGCCACGGTCTGGCGCGTCCGATCATCATCGGTGGGGCCCAGCCCGCCCGACGCAACGATGACTCCAGCGCGGCTCAACGCCTGGCTGAACGCCGAATTCATTTCCGCCGGCGAATCACCCACCACGGTTTTAAGAATTATCTTGATGCCCAGGCGGTTCAGCGCATCGGTCAGCCAGAGGGAATTGGTGTCCTGCCGGTACGGTGTCAGAAGTTCGGAACCGACCGCGATTATTTCGGCATTCATCTACAAATGTTTTACGCGATGCCGCGGAGCCGCGCAAGTCGCGCCCAAACTGGTGTTAGGCGACAGCGATGGCGGAGCCGTAGTCGTGTCCACGGAACCTCGGATGGATCGATCTTAGTTGCTGTCAGGATTACGTGCGCGAAGTGAAGTTAATTTCGTTCAGCCGTTGAGCGGCAGGCCTTCGACGTCCCAGTCGAGGGAGAATAGCGCGCTGGTCGTGGTGATCATCGCGCGGCGCGACGGAAGCAGAGCCAGACCAACAATATTGCTCCCGCTCAAGACGATCTCCGCTTCCGCCTGCGGCGAAATACGCACGATCCCGCGTTTGCCCGCCAGTGAGCCGGCCACGTAGAGATTCCCGGCGTGATCGAACGCCAAACCCTGTGGACGCCCCAGCCCACGAAAAAATGTGGTCACTTCTCCAGCGGGACTGATGCGATACACACGGTCGAAACTCGAAGTGGTGGGACCGGTAACGTAAAGCTCGTCGGCGGGGCTGAACGCCAGATGGTAAGCCGCAAGTGAAGGCTCCAGTGTGGCGAACACAAAAATTTCGCGTTCCCGATTGATTTTGAAAATCGTCCCGCTACGGTCGCCCACGTACAGGTTGCCGGCCTTGTCGAACGCCAGGCCCGTCGCGATGCCCATGCCTTCGATCCACTGCATCGACCGGCCGTCGGCGGAAACGCGATGAATCGTCCCGTCATTCCGGCTCGAAACAAAAAGAAAACCGTCGCGGTCAATCGCGAGGCCGGTGGGGTTCATCATTTCGGTAATGAACGGCTTCACTGCATTCGCCGAAGTAATTTTGTACAGCGACACCGGAACTTTTTGCCCACGCTGCCCGCTGAAGGTGACGTAAGTATTTCCATGGGCATCCACCGCCGGGCTCGAAACCGGATGCAGATTGTCCGCAACCTGCGCGCCCAGCGCCAGCGGGAACGGCGCGCTTTCCGTCGCGCCCATTTTTACTCGGAGCGCCCCGCCTTCGGCTCCTTCCGGCACCCGCGCCACCAGGAAATTATCTCCGGCCAGCACCAGGCTTCCTTCGGCCCCGCCGAATTCCACCAGCGGCCGCCCGTGCTTGCGCGTGCCAAAGCCGCTGCCGCGAATGGTCAGTTCGCCGCCAGGCAGCGCCGCGCGCGGTTGCACCGTTTCAATTTTAGGAAGGCCGTTCGACGCCAACGATCGTGTCCTCGCGTTACGTGAAGCTAACCGTATGTCACGTGTAATTGCCACATGCAGATGTTGCGCTCAGATTGTACCTGTTTTTACTAAATGTGGTGCCGGAGTGCACTATAGACCCGCGGCGCGCGCCAGCCACAGGCCGATGCCAGCATAGATTCCCGCCATCCAATCGTCGGCCATGATGCCCCAGCCGCCCGGCAACGCTTCCGCCTGCCGCGCCGGAAACGGCTTCCAAATATCGAACAACCGAAAAAGTATAAAACCCACCAACAAATATTTCCAGTTGAGGACCGAGCCGAGACTATTCTGCAAGCCATTTAGTCGAGATGGAATTGCTTGTGCTTTCCACCACAAAGGAATTCCGCAGCCGAGCAATAGAGTCAGGTGCTGTCCAGAAACTTCATCAATCACGACGCGTTGCGGATCTTTGATATGCCAAAACTCCGACGCTCGGTTGGCGCTCCACACTCCCACAGCCGCGATGACGGCGGTCAAGAACACCTGCGCGAAAACGATCAAACCGAAATTATTCCAGTGTGCTTCGTTCAAGTGGACATCGGAGACCAAGGCGAACCAGAAAGGAAAAACGGCAAGCACGAGGCCGGCCAGCGACCCCAAAGTTCCGGGAGCTTTTGGGAAATAGCCTAAGCCAGCGACCGTGGCGACAAAAATCGCGAAACGCGGTTTTTTTTCTGAACCGGGACGCTCTGCGGGAGCAGCGCCGCCAGGTACGGCCGCGTCAGTTTTTGTGTTCATCTTTAGGAGATGGTGCAGGACTGCGCGAGTGTGCACGCGAATCCGCGGCCGAACCTTCGTCGTCAAACAGTGAATCGTCGAACGCCGGTTCACTGATCGTGTACTTCTCGGTGGCCCAGTTGCCCAAATCGTGCAGTTGGCAGCGTTCGCTGCAGAACGGAAATTCCGCGTCGGTCGCCGAATCCGTAGGCTTTTTGCAAATGGGGCAGCGGTGCTTCATAGCTTCGCTAAGACTAACACGAATGGTTTTTGTTGTGGCAAGCCCACGAGGCCGACAGAATTTACGTGAGGATCGGAAACGGTGAAGGCACAAACTGCGGCTTGGCATTCGCGCCGGGCTTTTCGAATTCCGTGACGCGGCCAATCAAATCGTAATCCTTTGCTTCGGTAATCTCGATCGTCGCCGTGGTGCCCGCCGCAGGCAGTTCCGCCGCATCGTCCACGCCGGCGAATTCCGTAACGTAAACTTTGCCGTCGATCTCGGGGGCCATTCCTTGCAGTCGCGCTTCCCAAATCAAATCGGTGTCCTTCGACGGCCCATCGAGCATCACCTGCATCGTCTGCCCGACTTTCTTCCACAGATTCGCAGCCGAGATTTTCTTCTGGATGGACATCAGCGTGTCGCGGCGCCGCGCAATCGTCTTGGCGTCCACCTTGCCGTCCAGCGCGAAACTCTTCGACGTGTCCTCATCCGAATACGAAAACACGCCCAGCCAGTCGAAATGCGCCGCGCGCACGAAATCACAAAGCTCTTCGAAATCCTTTTCTGTTTCGCCGGGGAAGCCCACGATGAACGACGTCCGAAGCGAAACGCCCGGAATCGCCTTCCGCGCTTTCTCCAGCATTTTCAGGAACGCGTCGCCGTTCCCGCCACGCTTCATCCGCGCCAGCACGTTGCGGCTGGCGTGTTGCAGCGGCACATCAATATATTTCGCCAGGCGCGGATGCGCCGCGATCGTATCCAGCAGTTTCGGCGTGATGCGATTCGGGTAGCAGTACAGGAAGCGCACCCAATTCAAATCTTCAATCTGCGCCAGGCGCTCCAGCAGCGTCGCCAAGCCGTCGCGGATTCCCAGGTCTTCGCCGTAGTAAGTGGTATCTTGCCCGATCAACGAGATTTCGCGCACGCCGGCCGCCGCCAGATTTTCCGCCTCACGCACCACGGATTCAAACCGCCGACTCCGGAATTTTCCACGCAACTGCGGGATAACGCAAAAAGTGCAGGGATGGTCGCAGCCCTCGTTGATCTTGATGTAAGCGGTATGCCGCGAAGTGGCCAGAATGCGCGGCGTGGCGTCGTTGTAAAGATAGTCCGGCAGGGCGGCGGCGCGCGCACCGTCTACATCCACATCCGCGCGCAATTGTCCTTCGCACGCTTCCAGAATCTTTTCCACTTCGCCGGTGCCGATCACCGCGTCCACTTCCGGAATCTGCTGGCGAATATCGTTGCGATAGCGCTCCACCATGCAGCCCGCGACGATCAGCTTCTGCGCCTTGCCGAATTTCTTGTACTCCGCCATTTCCAGAATCGAATCGACCGATTCTTTCTGCGCCGGCTCGATGAAGCTGCAGGTATTCACCACCAGCACGTCGGCTTCGCCGGCCCGCGGCGTCAGTTCGTAGCCCGCGCGCGCAAGAATACCCATCATCACCTCGCTATCGACGAGGTTCTTCGGGCATCCCAGGCTCACAAATCCTACTTTGGGCATACTGCGGCGTCCTTGGCGCGCATCGGAAACATCGATTCTATCATACTGAAGAGGCCCGCGTGCAGAGGGGCGCAGGCGCAATTTTTCGCCCGCGAGGTAGCCGTTTACCGAGTACGTTCTTAGCTGGTCGGCGGTTTTCGTTCCGAAGATTATTCGTAGCGCAAAGCCACCAGCGGATCAACCCGCGTGGCCCGTCGCGCCGGAATGAAGCAAGCCGCAAGCGCCACGATCAGCAGAACGCCGGTGACCACGATATACGTCAGCGGATCTTTGGCGCTCACAATCACAAAGCTGCCGACCACGCGCCCGGCAGCGAGCGCCAGTGCCAAGCCAATCACCATACCGACGGCGACGATCAGAAATCCATCGCGGAAAATCATCTTCAAAATATCCGCCGGCTGCGCTCCCAGCGCCATGCGAACTCCAATCTCGTGCGACTTTTGGCTGCTGGCGTAGGAAACCACTCCATACACGCCGACAATGGCCAGGACCAGGCCCAGCGCTCCCAACAAGGCCGCTAGCGCCGCGCCCAACTGAAAAACCAGCAATCCATTCAGCGTGTACAACGCCTGTCGCATCGTCTTCGCGTCGAACACCGGCAGCTGCGGAGCCAGCGTTTGAATCGTGCGCTCGATTTCCGGGATCATCGGCGCCGCCTCGCCAACCGCGCGTACCTGCAAAATTTGCAGCGAATAGCCGGCCTGATGCTGCACGAACGGCGCGTAGAACACCGGACGAAATGGACCGGTCGCCCCTTGATAGCGAATGTCTCCTACCACTCCGACCACCGTCATGGGGTGTTTCGCTTCGCTCATCATCTGAAACTGTCGTCCGATGGGGTCGGCTTTGGGCCAGAATGTTTTGGCCATCGCTTCGCTGACCATCGCGACATATTGCGAATGCTCATCGTCGGCCGCAGTAAATGTCCGGCCGCGCAGCAGCGGAATCTGCATCGTCTGCAAATAATCCGTGGATATCAGGTTGTAGGTGGACGCGGGCGCCGGCTGGTCCGGCGGCGGCTGGTACCCTTCCACCGCGATCGGATCGAAATTGTTGAAATAGCCCATCGGCGCGCTGCTCGCCGTGCTGGCCGAAACCACGCCGGGCAGGGAACGCAGCCGCGCGAGCAGGTTCTGGTAAAAATCGTGGGTCTGCGCCTGGTTGTAGCCGATCTCTAACGGGTCCATCACGAAATTCACCACGTGATCCGGATCGAATCCCAGGCTCACCTGCTGCGCTTTGCCCAGGCTCCTCGCAAACAACCCGGCGATGATCAGAATCACGAACGAACCCGCGACCTGCGCGGCGACCAGCGTACTGCGCAGCCGGTTCTTGCCGCCCACTACGCCGCGCCCGCCTTCATGCAGGATCGCGCTCAGATTTCCGCGCGACGCACGCAGCGCCGGCATAACGCCCACAAGCACTCCAGTCAGCAGCGCGGCCAACGAAGCGTAGGCAAAAACCCGCCAGTCAAAACTAAATCCGAAATTCACCGGCAAGTCGGTCTGCACGTTGATCGAAGTGAGCGCCGAGCCGCCCCAATATCCCAGAAAAAGTCCCGCCACTCCCCCGAGCAGCGCCAGCAAAACGCTTTCCATCAGTAGCTGCCGGATTAATCGAAATCGCGCCGCACCCAACGCCGAACGGATGGCCATTTCGCGTCCGCGCGCCGCAGCCCGCACCAGCAGCAGATTGGCGACGTTCACACACGCCAACAGCAATACCAGCGCCGCCAGGCCCAGAAAAAGTGTCCCGATAATCAGCAGCGTATTTTGCGGATCAGGCTGCGGGCGCGCGCGCAACTCCGCGAATACCTGCAGGTTCAGATCTTTTTCGGCTTGCGGATATTCCTGCGCTAGTCGCTGCCCGATCACTGCCAGTGACGCCTGCGCCTGAGCCAGCGTAGTGCCGCCGCGCATACGCGCCATGATATTCAGATTTCGGACCTGTCGATCGGTCGCGATGTCCGGTGGCACTCCGGTCATCCCTAGCATCCCCAGCGGCAAATATCCCTCGGCCGTAACGAAAGGAGTGACTCCCATGAATCCTTTCGGCGCAATTCCGATGATCGTGAGGGGATGTCCATCGACCGAAACCTGGCGGCCCACAATTCCAGGATCGCCTCCGAATCGCGTTTTCCAATACGCATAACTGAGGACCATCACCGGGTCGGCGCCGGCGGTTTCGCCTTCGGTCGGCAGGATGAACCGCCCCGCCTGCGGCTTTATTCCCAGCCCGCTGAAAAAGTTGCCCGAAACGTAGTTGGTCAGAATGCGATCGGCTTTGCCATCCACGCTCAGCCCATCCAGGCTGATCTGGTATGCAAACACGTGCGAGAATACCGCCGAGGACTGGCTGCGGATATCGCGATACGTGGGTTCCGAAAATTGCACCAGCACATTTCCTTTTTGTTGCTGGAACCCCAGCACGGTGATTTGCGCCGCCTCCGGCACCGGCAAAGGCCGCAGGAGCAGGCCGTTGACCACGCTAAAAATGGCGGTGTTGGCTCCGATGCCCAGCGCCAAAGTGAGCACGGCGGTGATCAGGAAGCCCGGGTTGCGCAGCAGCATGCGGATTCCGTAGCGAATGTCCTGCATTAGAGTATCCATTTCTGCTCCTCACCCTTGTCTGACCCTGGAGACCCGCATGTCTAGCCGCGTTTCGAGTTGTATGCCTCTGCTCTGAGATGACATACGGAAGGGCGGCTCGATTTGTTCGATGGAATTAACGAAATGCGGGATGGCTGACCGGTTACGAGCGGGCGGGTGCGTTGGTTCGGAGAATTTCGCGGATGGCCCGTAACAGCGCGGACATCTGCTGCGCCGGCGCGGCGTGATCCCCGAAGCGCGCGGATTCGTACAACTGCGTCAGTTGCGCCACCGGTGCGGCAATCTCCGGCGCCGGAATCGCCGCGGCGAATTCCTGCGCGGTTTGCGCCGGCGATTTAATCAATCCGCGCTTTTCCAGCATGCGCAGCATTTCGCGGTATTCCAAAGTCGCCAAAGCCGCCGTGACGTTCCCGCTCCGCCGCGCGCGCAGGCTCCAGCGCGCCATCATAAACACAAACAGCGCGCGTCCCCGGAGATACAAAAGAATCCCCACCAGAATCGCCAGAATGCTCGGCAGGAAATACCGTGAGTTTTCCGCTCGCTTGTCCCACTCCAGAATCAAGTGAATCGCCTGGCGCTGTTTGTCTCGGTAAAACTTCCGCACACTGTCGACCCAGTCGCGCCCGGTTTTCTGCGCGGTGCTGGCCAGCGAAACCTGGTGCGCGAAATCGTAGCTGATGATCCATTCGCCCCACGCGAATTGAAATCCATCCCAATACATATTCAGGCGGTCCAGAAATCCTGAGTGTTGATTGTCACCAGGAGGCGTGGGATCGAAGGTGATCCAGCCATAGCCCGGAAAAAAAACTTCCACCCACGTATGCGCGTCGCTGGCGCGCACGATCCAGTCGCCGCCTACGTCGTTGTATTCTCCGGGCAGAAATCCGCCTACGTAGCGCGCTGGAACGCCAATCGACCGCAGCATCACCGTCATGGCCGCCGCAAAAAATTCGCAATGTCCGGCGCGCCGCGTGAAAAGAAAATAGGCCAGCGGGTCATCGGTCTGCGCGCCGTTCAGGTTCAAGGTGTACTGAAAGTGGCTCTTCAGGTACAGCTCGATCGCCGCGGCTTTGTCATACTCTGTGGGCGCCTTGACCGTGATCTGCTGCGCCAACTCTTTGATTCGCGGGTCCAGCTTGGGTAGTTGCAAATACGTACTAAGGATTGGCTGCGGAAAATTAACCGGCGCGACCCGCAGGTGGGCCGCCGGCACCGACGGAACGATCGAGGTTCCCACGTAACGGATTTTCGTTTCGTTGTGCAGCGGATTGGTCAGCGACCCGGTCGCGTCGATCGCCAGTTCGCTCTGCCGCCGGGTCCCGCCAATCGGTTGGGCATCGTTACTGAATCGCCCTTCCAGGCTCCGGATGCGTGGCGCCACAAAAATCGCATCGGAAGCGATCGGCTCCATCAATACCGAATAGCGCATTTCGTAAAAATCGCCGGCAGGCAACGGCATGGCATTGATTTGGTACATGCCCGCTGAATCCGCAAAGACCATCACGTACTCGTGCGGCGGAGTGAACCAGCGCTTGCCATCGAAATTGGTCAGCACGATTCCGCGCCAGTGGACGTCCTCGTTTTTTATCGGATCGCCATCCACGTGAATGCGCATCACGACTGCGCTGCTCTGTTTGATTTGCCCGATCTGGCCCAGCGTCACGTTGTCGCTGAATCCGGTCATCAGGCTGGGCTGCAGGCTCAGCGCGCTCAGGTATCCGGAACTAAAACGCGGGATGGCGAAGAAGAATACCGACCCGATCGCCAGCGTGCCGATCGCGACCAGTCCGGAAGTCAGGCCCAGCGCGCGATTCAACCGGCCGGCCAGCGGCGATCCGGGTTCGAACGGCGGCGAAATCGCGTTGTCGCCGCCGCGCCGGATTTCCAGCGCCACGAACGTCGAAACCGCCAGCACTAGAAATATCGCCAGCGCGATCAGGAAGGTGGTCTCAACCGTAAGAATCGCCGAAGCGATCATGCAGGTCACCGCCAGCATGGCCAGGAACGCGAAATCGCGGTTGGTGCGCGCCGAAAATAATCGCACCAGTGTCGCGAACAACATCAAGTGGATCGCCGAAAGCAGCGCGGCGTACAGCGTCGGATTCGGCGCGCCCACCGAAAGGTTTCGCGAAATCACCCAGAGGTCAAACGGGAAAAATAAAAAGTAAGCCAGCACCAGTCCCGTCGCCACCCGCACCGAAAGTTCCGGCCCCCGCCCGCGCCAGATCCGAATGAATTTGTAGATCAAGGCCAGCGGCGCGAGGATGGTCGTTACGGGGTCAAGCTTGCCGGTGGTGATGACCGCCAGAATTCCGGTCGAGACGAGCAGAAACAGCGACACCTCGAAGTACCGTTGCACCGCCGGCAACGGTGGTGCGCTGATGCGCGCTGTGGAAGCCATAAGCCTGCATCAATGATAGCAGCGGCAGCCATCACCCACGCCCCGTGGAAATGGGCCAATGTTCAATGAATTATGCCGATTCCACTTTCACCGATCCTATTGCCGGCCGCCACCAAACCGTTGTCATCCCGAGCGCAGCGAGGGATCTGCTGTTTGCGCTCGGCGAGCAAGAAGCGACCGTCACGCGAATCCGCCCGTCGTTCGCACTAGGCCTTGGAACTGGCGCCCACCACTGCTGCAGCCAGCTTCTTCGTCGCGCTCGAAACCGGAACACTGCCCAGCCTCTTCAATGCCAGAATCCGCGAGCGCGGAACGGCCGGAAGCTTCGCCACCCGTGCAACAAACGGAAGCAGCGTAATATTCCGAAACGTCACCCCATGACGCGCCGACGGCAATTCCTCCAGCGTCAGTTTCTTCAACCCAAATGTTTCGCCGAAGTATTTCTCCAGTTCCGGTTTCGCCTCCCGCGAAACCTGAATCGCAGGGAATTGCCACATGCGCGAAAACAAAACTTCATCGTGCGCCCCAGGATCGCGCACCAGCAGCGTGCGGTCTTTGGAGTCGAGCAGAATCACCGCCGCAATGGTCATCGCGACCGGCGCGCGTTTCTTTCGTGGCGCGGGAATCTCGCCGGAAATTCCTTCCGCGAATGCCCGGCACGATTGCACCACGGGACACACCAGGCAGCGCGGCGATTTCGGCGTGCAAATCACCTCGCCCAGTTCCATCAGCGCCTGATTCCAGTCGCTCGCCGCTTTCCGCGCCAGAAGCTGCTCCGCCGTTTCGGTCAGCGCCCGCCAGGTGCGCGGCACGCGCAGGTCGCCGCGCATCGCGTGAATTCGTGCCAGCACCCGGGCCACGTTGCCGTCAAGCACCGCCAGCGGCACGTCATACGCGATGCTGAGCACCGCCGCCGCGGTGTACACCCCAATTCCCCGAAGCTCCAGCGCCGCTTCGAGCGTGCGCGGAAATTTTCCGTTATGCTCCGCGACAATTTCCTTCGCCGCCGCATGCAAATTCCGCGCGCGACTGTAATATCCCAGCCCGGACCAAAGTTTCAGCACTTCCTGCTGCGGCGCGTCAGCCAGCGATTCCACGGTAGAGAAATGGTCTAGAAAACGTTCGTAGTAAGGCATCACCGCGGCGATCCGCGTCTGCTGCAACATAATCTCCGCCACCCAGATGCGGTACGGATCGCGGCTGCTGCGCCACGGCAGATCCCGCTGGTGCGCCCGAAACCAAGTCAGGAGGCGTTTTTGAAATTGTGGCAGTGCGCGGCCCGCCAGGTGCGTCTTCATGCGGCGCATATTCTCGCATTTTTCGGATTGCGATGTGCAGCACGGCGAGATTGGCTAACACACTGGGTCACCGCTTAAGTCGGGGTCGGTACGTAATCCAAATGAAAAATGCCAGTAGAAACGGTCCGCCTACCAGCAAACCGGCATTTGCTGCCCAAAAGTCGAAGCTATCTTTTTCGCGCTGGGTCACATAGCGCGTTGACCCGTGGTTAACACTCACTGGAAATATCTGTCCCGTCGTGACTACCGGATGATCGGGTGCGCCGCCATAGATGTTCATGTCGCGGTTGAATGTAAGGGCGCCGGTGACAACCGCCATTCCGATGCAACATATGATGACGGATTTCCGCCAAGTTGGCAGGACATCGAAGGGCGGCTGGTTGCGGATCGTCTCTTCGAGCGACATCGTTCCGAATCCCTACAGTTTGTCGATGAACAGAAAATACGACGAGGACCACAACGCGGTAGGAATGGTGTGCTGCGGCCGCGCGGTAATAATGATCTTGAAAATTTCGTGCTCGCTCGCCAGCTCATCCAGGAATTTCCCACCCGTCGCGGAACTGTCGGGCTGGATCGTGGCCATTTCTCGCAACGCGTCGTAAATGACCTCGCCCGCGGGCGCCATGCGCGTTTCAAAACGATTCGTCCGAAATTGCAGCGCCGAGTTAATTTCGTTGAAATGCCAGGCGATGCAAGCGGCCATCACCACCGCGCGCTCGAATCGCTCGGCATGCCCCGTCGCAGCCGCCTCGCCCAGGCCGCCGCGCGCCGCGCCAATAAACGGATCGAGTACGAGCATTACCCGGCGCTCATCTTCCCGCGCGAATTCGCGGACCACCATGTGACCGGCGCGCGCCGTGACCTTCCAATCCACGAACCGCGCGCTATCCGTCGGCAAATAATCGCGCAGCGAATGTAGTTCGTGGCCCCGCCCCCGGAAATTGCTGGCCATCTCGCCACTCAGCAGCGGCAGCACTTCGTAGAACTGATCGGTGGGTTCCACTCGCGGATAAACCAGAATCTCCAGTTGCGATTCGACCGTCCGCGTCTTTTCGAAAAATCCAAAGGGAAATCGCGTTTGAATTCCGAAGGCATCCTGTTTATACGATCCGCGCCGCGGAAAATTTAATTCCACCTTCTGCCGCGCCGAGCCCAGCCCGGGAATGTACGGAAAAAATACCGGCGTCGTCAGGATTTCATTGCTGAGATTTTTCCTGGCCTTGCCCACGACCCGCAGCGAAAACGACGGCCACAATTCCTTGCCATTTCGTAATTCCAGCTCGGCCATCACCGGCTGCTCGGCGAAAACGTGCTCGGGCATGTCGAATTTCATCTCCACGCCCACCAGCACCGCCCGCGACAACACGCCCGACATCACAATCCCGGCCAGCGAACAGGCCAGAATCATGAACAACAAATTATTTCCGGTGTTCACCGATGCCAAAATTAAAATGCCAACCACGCCGAGGTAGACCATGCCCTCGCGCGTCAGCTTATAATCGATTTGCGAAACCACCCAGCGCAGATTCGTCCGCCGCGCCAGGTTCGGAACAATCGCAATCGCCACCCATCCCGCCAGGCCCAGCGCGATCACCGTAGACGCGGCCGCCAGCGCCACGCGCCCCTGCTGCGCCACCGCCGCCGAAAACAGCGCGATCAGCAGCGCGCCCGTCAGCACGATCATGGCCACGCCAAAGCTCCGCCAGCCGGGCCGGTCGCGGCTTTGCCACATGCGGAGAATTGCGGATCCGGCCGCGGGCTGCGGCCTGGGCATCGCTCTGGTGGGCGCCGGCATTACGCGCTACACCGGAACGCGCGTGGAGTCGACGATCTCGCCGAGAATGGCCTCGGCCTGTTCGGATTTTTTCTGGGTGGAAACGTAGCGCGAGCTGACCACCACGCGGTGCGCGAACACCGGCACGATCAACCGTTTGAAGTCGTCGGGCAAGCAGAAATCGCGGCCTTCCAAAAATGCGCGCGCTTGCGCTGCGCGATGCAGCATCACTGCGCCGCGCGGGCTCACGCCCAGGCTCAACTGCTCGGTCTGCCGCGTGCGGTCCACAATTTCCAACGCATAATCCAGCAAACTCTCGTCCACTTTTACCCGCGCCACGGATTCCTGCATGGCCACCACATCGGCGGCGTCCATCACCGGCGTCACTTTTTCCACCGGCGAATGTCCGGCGTTGTTCCGAATAATTTCCTTCTCGTTCTCACGCGCGGGGTAGCCCATCTTGATGCGCATCAAAAACCGGTCCAGCTGCGATTCCGGCAAGGGATAGGTCCCGTGATGCTCGATCGGATTCTGCGTGGCCAGCACCAAAAACGGATTGGGCAGCGCGTGCGTGTGATTGTCCATCGTGATCTGCGCTTCGTTCATCGCTTCCAGCAGCGACGACTGCGTCTTCGGCGTGGTCCGGTTGATTTCATCCGCCACAATAATATTCGCGAAAATCGGTCCGGGTTTGAATTCGAACGACTGGCTCACCGGATTGAACACGCTGACCCCGATCACGTCGCTGGGCAGCAGGTCCGAAGTAAATTGAATGCGCTGGAACGAGCAGCGGAACGAACGCGCCAACGCCTGCGCCAGCGTGGTCTTGCCCACGCCCGGAACGTCCTCGATCAGCAAGTGTCCGCGCGCCAGCAGCGCAGTCAGCGCCAGCTGGATCACTTCGTCTTTGCCTTTCACCACCCGCGCGATCGAGCGCAGCAATTCGCCGAGCCGTGCGCTGGCGTTCAAGGTTGTCGTTTGCGTCGTTGATTGCAATTGGCGCGGCCTTCTGCTACAAAAAGTAAGTTACTTAGACGGGCGACTAGCTCAGTTGGTTAGAGCGCTCCCCTCACACGGGAGAGGTCCAAGGTTCAAGTCCTTGGTCGCCCACCAATTCCCCCACGTTCCAGTCTTAACATTGTTCTTAGATTCGCGTTAGCGCCCGCAGGTACAGGTGTGTTCAAAAAGTTTCGAAAAAAGGTCAGTCGCGAAACTTTAGGCGAATCGGTGCTCTTGACGGGCCGTGGAAACGGCTATTCAATCGGACAAAACCTAAGGATTTTAATCAACGTTGGCCACGAATCCCTTGAGCGTTGAGCGCCAAAATTCGAGGAATGCGCATTGGGGGGCCGATTACGAGCGCTACAAATTTTGGCGTTTGGATTTGCCCTAGGTGTGGCGAAGTATTTGGCACCACTTGGTGGTACCGGCTCGGGCCTTTCGCGCGGAATTGCTTACACTGTGGCTTCCCGAAGAAAGTTGAGTAGCGAATGTGGTGCCGTTAAACCGAGGGGTAATCGTAGACGAAGCCTTACGCGATGGAAGTATCGGTGAATTCGCTTTCGAAGCTGGGCCGCCCCGCGCGGGGCAGGCTGACCTCGATCGTGGTCCCGGCGCCGTTGGAATCAATCCTGAACTGCCCGCCCTGCTCCCGGATTCTCTCGCGCATCCCGGCCAGTCCCACCCCGACGCGCGTCCCGCTGTGCACGAAATTTTCCAGCGTCTCTTCCGGTACCCCGTCGCCGAAATCTTTCACCCGCAAAATCACGTTCGCCCGATCCGGTCGCAACGAAACTTCCGCGCGCGGGCTCTTCGAATGTTTATGAATGTTGGTCAGCGATTCCTGCAGCACCCGGAACAACGCCAGCTCCACCGAGCGCGGCAAACGCCCCGCGTCTTGGATCGTCAGCGACACCGGGATCCCGCTGCGTTGCGAAAAACCCTCCACGAACCAGCGCGCCGCCGATTCAAATCCGGCTTCGTCCAGCAGCGGCGGATGCAGCAAATGCGAAATCGTGCGCGTGCCCAGAATCGCCTCGTCCACCGATTTCACGCATTCCGAGATCGATGGATCGTCCGGATGCTTCTCCAGCAGGCTGCTCAGCGTCCACTTCACTACCGCCAGCGTTTGACCCAGTCCGTCGTGTAACTCGCGCGAAAATCTGCGACGCTCGTGGTCCTGCACTCGCAAAAGCTGCGCGCTCACCCTCCGCGCGTTTTCCTCGCTTTCCTCGCGCTTGGCGCCCTCGGCGGTCAGCATCCGGTAGTGCACCACAATCAAGATCAGTGACGACAAAAACATCGCGCTCAACACCGCCACCGTCACCTTAAATAACCGGTCCGATACCCGCAGACGTTCCACCAGCAGCCGGTCCTCCTCGTCTTGCATCGCGGACATCACTTGGTTGGAATCGTCGGCCAGCTGCAGGCTCTGCGCGTTGAACAGTAGCTGTTCGTCCGGGTCGGTTTTGCCAGAGGTGTAGGTGTTGATCGAGCTGGTGAACACTTCGATCCGCTTGTTTATCAGCAACTGCAGTCGCGCCACGTTTTCGCGCTGCACCGGATTGTCGCTGATATCCCGCTCTGCGTCCTGCAGCTCTGACTGCAGGAGGGTGATCGCCGAGTTGTACTGCTCGCGCGCGCTGGCGTCACCCGCGGCCACAAAACGAGCGCGCGTCCGCCCGGCCAGCGCGAACACGGATTCGATCTTGGATATGGATTGCTTGACGTCGTAGGTGTGCGCCACCCACTTGGTGCTGTTCACCAACCCCACGATGCTGAACGAGGTGGCGATGCCGCTGGAAATCAGGAGGAGCAGAGCCAGCGAAAAGATGAGCCGGGCCTTCTGTCGAGGCGACATTCTCACTCTCGGAATTGCGTTCGCATCGCCAATGGCCGGATGAAGCGTCGCAATTGGTCTAGCCGCGATACTACCACAAGCTTCTTAACACTTTTGATGGCCGGCGCGCCCCGCTCGCCATGTTCCCCCGATGCGCTATACTTTCTGCGGAGAATTCACCTCATGAATTCGGTGCTGAAATTCGTGCAAGTCTTCGCGCTGGGAACCTGGATCGGCTCGATCATGTATCTCAGCTTCATCGTCGCGCCCGGAGCATTCGCTACGCTGAAAGATCGCGAGGAGGCCGGGGCCATGGTGGGCTATTCGTTGTCGCGCCTGCATTTGGTCGGCATGATTGTGGGATTGCTGTATCTGGTCACCGCGTTCGTACTGGTCCGCGCGGTAAAAGACTTGGTCAATCCCGCGATCCTCGGCGTTGTGCTGATGATTCTGCTGACGGCTTTCTCCCAAACCAAAGTCACCTCGCGCATGCATGACCTGCGCGTCCAGATGGTTTCGGTCGACGCCACGCCCAAGGACAACCCGCTGCGCGTCAAATTCGATCGCCTGCATGATTGGTCGGTCCGCCTGGAGGTAGCGGTGCTGCTGATCGGAATTGCTTCGTTGTTTTTTACGGTGCGAAACTCCACGACCTAGCGCGGCGGACTGACGAGCGAAGCTAGCGCTTCTTTCGCTGCGGCGCCGATTTTGCTTTTCTCTCCGTTTTCTTCGATCTCGTCGTCGGCGTTTTCTTTGTGGTTCTGTTGGCGCCCTTGATTCTCTTGCCTTTCTTGGCTTTTTTCGCGCTGACCGCTTTCATCACTTTTCGCTTCTTGCCGTAAATTTCGATCGCGCGCCACATGTACCAGCTCGCGACCGTGCGGTACGGCCGCCAGCGTTCGCCGAACGCCGCCAGCTCGCGCGGCTTCGGCATGAATTTTTTCCCGTAAGTCAGCGCGAAGCCTTTTTGCACGCCGTAATCGTGAATCGGCAGCACGTCCGGCCGCCCCAGCCGGAACATCAGGAACATTTCCACCGTCCACGCGCCGATCCCCTTAACCGAAATCAGCCGGGTCACCAGCTCTTCGTCGCTCAGCGCATGCGCTTCTTTGATCGTCGGCACAATCCCTTCAATCGTTTTCTGCGCCAGATCCTTCATCGACGCGGCTTTTGCATACGATAGCCCCGCTTCGCGCAAAGCCAGATCCGTCGCCGCCAGAATCTGCTGCGGCGTGGGACACCGTCCCTCCGTGCCCAGCATCTTGATCCGCCCGAAAATCGTCGCGGCCGCCTTCCCGCTAATGCTCTGGTGCGTAATCGCTTCCAGCAGCGATTCGTACACGCTGTCGCAAGTATCCAGCTTGAAATGAAATGTTCCGGTCTTCTCGATCAGCCGCGCCAGCCGTTTGTCCAGCCCCGACAAGTGCGCGTGCGCTTTGACGTGATCGAAAGGCAGCTTGGTGGTTTCGGTCATGGTTATCCTGGATTCGGTCGGCAGATTCTTCGACGCGCAGATCGTGCCAGCCGCCAATCCTATCAAACCTTTGGCGGCAGCGGCTCCATGACACGGCTGTGCTAGTATCGTGGGCTTATGAAAACTGGAATTATTGGCTTGCCGCAAGTAGGGAAGACGAGTTTATTCCGCATCCTCACCGGTGCGAAGGTCGAAGGCCGCAGCGCGCCGAATCAGGCGCACATCGGCATCGCCAGAGTGCCGGACCCGCGCGTGCTGGCGCTGGCCGAAATTTTCAAGCCCAAGAAAAACACTTTCGCCACCATCGAATACGTCGATGTCGGCGGGCTGCAAAAGGACCGCGAAAAAAATTCCGCGTCGCTCGTCCCGCTGCGCGAAGCCGACGCCCTGGCCCACGTCGTCCGCCTCTTCGAAAATCCTGCCGTCCCCCACGAAGGCGGCTCGCTCGACGCCATGCGCGACATCGAAAGCGTGGAAATCGAATTGCTGCTCTACGACCTGGAACAAGCCTCGAAACGCATCGAGCGCCTTGAAAAAGATCTGAAGAAAAAGAAAGAAACCGGCCTCGAAACCGAATTGGCCCTGATGACCCGCTGTCGCAAAGCCCTCGAAGCCGAGCAGCCCCTGCGCGAACTCGAATTCAAGCCCGAAGAAATGAAGATGCTCACCGCTTTCGAATTTCTGACCCGCAAGCCCATGCTCTACGTCCTGAATCTCGGCGACGACGAAGCCGCCGACATCGATCGCGTCATCGAAAAACATCACCTCGAAAAACTCAGCAGCAAACCCGAAACGGCGGTCGTCCCCTTCTGCGGAAAAATCGAAGCCGAGCTCGCCGAGCTCCCCGAATCCGAAGCGAAAGAAATGATGGACGCCTACGGCCTGAAAGAATCCGGCCGCGACCGCCTGATCCAGGGCACCTATAAACTGCTCGGACTGATTTCGTTCCTCACCGCCGGCGAACCCGAATGTCGCGCCTGGACCATCGAGCGCGGCATGAACGCGCAAGAAGCCGCCGGGGCCATTCACAGCGATATCGAGCGCGGCTTCATCAAAGCCGAAGTGGTGAACTGGGAAAATCTGGTCAAAGCCGGCAGTTTCGCCGCCGCCAAAGAAAAAGCCCAGCTGAAACTCGAAGGCAAAGAGTACATCGTCCAAGATGGCGACGTAATTTTGTTCCGGCACTCGAGTTAGAGGAAAGGCTTCTCGCAGCGCGGCGACGTATACTCTCCGCACGATCCATGCTCTCCACCGACACAACTCGAATTGCCGTCGGCGCGCTGCTCGGCGTCACCGCCGCCGGAGCCAACGTCCTCGGCGGCTCGCTCGTCACCCACCGCGAATGGTCGCGGCGCTATCTGCATTATTTCATCGCCCTCGGCGCCGGCTTCATGCTGGCCACCGCACTGCTCGAAATGATTCCCGAATCGCTGAAGCTTCGCGCCGATTCCGCCGCGGGTTTTAACTCCGGCACCGACGCGGTTTTCCTTCTGGTCCTCGCCGGCTACTTCCTCGTGCATTTCTTCGAGCACACCCTCGCCCCGCATTTTCACTTCGGCGAGGAAACCCATCAGCACGAGATCTCGCACGCCCACGCCAGCTCCGCCGCGCTACTCGGACTCGGCATCCACACCTTCTTCGACGGAGTAGCCATTGCCTCCGGCCTGCTCGTTTCCACCTGGCTCGGCGGCATAATTTTCATCGCCATCTTCCTGCATAAATTGCCGGAGGGTTTCACCGTCGCCTCGCTGATGCTGGCCAGCGGCCGCAGCCGGAAGGCCGCGTTCGTTTCGGCCTGCATCCTGGGCGCGACCACCCTGTTAGGCATGATCTTCATGTTTCTGGTCCGCGGCACCTTGACCTACGCCCTCCCCATCGCCGCCGGCGTCACCCTTTACGTCGCGGCATCCGACCTGATCCCGGAGACCAACAAAGAGCACGGCGTCGGCATGGCCCTGCTGGTTTTCGTCGGAGTGGCCGTCATGCTCGGCCTCAAACTAGCATTTCACCTGTAACCTGCTCATAAGAAGAAACATACGAAACTCCAGGATTCCCGCTGCAACCTGCCCCAACGGGCAACTTTTACCCCATCCCTGTGTTACATCTTCAGGGACGGAGCCCCGTATATGGAACATTCTGGTGCCTTGCAACTTTATGGCAACGCGAGTGTTAGCTATACTATCGACGCTATGGTAAGGACCGACGTCGAGCTGATGTTGCAGGTGAAGGCCGGGGACGATGAGTCCTTCAACCTCCTCCTGCAAAAATATCGCACGCCGCTGGTCAATTTTCTGTTTCGCATGGTCAAGGAAAAAGCCACGGCCGAAGACTTGGCGCAGGAAGTTTTTTTGCGGGTATATCGAGCCCGCAAGCAGTATTCTCCCAGCGCGAAATTTACTACCTGGATGTTTCGCATCGCCACGAACCTGGCGTTGAATTCGGTTCGAGACAATCGTCACCGCCAGACGGACGTCTCCATCGACGTTCCGCTGGAAGAAGACGAAAAGCCCGTGCAGCTCCCGACCCGCGAAATGCGGATCGACGAGCATATGATCGAACGCGACCGCTCCGAATTTATCCGGCGCACGATTCAAGCGCTGCCGGAAAAACAGCGTGTCGCGGTGCTGCTGCATAAGTACGAGGAAATGGATTACGCGGAAATCGCTAAAATTTTGGATTGTTCGGAAAGCGCGTTGAAGTCGCTCCTGTTTCGCGCCTACGAAACCCTGCGCGTGCAACTGGCCCCGTTGGTAGGGCAACGCTCCGGGGAAGGGCGGCAATAATCATGACCACCACGAAGAAATGTGAAGACGTCTCGAAGCAGCTGATCGCTTACCTCGACCGGCGCGCGAATTCCGCGGACCGCAACGAGGTCGAAGCGCATCTCGCCACCTGCGGCGCTTGCCACGAGCGCGCTGAAGAATTCCGTCAGATGTTTGGCGTACTCGATGCGCTGCCGACCGTCGAGCCTTCGCTCGGTTTCGATGCCCGGCTGCACGCGCGCATCGCCGAAGAGCCCCGTTCGCGCTGGTTTGGCTGGATGATTCCGCACCCGCGCCTGGCCTTTGCCTTGGCTCTGTTGCTGGCGCTCAGCGTTTGGACCGGCGACTTGCCGCGCGCCACCAGCAATGGCGAAGCGGCCACTGCCGCCACCGAACAGCAGGATTTCGAAGCGATCAAGGATCTGGGCGTACTCGAAAATTACGACGTGCTCAGCAAGTTCGACGCGCTGTCGGAGGTTCCCGCCGAACCTTCGCCTGCCGATCAGCAGGCGAAGCCGGTGAATGATCAGAACCCCGATCAGCCGCCCGCTACCCAAGAATAAAGTCGCGCGAGGTCCCTGCTCGCAAGGTCGCGACATCCTGGAATCTGGTGAAATGAAAATGCGGTACCGCAGAATATTTTCGGCGCTCGCTTTCGCGCTCCTGCTGGGGTTTGCCGCGCAGCCTGCCCGCGCGCAACACCGCAATGGCGCGCCGCCCCCACCGCCGCGTTACGGCAACGGCCCGCGTGCACAGCAGTATCGAGCGCGCCAGCAGGCCCGCGCCAACGCCGCAGGGAATCACAACCCGTATCAAGCCGGACGTCCGGCGAATGGCGCGCATCCGCCCAGCACGTATCAGCCTGCTCCGCACACCAACACTGCGCAGAATCAGGGCGCCGCTGGTGCGGCAGGGAATTCGCGTCCGGCGCAAACTCCCAACGAAAATGCGGCACATCCGCCGGCCACCACCACCGGAAATAGCGTGCAGAACGCTTCCCATCCGAACTCCGCCAAACTTCCCGGACAGTGGTCGCAGAAACTCGGCCAGATGTCCCCACAGCAGCAGGATCGCTTCCTGCAGAACAACGAACGGTTCAAAAGCATGCCGCCCGAAAAGCAGCAGCAGATCCGCCAGAACCTGGAAAACTACAACCGGCTCTCGCCCACCGAACGCAACGCCATGAAAGATCGCGCGGAGACCTGGAAGCACATGTCTCCGGAGCAGCAGCAGTATGTCCAGCACACCCTGCTTCCGAAGTGGCAGCAGATGTCGCCCGACCGCAAGCAGGCCGTCACCGATCGTCTGCATACCCTGCAGGGCATGACTCCCGAAGACCGCCAAAAATCCCTGAACGACCCGCAGTTCATGCGCGGCCTGAATCCCGACGAGCAGTCCGTCCTCCGCGGCCTCGATCAAGTCCGCAATCCTTCCAATCCGTAATTTCCCACCCACGGTTTTCTTGCTTTTTGCAATCGGCCTCGCCGAAGCAAGAGGGAATTTTGTTTTTCCGCCCCGCCATGTTGACTCTTACAAAACATTTTTTGGATTTGTCGCAACCTTGAGACTAGCGGTATGAGATGTTGCGCGCGTCGCCGCTACTAATGGTGGTGTCAGGGGCGAATACCACAACGGAACTTCTCCGCGCGCCAAACTTCCACAAGTATTCTTCGTTTTGCAAACAATTGTTCTTGACATGTTTCCGAAGCCATCTACAATCGGGGCACAAAGTGGGAAGAAGTGGCGCACAGTGGTAAAAAGTAGGAAGGAAATCAGCTTCACCGCAACGGGCGCGGGGTGGTTGTCATGCGGCAAAGCAGTCGGCGAACCCAGCAGTAAGGCCAATCATTAACCTTAATTTATGCGGTAGCAGGGCAGGGGCGAACCAGCGAGTGATGGTGCAAATGCACACGCCGGGCAGGCCGTTCGAGGCAATCGATGCTGCGGGGCAACTATCTAGCGACCGTCGACGAAAAGGGAAGAGTCAAAATTCCCGCGGATTTTCTCGCCGAGTTGCGCAAGGGCGGCACGAAATTCTACGTGACCAGCTCGGTCGGGACCCACGCCCGCGTCTATCCCATGAAAGCCTGGGAAGAAATCGAAAAGAAACTCGCCAAGGTTTCATCGCACAACGCCACCAAACAAAAATTTCTGGCCCGAGCCAACTATTACGGCCAGGTAGTGGAAGCCGACGCCCAGGGACGCATCTTGATTCCGCCCGTCCTACGCGAATCTGCGGAAATGAAGGGCGAGGTCGATGTGCAGGGCCAGCTGACGTACCTGGAAATTTGGAATCACACCCGCTTCGTCGAGCAACTGAATCGTAATCCGATGAGTGCGGACGACGACAAGAATTTGGACGCGATGGGCATCTAGGTTTTGACCGTGCTGCATAAGCCGGTTTTAGTTGCAGAGATTTTGGAGTGGTTGGACGTAAAGCCGGACGGGACGTATGCAGATATGACCGTCGGCACGGGTGGCCATACGCTGGAAATCGCCAAGCGGCTGACCACCGGAAAAGTTTTAGGAATTGATCGCGACCCGCAGGCACTCGCAATCGCGCGGGAGCGGCTTCAGCCGCACGAGCGGCAGGTGGTCTTGGTGCAGGCAGAATTCTCGGATCTCGGCGAAGTGGCGGCGGCGAATCATTTTCCAGGATTCGACGGGATCGTGGCCGATCTGGGAATTTCGAGTCTCGAACTCGACACGGCGGAACGCGGGTTTTCTTTTCGCTGGGCCGGTCCTCTGGACATGAGGATGAGCCCCGACAACCCGCTGACCGCGGACGAAATTGTGAATCAATGGCCGGAAAAAGAGCTGGCCAATCTCCTCTACGAAAAAGCTGAGGAGCGCGATTCACGCAGGATCGCCAGGATGATCGTGAGGGCGCGGCCGATACGCGACACCGAACATCTGGCAACGGTTGTGGCAGGGGGACGAAAAGCAAGGGGAAGGCAGAGACTGCATCCCGCGACAAAAACGTTTCTGGCGCTGCGG
>Ga0209530_1000038_pt1 | contig 103366 bp, 83 predicted proteins | sample BlaSpr_A8_Ref_O1_FD_187987 | JGI IMG/M metagenome (GOLD analysis project Ga0209530, IMG submission 187987) | Forest soil microbial communities from Thunder Bay, Ontario, Canada - Black Spruce, Ontario site 2_A8_Ref_O1 (SPAdes) (version 2) | ecosystem: Environmental > Terrestrial > Soil > Boreal...
GGCGGTGTTCCCGAAGTTGGGGGCGGAGTCGCCGGGCCTCCGGGCGTTCCCGGGCCGGATCCTCCCGGAGTCGATGACGTTCCGCCGCCGCCGACCGTGAATGGCACTCCCGGAAAGAAAAATCCGAGTGGAGGCGCAACCGGAACTGGAGCCACGGGTGGCGTCTCGATGGAGGTCATCGGCGGAGGTGCGACAGGCAATTCGACGGGCGATTCGTTGTTCGCGAGCAGTACGGCCGGATTAGCAGCTTCCATCGCTTCGGTCGCCGGCTCGGTTTTGGAAACTGGCGCGACGGGCGCGAGCGACAAGCGATTGCCGCAACGAGTGCGGGCCATGTGCGTGCCATCGCTCAAAACTTTTTCGCCCGCCGGAATCAGCACCGCGTTCTTGGTCCAGAAAATATTGTTTCCGATCCGGTACGAAACATAGAACGCTTGCGGCTTCTGAATCCGCTCGACCCGCGTGTTTGCTACCACAAAATCCGCATAGTGCGCCCGAACGGTCGAATCGCTCTCGACCGCATTGTGCAACTCACCCAACGTTCGCGCTCCGCCGGGAATCACCGAATAGGGATAGAGCGCTTGAACCGCGGGAGAATCGGCGGGCGAGGAGTTGTCACGGACGGTGTCAAATGGCAGATTAAACTGGTCGGCTGCGGAAACGAAAGGCTGCGGCGTCGAACTATCCGCTGGACGGACCTGCGCCGGGGCTAGAAACGCGGCTAAAAGAAGCGCCTCCACCAGCAGAACCGCGATCGCCCCCAAGCGACCACGGACATTAGTACCGGCCGACTTTGCCCAAAACGCCTGAAACTTCCCCATGGCCCCTTATGCACTGGCCACCCCTGTCGCCAGCACATCCCCAACGGTGCTATGGCAAGGCGAGGGCCACAGTCTTCGCCTTAGGTTTCAGCCCAGGCGCCGCCGCGATCGTCTCGCAAGTGCCTGAAATTCATACGATTCGCGCTACGCCGGCTCCAGGGTGCGCGGACCCAGTCGTTTGCACGAGACCAGGAAAGGGAATTAGTTTTCCAGTAAATGGTACGATAGTTCTAAGGGTGGGAAACTTCGAAGCGGGCAAGCATCAGCTTTTTTACGGAGAAAACGCGCGTCCAAAATGCGGGTTTTGCGCACGCCGTAGCAGTAACCGGACTACTAGCCGCGCGCAACGTTGCCTGAAATTCCGCCCGCATTGCGCTGGCTCAAATTGCGATTGTTCTTCCACAGCGCCCAGCCCAGGCCCACAAAGGGCCCAAGCAGCACCACCAAAAAGGCGGTCAGGAAAAGGATCAGAAACGAGAGAACGATTACGATTGCTGGCATCGGACGTTCCTTTGATCAAGATTGCGGCCTTCATCGAAACCGAAGCCGCCGAACCTGGCCCTTGTCGCTTACTGTTTCAAACACCGAAAACCGAAAAAAGTTACGGCCAATTTGGCCGCCGTTTCGCTAGCGGCCCGTATAGACCGGCACCCATCTGACGCGGCAAACTGATCATTCGTTGCGGACTAATTGCAGCCTCGAGGCGAAAACTCAGAAAGTTTTTTGAGCTTTGGCTGGGACTCTCGCGCGGCTCGAATCAGCGGGGAATTCTAAGTTCTATTGGTACCGACCGTTGCGCGGAACCACCGGCGGTGCCGATGGCTGACATTCAAATTTAAGTTGAATCCTGAATCCTTCGGCAGCCGTCTATTCTATGAAGGTTAATTCCGCGCGGGGTACTCTTAAAAGTACGATTCAGCGCCGCATCCTGTAGGCTTCTACAATAGACGCCTCGTGGGACGAAGTAATTTCGCAGGAACTTCGGGAGTCATTGATCGATGTGGATTGTAAGACTTGCGCTTCGCCGGCCCTACACCTTCGTGGTCATGTCCATTCTTCTGCTCATCCTGGGGCCCGTTTCCATTCTGCGTACTCCGACCGACATTTTTCCGAACATCGATATCCCGGTGGTCAGCGTGATCTGGAATTACACCGGCCTTTCTCCGGAAGAAATGTCGAACCGCATCATCTATCAATATGAACGCGTACTCACCACCACCGTCAATGACATTGAGCACATTGAATCGCAGTCGCTGAACGGCATCGGCATCGTAAAGATTTTCTTCCATCCCGGAGTGCAGATTGGCAACGCAGTCGCGCAGGTTACCGCCGTTTCTCAAACGCTTCTGCGCCAGTTGCCCCCAGGCACCACGCCTCCACTCGTAATTCAATATAACGCGTCAAGCGTTCCAATTCTTCAGCTGGCCTTATCCGGCCAGGGCCTTTCCGAGCAGCAACTCGGCGACATTGGCCTGAACTTCGTCCGCACCGGGCTGGTCAGCGTTCCCGGAGCGGCGATTCCTTACCCCTACGGCGGCAAACAACGCCAGGTTCAGGTCGATTTGGATACCAACGCCTTGCAGGCCAAGGGTCTTTCGCCGAACGACGTGGTGAACGCCATCAACCTTCAAAATTTGATTCTGCCGGCGGGCACCGCGAAGATTGGCAACTACGAGTACGAAGTCGACATGAATGGTGCGCCGGTCAAGGTCGCTGAGCTGAACGATCTGCCGATCAAGGATGTAGGAACCTCCACGATCTACGTTCGCGATGTGGCCAACGTGCGCGACGGGTTCCCTCCGCAGACCAACATCGTTCGCGTCAATGGTCAGCGCGCGTCCTTGATGACCATTTTGAAGTCCGGCGATGTTTCGACCTTGGACATCATTTCCAGCGTCAAGAGTCTGCTGCCTTCGATCGCCGCCGGCCTGCCGCCAACTTTGAAAATGGACCCGCTGTCGGACCAGTCCATCTTCGTGAAAGCCTCGATCACCGGCGTAATCCGCGAGGGACTGATCGCCGCCTGCCTCACCGGTTTCATGATTCTGGTGTTCCTGGGCAGTTGGCGCAGCACGCTGATCATCGCGGTGTCCATTCCACTTTCCATTCTCACCTCCATCATCGTCATGAGCGCGTTGGGCGAAACGATCAATATCATGACCCTTGGCGGGCTGGCGCTGGCGGTCGGCATTCTGGTTGACGACGCCACGGTCGAAATCGAAAACATCAATCGCAACATCGATCAGGGCAAGGAAATCGTCCAGGCGATTCTGGACGGCGCGTCGCAGATCGCCGTGCCGGCGTTGGTTTCGACCCTCTCGATTTGTATCGTGTTCGTTCCGATGTTTTTCCTCGCCGGAGTCGCGCGCTACCTGTTCGTCCCGCTGGCCGAAGCGGTTTCGTTCGCCATGCTGGCGTCCTACATTCTGTCGCGCACGATTGTGCCGACCATGGCGCGCTACTTGCTCTCCGATAACACCTTGCTGGCCGAAGGCCAGCCTCAGAAAAAGCCCCACATTTTCTCGCGCATGCAGCAGAGGTTCGAACATGGATTCGAGGGGCTGCGCGACCGTTATCACGGCGTGCTGGAAATTTGCGTGCGCCACAACAAACTTTTCGCCATCAGCTTTTTGGCCGTTTGTATCCTCTCCTTCGCGTTGCTGCCTTTGCTCGGCCAGGATTTTTTCCCGGCGGTTGACACCGGCGAATTCAAGCTGCATCTGCGCGCTCCCACCGGCACCCGCATTGAGGAAACCGCGGCGCTTTGCGACCACGTCGAAGACGCGATCCGCAAAGAAATTCCGCAAAACGAAATTCGCTCCGTCATCGACAACATCGGATTGCCCTACAGCGGTATCAACCTGTCTTACAGCAACTCCGCCCCGACCGGCCCCGGCGACGCCGATATTCTGGTCGCGCTGACCAAAGATCACCGTCCCACTGCCGAGTACGAACACGATATCCGGCTGAAGCTCAACCAGGAATTTCCGGGCGTTACTTTTTATTTCTTGCCGGCCGACATCGTCAGCCAAATTCTCAATTTCGGTTTGCCCGCCCCGATCGACGTGCAAATCGTGGGTCAGAATCTGGATGGGAACCGCGCCTTCGCCGACCAGTTGCTCAACAAGTTGAAGTTTGTTCCAGGGATCGTGGACCTCCGGATTCAGCAGACCTTCGACCAGCCGAAATTGCACATTGAGGTGGATCGCACCAAGGCCCAGCAAATCGGTTTTAGCGCGCGGGACGTCGCCACGAATGTGCTGATTTCGCTGAGCGGCAGCTTCCAGACCACGCCCAACTACTGGTTGGATACCAGGACCGGCGTCAGCTACAGCATCGCGGCGCAGACGCCGCAGTACCGCGTCGATTCGCTGCAGGACTTGGAAAACATTCCAGTCACAGGCCCCGGCACTCGCCAAAACGCGATTATGGCCAGCGTAGCCAGTTTCAGCCGCGGTTCGGAGATGGCCGTCGTCTCGCATTACAACATCAAACCGGTCATCGACATTTTCGGCGCGGTGCAGGGCCGCGATTTGGGTGGCCTGGCGCGAGAGATTCAGCCGATCATCGATAAGAGCAAAAAAGATCTGCCCAAGGGCTCGCAGCTCATTGTTCGCGGGCAGATTCTCACCATGAATTCTTCTTTTTCCGGTTTGCTCTGGGGTCTCGCGTTCTCGATCGTGCTGGTCTACCTGCTGATCGTCGTAAATTTTCAGTCGTGGCTCGATCCGTTTATCATCTTGATGGCTTTACCGGGCGCGCTGGCGGGCATCGTCTGGTTTTTGTTTATTACCCGCACCACAGTCAGCGTCCCGGCGTTAACGGGCGCCATCATGTGCATGGGCGTGGCTACCGCGAACAGCATCCTGGTGGTCAGCTTCTCCAAAGAGCAGCTGGAAGAGGGCAAAACCGCTACCGAAGCGGCGCTTGAGTCGGGCTTCACTCGTTTCCGCCCGGTGTTGATGACCGCTCTGGCCATGATCATCGGCATGTTGCCGATGGCCATCGGCCTCGGTGAAGGCGGCGAACAGAACGCGCCGCTCGGCCGCGCCGTTATCGGCGGGCTGAGCTTTGCGACCTTCGCCACCCTGTTTTTTGTGCCCGTGGTTTTCAGTTTGATTCACGGCGCGCGCGAGCTAAAGCCGCAGCCTGCCGCGGAATAAGCAGTCGTAAGTTTGTAGCGGTCCAAAATTCTTAAGGTACGAAGGTGAAGAGGAAGCAATGACCGACCAGTCCCAGAACAAATCGTCACAGCATGAAGCGGAATACCCCGGAAGACCGGCGGCACCGAGCTCCAAACACGGTTTTCTGCTACTGATCATTGCCATCATTGTGGTGATCGTGGTCGTGATCACCGGCGTGGTCCCGCGCCTGCGCGCCAAGGCGGCGCTGAAAACCGAAACGGATAAATCCGCGGTGCCGACCGTAGACGTCATCCAGCCCAAACAGGGCGCGCCGCACCAGGAAATAGTGCTGCCCGGAAATATTCAGGCCTTTACTGACGCACCCATCTACGCCCGCACCAACGGTTATCTCAAAAATTGGTATGTGGATATCGGGGCCCGGGTCAAAGCTGGCCAATTGCTCGCGGTAATTGATACGCCGGAAGTCGATCAACAACTGATGCAGGCTCGCGCGGACCTGAATACCGCCGAGGCCAACAGCAACCTGTCGCAGATCACTTGGAAGCGCTACGAGGACCTCAAAAACACCGATTCCGTTTCGAAGCAGGACGTCGACAACGCCAACGGTGACTATGAGGCTAAGAAAGCCACCGAGGCGGCTTCCGCCGCGAACGTAAAGCGCCTCGAAGATACCAAGGCCTTTCAAAATATTTACGCCCCTTTCGATGGCGTCATCACCGCGCGCGAGACCGACATCGGCCAGTTGATCGATCAGGGTTCAAGCAACACCCAGAAAGAACTTTTCCACATCGCCGCGATCAAGACCTTGCGCGTATACGTCAACGTCCCGCAGCAATATTCCATTGCCGCCAAGCCTGGCCTAACCGCGGACCTCACCCTGGGTGAATATCCCGGACGCCGCTTTCAGGGGACCCTGGTGCGCACCGCCAACGCCATTGATGTGGCTTCCCGGACCCTGCTCGTCGAAGTGGATGTAAACAACTCCACCGGCGAGCTCCTTCCGGGCGCTTACACCGAGGTGCATCTAAAGCTGCCGAACGACGTACCATCTTACATTCTGCCGGTCAGCGCGCTGATCTTCCGCGCCCAGGGCTTGCAGGTCGCCACCGTCGACTCCAACAATAAAACGAAGCTGGTCGCGATCACCCTCGGGCGGGACTTTGGCTCGCAAGTGGAGGTTCTCTCCGGCCTCAATGCCGATGACAAGGTCATCATCAATCCGTCCGACTCGGTCGTCGATGGCGAGCAAGTGAATCCGCTACTGCCGAAAGACGCGTCGCCAAGCCAGCAAGGCCAGCCAAACCAATCTCAGCCGAAACCAGGAGGGGCCCAGTAGTGAGTCGCGCCCTGCACCGTAAAACTTCCTTACTACGCCGTGGACCACTGTCGCCGGCCCTGCTGGCCGCGCTCATTGCCGCCAGCATTGCGGGCTGCACCGTGGGTCCGAACTACTCCAAGCCCAAGGCGGAAGTGCCGGCCACCTTCGTCGAGACTCCGGAAAATTGGAAGCTGGCCCAGCCCAACGACGCCATCGCCAAAGGGAAGTGGTGGGAGATTTATCAGGATCAGCAGCTCAACGAGCTCGAAGAGCAAGTTAACATTTCGAACCAATCCCTCAAGGCGGCGGAAGCGCAATTTGCGGAAGCGCGTGCGGCTTTGCGGGTCACCCGTTCGGCGAAGTATCCGACGATCACGGCCGACCCTTCAGGCTTTCACGATCGCGTATCCGCCAATCGCCCGCTTTTTAATTCGCAGTTGTCCAAGCAGGAATACAACGACTTCATTCTGCCGATTGACGTGTCTTACGAAGCCGACCTCTGGGGCCGGGTTCGCCGGTTAGTCGAAGCCAGCCGCTCCGAAGCGCAGGCCAGCGCCGCGGATCTGGCGAACGTCAGCCTGAGCCTGCATGCCGAACTCGCTTCCGATTATTTTCAGCTTCGCGGACTCGACGCCCAAAAAAAACTGCTCGATGACAACGTGCAGTCCTTCGAAAAAGCCCTGGAACTGACTCAAAACCGTTTTCAAGGCGGCATCGCTTCGGCTGTTGATGTGGCCCAGGCGCAGACCATTCTCGAAACCACGCGCGCGCAATCGATCGATGTCGGCGTGCAACGTTCGGCCTTCCAGCATGCCGTCGCCGTGCTGATTGGCAAGCCCGCTTCGGTTTTCGCTCTGCCCCCGCTGCCGCTCGATGCGCTGCCGCCGGTCATTCCGTCCGGCCTGCCTTCCGATTTGCTCGAACGCCGCCCCGATATTTCCGCCGCCGAACGCCGCGTGCAGGAACAAAATGCTCAAATTGGCGTGGCCAAAGCCGCGTACTATCCGCTGGTCACGCTTGGCGGGAGCGGCGGTTTTGAAAGTGAGGTGATCACCACCCTGATTCAGGGACCGTCCGGTTTGTATTCACTCGGCGGTCAAGCCGCCCAAACTTTGTTCGACGGCGGAAAGCGCAAAGGCACCTTGGAGCAGGCGCGGGCGACTTACGATCAATCCGTGGATCAGTACCGCGCCACGATCTTGACCGCTTTTCAGGAAGTGGAGGACAACCTCGCGGCTTTGCGTATTTTGGAAGATGAGTCCGGCACCCAGGCTCGTGCGGTAGCAGCCGCCCAACATTCGCTATCTCTCTCCGAGACCCGCTACCGCGGCGGCGTGGCCAATTATCTCGAAGTCACCACCGCGCAAAGCGCGGCGCTTTCCGACGAAGTGACCGCCGTGAATTTGTTGACCCGTCGCATGGCCGCCAGCGTCTTGCTGATCAAAGCCCTCGGAGGCGGCTGGAACGTCTCCCAGATTCCGCACGTCTAGAAACTCCCCGGACTGCGCTGCCTCTGGCCTCGCGCTTGCGGCTATGATAAAGATGTTCGTCCATGGCCAATCGTTCATGCGCAGCTGACCACCGCCGGAGTCGGTCTTGACCCGCCGCAAGACCAAAAGCCTCACGGTAACTTTGCGCGATGTCGCGCTCGAAAGCGGCGTTTCGCCTGCTACCGTTTCCATTGTGTTGAACAACGCGCCGCTTTCCCGTTACATCCCGCCCTCGACCAAAGATCGCATCGAAAAAGCGGCCAAAAAACTTTCCTACCGGCCGAAAGTCGTCTCGCGTTATCTCAGCGCCAAAAGAAATCGCACCGTGGGCATCATGGTGGTCGACATCACCGACCCGTTTTGCACTTTGATCCTGCGCGGAATTGAGAATTCTCTATACCAGGCCTCCTACCTGCCGATCCTTACCGACGTGCACAACCAGCGCGGCCGCTTCGAACGCTATCTGGAAATGTTGTTGGCCCGCCCCGTGGAAGGCCTGATTTATGTCGCCAACTGGCTTTTCGTCGATATCGACTTGATCGCCGACTTGGAAAAAAGAAACATCCCGGCCGTGGTAATCAGCCGCACCCTCGGCTCGGGCACGATCAGCTCGGTGATGGTCGACAACGAAGCCGGCGGACATTTCGCCATCGAACATCTCTATTCTCTTGGCCATCGCAAGATCGCTTTCATCCGCGGTCCCAAAATGCTGGCCGATAGTTCGCCGCGCTGGCGCGGCGTTCGTTCCTACGCGCGCTCGGTCGGCTTGGAGATCGATCCCAATCTGATCGTGGACCTGCCCGATTCACTCGATCCGAATTCCGGTTACGAAGGTGGCCTGCGGCTCACCGATGAACTGTTGCGGCACAAGAAGAAATTCACCGCGTTGATGGCCTTCGACGATATGACCGCCTTTGGCGCCATTCGCGCCTTGGCTCGCGCCGGCTTGAAAGTTCCGGAAGATTGCTCGGTGATCGGTTTCGACGACATTATTCCCGCCGGGCTCTCGGTTCCTTCGCTGACCACCGTGCGCCAGCCCATGGAAGCGCTGGGCACCGCCGCCGTGGGCATCGTCATGGAAAGCATCAACGCTACGATCGAAGAGCGCGAATCGCCGGCCGTCCACCGCCTGCTCGCGCCGGAACTGGTCGTCCGCGAATCCACGCGCGCGGTTTGAACCGCCGTCACCGGCGATGTTTGCGCTTGACAGGAAGCACCGGACGTCAATAATACTGATGTTTAATAAAGTTTAATAAAATCGACTGGCGCACCGGCTCGCGCCTGCGCTTCTCGAGCGAGGTCGGCGTTATGCCAGGAGGAGTCATCGTGAACACGCCAAGCTTGCCGGGCTATTCCTGCCGCGTCTTGTTCCGCTCCGCCGCCTTGGCTTCGGTGCTGCTGGCTCTTGTCGTAGGGCCTCTCACCATTCGCGCCGACGCTCCGCAGGAAAGCCGGAAAGTCCCGCTCCATTCCGGGTGGGCCTTGCAGTCTTCCTGTAAATTTACCGCTACTGCGGAGCAAATCTCCACGGTCGGATTCAAAACCGAAGGTTGGCATTCGACGGATGTGCCGTCCACCGTGGTCGCCGCGCTGGTCGCCGACCAAACCTATCCCGATCCTTACTACGGCAAAAATCTCCGCGACATTCCCGGCACTACGTATCCGATCGGCAAGAATTTCTCGTTGCTTCCGATGTCGAAAGACAGCCCCTTCCATTGCTCCTGGTGGTATCGCACCGAATTCACGCTCGCGCCCAATTTCGACGGCCGCCACGTCTGGCTTTATTTCGGCGGCATCAACAATCGCGCGAACATCTGGGTGAACGGCCATCAGCTCGCCAATTCCCAAGATGTTGCCGGAGCCTACCAGACTTACGAATACGACATCTCGCCCTACGTGATTCGCGGCCAGCAGAACGCTCTGGCGGTAGAAGCGATCGCGCAAACCGATAAGGATCTCGGCATCAACTGGGTCGATTGGAATCCCGCCCCTCCGGATAAGGAAATGGGCTTGTGGCGTGAAGTGTACTTGCAGGACAGCGGCTCCGTCGCCATTCGCTACCCGCAGGTCATCACTCATTTCCCGTCGGCATCGCTCGACCAGGCCAACCTTACCGTCGAAAGTGAATTACATAATGCCGCGGACTCTCAAATCACTGGAGTTCTGTACGGACGCATCGGCGACATTAAATTCAATCAGACTTACATCCTCAAGCCGCACGAAGTCCGCACCGTGCGTTTCACGCCCGAGGAATATCCGCAGTTGCAGGTCAAGAATCCGAAAGTCTGGTGGCCCTATCGCATGGGCGAGCAAAATTTGCAGACGCTCGCGCTGCGCTTCGCTGTCGGCAACGAGCAATCGGACAACCAGACGCTCACCTTTGGTATTCGCGAAATTACTGCGGAACTGAATGCGCAAAGCGCGCGCCAGTTTTACATCAACGGCCAGAAAATCCTGATTCGCGGCGGCGGCTGGTCGCCGGACATGCTCCTGCGCCAGGATCTCGACCGCCTGCGCACCGAATTCAGCTACGTCCGCGACCTGAATCTCAATACCATCCGCCTGGAAGGCAAACTCGAAACCGACGATTTTTACAATCTGGCCGACCAGCAGGGCGTGCTGATCATGGCCGGGTGGTGCTGCTGCGATCATTGGGAACTGTGGAAACAGTGGAAACCGGGCGACCTGGGAATCGCCACCGCGTCGCTGCGCTCGCAAATCCTGCGCATGCGCAGCCACCCCAGCATGTTGGTCTGGCTCAATGGCAGCGACATGCCGCCTCCGGCCAACGTGGAAACCGCCTACATCAAAGTCCTGCAGGACAACGACTGGCCGAATCCCTTTATTTCATCCGCTTCGCAGGCTCCGACCGCCGTCACCGGAAAATCCGGCGTGAAAATGACTGGCCCCTATGATTACGTTCCGCCCAGCTATTGGTCGGTCGATACCAGCCGCTACGGTGGCGCGTTCGGCTTCAACACCGAAACCGGCCCGGGTCCCGCGGTGCCAATCGAGAGCTGCTTGCGAAGATTTCTGCCGGCCGATCAACTCTGGCCGCAGAATGCCTTCTGGAATTTCCACGCGGGCTCCGAAGGCTTCAAAGACCTCAGCCATTTTGATTCCGCGATGGATGCCATCTACGGCGCGCCGAAGAATCTCGATGATTACGAATTGAAATCGCAGGCCATGGCCTACGACGGCGAACGCGCGATGTTCGAAGCCTACTCGCGCAACAAATACACCACCTCCACCGGCGTGATTCAGTGGATGCTGAACAACGCCTGGCCTTCCACCATCTGGCATCTTTTCGACTTTTACCTGCAGCCCGCCGGCGGATATTTCGGCACCAAGAAAGCCTGCGAGCCGCTGCACGTCCAGTATTCCTATGACGACAACACCATCAACGTCATCAACAGCCTGTACCAGAAATTTTCCGGTCTCACCGTTACCGCCAAAGTTTACGATCCCGATCTGCACGAGCGATTTTCAAAGCAAGTTCAAACCGATGTGGACCCGGACGCGGTGAAGAACGTTCTCACTCTGCCCGCCGAAGCTTTCACTCCTGCTGCGCCGGCCTACTTTGTCCAGCTGCAGCTGCAATCGAGCGACGGCAAAGTTGTCAGTTCGAATTTTTACTGGCTCTCCGCCAAGAAAAACACTTACGAATGGACCAAAACCACTTACCGCTTTACGCCCGTCTCTTCCTACGAGGATTTAACCTCGCTGCAATCGCTACCCAAAGCGGCGATTGAAACCGTCGGCAGCATTCAGCCCGGCCCGGATGGCGCCATCGCGCATATTCAGATTAAAAACCCCAGCGATCATCTGGCTTTTCAACTGCGCCTCGGCATCCACAAATCGGGCCAGGCCGACGAAATCCTTCCGGTTTTGTGGGAAGACAATTATATTGAGCTCATGCCTGGCGAGACGCGCGAACTGACCGCCCAATATTTTCCCGGCACCGCCGTCTTCGGCGGCGTGGATCTCACCGTGGCGGGCTGGAACGTGGACTCCGCCACAATTCATCTAAAAGAGGGAAGGGGCCTGCCTGCGCCAGCCGGCCCCGCGGGACACTGATGCCGAACGATGTTTCCAAGCCGTTGACGACTGCCGCCGGTTCGTTTCCTAACGCCATGCTCAGCGAAGTCTACGAGCAGCCGCGAGCCATTCGCGAAACCATCCGGCAGAACGTCGATGGCGATATTATTTTCGGCCAAGCGCTCCAGCCCATCGAAAACGCGCTCTTCGCTTTCAAGAAAATAATCATCGCCGCCAGCGGCTCCAGCCGTCACGCCGGTCTGGCCGGCGAAATCATGATGGAAGACCTGGCCGGCATCGCGGTCGACGTCGAATACGCCAGCGAATATTGCTACCGCTCGACCCACGCCGGCGCGGATCCCATCGTGGTAGTCATCACCCAGTCGGGCGAAACCGCGGACACCACCGCCGCGCAACGCGAAGCCCTCAACCGCGGCGCAAAAACCGTCGCCATTTCGAATGTCGCCGATTCCACCATTTCCCGCGAAGCCAGCGCCAAACTGAATACCTGTGCCGGATTAGAAAAAGCTGTTCCAGCGACCAAAAGTTTTACCTCCCAACTCACGATTCTGTATCTCCTGTCTTTATTTCTGGCGCGCAAACGTGGCCGCCTCACCTCCGAAACGACGCGCGCGCATCTCATCGAGCTCGACGCGATTCCCGCCGAAATCGAAAAAGCGTTGCCGCAATGGAACACCCTGGCCCTGGCCTGCGCCCGTGAATTTCAGCACGCGCGTGCCTTCCTGTTTTTGGGGCGTGGCGTGCACTACTCGATTGCGCGTGAAGCCGCGCTGAAGCTCAAAGAAATTTCCTACGTGCAGGCCGAAGGCATGCCCGCCGGCGAATTGCGCCACGGCCCCAATGCGCTGATCGACGACCAACTTCCCATCATCGTCATCGCCACGCGCGACGCCTCCGACCCGGATTCCATGTTGCGTTATCACAAGACTCTAGCCGTCATCGAGCACATCAAAGCCACCGGCGGCAAAACCATCGCCATCGCCACCGCAGGCGATCGCGAAATCGCCAAAATCGCGAACCACGTGATCTTCGTGCCGCCCGCGCCAGAATTGCTTTTGCCGATTCTGGAAGTCGTGCCGCTCCAACTCTTCGCCTATCACTTCGCGATTCTGAACGGCTGCAATGTGGACGCTCCGCGCAACCTGGTCAAGGCCGTCGTCACCGAATGACCACCTCCACCACGCCAGCCAGCGGCGCCCCGGCAAAACTGCGTCGCGTCCTCGGCCTTTGGGACCTGATCATCATCGGCATCGTGATCATTCAGCCCATCGCGCCGATGGGCATTTACGGCGTCATCAGCAACGACGCGCGCGGTCACGTGGTTACCACCATTCTGATCGCCATGGTCGCCATGCTTTTCACCGCGGTCAGCTACGGAAAAATGGCCCGCGCTTATCCCTCGGCCGGCTCCGCCTATACCTACGTCGGCCAGGAATTGAATCCGGCGCTGGGCTACGTCACCGGCTGGGCCATCGTGATGGATTACATTCTGAATCCGCTGATCTGCACCATCATTTGCAGCCAGCTCACTCAGAATATTCTTCCGTTCCTGCCCTACTGGGTGCTCGTCTTTTTTTATGCCGGAGCGTTCACGCTGCTCAATAGCCGCGGTATTCAGACCTCCGCGCGCATCAACGACGTGATGGCTGCGGGAATGAGCATTGTCGTCGTCATTTTTTTCGTCTTCGTCGTTCGCTTTCTCTGGAATCTTCACGAATTCGGCCAGGGATTCTTCACTCATCCCTTCTACAATCCTGCCACGTTCAGTTTCAAAAGCGTCTTTCACGGAACTTCCGTGGCGGTGCTCACCTACATCGGTTTTGACGCCATCTCCACCTTTTCCGAGGAAGTCGAAAATCCGCGCCGCAACATCATGCTCGCCACTGTGCTGGTTTGCCTGATCACCGGCGTCCTGGCTTCGCTCGAGGTTTACGCCGCGCAACTGGTCTGGCGCGACCAGCCCTTCCCGGCGGACAAAATCACTTCCGCCTTCCCGCTGGTCGCCCAAACTGCCGGCGGATATTTTCTGTTTCAGTTGATCAACTTTACGATCCTAATTGCCAACATCGGTTCCGGCATGGGTTCGCAACTGGGCGCGGCGCGCTTGCTTTACGGCATGGGCCGCAGCAATGGGATTCCGAAAAAATTCTTTGGCGCGATCGATCCCCAAAGCCGGGTCCCACGCAACAACGTCATTTTTGTAGGAGTGATCGCGCTCATTGGCTCGTTCCTTATTACCTACGATCAGGGCGCGGATCTTTTGAATTTCGGAGCCCTGCTCGCTTTTATGGGCGTCAACATTGCCGCGCTCGTCCGCTATTACCTCCGCGCCGAGGAAAAAAATATACTCAATCTCATTTCCCCCCTTCTCGGTTTCCTGATTTGCGCCTTCATTTGGAGCCAACTCAGCGGCCCGGCCTTGAAACTGGGCGCGGTCTGGATGGCCGTCGGCATCGCTTACGGCGCGGTCAGGACCAGAGGGTTTCAGAGCGAATTAGTCAATTTTGATATCCCTTCCGACGAGTCTTAACCTCCATCGCTGAACCTGCCTTTTGCGCTCCAAAGCTCTGGGTTTCAACTCGGCTCCTCGACTAAACCTTTTCTCACCAATGGACGATTCTTGAACTAGGTGGACGGTTCTATCCCCAAATGCTCTCCGGAGCTCGTCAATCTTATGAGCATCAAGATTTTTAAGATTCTTTTCATCATCGCCGACCCGACGGGCGAAGCCGACGTCCGCCAGAAGCTCGCCGATGTCCGGACCGCGACTTTCGTGATCACGACTGTCGCCACTTTGGCCCAGGCCGCGGGGTCACTACTGCGCAGTTCGTTCGATGTCTTGCTCGTCAACCTCGCGGTTCCGGATTACCGGGACATCGATAGTCTCCGCAATCTCATCCTGGCGGCCAAAGAAGCCCCGGTCATCGTGGTCAGCAGCTTGTACGACGAAGTGCAAGCTCTGGAAGCCGTCCGCGCAGGCGCCGAGGATTACACCGTGGGCAGCCGCATGAATTCCGCGGCCTTCGAGCGCGTTATCCTGTATTCCATCCAGCGGCATTTGGCTCATCAGAAGACCGCCTTACAATTTTCGGTTTCGCGGGTTCTCGCCGAATCCACCGACCTGCGCGGCGCTGCCGATGGCATCCTCAGCGCTCTTTGCGAGTTCGCAAGATTCGACCGCGGCGAAATCTGGCAGGGTGATGCATCACCAAGCCAGGTCGCCCTGCTGACCTCCTGGCCTCGATCTTCGCCGCGAAAGCCGCCCGCCGAACTCTCCCAGGCCCCGGTCGCCGGCGAAGATCTCGTTGGCCAGGTCTTACGGTCATGTGCGCCGGCGAGCACTACCGAGCCGCACGCCGCCGTCGCCATTCCGCTCAGCGTTGGGGCTGGAGCACTCGGCGTACTCGCGCTCTTTGGCCCCGGAACCCAGGGCGGCGACGAAGACTTCGCCAAATTGCTAATCAGCGTCGGCGGGCAGTTAGGGCAGTTTATGGCCAGAAAAACGGCGGAAGCGGAACGCGAGAGCCTCGGAACCGAGCGTTTGATCATTCTCGATTCCACTTCCGAAGGTATCTACGGTTTGGATCGCAACGCAGAGTATGCGAGGAAGATTTTCCGGGGGCATTCTAGCCAAGGGAGCGCACACCTGGGCCAGGGGATGATCGGCGCGATTTTCTCCGGACTCGAGAGAGTCGAGATCTCGAGGAATGGCGGCTGCTCGCCAGTCCTCCCGCGCTGCAACTGCCAGGCGCGTTCTGGGATTCGCTTGGTGAGGATTTGAAATCGGGGTCAGGCGTGCTCCTGGTCGCGCGCGGCCAGGAAGTGACCACCGGACTGCTGGAACGCCTGCGCAATTTCCCGGCGGATGTCGCGAACCGGCAGGTGGTTCCTATGATCTCGCAAAAGGCCCCCGCCCACCGGTACCGGCAGGCGCCGTGCGCTGAACGGTCGAACCTCGAACCTATTCCGCCTCTTGGGTGACGATATGCACATCCACGGCGGGCGCTTCGCTTAAAAATCGGTTGATTCCGTTCATGTATAGAAGTTTTTTCCATCCTTCCGTCGGCGATCTTCCAAAAATGACCTGGGTGATGTGCTTCTCCCGCACAAACTGCGCGGTCGCCGCCGCGATGCTCTCTCCTTTCAGCCGCACCGGTTTCGCGCCCAGGTTTTCCGCGAACTGCAGATTGGACTGCAGGGCCTTTTCGTCGTCTTCGTCCGCCTCGCCCTCCAGGTCTACATGCACCGCGAACAGTTCCGCATCCATCCGTCGCGCCATGCGCGCCGCCCGCGCCACTAAATACTGCGCCTTGGGGTTCGCGCTGATACATACCGCAATCCGCTCGCGCACGCCCCAACTCTCCTGAATGTCTTTTTCCTCCATGTACGATTCCAGGCTGCGATCCACCTGCTCCGCAACCTGGCGCAATGCCAACTCGCGCAGAGCGATCAAATTGCCCCGCCGGAAGAAATTCTTCAGCGCCTGCTCGATTTTTTCCGTGCCATAGACGTCGCCGCGGCGCATGCGATTTTGCAGCGCCTCGGGAGTCAGGTCGACCATCACCGTTTCGTCCGACACCTGCAGCACCCAATCCGGCACCGTCTCGCGCACCGGGACGCCGGTGATGGCTCGCACGGTCGGCGCGATGCTTTCAATGTGCTGGATATTTACCGTCGAAATCACGTCGATTTTGTTTTCCAGGATTTCCAGCACGTCCTCATACCGCTTGCGGTTTTTGCAACCGGGAATATTGGTATGGGCCAGTTCGTCGACCAGCACGACCAGCGGCTTCCGTTCCAAAATCGCGTCCAGATCCATTTCCGCGAATAGCGTCCCTTTGTAATCCATCATCCGCCGCGGAATCGTTTCCATCTGCGACGCCAGCTCGGCGATTCCTTTGCGCCCGTGCGTCTCCACAATGCCGATCACCACATCCTGGCCGCGGCTGTGCCGCCGGATCGCTTCGCTCAGCATGCTGAAGGTTTTGCCCACTCCCGGCGCATAGCCCAGAAATAGCTTCAGCGAGCCCTTGGTCCTCTCGGCGGGATTTGATTCAGCCAGCCATTCTTCTGGAGTTTTCATGTTCGATTCATTCTCTTTTTCAGGGCCCGGAGCAAGCTACGGTAGAATATCTACGTGCGCACTTCCATCCTGATGCGGTTCGTCCGCTTTCTCAGCGCGTTCGTCGTCGTGATGGGCATCAGCCTTTTTTATCGATACATCCTGCCGGTAAATCCCACCACGGTTGCGCTCACTTTACTACTAGCCATTCTAGCGGTTTCTACGGTCTGGGGCATTGCAGTCGCCGTTTTTATGTCCATCGTCGCCATGTTGGCGTTCAATTACAATTTCCTGCCGCCGGTGGGCCGTTTTACCGTGGCCGATCCGCAAAACTGGGTCGCGCTCTTCGCCTTTCTGGTCGTCTCCGTCCTGGCCAGTCACTTATCTTCGCGCGCTCGCCAGAAAGCCGAAGATGCTTCCGCCCGCCGCCGCGAAATCGAAAAACTCTATTCTTTCAGCCAGGGGCTGCTCGAATCCGGTAACGTCATTCAATTGCTGAACCGCATTCCCAACCAGATCGTGAATATTTTCGAAGTTGGCGCCGCCGCGCTCCTGCTCGCCGAAAAACAAAAAATCTACCGCTCCGGCCCGGTGATTCCGAAGCTCGACCTCGAAACTCTGAAGGCCGTCGTCGTTCGGGATGAGCCGCTCCTGGATGTGGCCAACAGCATTTGCCTCGTTCCGCTTCGCCTTGGCGTCCGTCCCATCGGCAGTTTGGGTGTCTCTGGCACCATGCTTTCGCGCCAGACCCTCGAAGCGGTCGGCACGCTCGTTGCCGTGGCCATCGAGCGCGCGCGAGCCATCGAACAGCTTGGCCTTACCGAAGCTGCTCGCGAAAGCGAACGCCTGCGCACCGCGCTGCTCGATTCCGTCACCCACGCTTTGCGCACTCCGCTGACCTCGATCAAAGCCTCCGTTACCAATTTGCTCTCGACTCAAACATTCACCGATCGCCAGCGCCACGAGCTGCTGACCATCATCAATGAAGAATCCGATCGTCTGAACCGCCTCGTCGGCGAAGCCGGTGAGATGGCCCGCCTCGATGCCGGCGAAGTCGAACTCCGCATTGAGAGTCTGCCCATCGACGACGTGGTCCAGGCCGCGTTGGCCCAATGCAAGCTTTCCCTGTGCGGACGTGAGGTTCGCGTCCAAATTCCCCCGGGGCTGCCCCACGTGCGCGTAGACCTCGGCCGCATCCGCGAAGCGCTCGTGCATCTGATCGAAAACGCGAATCAGTACTCTCCCGCCGATCAGCCCATTACCATCACTGCCGAAGCGAATCAGGATTTCGTGGTGACCAGCGTGGCCGACCGCGGCGCCGGCATCGACGATATGGAGCAAACCCTGATCTTCGAAAAATTTTATCGCGGCAAGGACCAGCGCTATCTGGTGCAGGGCACCGGCATGGGTCTGCCCATCGCCAAAGCCATCATCGAAGCCCACGGCGGAACCATCACCCTAACCAGCCAGCGCGGCCAGGGGTCCGTGTTTTCCTTTACCGTGCCCATCGATCGCAGCGTCCGCTCCGGAGACTGATGCCTGACCAAACCATTCTCATCGTCGACGACGAGCCCCAAATCCGCCGGGTGATGCGCACCACTCTTTCCTCGCACGGTTATTCCATCATCGAAGCCAAATCGGGAGAAGAGGCGCTCAGTCTTATCCGTACCGAGCACGCCGACTTGATCGTTCTCGACGTGAATCTGCCCGGCATCTCCGGCCTCGATACTTGCCGCGAAATTCGGGCCTCCAGCGACGTTCCCATCATCATGCTCACCGTGCGCAACAGCGAACGCGACAAGGTCCAGGCGCTCGACGCGGGCGCCGATGATTACGTCGTCAAGCCCTTCGGCGTCGAGGAATTGATGGCCCGCATCCGCGCTGCCCTGCGTCGCGCCGGCCCCGGCGACGCCATCCCGGCCTTCGTTTCCGACGATCTGGTGATCGATTTCGAAAAACGCGCGGTCACCGTAAAAGGCGCTCCCGTAAAGTTGACGCCCAAGGAATTCGAGCTGCTTCGGCAGCTCGTCGCCAACGCTGGAAAATCCCAAGCCCACCGCCGCCTGTTGCAAGCTGTCTGGGGTCCGGACTACGGCGACGAGACCGAATACCTCCGCGTCTTCATCAACCAGCTCCGCAAGAAAATCGAACCCGACCCCCAGCATCCGCGCTACATCCACACCGAACCCTGGATCGGCTACCGCTTCGAACCGCCCGCCGCCAAAGGTCGGACCCCCCGCGCGACTAAATAATTTCCCGGCTTTTTTCTGGGCTTAAATGTCTTCAGTGACTGCGCGTTGCTTCTTTCTGCTCGGCCGCGCTGTGAATTTCCGCAATGTAGCCGCCAGGAAATTCCAGCATCGCGGTGTTTCGATCCTTGCCGGCGTATGGGCCGAACAGAACCTTCGCCCCTGAAGTTTTGGCCTTGGCCATCGTCGCGTTCAAGTCTTCCACCGGATATCCGCTGATTTCATGTCCGAAGGGGTAAGGCAAATGTCCGTCCGTCACCAGCACTTGCATATTGCCGAACAGAGAATTTATGCGGATGCGACGATACGTTTCGCCCGCGCGCCCAATCTCGCCCCCATCGGCCTGCGCCTCGTCCGCAGTGACCTTGCCTTTCGAGAAGCGCAGAAAATCCTCTACAAATTTGTCAGCTACATCGCGCGACACATACACCCGGTTGTCCGGAATGGCTTTCAGCGCGGGGTAATTCGCTGCGGTGAAATGCCAATAGAGCTGCATCTTCACGCCGCCCGGCCACTGAATGACCGCGTCCATTCCAATCGGATCCTTGAACGGCTCGACCATCATCTCCGCGCCCGCCGCGCGCGCGGCCGCGATCGCCTTCGGCATATCGGTAACTAAATATCCGGTCCGCTCCTGTCCAAACGGATAGGGAATCGGCGTTTCGAATCCAAAAACCGATAGGGTCCCAACCGGCGTCCACAAATACTGAAATTCGGTACTGCTCGGAACCGGCAGGACGTTGGTCACCAATTTCTTCGAGGGCGTGCCGGCAAACGTAGCCGCAAAACTCGTCACGAAAGCATCCATGTCGCTCGGCGCCACATAAACATGCGTCGAATCGTATTGCGCTCCGACCGCAACGTCGTCGTCGTCCGGCGGTCTGCTTTGACCCACTACGGCGGCGGAACTTGCCAAAACGAGAGCCAAGATGGCCAGCGTTTTCTCCACCGTAAATCCTTTCGCGCGCACCCGCTGCCGAACTTGCATGCTTTGAACCACCCTCTACGGCGTTCGTGCCTTAGCTCTCGCGCCGTTTCGCTTTTATCTCCCGAGATAATACTGGAGGGAACTGACCACGCGTACCGTCTTCATCCGGCTGCTTTCTGCCCCAGAACTACCCATCCCCGGCGGAACTTCGGTCGCGCTCCCCGAATCGGCGGGCAAAATCGAAAAATATCCCTGATTCGCCTGCCGAATCGCGCTTTATTCATCCAGCCGCAACCTGCTAGTAACTCTGCGCCCAAATCGTTTGATACTATCCCGCTACAAAACGCACTCACGCCCGCATCTCGGCGCAAAGGAAGTGACCCATGCTGCCTCCCAAACTCATTCTTGCTCCCATCGATTTCAGCGATCCTTCGCACGCGGCGATGAACATAGCCGCTGACATGGCTTCGCGTTTCGGCGCCGAACTGCTGCTGGTCCATGTGGAACCGGCCATTCAAAACCTGCCCGCGGACGTTTCGATCCTGAAAGAACGCGCCTTCGACGAAGGTCTCACCGCGGATGCCGCCAAGCGCCTAACCGATCTGGCAGCCACTCTCGCGCCCAAGAATATTAAGGTGCGCACCGAGCTCGGCAGTGCCAACGACGTCGGCATGGAACTGGTCCGTTCCGCCGAGCGCAACAACGTTGATATGGTCGTCATCGCCACCCACGGCATGACCGGCTGGCGCAAATTCGTCTTTGGCTCGGTTGCGGAAATTGTGGTGAAGCAGGCGTCGTGTCCGGTCCTGCTTTTGCGCGCCAATCCCGCCGCACACGTAGACTCGGACCGGAAATCCGTTTCCGCTGCCTCCAGCTAGATTTTCAATAAGTATTTTAGTGCGGACTTGGTGCGGCGCTTTCGCGTCTAGCGCAACGGATGAACGGCATTCAATTCCAGGTTTAGTTCCAATACATTCACCCGCGGCTCGCCCAAAAATCCCAGCTGACGCCCCTCCGTGTGCTTTTGAACCAGCGCGCGAATTTCGCTCTCGCTCACTCGGCGTTCTTTGGCCACGCGCGGAACCTGAAACTCCGCCGACGCCGGAGAAATGTGCGGATCCAGGCCCGAACCCGAAGTGGTCACCATGTCCGCCGGAACTGCCGTCCCCGGATTTTCCGTCTCGGCGCGTTCCACGTCCGCCTTTACCCGCGTGATCAGTGCCGAATTCGTGGGCCCCAAATTCGAGGCGCCTCCGCTCGAGGCGTCCGGATCGTATCCCGCAGGACCCGCCGCCGACGGCCGCGGATGAAAATATCCCGGCGAACTGAACGGCTGCCCGATCAGGCTCGATCCCACCGCCGTCCCGCCCGCGCTGATCATTTCTCCGTTAGCCTGTCGTGGAAATATCCGTTGCGCCAGTGCCGTCGCCACCAGCGGATAAATGATACCCAGCAGCACCGTCGTGACCACCGTCATCCAGATTGAAATCAAGAAATTGCGTTTCATGTGTTCCTTATCCTTACGCCAGTCCAATATGCGTGATCAGCACGTCGATGATTTTGATTCCGATAAACGGCGCAATAATTCCGCCGAGCCCGTAGACCAGCAAATTTCGACGCAACAGCGCTTCCGCGCCCAGCGGCCGGTATTTGACTCCGCGCAGCGCCAGCGGCACCAACGCAATAATGATTAACGCGTTGAAAATCACCGCCGAGAGAATCGCTGATTCCGGCGTCTTCAGGTTCATCACGTTCAGCACGCCCAGCTGCGGCAGGGCCGCCGCGAACATCGCCGGGATAATCGCGAAATATTTCGCCACGTCGTTCGCCACTGAAAACGTGGTCAGCGCGCCGCGCGTAATCAGCAATTGCTTTCCAATCTCGACAATCTCAATCAGCTTGGTGGGATTCGAATCCAGGTCCACCATGTTTCCCGCTTCTTTCGCCGCCTGCGTGCCGGCATTCATGGCCACGCCGACGTCCGCCTGCGCCAGCGCCGGCGCGTCATTGGTGCCGTCGCCGGTCATCGCCACCAGTTTGCCCTTGGCTTGCTCACTGCGAATCAGCGCCAGCTTATCTTCCGGCCGCGCCTCGGCCAGAAAATCGTCGAGCCCCGCTTCGCGCGCAATCGCCGCCGCCGTCAACGGGTTATCGCCGGTGATCATCACCGTGCGGATGCCCATGGCGCGCAAATGCTCGAAGCGCTCGCGCATCCCGCCTTTGACGATATCCTTCAAGTGCACGATACCGAGAACGCGGCTGTCTTCGGCGACCAGCAGCGGAGTAGCACCCGAATTCGCTACCCGTTCGATCGCTTCCTTAACTTCCGGTGGAATCGTCCCACCGGCGTCCCTCACATTCTTGATGATTGCGTCCGGCGCGCCCTTGCGGATTTTGCGTCCGTCCATGTCCACGCCAGACATCCGCGTGGTCGCGGAGAAGGGAATGAACGTCGCCGCCGAAGCCGCCAGCTCTCTTCCGCGCAAACCATATTTCTCTTTGGCCAACACCACGATCGAACGCCCTTCCGGCGTTTCATCCGCCAGCGACGCGAGTTGCGCCGCGTCGGCCACTTCCGCATCGGTCACACCCGGCGCCGGAATAAATTCCGTCGCGTGCCGGTTGCCCAGCGTGATCGTTCCGGTTTTGTCCAGAAGCAAGGTATCCACGTCGCCCGCCGCTTCCACCGCGCGCCCGGACATGGCCAGCACGTTCTTCTGCAGCACCCGATCCATTCCCGCGATGCCAATCGCGGAGAGCAATCCGCCAATCGTCGTCGGGATCAGGCAGACCAGCAAAGCCACCAGCACAAACACCGACTGTGGCGCGCCGGAATAAATCGCCATGGGCTGCAGCGTAGCCACCGCCAGCAGAAAAATAATCGTCAGCCCGGCCAATAAAATATTCAGCGCGATCTCATTCGGCGTCTTCTGCCGCGACGCGCCTTCCACCAACTTGATCATCCGGTCCAGGAACGTTTCGCCCGGATTCGAAGTGATGCGCACCTTGATTTCATCCGACAGTACGCGCGTGCCGCCGGTCACTGCCGAGCGATCGCCGCCCGATTCGCGAATCACCGGCGCTGACTCTCCGGTGATCGCGGATTCGTCTACCGAGGCGACTCCCTCAATCACTTCGCCGTCCCCGGGAATAAATTCCGTCGCCGCCACCATCACCACGTCACCCAGCCGCAGCTTCGAACCCGGCACCGATTCGATCGAGCCATTCGCGCATACTCGCCGCGCAATAGTTTCCGACCTCGCCCGCCGCAGCGCTTCGGCCTGGGCCTTCCCGCGCCCCTCCGCCATGGCTTCCGCAAAATTCGCGAACAACACGGTGAACCACAGCCACACCGTAATTTGCAGCGAGAATCCGAACCCCTGGGAATGATGGATCAGCCCGCGCACCAGATCCACGGAGGTCAGCACCGCGCCGACCTCCACCACGAACATGACGGGGTTTTTCGCCAGGGTCCGCGGGTTCAACTTCACCAACGACGACCCCAGCGCCGGAACCACAATGTCCCGGCCCCAGCGCGATTTTTCACTCTTACTGCTTTTCGTGGAAGTGACCATGGTTTCTTAGAACACCTTTCCCGCATGCATCAGCAGATGCTCCAGGATTGCACCCAAACTCAGCGCCGGAAAAAACGTCAGCGCGCTGACAATTAGCACCACAAAAACCAGCAGGGAACTGAACAGTGGCGTGGTTACCGGAAAGGTTCCCGCGGATTCCGGCACGAATTTTTTGCGCGCCAGACTTCCCGCGATGGCCAGAATCGGTATCACCGCAAAAAATCGCCCAAACAGCGTCGTGAACCCGATCGTGGTGTTGTACCAAAGCGTGTTGCCGTTGAATCCGGCGAACGCCGATCCGTTGTTCCCGGTGCCGGACGTATACGCATACAAAACCTGCGACAGCCCGTGCGGCCCCGGATTCGAAATCGAAGGCGTGCCGAATTTCGCCGAAACCACCGAAATCGCCGTGAACGTCAGAATCACCAGCGGGAAAATCAGCACGGACAGCATGGCCATCTTCACGTCGTACGCTTCGATCTTTTTTCCCAAGTATTCCGGCGTCCGTCCGACCATCAATCCCGCGATGAACACCGCAAGAATCACGAACACAATCATTCCGTACAGCCCCGAACCCACGCCGCCAAACACCACCTCGCCCAGCATGATGTTCACCAGCGGCACCATGCCGCCCAGCGGCGTGAACGAATCGTGCATCGCATTCACCGCGCCACAGCTCGCGTCGGTCGTCACCGTTGCGTACAACGCGGAATTCGTGATGCCGAAGCGCACTTCCTTGCCTTCCATGTTTCCGCCGGGCTGTTGCGCGCTGGCGGTCTGGTCCACGCCGAGCAGTAGAGGATTCCCGCGCGCCTCCGCGGAATAGGCGCAAACCACGCCCGCGGCAAACAGCACGGCCATCGCGCCCCAGACCGCCCATCCGTGCTTCTGCGAACCCGTCATCCGCCCCAGCGTGTACGTCAGCCCCGCCGGAATCGCGAAGATCATCACCAGCTGCAGAAAATTTGTCAGCGGCGTGGGGTTTTCGTAAGGATGCGCGCTGTTGGCGTAGAAAAATCCGCCGCCGTTGGTCCCGAAAATCTTGATGGCTTCCTGCGAAGCCACCGGCCCCTGCGGAATCACTTGTTCCTTCACCACCTGCGTGGTCGTCTTGCCATCTGCACCAGTAACCGGCACCGTCTGCGCGTCAACCATTTCGGTGGTCACGTACGGCTTCAGGTTTTGAATCACGCCTTGCGACACAAACACCATAGAAATAACCAGGCACGCCGGCAGCAAAACCCAGAGCATCGTCCGCGTCATGTCCACCCAGAAATTCCCAATCGTGTCCTGCTCCCGTCGCGCGATGCCGCGAATCACTGCGATAGCCAGCGCGATGCCCACTGCCGCTGAAGTGAAGTTGTGATACGCCAGGCCGGCCATCTGCGTGAAGTAACTCATCGTGACTTCCGGCGTGTACGCTTGCCAGTTCGTATTGGTCGTAAACGAAGCGGCGGTATTGAACGCCAGGTCCGTCGCTACCGCGCCTAATTTTTGCGGATTCCAGGGCAGCCATTGCTGCACGCGCTCGATGGCGTACAGCACGATCATCGGCACCAGGCTGAAGCACAGCATCGCGAACGCGTACTCCGTCCAGCGCATTTCGTGCTGCTCGTCCACGCCGGTCAGTTTGTAAATCAGCCGTTCGATGGGTCGCCAGACCGGGTCCATGAACGTTTTTTTGCGGTCGTACACCCGGGACATAAAAACGCCGAGCGGTTTCGTCACCAGAAAAACCGCGGCAAAAAAAACAAAAATCTGCAGCCAACCATTCGCTGTCATTTTTGCTAGAACCTCTCCGGCCACAGCAGCGCCGCGAACAAATACCCCAGCACCAGCACGCAAATTCCCAGCAAAACGATATTCCCGATCATTTCCGCTCCCCTACTTCAGGCGATCGCAGCCGCGCACGTAGGCCATCGCCACCGCGAAGAATCCAATCGTCACTAGGATAAAAACGACGTCTTGCATTTGTTCACTCCCTATCCCAATTCAAGAAATCTGCCTTGCACTCATTGCCTAGCGAAACGAATCGACCAGCTGATTCAACAGCCCAATTTCAGCGAATATTCCTACCAGGCCGCCGATCGCTACTCCCACCTGAATTAAGGTCTCGTGCCGCGCGTCCTTCGTGAACTTTCTGGGCGAGTCCGACTCCGACTCATTTTCCGCATCCATTCCCACCAGGTGGTCGCTCAAACGCTTTTCCAGCGCGCCAACTCGTTGGTGCTCGCGGTAGAGCTGCAAAAATACGTACCCGTAGAATCCCAGGACGAGAACACCGACAATTGCGAACCCAGCGATAGCCAGCATGTTCGCCCTCCCCGGTCCCGCGCCTTGCGCTCAATTCAGCGGGACCGCATGCATTTGGACGATACGTCCGCCCCCGTGAGGAAAGCATAAGGAAGCCGTAAGGGTTTCATAATGATTTGGGCCGCGCGGTGTTGTGAAGAATCAGAACTTGTAAATCAAATCCATGCCGAAGAAGAGCTGGTTGCGGGCTCGTCCGTTGTTATAAGCCGCCAGATCCCAGGAGTGGTCAAAGCGAATTTCCGGCCGCAGCATGATCGTGCTGCCGATGTATTTGGTGGCGTACAGCGTGTTTTCCGTGTATTTCGTGGCGAAGCCGGTGCGCTGGCCTTTCTTGTCGTCGAGGAAATCGGAACGAAATCCGATCATGAATTTCGAATTGATCTCGCGATTCAAATAGTTGACGATCGCGTATTCCGGAGCGGTGCAGCGCAACACACCGGATTTGCAGAACGCGCCATTGGCTCCCAGTTCCGGGGTAATCGGATTAGATACGTTCCCGGCCACGTTCGGCACGTCGCGTTCGTACATGTACCAAGTCTCGGTAGCCATGTGCCATTTGCTGTTGAATTTGTGATACCAGGTGAAATCGTAGTCCTGCAAATTGTTATAGGCATATTTGCCGTCATTGATGCCGTTCGCACAGCCGTAAAAATTGTCTTTGTTGCTCGCCGTGGAATAATTCAGGCAGAAAATACCAGACGCCTTGGCGTCGCTGGTCCACAGCGCCACGTCGTGGCCACCAGACACTCCGAACTGTACGATCCATTGCGGGTTCAATTTCAGCGTGGCGTAGACGCCCGTGTCGGTGAAAGGATCGATGGAGTAGAGCAGCGAGTGGGTCATGTTGTAATTGTTCGGCGCCAATTGCGCTTCGATTCCCGGAACCGAGAGGAACCGGCCGACTCGGATGTTCAACCCGTCTTTCACCGGGAAATACAGGTCCACGTATTCGAGAACTGGATCGAAGCCGTACTGCTTGTTGGAAGCCAGCAGTTGCTGGCTGAAGTAGCCTTTGGCCGTCGTAAAGCGATAGTCGATGCCCCAAAACGAAGTCAGATGGAATCCCCAGTCGAAGTGGTCGGTTTGCACCGTATCCGGCAGACGCTCGATGTAAACGACCGCTTGATTGACCTCGATCTTGTTAGGAAATATGTCGTACGTAACCGGGAAGTTGTTTTGGCCCGAGGTGCTGAAATTTATGCTGGTCGCCACCCATCCATAGACTTTCGTGCGGCTGTTGCTAAGCCCCAGCGCGGACATCAAAGGGTACGTATTGCCGTCAGGCGCGCCAATATCCGGTGAACCTCCATAACCCCAGTCGGCCGAAGGAAATGGGCCTGAATCCAATGGCGCCGGCAGTCCGCGCTTCGCCGCAAGAGGCGTACTCGGATTGGTCCCGGCCCAATCCTGTTTATAAAATTGTGCGAGCCGTTGAAAAAAGTTTCCTTGCAGCACATAGTTCGCGTTGTCCGGCGGCTTCGGCGCAGTGGAGGTGGAAGAACTGGCCGGCTGCTGCGAATCGTCTGGCACCGAATTCCCGGAGGCAGGCAAAGCTGCCGCGCCACCGTCGGCAGAATTTGAATTAGCCGCCAGATTTGTGCTGGAATTGTTTACGTTCTGCGCGCCATTGCTCGCGGCATTGTCCGCGGCAACCGCCGCGCTGTCCGTCGTCGAAGCATCTTGGCCGTGAGCCACACCAGAAAACATCATCACCGCCGCTGCCGCCACTGCTACCTGCAAGAACCACCATGTTCTGCCACTCATTCGCATCTCCCCCGTTTCTTAGACCAAGGTCGCCAGATCGAAGATTTATTTTTTTTTGGAAGGTCAGGCCGAAAAATCGACCTTTCTAGGGTGTCGAAAACGGCCGCGACAATCTGAGGTTGGATTGCAGGGCACTATTGCCCGTGATTCGTAAATCCGTCGCGATGCCTTCATGAAAAAAGGCTACTCCGCGCGCATCAGGAACCCGTAAGAGATTCGTAAGGATTTTCTAAAGGTCGCGTCGAATAATCGAGGCTCGACGCCAGAGTCAGCAACTCCTTACCAAACATTGACTTGGATGGATTTCAGGCCTGAGAAGTAGATACGGGGAGCTCAGCGGATGGCGTATTACGACGATTCAGAATGCTCGTGAAGCCCACGGCGACGAGGATTACGATCGCCGGATCAATGGGATGCCGGTAGCGCAGAGACGGGTGCGTAGCGTAGTACAGCACCGGGTAGATCAAGGGAAGCGCGGCCAATGGAAACGCATAAATACTGCGCCGCGCAATCAGCACGAAAATCCCGAGTACCGTACCGATCGCCGCCAGCAAATTCGTCACCAGGACGACCCGCACCAGCAGCGTCTCCGCCTCCGCAAAACTTTTCAGCGGCGTCTCCGAACCCGTCCATGTCGCCAGGAATCTCCGCCACCACAATACGATCTCTAGCCGCGGATGAGTCCGAATGAACAGCGTCGCCGCGCTCAGTTTCTCCGCCATAAATGCGGTCTCGCCCACCCGAACGTATTCGCGCAGCTCGGCCCTGGCCGGATCGGGCGCCGGCACAATTTGCAGAGTCTCGTCATAACTGTTGTTGTTGCCTACCCACAATTCCAAACCGAAATTCGAACGCAGCGGAATCAATTTATGGAACGTAACGTAATTGCGAATGGTCCAAGGCACGCAACACAATATCGCGATACCCACCGCCAGCGCGGGTCGCGACAGCTCCACGGAATGGTGACGCAGCCCGCGATACGCGGCCCACCCCAGCAAAAACGGCAACATCGAACCCAACGACGGGTTGGTCATCAGCGCGAAACCCCACAGCACCCCATACCCGGCCCAGTCGCGCCACCGCGCCGATTCCGCCAGCTTCAACGTGGCCCATAAAATGATCGCCATCAGCAACGCCGATAGCGACGTGTCCCAGATCCATTCGTACGGAAGTATTATCGCGTTAGGAAAAATAGCCCACAGCCCTGCCGCTCCGCTGGCCACCCCGCTGCCCGCCAGCTTCTTGCCCATAAAATAAATCGGGACACACGTGGCGCAGGAAAAAATAATATTCAGCAAGACCGCGGCGTAAAGCGCATGTGGCGTGTGAATTCCAAAAATCCGGTAAATCACCGACACGATCCACGGATACACCGGCGTCAACCACGCCGTCGGCCCGGTCTCCTGCCACCAGGGCGAACTGAACCCATGCCCCTTGGCCAGCGAGAACGCGATGTTCCCGGCTTCATTTAGGAAGGGCACCAGTCCCACCAGGTTCGCCGGCATGTGCCGCACCTGGCTGATCGCAAAAGCCGCCCGAATTGCAAAACTTACGCCAATGATCAACGGCAGATTTGTCGCAATCGTTAGGGCTCGTCGTTTCATCTAATTTGTGTAAGGAATAACATGCTAGCCTGTTTTCGGGGATTTTCTAGCGCATGGATACGCATAAAGTTGTGATTCTGGGCGGAGGTTTCGGCGGCCTCACCGCCGCGCTGAAGCTTAAAAATGCTCCGGTCCAGGTCACCCTGATCGACCGCTGCAACTATCATCTCTTCCAGCCGCTGCTGTACCAGGTCGCGACTGGGTCGCTTTCGCCGGCCAATGTTGCCGGGCCGCTGCGCCAGGTGTTGCGCAAACAAAAAAATACTCAGGTTCTGCTCGGCGAAGCCGTGAACATTGACACCGCCAAGCGCCAGGTCATTCTCAGCGACGGCGTCGTTGATTACGACACGCTCATCGTCGCCACCGGTTCCACCCATCAATATTTTGGCCACGACGAGTGGGAAGAATTTGCCCCGGGCCTGAAAAATCTGAATGACGCTACGGCCATGCGCGGCCGAATCCTGCTCGCCTTCGAAGCTGCCGAGCGCGAACGCGATCCCGAAAAGTTGCGTGCCTGGATGACTTTCGTCATCGTCGGCGCCGGCCCCACCGGCGCGGAACTGGCCGGCGCGCTGGGCGAAATCGCGCACGACACCTTGAAACACGATTTCCGCGATATCGATCCCGCCACTACCCGCATCGTCTTGGTCGAAGGCACGGACCGCCCGCTGCCGTCCTACCCGCCGAAGTTGTCGGAAGATGCGCGCAAAATGCTGGAAAGGCTGGGCGTCACCGTCCGCACCGGCGCCATGGTCACCGGAATCGACGCCGAGGGCGTCACCATAAAAGAAGGGGATCGCACCGAAAAAATTCCCACGCGAACGGTTTTGTGGGCGGCGGGAGTTTTGGCTTCACCCCTGGGAAAAATTCTCAATCAAAATGCCGGCGCGCCTCTCGACAAAGCCAGCCGCGTCCTGGTCGAACCGGACATGACCGTGCCAGGCCATCCGGAAATATTTGTCATCGGCGACTTGGCGAATTTCAGCCATCAAACCGGCCAGCCGTTGCCCGGCGTAGCGCAGCCCGCCATTCAACAGGGCGCTTACGTCGCCAAAGTGATTCGCGCGCGGTTCCGCGGCGAAAAGGTCAAACCGTTTCATTATTTCGATAAGGGGAATCTCGCTACCATCGGCCGCTTCGCCGCCGTCGCCGATCTAAACTGGCTGCAAATCTCCGGCCTGCCCGCCTGGCTAATCTGGATCTTTATCCACCTGCTATACATCGTGCAATTTCAAAATCGCCTGCTGGTGATGATGCAGTGGGCCTGGCTTTACCTGACCTGGGACCGCTCCGCGCGTCTCATCACCGGAAAAAATCCGCTGCCTTTGGATCTCTAGCTTACGCGACGTTCCGCTGCGCGGGCAGCCGTCCGGCGCGAATCGCCTTCACCAGCAACTCATAATCGCGTTCGGTCTGGTCCGCGTACGCGATGGCGAATGTTTCGATCGCCGCATCGAACGCGTCGCTCTTCCCCATGTATCCGCCGATTCGCGCCGAGGATCCGGTGCGGGCGTGGGCCCGCGCCAGCGTCCAACCGCAAATCTCCACGTATTCCAGCCATTCGGTTCTGGTCATCGTGGTCAAATCCAATTTCATCTTCATATCGCGGAGCTGCCGGAAATAGTAATCGTGCCCGCGATCGTCGCGCGCCCAACCTAAAAACACATCGGTCGCCGCTTGCAACATCCGTTGCCCGGTGACCACCCGTTCCCCATGATTCTTGTAGCGGCTCTTTCCCGCGTACGGATCCAGCACCGAAGGCATGGCCTGCTTCAATTGAATGAACAGCGGATCGTTTTCGCTGGCCATCAGCAAAGCCACATCGCAGCGCGTGCCCACGCTCCCCACGCCCACCACTTTCCTCGCGATATCGATTACGTGGTAGCGGTCTAGAATCACCCGGCGTTCTTCCGGCAGTGTCTCCCGGTAACGGTGGAACAATTCGCGCACATGAATTCCAATCTTCCCGATATCATGCGGATGGTAAACCAGCGGCGGGTTGTCCACGAATCGCCGTTTCCCATTTTTTTCCTTGGTGAGCTTCGGAAACATCCGAATGTCAGTTTGCGTCTCCGCGCTCTCGATCACCCCTCGCCAATACTTTTTGCTATCCGCGCTCCCGGCCTCGTCAATCAGCAACCCAGCCTCCAGATGCGAATACCACGCGTCGAGCGCCCGCATATGCGCGTACTCCCGCATGTGCGAGCGATACGATGCAACCGTCGCGCGTGTAGCGTCGCAACACTGGCCGTCCTTGAATCCCAGCTCACGTCCGGACAGCACCACGCTGGTAGCTAACCGCTTCAAATCCCATTCCCACGGCCCGTTCAACGTCTCGTCGAAATCATTGATGTCGAAAACGATTCGCCGTTCCGGCGAGCCATAACCTCCGAAATTCATTAAGTGCGCGTCACCACAAAGCTGCGCGCGCAATCCCGTGGCCGGCGTCGTCGCCAAGTCCGCAGCCATAATCGCGGCCGCGCCGCGGAAAAATGCAAAAGGCGACTGCCGCATCCGCCCGTAACGAATCGGCAGGAGGTCGTGGATGCGCCCTTCATTTGTCCGCCGCAGCAATTCCACTGGATTTTCGCGGTTCTTCGCCGGCTCCCATTTTCCCAGCGAAGTTCGCGACACCTTCTCGCGGATCGCTTTGCCGATGGCGATGCGCTCTTCCACCGTCGGCCCGAACAAGGATTGTTGGGCTTTGGCGCCCCCAGCTGATTTTCGGCCCTGGTGTGCCGGCGCTTTCCTCGACTTGATCTTCATTTCAGACGCCTCTCCATGGAACGATTCCCGCCACTTACACACAGGTCATTCTCGTCAGGCCCAAAAATTTTCCCGGGGATAGCGCGGAGCCGTTGCGAAACTGGACGCTCGCTTCGATTCCAAGTCCTGCCCGCGCTGCTGGCATATTACAATTGCTGCTTAGGCGGATTCCAATGAAAACCTCCGAAAAAATCGTCCTCACCGTACTGCTGGTCCTGCTGATCGCGGCGCTGGCCGCGACCATCTTCACCCGCGGTTGGGCCGATTCGCCGCGCCGGCTCTACGTGGACACGGTTCGCAACGAGCACAAAGATCAGCTCGTCGATACTCGCGCTCTTGATACCGCGCAGCAGTTGGCTCTTCTCGCGGTCAGTCACTGGGAACAACGGTACGCTCAGGAAGCGTTGCGGCTTGCAGACCACTCCGTCGACCTCGCCTTTGCCGCGGCCCTCGAAGACGCCAAGGAAAATCCTCCGCCCGAAACGGCCCAGACCCGCGATCTGAATAAACGTCTGGTGGATTTGGAAGCACGCGTCAGTGCGGAGACCGCGCGCGTAGCTCAGCTCACCGCCCAGCTCGCCAAGGCCACCGCCAGCACCAAAGACGCCGTGCAGGAAGACCTCGATTTGGTCAACGCCCAGCTCGCGCTCGATCAAGACGAACTCGACGATGCCCATCAGGACCTAACCCGCGTCGGCGGCGACAAGCGCGCCGTGATTCAACAACAGCTCGACGAACACGAAGCCTCCCAAGCACATGCCGCCAAGGAAGCCGAAAGCCTAAACCCCGCCGCCTCTCCCGAAGCGTCTCATGCCAAGAACCTCCTCACCCAAGTGCAGGCGGTCTGGTCACTGCGCACCAAGATCAGCCTGCTGCAGCAGGCGCGCCAGAATGCTCTGGATCGCGCGGCCACCGACTCCGCCGCGCACGACGCCCTCGAAAAAGATTTGGACAGTGAGAAATCTCAAAAAAAGGTAGTTCGGCCGAATTCCAAGACCGTCGCTTCGTCGCACTCCGTTGAGCAACCACCGCCGCCGAGCGCGCCAGCCGGCCCGGTGGACGCCAAGGGCCAGCCGATTTCACAAGTCACTTTTCTCAAACACCTTGGCGTCGACCAGAAAAACATCGCCGCCTACGACAAGCGCATGGAAGACGAGCAGTCCCTGGCGGCGGTTTACGCCGGCTGGCTGGCGCTCGCGCAAGCGCGTCACCACGCATTTGTTCACGGCATCCTGTTATGCGGCGTTTGGATCGCCCTGATCGCGCTGTTTATATTCGCCGCCAACTCATTGGTGCAGCGCTTCCTCTCCGACCTCTCCATCGACCGCCGCCAGATGCACGCCATTCGCGCCATCCTGCTGTTCGCGGTTCAGGCCATCGGAATCGTTCTCATCCTCCTGGTGGTTTTAGGGTTTCCCAATAATTTTGCGACGATCGCGGCGCTCGCCGGCGCCGGCATTACCGTCGCCATGAAAGATTTCATCGTCGGCTTTTTCGGCTGGTTTATTTTGATGGGTCCGAACGGCATCAAGCCCGGCGACTGGGTCGAGATCAATGGAGTCGGCGGGGAAGTGCTCAGCGTCGGCTTGCTACACACCGTAATTCTCGAAACGGGAAGCTGGAGCGACGCCGGACATCCCACTGGCCGCAAAGTGACTTTCGTAAACAGTTTCGCGATTGAGGGGCACTACTTCAACTTTTCCACCTCGGGCCAGTGGCTGTGGGACGAAATTCAGGTGCAGGTGCCCGGCGACAAGGATCCATACAAAGTCGCGGAGAGTATTCAAAAAATCGCCGCTGACGACACTGCCGCGAATGCCAAGACCGCCGAAGACGAGTGGAACCGGGTGGCGACCGGCGACGCCCAGAAATCCTTCTCCGCCGTGCCCTCGATGAACGTGCGGCCCACCGGTTCGGGAGTCGATGTCCGCGTTCGCTATCTCACTCGCGCCAACGAGCGCCACGAAGTCAGGGCGCGATTGTATCGCGCAGTCGTGGACCTGCTGCACTCCACGAACATTCCGGAAAGCGCCGCGGTCAAGCCCGCCACTTAGATTTCATTCGCGCGAAGATGCGCACGAACTCGGCGCGCCGTCCGGCTTTGTTCCAATTCGCTCGTTGCAGCCGCGGCCGCTCATGGCGCATCGCTACAGAACCGAGAAAACGTGATAGCTGAAGTAGCCCAGCAGGATCCCAATCGCCGAGCCAGCCAGCACGTCGCTGAGAAAATGCATTCCCAGGATAATTCTTGAAGAAGCGATCAGCAGCGCGACCACCAGCAACACAATCTGCAAATCGGGATAGAACATTCCGATCGCAAGCGCGATGGCAAATGACGTAATCGAGTGTCCTGACGGAAACGAATATTTGTCCGGCGGCAGGATCGACGCCCAGCAATGCGGCTCGATTTCGCAAGGCCGCTTCCGCCGCGAAGCGTGTTTCAGCGTGCGAAACAAAAAGATCCCCGCCGCGGCCGCCGCCGTGGCCGCGCCGATGGCCAAAAACTTCTGAGACCCGCCGAATACCAGCAGAATCAACCCGATCGAATACCACAACCACCCGTCGCCCAGCCGCGTCATCATGATCATCAAAATGCGAAACCACCGCGGCGCGCGCCAGCGGTGAATCTTGCGCATCAGCCGGTGATCGTTCGATTGAATATGACCCCACACCGTTTGTGCCACCGTCATAGGTACTCCTCGGCCATGGTTTGCGGCTCAGAGATCCAGCGGAGACGTTTGTTCGTTTCAGGTTGGCCCAGAACTTCCGGGGCCCAGTGCCGGATGAACATCCCTTCGTGGCAATAATTCCAGAGGGTGAATCCGGGAATCAGAATAGCCAGCGGCGAGAGCAGCGTGGTCCACATCTTCTCGCGCATCATTTCGTAAACGATCACGTACACGTCGCGCGTCAGCTTCGTAAAGCATCCGGACTCGCCGCAAACGCGCCCCAGTCCGTTGCGTAGTCCTTCGAAGAATTCATCCTTGTCGCGCGCGCCCAGCACTTCGGTGTAGGCCGTGCCCACCGATGGCAACGCATGCGCGTCGCTGCCGCCGATGCCGATCTTGCCCCACTGTTTCGCAAGCTTGGCCGCCTCATCGTTGGCCCGCTTCAGCATGTGGCTGTTCTTGATTTCAAAAGCTGGAAAGTATTCGTTGAACCACTTGAAATCCTCCAACTCCCGCCGGCCGGTCACGCTGGAGAAAACATGGTTGATGCTGAAGAAGATCCGCTTCTCGCTCAGGTACATGAGCAACGCCACCAGATCACTTCGGCGCTGCAGCAGTTGCACGTGCTGCTTTTCGCTGACGTCGTAGACCCCGATGTGTACTTCGGTGCCGCTCGGCATCCGGCAGGTCAGTTCCTCGCTGACGAAGAAATTCGGCTGGCTGCGCAGCTTTTCGGCGCCTTCGATCGAGTCGTGGTCGGTCAGCGTGAACAGATCCATCCCGCGGCGCTGCAGGGCGGCGTAGATTTTCTGGGGGTCACTGTAACTTTCGCGGCAAATGCTCTTTACGACTGGGGTGGTGGTCGGCCCAGAGTAGTAGGAGTGGACGTGTAGGTCGCACTTCACGAGACCAAATATGAACCCGCTCTATTACTCGCGAATGACAACCGCGCTAAACTTCTGATAACACTGGTACTTAACTGATTAGATATCGTTCACACTCTTTTAACCGAATTTTAGCAAAGTATGGCACTCGCAATGCCACACTCGCGCCCGATGCCCAAAATCGAGTTTTGCTTTTTCGACGCCGGCGGCGGTCATCGCGCCGCCGCCACGGCCCTGGATATGTCCATCAAGGCCCAGAACCTACCCTGGAACGTCCAACTCGCCAATATTCAGGAAATAATGGAAGAGCTCGATATCCTCAAGAAATACTCGGGGATACGCATCGAGGATTATTACAACTGGATGCTCCGCAGCGGCTGGACCCTGGGCAGCATCCAGCTCATGAAGGTTCTGCAGTTCGCCATTCGTTCGCGGCACAAGGCAACCGTTCGCCTGCTGGCGAAATACTGGGCCGAATCGAAGCCGGATTTGCTTGTGTCTTTCGTGCCGCATTTTAATCGCGCCCTTTACGAAAGTTTTGTGAACGCGTGCCCAGGACGCCCATTCCTGACGGTACTCACCGATATCGCCGATTACCCGCCGCATTTCTGGATCGAACGCCAGCCGCAATATCTGGTGTGCGGCTCGGACCGCGCCGTCGAACAGGCCCGCACCGAGGGCCACACCGACGATCGAATATTCCGCTCGTCCGGCATGATTTTGCATCCGCGCTTTTACGAACCGCAACTCGAAGATCGCTCCGCCGGCCGCGCGCGCCTGGGCCTGCGCCCCGATTTGCCCACCGCGCTCGTTTTGTTCGGCGGCTACGGCTCGCAGACTATGCTGAAGATCGCTACGGCGCTCGATGAGTCCAACCTCGAACTCCAGATGATTTTCATCTGCGGCCGGAATGAAAAACTGGCGAATGCCTTGCGTGCGCAGAAATCGCGTCTCCCCCGATTCGTCGAAGGTTTCACCAAGAACGTAAACGCCTACATGCACCTCGCCGATTTTTTCATCGGCAAGCCGGGGCCAGGCAGCGTCTGCGAAGCGCTCCACCTGAAATTACCGGTAATTGTCGAATGTAACGCCTGGACTTTGCCGCAGGAGCGCTACAACACCACCTGGGTTCTGGAAAAAGAAGTAGGAATCGTGCTGCACAGCTTCCGCGAAATCGTCAAAGCGGTCGGCCAGATGATCGAGCCGGCCACCCTTGCGCGCTATCGAGCGAACACCGCTACCCTCAATAATCGCGCAGTCTTTGAAATTCCGGGAATGATGAACCAGATTTTAGAGGAATCGATTCGTTCAGCCGCAGCCGACTAGAGCAAACAACCAGGCAGGGAAATAGCATCGATTGTAAATCGCGGCACGGAAATTCTTACGGCCGAGAAGCCGGTTTATTTCGGGGTCGACGGGCTTTCCGAAACTTCGCGGAAAATAAAATAGCTTCCCACTCCAGCTACGCCCAGAACGATTAAATCAAACACCAGGTGCCGGTGTCTCGGCGATCGAATGTCATTGTCCTTGCCGCCGACGCCCGCTGCTTCCTGCGCCACCGGCTTGGTTGCCGCTGGCTCCAGATCCATGGTAACCCGGTAGGATTTCCCGGCTGGAATCATGTGCAACTCGCCGTCATTGTTCAGGACCAGCGTGCCGCGGTACGCCGAAATCACCACCTCGAGCGGTCCGGTAATCGTGACCTGGCCATAGGCGGGCTGGCCGTTCGCGGCGCTGACGACGCCTTCAGGAATTTCCAATCCGACTTGGTCCGTGCCATTCGAGGAAAATCCAACTGTGCCGCGCGAAACCAGCGCATGCACCATATCGGATTTCTGCGACAGTGTAGCCGCGCTCGAAGCCAGCAGGTAAACCTGGCTTCCACCAACTTTCATGCGCAGCGTTCCGCCCTCTTCCGTCTCGACTGTATCGCCGGGGTACACGGTCGTGCCTACGGCCACCAGCGCTGTACCGATCACGGCTTCTTGCGCCTGCGTGACTAGCCCCAGCGGCTTATCATTCGCTGCTAACGCCGGCGCGGCGAACGCGGGAATGTTTAGGAGTGATGCGACTAAAATGGCGATGAATAAAGACTTGCAAAGAGATCGCACGGAAACCTCCCAAAATTGCAACTCCAATTTAGGCGCTTAAAACCCAAGTGTCAATAGGCCTCAATACCTCTCCCATCGGCCCTAATTTGCGCCGCTTGAGGCACTCAGGCTCGTCCCAATCCAACTGCATCAAGCAGTTGCCGGGCCAATGCCCGCCGCCGCTTCCGCACTTATGCGTTAGAATATTCTGCCCGTTGGAGGCTATTCGTGATTCATCATTTCGTCTTCCACAATGACCGCGTTCTTCCCGTCGAAAGTGTGCGCCTCTCGCCCGGCCAGGCCGGCCTGCTCAATGGCTGGGGTCTCTTCACCACCATTCGCATCCACGACGGCATCCCCTTCGCCTTCGAGCGCCACTGGAGCCGCCTGGAACGCGACGCGGAACGCACCCGTTGCCCGTTCCCCTTCGTGGCCGAAACCGTTCGCGAGCAACTCGCCATGCTGCTGCAAGCCAATACGGTGCAGCAAGGCGCGGCTCGAATTTACGCGATCTACAATCAAGTCGGTTTCTGGCGCAGCGCCGAAAATTTCCCGCGCGTCGATCTGCTGCTCTGCTCTGCCGATCTTCCTTCTTACCGCGAGCCTTCCCGTCTCGGCCTGCGCGAATTTGGCCGCTATGCCGCGTCTCCGCTCGCCGGCGTGAAAGTTTTATCCTGGCTCGACAATGTCTGGAATTACTACGAAGCGCAGCAGGCCGGATTCGATGAAGTTGTGCTGCTGAACGAACGTGGCGAAGTCGCGGAATGTACCGCCGCGAATATTTTCTGCGTCCGCGGCGGCCGTGTCACCACGCCGCCCCTGAATTCCGGCTGCCTCTCCGGTATCACCCGCAGCGTCCTGCTCGAAATCGGCGCATCCGTCGGCGTGGAAGTCAAAGAAGCCGTGCTACGACCCGATGATCTCTATGCCGCCGACGAAGTTTTCATCTCGTCGACCAATCGCAGCATGTTGGGCGTCAGCGAAATCAACGGCCACCAAATCGCTACCGCACCCGGCCCCGTCACCTTGAAAATGGAAAATGCTTTTGGCGAGTATGTAAAACGCTACATCGCAGGGAAGTCCGCAGCGGCTCGCGGTCGTTAACTATTCCTCGTCGCCGCGCTTGCGCCGCTGGCCTTAGTGGACCATCCAACCCATGATTCCAGTAACGATTCCGGCCAACCCCAGCAAAATTCCTAAATACCAGAAAATCTTCTTGCGGGTCAGCAGCGTGATCGAACAAATCACCAACGCCGCTTCCAACAGCACTTCACCCAGGTCGTAGCGGTCCGCTCGCGCCTCTTCCACTTTCACTTCCGCTTCGGCTTTCTTCGCTTCCGCCTGGATATCCTTTAGTTCTTCGGAGTAGCGCTCCACTTCTTTCGCGTACTTCTCCTTGATCGCGTCGGCGTGCGCTGAATCCTGCAGTGAGAATATGGAGAGCTCATCGAGAAACAGTTCGTAGTTTCTGCGCCGTATTTCCTTGGCCTGGTAGTAGGCCCACTGATCCGCGGCGCGGGACTGCAGCAGCACCTCTTCGGTGTGCGCGCGATGGCCCAGGAGCGTCACGCTCGCAACCAGCACCGCTAGTATCGCCATGGTCAACGTCACCGGAGCCAAATTGTGTTCTTCCGATCCGTGCTCCGCGTGTTCCTTCAACTCCATAATGTCTTCGGCCATGCTTCAATGCCTCCCGTCTTTTCGTATTTTTCCGTACGGTGGGCCAAAGAGTACCAGACGCTCGCGCAACCGCGCCACGCCCTTTCCGCTGGCACGCGCCAGGACATGGAAGTAAACTTGGCCACCACCGCGGTTGAGGAGTGCGAGCGATGAGCGATCTGGCCGAAAAAAACTGCGTCCGGTGTAAAGGCGGCGTCCCGCCTCTTGCCGGAAGGGAATTAGAAACTCTGGCGAATCAAGTGCCGCAGTGGACCGTGGTGAACGGCCATCACCTCACCCGCGCCTTCAAGTTTTCGGATTTTGCGCAGGCGCTCGCCTTCGTCAATAAAGTCGGCGCTATCGCCGAACAGCAGGGACATCATCCGGACATTCTCCTCGCCTGGGGCAAAGCCGAAGTCACCACGTGGACCCACAAAATCAACGGCCTGACCGAAAGCGATTTCATCCTCGCCGCGAAAATCGACAAACTTTGACAAACTTTGATTAGTCTCGCGGCGGCAAAGCTCGCAGGCGCGATTCAGTGTGACGGTTGCCCCTAGGGTTCATCCTCGCCCCCCGTTTCCTCCGCCGGCTCCACTTTTGCCGCTAAATCGATCGCGGGCAGATGCGCCCGCTTCAGTTCTTCGTCGAGCGCCGGAATGTCCGTCGACTTTACGCCGTTCCATTTTGTCGAAAGCTCTCCCAGCGACTGGTCCAAAGTCGTCAGCGTTTCCTGCGCCACCTGCGTAGGCGCAGCGTCGGCGCCCTCGACAACTCTCAACAATTGCCCATAACGCCCGTTGAGTTGAGCGAACGACGGCGGCATGGCGCCCCCACCAAACGATGGCGCCGCCCCTTCAAACCCCGCAGCCTTTTGTTCCAACGCCGCGATCGCGTCGGCCAGCTCGCCCTTTGGCGCCTTGCCCGCCGCGGTCTTCAACTGTGCTCGCAGCGCGCGTACTTCTTCCAGTCCCGCGTAACTTGAATTCATCGCCTCGCAAATCCGTACGCCCAGTTGGTACTGCAACGCCAGGTCCGCGGCAGACGTCGTCACCCGCGGATCCATTTTCACTTCGAATTTCTCGCTCAACGTCTGCCCTGCGACTTCCAACTTCACGGTGTAAACCCCGGCCAACACCGCCGCACCCCCCGGCTCGCGCGGCGTGTCGTGCACGATCGCCGAAATCGGATACTCGTGCTGCACCGAGCCCGGCGTCGGCGTGCGCAAATCCCAGACAAACCGGTGCATCCCGCCCTTGGCCGATAAAATTTGCGGCGGGCGAATCCAGTACAGCGGTACGTTCAAAGTCTTTCCGAGTTCCTCCATGGTCACGTCCGGTTTGTCGTCGCTGGAAAAACGTCTCACCACTTTTCCACTCGGGTCCAGAATCGCCAGCGTCACCGGACCGGCCGAATCTGCCGCTAGGTAGTAGTCGATGCTCGCGCCCGTCGGCGGATTTTCCCCGGCCGGCTCTTCCGGCGGCAGCGGGGTATCCGGGTTCACGTTGCGCCGGATCCGATACGCCAGCGCCGGCTGAAATAGGAATGTCTTGGCGCTTGCCACTCGCGCGCTCATTTGCCGCAGCGGCGTCATGTCGTCCAGTATCCAGAACGACCGGCCATGCGTGCCCACCACCAGATCGTCTCCGTGTACCACCAAATCCCGCACCGAAGTTGCCGGCAAATTCAGCTGCAGCGGCTGCCACGAATCGCCATCATTGAACGAAACGTAGACGGTGTGTTCCGTCCCCGCGAAAAGCAATCCTTGCCGCAACGGATCTTCGCGCACGGTATTCACCGGCGCATCATCGGGCAATCCGTCGGTAATTTTTTGCCAGGTCCGGCCGCCATTGTGCGTGCGGTAGAGGTAAGCGTGCAGATCGTCGAGCCGCAAACGGTTGATCGCCGCGTACACCGTATTCGAATCGAAATGCGAGCCGTCCAATTGCGCCACCTTGCTCCACGGCGTCAGTTCCGGCGGCGTCACTTGCGCCCAGTTTTTTCCCGCGTCGCGCGTCAGCCAGATCAGACCATCGTCGGTGCCTGCCCAGATCAAATTCGCGTTAATCGGCGACGGTGCCAGCGAATAAATCACTCCGCGATGTTTGCCTTTCGCCGGATCGCTCGCGATCAGCCCGCCCAGATTCGCCGGAACCCCCGGATCGTCCCGCGTCAAATCCGGGCTGATGATTTGCCAGCTGTGCGCGCCATCGGTCGTCTTGAACAGCACATTGGACCCTAAATAAAGAGTGTGCGGATCAGCCTGCGAAAAGAGCAGCGGCGCGGTGCGGTTGAACCGGTATTTCCCGGTGCGCAAAATCACCGGCGAAACATCCTGCGTCTGGCTGGTGGTCGAATCGAAGCGCTCCACCTTCCCGCCATAAATCAAATTGGGATGCACCGGATCGGGCGCCACGTATCCGTATTCCTCCGTGCCCACCGGATGCCATTCTCTAAAAGTAATCGCTCCCCAGTCGCTGCGGCTCGCGGTCCCCGCCGAACCGCTCTCTTGTTGTCCGCCGTACACCCAATACGGAAACTGATTGTCCGCAATCACGTGATAAAACTGCGCTGTCGGTTGGTTGTACCAGGAACTCCAGGTCGTGCCGCCATTTACGCTGATCGTCGCGCCCTGATCGGCGCCCAGTAGAATAATCCTTGGGTTTTCCGGATTGATCCACACCGAGTGGTAATCGTCCCCGCCCGGCGCGCCTTTGATCGCCGTGAAATTTGCTCCGGCGTCCGTCGACCGGTACGTCGATGTGTTGCAGATATAAACCGTGTCCTTGTTGTCTGGCGCCACGCGCACCCAGGCGAAGTCGAACCCGCGGCCCCAGATCCGATCCTCGTCATTTACCTTGCGCCAGGATTCTCCCGCGTCATCCGAACGGTACAATCCGCCGACTTCCGGATTCGCATCCACCAGCGCATACAAACGATTCGGATCGCTCGGCGCAATTCCAATACCGATGCGTCCGAGCTCCTGTTCGTTGGTCGGCAAACCCGCAGTCAAAGGTTTCCAGGTGTCGCCACCGTCTATCGACTTGAACAGCCCGCCCGCATGTCCCTCCAGCGGCCCGCCCGTCGTCCACGGTGGCCGCCGCACCGACCACATATCTGCGTACAGGATTTGAGAATTCGCTGGATCGAGCGCGAGGTCCGTCGCTCCGGTGTTCTCATCCTTGTATAAAATTTTCTTCCACGTTACGCCGCCGTCGGTGGTCCGGAACACTCCGCGCTCCGCGTTCGGCCCGTACGGATGTCCCAGCACCGCCGCAAAAACGCGATTGCGGTCGTGTGGGTCGACTATGATGTTCGTGATCTGCTGGCCGTCGCGCAATCCCAGATGCTTCCAGGTGTTTCCGGCGTCTTCGGATTTATAGATCCCGTCGCCAGTGGAAAGATCCGGCCGCAACAATCCCTCGCCGCTGCCCACATAAATTGTATTGGGATCCGAAGGCGCGACCGCCAGCGCGCCCACCGACCCCGTATCCTGCCCGTCAAAAATCGGATTCCACGTTCGTCCGTAATCCGTGCTTTCCCATACGCCGCCATTATTTGCGGCCATGTAGAACTGGTTGGGTTTTCCCGGGACGCCGCTCGCCGCCACGGTCCTTCCTCCACGGAACGGACCAATGCAGCGCCATCGCAGATTCTGCAAGAGCCGTCCGTCGAATTGCGGCGCAGCCGCACTCGCCGGCGATCCGCTCGCGTTTCCTTGGGCCCTCGCGCCGTGCGCCCACGCACTCAACGTCAGAACCAGCGCAAAATTTCGAACGATCGGTGCGAAACTCCGCCGCGATGCCATGGCCATCCTCCCCAAAAGACTCGCTATATTACCCGATGCGCAAACCCAATCACTCCTCCTTCTACCAGGGCTCGCCGTCCCCGGCCCCGGCGCCAAATCACCCAAAATAACCACTACATTTCCACTACAGCGATAGCACTTTGATAACAACCCCGCCCCGGCCTCGTTGACGGATTTTCCCCTAGCGCCTACGTTCGTTTTATACCCTCTTGGGAGGCTGTCTTGCGTTCTTTAGCCCGTTCTTTCATGGCGATTCTGCTGGTGTTGGCCCTGCTCGATATTCCCGCGCTTGCGGCCACCGCCAAACCGCTGGGCCTCGTCGTTCAGGCCCACGAAGCGATGCTCGATAATTCGACCCTCGCCGTCGGCACCACCGTGTTTCCCGGCGACACCGTGCAAACCGATGAAGGCGGCACCCTGCGCCTGAAATTCGGCACCAACCAGCTCTATCTGCTCAGCTCCAGCGCCGCCACCTTCTCCCAAAATGAAAACACCATTCGAGCCACCGTCGGCCGCGGCACCGTCGGCTTTTCATCTAACGCCTCCAGCGAGCTCGAATTGGCCATCCCGCAGGGAATTTTGCGCGCGGCCCGCGGCCAGGCAGCTTCCGGGCAAGTCACCATCACCAATCCCCAGGAAGTCGTGATCTCGAGCTACCAGGGCGCGCTCGTCCTTGATAACGAAGGCGAATTCCACACCATCCCCGCCGGCAAGACTTATCGCGTCACCATGGATTTGGAACCGGCCGCCGAGCCCGCTGCTCCCGCTCGCCGCGATCAGGATCCCAACAAAGACGCCGGTGTGATCCCCACCAAGAGGCGCAAACTTTACTTTGAGCTGATCTTGGTCGGTGCCGCCGCGATCGGAACCTACTTCATCTGGCGCGAAGTAACCGTGAGTCCGTCGTTACCCAAATAAAAAGGCAAGAGCCCGCCATCGAAACTCAGCAATTGTGAACGTGTGGGTGCGCGCCCCTCACTTCTGGAGAATTCGTGTTCCGTCCCCCGGATTTTATTTCGCACTCCCGTCGCCGAAATTATATGATTGTGTCTCACTATTTTGGGATCTGGACCGGGCATGGCCACCAGCAATCGCGAAATTCCGAAGAAAGCTTTGCGCAGCACCCGCTTGTTCGATATTTACAAGCGCACCGCGTTTGTGGGCGAGTACGCCTGGTGGCGTGTCCGCGGCAAACCGCGCCCCAAGGTTCCTCATCTGGTCAAGCAGCGCACCCTCACCGAATTTGCCCAGAACTACAAGCTCGAGGTTCTGGTCGAAACCGGAACCAATCTCGGCCACATGATCGGCGTCCAGAAAGATCGCTTCCGGGAAATTTATTCCATCGAGCTCGACGAATGGCTCGCCGCCCGCGCCGTTCGCAAGTTCGCCGACCGCCCGCACATCCACTTGTTTCAAGGCGACAGTGGCACGGTCCTGCCGAAAATCGTGCCGATGTTAAAAGAACGCTGCCTGTTCTGGCTCGACGCCCACTGGGGCGACGAATCCGCCCCCATCAAGCAGGAACTCGAATGTATCTACCGCCATCCCATTCGCGATCACGTTTTGCTGATCGATGACGCCCGCTGGTTCGATGGTCGCGGCGACTACTTGTCCATCGAAGAGCTGCGCCAGCACGCCGCCCGCGAATATCCCGGCAGCGTCCTCGAAGTGAAAGACGACATCATCCGCATCTACAATCCCGCGTCCCGCCGCTAAGCTTTCCTGGCGCGCTGCCGCCGCACCACAATCGGCCGCTTCGCGTCCGATAACCGCCACGCCGGCCTCCAAGCAGTATAAAATGAACGCAGCTTGGGAGCGTCGCTGCTGAACCCTCCTCGCTCTTGGTTTCTGAACCTAAATTCGCTTCGCGCATTCCGTCACCATGCTGAAACGCCTCTTCCTCCACTACATCGCCGAAGAAACGCGCCCCATGCTGCGTCTGGCCATCCCGCTCGTCCTCGCCGAACTCGGCTGGATGACCATGGCCATCGTCGATACCATGATGGTCGGCCGCCAGGCTCATAGCGCCGAAGCCATCGGCGCCGTCAGCCTCGGCAGCATTCTGTTCGCCTCCGCCGCAATCTTCGGCACCGGCTTGATGCTCGGCCTCGACACCCTGGTCTCACACTCTTATGGTTCCGGTGACATCGAAGATTGCCACCGCTCCATGGTCAACGGCCTCTACCTGTGCCTCGCCATCTCTCCAGTGCTGATGGGAATCATTTATTTATTCGAACGAGTGCTGCGCCATCTCAATATCCCGGAGCCGGTCTTGGCCCAGGCCATCCCATATCTCCGCACCCTGAACTGGGGCACGTTCCCGCTGCTCGCCTTTTTTGTTTTTCGCCGCTATCTGCAGGGGATGAATCTGGCCAAGCCGGTCATGTTTGCGTTGATCTCCGCGAACCTGGTGAACCTGCTGGGGAATTGGGCGCTGATTTACGGCCATCTCGGCTTTCCGGCCATGGGCACCGTCGGCTCCGGATGGTCCACCTGCTTCTCCCGTACCTACATGATGCTCGTGCTGCTGGCCTATTCGCTGTATTACGACCACCGCAACAAAACCGGTTTGCGCAACGCCGCGCGCCTGCCGAATTCCCTGCGCTTCCGCAAACTGGTGCGGCTTGGTCTTCCCGCCGCGACGCAGTTCGGTCTGGAAGTAGGAGTCTTCGCGGTTGCTACCGCGCTGATCGCGCGCCTCGGCGCCGTTCCGCTCGCCAGCCATCAGGTCGCGCTGAATACGGTCAGCTTCACTTACATGGTTCCGCTGGGCATCAGCGCCGCCGCAGCGGTCCGCGTCGGACAGGGCCTCGGACGCCGCGATGCCGACGCCGCCAGCCGCGCTGGCTGGACCGCCATGCTGCTTGGCACCGGCTTCATGGGCTGCATGGCGCTGCTCCTGTTTCTGATTCCAGGTCCGATCGTGCGCATTTACACTTCGGACCGCGCGCTGATTCCTCCCACGATCACGCTGCTCTTTGTCGCCGCGTTCTTTCAGTTGTTCGACGGCATGCAAACCGTCGCCACCGGCGCCCTGCGCGGCGCCGGCGATACCCGCACTCCGATGTTCTGCCATTTATTTTTTTATTGGCTGGTGGGATTGCCGCTCGGGGCGTATCTCTGCTTTCGCCTCGGCTGGGGCGCGCCCGGCCTCTGGACCGGACTCAGCGTCGCCCTGATTCTCATCGGCAGCGCTCTGCTTTATTTCTGGCGCAGAAAAGAAAGATCGTTCGCGACCATGCATTTTCAACCGACCCCGGAAAATCTAACACCCGCAAACGATCCGACGTTTTCCGTCTAAACCCAAAATTCCAATGACCGCGACCACGCGCAAGACGACCAAACATAAACTCCTGCCCAACGCCTTCATGGCCCGCGCCATCGAGCTCTCCATCGAAAATGTCCGCAGCGGCGGAGGCCCCTTCGCCGCCGTCGTCGTCCGCGACGGAAAAATCATCGCCGAAGGCGTCAACTCCGTCACCACCGAGAACGATCCTACCGCCCACGCCGAAGTGATGGCCATCCGCGCCGCCTGCAAAAAACTGGGCATCTTCGAACTCACCGGCTGCGAAATTTACACCAGTTGCGAGCCGTGCCCCATGTGCCTCGGCGCCCTCTACTGGGCCCGCCCCGTTTGCGTTTTCTTCGCCAATCAAGCCGCCGACGCCGCCAAATTCGGCTTTGACGACGCCTTCATTTACAGCGAAATCCAGCTCGCTCACGCCGACCGCAAAATCCCCATGATCCAGATGATGCGCAAAGAAGCCCTGGCCGCCTTTCGCGCCTGGAAACAGCATCCGACCAAGCTTCGCTACTAACCATCTGGCCAATCCGAGGTTGTCGAATACCGCCTTGGACTGTTAAAGTTGTAAGGTCCATTGATTCAAAGAATGCTGTCGATTTCGAACTGCCTTTGGCTTGCCCTGGCAAGCGACGACGTACCGCCAGCCTCGAACCAGCTCGACTTGATTACTTTGCGGATACGCAACGGAGCCTCGACGCTCGTTCATGCGTGAAAAAATTCTAATTGTTGACGACGAAATGGGCGCCCGCGCCGCGCTGGAATTCCTCCTGCGCCGCGAAGGTTTCGAAGTCCGGGACGCTCCCGACGGCCGCACCGCCATAACGGAATGCGCCACCTTCCGCCCCGACTTGATCCTGCTCGACATCATGATGCCGGGCATGGACGGCTTCGAAGTCTGCCGCCGCATCAAAGCTGCCCCGGAAACCCGCCTCACGCCCGTCGTGCTGATCACTGGCCTCACCGCCACCGAAGATCGCATCAAGGGAATCAATGCCGGCGCCGACGATTTTCTGTGCAAGCCCATCGACCTGAACGAACTGCTGGCGCGCACTCGCTCGCTGCTGCGTTTGAAACAAATCACCGACGAACTGGAAAACGCCGAAGCCGTGTTGTTCAGCCTGGCCTACAGCATTGAGGCCCGCGACCCCTACACTCGCGGCCATTGCGAACGCCTCGCGGAAATGTCCGCGCGCCTCGGCGAACGCCTCACCCTCCCCGAAGATCAGATCAAAGCTCTGCGCCGCGCCGGCGTGGTCCACGACATCGGCAAAGTCGCGGTTCCGGATTCGATCCTGCTGAAGCCCGGCCCGCTGACTCCGGAAGAAACCACCTTCATTCAGAAGCATCCGGTCGTTGGCGAAAGAATTTGTGCGCCGCTGAAGACGTTTCGGCTGGTGCTGCCCATCATTCGCCACCATCACGAAAAATACGACGGCTCGGGCTATCCCGATGGCCTGGTCGGCGACGCCATCCCGCTGACCGCGCGCATCCTGCAGCTCTCCGACGTCTACGACGCGCTCACCACCGACCGCCCTTACAAAGTCGCCTTTACCCCGGAAGTCGCTCTCGATTTGATGGAAGAGGAAAGTGAACGCGGCTGGTGGGACCGCCAGTTGTTAACCGCGTTTCGTCAGATGGTTCTCGAGAGTCAGGCCGAACTGACTCCGAGTAGTTATCGCAAAGCCGTGAATTAATTTCGTTTTACGCTGCGTATGCCCTCTAAGCGAATCCCTCAACTCGTTCCTCGCCGGAATAAATCACGAATCGCCGTCCACGCAAAAATCCCACCAGCGTCATCCGCAGTTCCCGCGCCAACTGCACCGCCAAACTCGAAGGCGCCGAAACCGAAGCCAGCACCGGCACCCCCGCCACCAGCGCCTTCTGCACGATTTCAAATCCGCCGCGCCCACTGACCAGCAGCACCGAATTTCCCAGCGGCACCCGGTGATCCAGCAGGGCCCAGCCGATCACCTTGTCCACCGCGTTGTGCCGCCCAATGTCTTCGCGCACTACCAGCAGGCCGCCCGAAGAATCGAATAGCGCCGCCGCGTGCAATCCTCCCGTCCGCTGGAATACATCCTGCGACGATCGCAGCGCCTCCGGCAGGCTCAACAATAATTCCGCCTCAACTCGAAAATCGGGATTCGGCGGATTCAACAAACGCGAGCGCACCGCGTCAATCGAAGCCTTCCCGCAAATCCCGCAGCTCGACGACGCAAAAAAATGCCGTTTCATCTTGGCGAAGTCCGGAGCCGCTTCTTCCACCAGCGTCGCCTGAATCACATTCCCGCGCTTCAATCCGTCGTCCGTCACTGGCTCAATATTTTCCAGCGCGACAATCTGCTCCCGGTTTTGAATCAAGCCCTCCGTGAAAAGGAAACCGGCGGCCAGCTCCACATCGTGACCCGGCGTGCGCATCGTCACGCTCAGCGGCTCGTCGCCGACCCGTATCTCCAGCGGCTCTTCCGCCGCCAAGTAATCGTCCTTGCGGCCAATGTTTCCATCGTCCCACTCCGACACTCGCGTGAGATTCACGCTGCGCTGTTTGTCCGGCACGTTGGGGGTGCCTCCGTCCGAACATTATGCGCGAGCCCGCCCATTTCGGGAACTTGCCTCGCATGTGAGCCTAACCCAGCGTCCGGCGCTCCGCTCGCCCGTCCCAAGCTGGATTTGGAGGTAACACGGCGTTACTATACTTGTCCCTCTGCGGTGCCGTGCTCACACACTGCCCTGGGCTTGGAATGGCACACAGTCTGCATATTCGCGAAACCGAACTCCCGAAACGCATCGGCCTCGACGACTGGATGTCCCGCGTCGCCGAACTCGCGCCAAAAGTGCACGATGGCTGGGATGCCGACGACATCCACGACCTGCGCACCGCCATCCGCCGCTGCCGGACCATGGCCGAAGGCCTCAGCGAAGTAAATCCCGACCCCGGCTGGCGCAAGCTCAAGAAATCGACCCGCAAACTCTTCCGCGCGCTCGGCGACCTGCGCGATTCCCACGTCAAGCTGGAATGGATCAAGAAACTCGCGCCGGCCTCGGACCCGCTGCGCAAACTCCTCACCCAATCGATCAGTCCGCGAATGGCCGCCCAGCAGGAAGCTTGCCAAAAAGCCCTGGCTAAATTTGATCCCAAGGAATGGCGCCGGCTCTCAAAAAAGCTTAGTGACCGCGCCCAATTCTTCCCGCCGGAAAGCGTCGTCTACCAGCGGCTCGCCTTGACCCGCCTGAACGAAGCCGCGCTGCAGCATCAAGTCGCGCGCCAAGGCCGCAGCCGCATTGCCTGGCATCGCCTGCGCATGGCCCTAAAACATTTTCGTTACACCCTCGAGAATTTTGTTCCGCAGCACGGTGAGCCCTGGATGGAGAATTTGAAGCGCATGCAGGATCTGCTCGGCGACGTTCACGATTTGGACGTGTTGCGCCGCGAAATTTGGCGGCACAAGAAAAAATCGGACATATCGCAAATCGAACGCTGGCTGGCACTCATCCAAAAACGCCGCGCCCGCCGCTTGGCCGATTTTGCCTCACTGGTAGTGGGGAATCCGCCGGTGTGGCAGGTTTGGAGAGGTGGGTTTCGTTCGGTTCCGACTCTACAATTCGTCCCGGTGCCGCCGGCGGCGACCCCAGCAGTTCACTCCGCCAGTTGACGCAGCATTTTCGGCGTCACGATCCACAACAAATCCCACTTGCCGCGCGCCGCGCTGTGTTCCAGGCACGCGGTCCCGGCCTTCTTCAACGCCGTAAACACACTTTGCGCCCCCACCAAATGCGCGATTACCAGGTCCAATTGCGGCGCATGCCCGAAACACATCAATTCCTTCGCCCGTAGCCGCACAATTTCTTTCGAAATTTCCGCCGGGCTTCCGGAAGGCTTCAAAGCGTCATGCGTCCGGATTTTTTGCTGCGGAAATCCCAGCGCCTCGGCAAAAATCTCGGCCGTCTGCGCCGCGCGCACATAAGGGCTGGTAATCAACACATCCGGTTTTACGCCCAATTCATGCAGACCCAGCGCCGCCGCCCGCGTCTTCTGCACGCCCTTCGCCGTCAATGGCCGTTCCGGTTCCGGCGGCGATTTCGGATCGCTGGGGTCCACCGCAATGCCATGGCGTACCAGATAAAGAATCATTTAGGCGACCTTCTCTTTCCCCTGTGCCCGCCTGAATTCGGCGGTCAAACGGAACTCCTTCTCAAACATATCAGATTTGCGCTTCAATCCGGCCAGATCCAGCCGCGTGCCGTCCGTCGCCCGGATCACAAAAATTGCCGTCCGCCCCGAAATCTGCACGTCGACGCCGGCGATCCGTTCCGCGTGCTCCGACTCCAGTTTCTCAGCGATGCGCAGCAAACTGGTCAGCACTCGCGTCTGTCTCTGGCGCAGGTTATCCATCGCCGCGTACGACGCGTGATCGAATTGCGGCTCCGACTTCGAATTGTGATACCGCACCAGCGCCGCCACCATGTCCTGCCGCCATCCGCGTAACCCGGGAATTTCCGCGTTGCGCACTAAATATTCGCCATGCCGGTGGTGTGCCTTGCGGTTCACAAAATGTCCCACATCGTGCAGCAACGCCGCAATTTCCAGCACCAGCCGCAGGTCCGCGCCCATCTCATGTATTGGCCGCAACTGATCGAACAGCGTCAGCGCCAGTTTCGTCACCTGCTCGGCGTGCTGCGGATTGTAATCGAGCCGCCGCGCGAACCATCGCGCGCTCGCCAGCAATTCGTCGGCGCGCCCGCGCTCCTCCACCGACGTGATTCGCACCGAATACTGCTCCGCCACCAGGTCCAGCAGAATTCCTTCGCGCACGCCCACGCCCGGCACCAGCATCGACCGCAGGTCCAGCCATTTCGCCAGCGTGGTGAAAATAATCGCCGCGATGCCCATCACTTCCGCGCGATCTTTGCGCACCCGATACACCCGCATCCGTCCCGGAACATCCAGCGCCAGCATTCGCCAGGTCTGCTCGCGCAGCAGGCTGGTGTTGATCGTCGGTATCGTATCCATCAGCGGTCCCGCCGCCAGGCGCACCAGCGCCTCGGCGTTTCCTCCGCAAGCCACCGAGACGGCTCGGGTCAATCTTGGCGCCGAAGGCATCGCACTGCGCAGCAGCGCCAGAATGTGATGGCGCAAACGTTCCGTCTGGTCTTCGTTGATCGCGCCGTCCAGCTTAAAAGTCTCCATCAACCGGATCGTTCCCAGCGGCAGCCCGATGCGATGCTCCAAAACTCCGCGCTGGTAAAAATTCAGCTCCAGGCTTCCGCCGCCCAGATCGAAAATCACCCGCGGCTGAGCGCGATCCCCCAAAGCCCACTGCACCGCCTGGCATACCAGCCGCGCTTCTTCTTCGCCGCTGATCACTTCCAGCTCGATGCCGGCCTTCCGCCGTACCCGATCCATCAGCCGCCGGTGATTGCGCGCTTCGCGCGCTGCCGCCGTCGCCACCGCGCGATACGCGCCCACGTTGTACTGATCCATGCGGTCCCGAAATTGGCGGAACGCGCGCGTGGCGCGGTCGATCGTATCGCTGCCGATGATGTGCCGCGTGAAAGCGTTGTGGCCCAAACGCACCGAGGCGCGTTCGTTATCCAGAATCTCAATGTGTTTGGGAGAAGTCGCGCGCGCGATGACCAGCCGGATGGCGTTCGAGCCGGCGTCAATCGCTGCCAGTTGGACGGGCGCGGCCATGGTTTACCGCCAGAGGTGCGTCAAGGCGTGCGAAGGCGTGTAGTGCGTGCTGCGGATCCCCAGGTGCGAAGCGATTCTCGTCCGCAAAATCCGGTTCACGTCCGCCACGCTGCTTTCGCCGTCCATTTCGATAAAACCGTGCCGTTTCGAAAGATATTCGAACTCGCGCTTGATCATCGATTGATAACGGATGAACGACTGAAACAAATCATTGGAAAGCGACATGTCGCGCCCGGATTCCCAGTAGCTGATGGTCTGCGATTTTTTGAATTCGCGGTCGAACGCAATTTCCGGCCGCACGTTCAGCCAGAAAGTCAGGTCCGGCCGCAGCGACGTCTCATAAATCCCGTGCAGGTAATCGCGCCCAATCCCGCGCACCGCCGCCCGCGCTATCAACGTGAAAATATAGCGATCCGCCAGCACGATCAGCCCGGAACGCAACGCCGGCAGAATCCGCCGTTCCAGTTGGTCGAAGAAATCGGTGCTGTACATCAGCGCCAGGGTCATGCGCGTCACCGTGTTTTCCGCCAGCAACCCGTCGATGTCTTCGCCCACCAGGTACGACCGGCGCAACCCCATGGTCTGCACCGCAAACCCTTCCGATTCCAGCCACTCCGTCAGCAGGGAAATCTGCGTGGATCGTCCCGACCCATCCGTCCCCTCAATCACCACCAACGTTCCGCTGAGTTCTTCGGGCTTAACTCCGGGCAACGGAGACCCGTAAAAACGCGAAGGCAGCTCGGCTGCTGCCGCCTTGCCCTTCTTCTTTCTTGCTGCCGCGGCCTTCGGTGCTTTGGCTTTCGGCACGGATTTCTCGCCTCGTTTCATCGTTTCTTCGGCGCAAATTGTTGTAGCGAAATTCGCTCGCCCACAATTTGCCGCATCAATTTTTGCAGTTTGTTCACCCGCACCGTGCCATCCATCAGCACGAAATTGTCGCTATCCACCATCGCGTCGTAATTATTCAGGATGCGCTCCTGAAAAATGCGGAAGCTTTCCGCGCGATCCAACGAAATCCCCAAATCCATACCCGCTTCGTAATATTTCAATTTCGGGCGTCCGGCCACGATCCGGTTCACCGCCACATCCAGCGGCGCGCGAAAATAAAAAGTAATGTCCGGCGTGGGAGCAAAACTGTAGAGGTTGCGCAGCCAGTGCGGCGAACATCCGCGCGCGGCATCGCGCGCAAACGCCGTGTAAATGTAGCGGTCGGCCAGCACCAGGTAACCGCCGTGCAGCAGCGGCATGATCTGCCGTTCGCAGCGATCCGCAAAATCGGCAGCGTGCAGCAACGAAAAGGTCGTAGGCGTCAGCAGCCGGCGCTGTTTCCCGCGCCGCGTCGCCGATTTCACCAGCGGAGAAGAATTCCATTCCGTGAAGTGGATCCGGTACCCGCCGATTTCCAGCCAGCGCTTCAGCAGATACAGTTGCGTGCTTTTTCCCGATCCGTCGATCCCTTCCACCACCACCAGCGCGCCCGGATACTCACGCTTGAGCGCCGGCGCGGGAGCTGTCGCCAAGGATTCTGCTCGCCCTGTTTCTGTTGTGATCGTCGCCATGCTCTCCCGGCTTGCTTGCGTTTACGTATGATACGTCGGAACCACCATCAATCGAATGTGAAAAGTGTGTTACAGGCCCCGATTCGTGCTCAAGGCGAAATCGCTCTGCCGCACGCGGGTTCCTCCGTGACTCCGCCTCTCATCGACTAGGTTGCCGTTTCGTGTCACTCCACTTCTCGGCTCCGCAATTTCTGCTAGAATCACTCGACTTTACGCCCGTCGCGTGAAATCCGATCGCGACTCGGCTCGTGGTCTCCTGGCGGCCCATGACGGACGAAGCCGTTTTCCCCAGAAATTTTCTCAAAGCCTATCCCCGAGCCGTCCGCGGCGATGGTTGTTTCATCTACACCGCCGAGGGCCAGCGCTATCTCGACGCGTCCGGCGGCGCTGCCGTCGTCACCATCGGCCACGGAGTTGCCGAAGTCGCGAGCGCCATGGCCGCGCAAGCCGCCCGCCTCGCCTACGTCCACTCCTCGCAATTCCAAACCGCCGTCGCCGAAAAACTTGCCGAACGCATTCTGGCTCTCGCCCCGCGCGAGATGCATAAAAACGGCCGCGTCTATTTCACTTCCGGCGGCTCGGAAGCCACCGAAACCGCGCTGAAGCTCGCCCGCCAATATTGGATCGAGCGCGGCCAGCCCAAACGGTTCCGCATACTCTCGCGTCTGCAGAGCTACCACGGCAGCACCCTCGGCGCCCTCTCCGTTTCCGGAAACGTCCGCCGCCGCGAACCGTTCGCGCCCATGCTTTCCGAGTGGGGCCACATCCCGCCGTGCTATTGCTACCGCTGTCCCTTCGGCCTGAAATATCCGGAATGTAACGTCGATTGCGCCGACGAACTCGATCGCGCCCTCACCCGCGACGGTTCGAAAGACGTCGCCGCATTTATTTTCGAACCCGTGGTCGGCGCCACGCTCGGTGCGGTCTCCCCGCCCGAAGGCTACGTCCAGCGCATCGCCGAAATCTGCCATCGCCACGGCATCTTGCTGATCGCCGACGAAATCATGTCCGGCATGGGCCGCACCGGAAAACCTTTCGCCGTCGAACACTGGGGCGTTTCACCCGACCTGATTCTCGTCGGAAAGGGAATCGCCAGCGGCTACGCGCCGCTCGGCGCCGTCATCGCCGCCGGAAATGTCGTCGACGCGCTGTCCCACGGCTCCGGAACTTTCCTCCACGGCTTTACCTACAATTCGCATCCCGTCGCGGCCGCTGCCGGCAACGCCGTCCTCGACGTCATCGAGCGCGAAAAATTATTTGCCCGCGTCGAACCCGCCGGTGCCGAGCTCTGCGCGGCCCTCGAACCGCTGAAGGAATTTTCGGTGGTCGGCGATATTCGCGGCCAAGGCCTGCTCTACGGGATCGAATTCATTCGCGACCCCAAGACCCGCGAACCTTTTCCAGCCGATGCCCGCATCGGCGCCCGCATCCAGGCCGACGCCCTCGAAGCCGGCGTGATGACCTACCCCACCCAGGGCTGCGTCGATGGCCAGCGCGGCGACCACCTTCTCATCGCCCCGCCTTTCACCATCACCTCCCAAATGATCCAAATGATCGCGCACGCCCTCGAAGTCGCCATCGCCGACCTCGAAAAATCCCACCTCGCCGCGCTCGGAGGTTCGTCTGCGCACAATTAAGCGGCCAGGATTGATTTTTTGCGCGACCGCCGCCGCGTTCGCCTTCGCCACGGCATTTGGATCGACATCCGATGCCCCTCGTCCGATGCCCGGTTTTTCTCCAACCGCCGCCACCAAAGAAGCAGCACTCGAAAATCAACTCCGTGCCCTCGCCTCGCCCGATCAGATTTCAAAATTTCATCGCTACCTCACCTCCGAGCCGCACCCCGCCGGCTCGCCGCGCAACAACCAACTCGCCCAGTGGGTCGCCCAACAATGGCGCGAGCAAGGTCTCGAAGACGTCAGCATCCACCAGTACGACGTCCTGCATTCCGCCCCACGCCAGATTTCTCTCGAAATGGTCAAGCCCAAACGCTACGTCGCCACGTTGCGCGAAGATTCCTACGACGTCGACCCCGACACCAAAAATCCTGAAGCCGACGGCGCCTACCTCGGATATTCCGCGTCGGGAGAAATCACTGCTCCCGTCGTCTACGCCCACAGCGGCAATCCCGAGGACTACGATTACCTCCGCCAACACGGCATCGACGTCCGCGGCAAAATCGTTCTGGTCCGCTACTCGAATCCTTACTCTTACCGCGGATTCAAAGCCCTCACCGCCGAACGTCTCAGCGCCGCCGCCATCCTGATTTATTCCGATCCCGCCGAAGATGGATACAAAAAAGGCGCGGTCTACCCCAACGGCCCCTGGGGCCCCGAGAGTCACATTCAACGCGGCGCCATCACCTACGATTTCATCCAGCCCGGCGATCCACTCACGCCCGGCTACGCTTCCATTCCCGGCGCAAAAAGAATTCGCCCGGAAGACGCGGTATCGCTTCCCAAAATCATGGGCGTTCCGCTTTCCTGGCATGACGCCAAGCCGCTGCTCGAAAAAATGGATGGGCCCGAAGCTCCCGACTCCTGGCAAGGCGGCTTGCCGCTGAAATATAAACTGGGCGGCAAGCGCGTCGTCGTTCACCTGAAAGTCGACATGGACAACAGCACGCGTCCTTACTTCGTCACCGAAGCTCGCATCCGCGGCAGCGAATCTCCCGACCAATGGGTCATTCTCGGAAATCATCGCGACGCCTGGGTCTACGGCGCGGTTGATCCCTCCAGCGGCACTGCGGCGATGCTTGAACTCACGCGCAACCTGGGCCAGCTGCTGCAGCAGGGAATTCGCCCCAAGCGCACCTTAATTTTTTGCAGCTGGGACGGCGAAGAATACGCCCTCACGGGCTCAACCGAATGGGGCGAACAATACGCCGACGAACTGAAACAAAAAGCCGTCGCCTACCTGAACGTCGACGAAGCCACCTCCGGCTCGAATTTTCAGGGCGACGCCGTCGGCTCGCTCGCCCCGCTGCTCGTGGATGTCAGCCACACCCTGCCCGCTCCGTCCGGAAAAACTCTCTACGACGAATGGAAAGTTTCGCGCCAAACTGAACTGGGCGACGACCAGCCCGTCCCCGACGGAAAACTCGCCAACACCCGCATCGGCAGCGGCTCCGACCACACCGTGTTCCTGAATTTTCTCGGCATACCCACCATGGGCCTCACCTTCGTCGGGCCCTACGGTGTCTACCACTCGCTCTACGACGATTATTTCTGGATGAATCATTTCGGCGATCCCGGCTATCGCTATCACACCTTGATGACCCAGCTCTGGGCCGCGCTCGCCCTGCGCCTGGCCAACGCCGATGTTCTGCCTTTCGATTTCGAATCCTATGGCGAAAATATCCGCCAGTTCGTCGTCGATCTGAATCTTACGAACCGCGTCGCCAGCCATATCGATCTCGCCGCATTGCAGCGCCAAATCGCCGATTTCCAATCCGCTGGCCGCGAATTAAATCAATCGATCGCCGTCGCGATCGCGAACGGCAAGCTCGACGCTTCCGCCGCCGCACATGTCAACGCCCAGCTCATGCAGGTCGAGCGCAACTGGTGCAACCCAAACGGCATTCCCGGCCGCCCCTGGTTCAAACATTCTTTGTATGCGGCTCGTTACTCGTACGCGCATCTCGAATTGCCGGGCCTCACCGAAGCTTCCGAGGCCGGCGACTGGAAGCGCGCCAATGAGCAGGAAAAAATCCTCGAAGCGCAGCTCGAAAAAAATACAGCGCTGCTGCAACAGATCAACCAGGAACTCACTTCCGCGCGATAGGTCATTCATGACGACAAAACTTCCGCTATTGCTGGCAGCTTTTTTCTTCGCATCCGTCGCGGCGACCGCCCAAACCCAAACGAGTCCTCGCGCTCGAGATCTTGGCGTTCCCTTTGAGGGCACACCCGGCCCGCTCAATTCCATCACCGATGTGCCGGGCGTTGAAGTCGGCTATCGCACGCTGATCTCCGGCGAAGGAAAATTGGAAGTCGGCCAAGGTCCAGTCCGCACCGGCGTCACCGCCATTTTCCCGCGCGGCAAAGCGTCCGTCGATCCCGTCTTTGCCGGCTGGTTCACCGAAAACGGCAATGGAGAAATGACTGGCACCACCTGGGTCGATGAATCCGGCTTTCTCTACGGCCCCGCGATGATCACCAACACCCACAGCGTTGGCGTCGTGCGCGACGAAGTCATCGCCTGGCAGTTGAAGCACGGCACCTCACTGCCTCTCGAAGATTGGTGGTCGCTGCCGCTCGTCGCCGAAACCTGGGATGGCTATCTCAACGACATCAACGGTTTCCACGTAAAGCCCGAAGACGCCGATGAGGCCATGGCCGACGCGCACGGCGGCGCCATCGCCGAAGGCAACGTCGGTGGCGGCACCGGAATGATCTGTTTCGAATGGAAAGGCGGAACCGGCACGGCCTCGCGCAAACTCCCCGAAAAAGCCGGCGGCTATACCGTCGGCGTTCTGGTCCAATGCAATTTTGGCGTGCATCACCTGCTGCGCATTGCGGGCGCCCCAGTCGGATACGAACTCGCGGGAAAAAAGGTCTGGGATTCCGACACCGGCTCGATCATCGTGGTCGTCGCCACGGATGCCCCGCTCTTGCCCAGTCAGATGAAACGCATCGCCAAGCGTGTCGCCTTAGGGCTCGGCCGCCTCGGCAGCATCTCCGGCGATGAATCCGGTGATATCTTCATCGCGTTCTCCACCGCCAACCCCGGCGTGGGCCTGGAACAAAACAAGCCGACTCCCGTTCAAATGTTACCCAACGCCCAGATGGACGCCCTCTTCGAAGCCACCGTGCAAGCGACGGAAGAAGCCGTGGTCAACGCCCTGGTCGCCGCCAAAACCATGACCGGATTCGACGGCCACACCGTCGCCGCCCTGCCTCACGACCGGCTCCAGGAAGTCTTGAAAAAATACAATCGCCTGGCCAACGTAAAGTAACATTCCTATCGTACCTTCCGTCGCTCGGCCGCATCTTTCGGAGGTTTCCTTCAATGCGCTCATTCCTGCTTGGGGTCATCGCCACCATCGTGGCGTTATTCGTCATCGCCTTCATCGCTCTAAAAACCGGCCGGATCGATTTCAGCGCCGACCACCCGCCCAGCGCCACCGAAACGCATCTGGCCATGTCCGCCGTCGACGCCTCCACCGACCGCCACGCCCCGGACCTGAAAAATCCGCTGCAAGCCACCGAGGCAAATCTAGTCAGCGGCGCCGATCTGTACCTGAACCACTGCGCCGGCTGCCACGGCCTGCCCTCCAACAAAGACAGTGTCTTCGCCAATTCCTTCAACCCGCCGGTGCCGGTTTTTTTCAAAGACGCCCCCGACATGGCTGAAAACCAAAATTTCTACATCATTCAGCACGGCCTCCGCTGGACCGGCATGCCCGCCTGGAACAAAACGCTGAACGACACCCAGATCTGGCAACTCGTCACCTTCCTGAGCAACATCGAAAAATTGCCGCCCGCTGCGGCCAAAAAGCTCGAACTACAGCCGTTCCCCCCAACCCCCTAACCAGCCGCAAAAAATCGTCGAGCGCCACCACGCCCGCTCCTGCTAGAATTTGATGTTTCGCGCCGCGTGGTATAGGCTTGTTTAATCCACGAAGGAAGCAATTAGCTCGTACAGTAATGCGCGCGGATTGTTCGCGCGGCCGCAGTACCGAGGACGGAGGGTAAGCTAGATGGCTGATGAAGTCGCAGAGAAGGTGATCTCCACGCTCGCGTCCGTGAAGCGCATCCCGGCCGATACCATCAAGCTGGACACCAGCCTGCAAGACCTCGGTATCGATTCGCTCGACGTCTTTACTCTGCTTTTCGAGCTCGAAAACGCCTTCAAGATTTCCATCCCCGACGACGACGTCCGCTCCCTCAAAACCGTCAACGATATCGTCGAAGGCATGAAGAAGATCATCGCCGCCACGCCGCCCACGCCTCCGCTCGATTCCGCGACGCCGGCCACCTGACGCATGGCCCCGCGCCGCGTCGCCATCACGGGCCTGGGAATGATTTCCCCGCTCGGCCTGAATGTAGCGGATAACTGGTCCTCGCTCAGCGCTGGCCGCCCCGCCATTGGCCCCATCGAGTCCGCCGACTGCTCCACCCTTCGATTTAAGAACGGCGCCGAAGTGCGCGGCTACGATCCCCTGAAATATTTTTCCGGCGGCAAGGATGCTTACATCGACCGCTTCGCGCAATTTTCCCTGATCGCCGCCCGCGAGGCTTTGCAAAATTCCGGCGTCGAATTGACCCCCGAGCTTCGCGAGCAATCTGCGATTGTCTGCGGCTCCTCCGTCGGCGGTCAGGCCACCATCGAGGCCGGCTTTGAAGATTTGTGGGTCCAGGGCCGCGGCCGCGTTCATCCTCTAACCATCCCGAAGACGATGGCCAACGCCGGAGCCAGCCACATCGCCATGGAACTGGGCCTTAGTGGCCCGACCTATACGGTCTCTACCGCCTGTTCGTCCGCCAACCACGCCATGGGCCAGGCGTTCCGTCTGGTTCGCGATGGCTACGCCGATTTGGCCATGACCGGGGGCAGTGAAGCGATGTTCACCATCGGCATGCTGAAATCCTGGGAAGCCATGCGCGTCATCGCACCCGATACCTGCCGGCCCTTCAGCAAGGACCGCCGCGGCCTGATTCTGGGTGAAGGCGGTGCGATGATGATCCTGGAGCCCATGGATGTAGCCCAAGCGCGTGGCGCAAAGATCTACGCCGAGATTTGCGGCTTTGGCATGACGGCCGACGCGCATCACCTCACCCAGCCCACCGTGCAAGGTCCCGCGCGGGCCATGCGCGGAGCGCTCAAGGAAGGCGGGATCGCTCTCGAATCGGTAGGCTACATCAACGCCCACGGCACTGGCACTTCCGGCAATGATCCGGTGGAAAGCAGCGCCATCCGCGAAGTCTTCGGCGCGCACGCTGATAAAATCGGCGTCAGTTCTACCAAATCGATGCACGGCCACGCCCTCGGCGCCGCTGGCGCGCTCGAAGCCATCGCCACTGTGCTCGCGCTGCATCACGGCATTCTGCCGCCCACCGCGAATTACAACGAGCCCGACCCCGAATGTGACCTCGATTACATCCCCAATAAAGCGCGCGCCCTGCGAGTCGAAGCGGCCCTCTCCAATTCGTTCGCCTTCGGCGGCCTCAACGCGGTCATCGCCTTCCGCGCCTTCCCACAGTAATTTTTCTCGGTCGTTCGCAATAGGGTAGACTCCACCAATCAGCCCGCACCAAAGTGGGAGGAATTCCGTGGACGAAATTATCGACGACCGTACTGCCTTGGAACGACGCTCCGCCGCACCCGACAATCTCGAACAGCGCGCCGAAATCGATGTCTCCGAAAAGGTCTTCACCAACGGCCCCAATATGTTGGTGCTTTGCCTCACCGTCATCGGTCTGATCAAGATCTACACGCGCTTCGAAAAAATCACCACGCTGGCCGACAATTTCCTGGCCTTCATTTCCATTGGCTACCTGATCGCCACCATCATCGCTTACGTCGCGATTCGCTCGCGCGACGCCCGGGCGCGGCTCAAACTCTCCCGCATTGCCGACCTGACCTTTTTGATTTCCTTGGGATTGACCGCCGCGGTCGCGCTCTTTATGACTTTCGCGCTGGAAGGTTAGACCCACTCGTACAGCAGGCGGAGAACCGGAAGGGGTGTATCGAAGACCTAAGTTAGCGCGGACTGTGCGTGACCGAAGCAGCCGTGCTCCAGTCCAAAGCCCGTGGCGACCAGTTGCGCGTCAATTCGTCCGCCAGCGTGAACGCCACCAGCAGCGACAAAAAGAAAAATCCCGCCACCACCACCATCTTGGTCAGCTTCGGGCTGTACTTCACATGCATGAAGAACAAGACCACGAGCAGCATCTTCACCACGGCAATCGCCAGCGCCGCCGGTGTATTCCAGGCGTGCAGATCGATGAAAGCCACCCCCGTGGTAAGCCCGGTCAGCACCATCAGCGCCAGAAACACCAACACGTAGGTTTTTACCGGAACGACGTGACCGGACATCACTGCCCTCCGTTGGAAAGATAGCGTCCGCCGACCAGATACAGCAGCGGGAACAGAAAAATCCACACAATGTCGACGAAGTGCCAGTACAGGCCGACCATCTCCAGCGGCGCGTAATACACTTCGTCAAACCGGTTGCGCCAGGCCATGACCGCGATGACCAGAATAATCGGAATTCCGATGATCATGTGCAGCGCGTGCAGCCCGGTCATGAAAAAGTAAAAACAGAAAAATAGCGGCACGTGGATGCCCGCCCCGCCCCAGGCGTTGCGAATCACAAACCCGAAGCCGGGGATCAGGTGTTCGTGGTAGTCGGTTCTCCACTCGAAGCTGAATTTCAGCGTCAAAAAGATCACGCCCAGCAGCACGGTCAGCAGCAGGTACATGACTTGCGTTTTGCCTTTCTTCCCCGCTTGCGCTGAGTGAATGGCCATAGCCATGGTCAAGCTGCTGGCAATTAGCACGATGGTGTTGATCGCGCCGAATCTTACGTTTAGCAGATTGCTGCCGATCTCAAACGCGTCGTGGAACAGCACCCGGTACACGATATAGGCGCCAAAGATCCCGCCGAAGAACATGATTTCCTGCGCCAGGAATACCCACATGCCGAACGTGCCAGCATCGCGCTGTTGCTCCATGTCCTCAAACTGGTGCTGGAACGCGTCGTGCTGCCCGTGATGCGCGTTGTGCGCGGCCATATCAGCCATGGGCCGACTCCGATGTGCCCGCGTAGTTGTAAGCCTGTTCGGTCACGATGGGCACTTCCTCGAAATTTTCGGTCGGCGGTGGCGAAGGCGTGGTCCATTCCAATCCCTTCGCGCCCCACGGATTCGGTCCCGCCAGCGGACCGTACTTGAACGACCAGATGAAATAAATCAGCGGGATCAAATAGCCCACGCCCAGAATCGACGCGCCCGCCGACGACATCACGTTCAGCACCTGGAACTCACCCGGATACACCGCGTAGCGCCGCGGCATGCCTAGATAGCCCAGCACGAACTGCGGGAAGAACGTCAGGTTGAATCCCACGAAAATCACCAGCGCCGCAAAACGCGCCCATGCGTCCGGATACAAACGCCCGGTAATTTTCGGCCACCAGAAATGCAGCCCGCCCAGGTAGGCCATCACCGCGCCGCCCACCATGATGTAGTGGAAGTGCGCCACGATGAAATACGTGCCGTTCAAATGCACGTCGGTCGCGAGCGACGCCAAAAACAATCCGGTCAAGCCGCCCATGGTGAACAGCCCGATAAAGCCCAGCGCATACAGCATCGGCGCTTCGTACGAAATCGAACCCTTATACAGCGTCGCGGTCCAGTTGAACACTTTGATCGCCGAAGGAATCGCGACCAAAAAGCTCAGCACCGAGAAGATCAGCCCGGCATACACCGACTGCCCGGTCACGAACATGTGATGGCCCCAGACCAAAAAGCTGATGATCGCGATCGCCAGGCTCGAAAACGCCACAAAGGTGTACCCAAAAATCCGCTTCCGGGAAAACGCCGTGATCAGCTCGCTCATCACCCCCATCCCCGGCAGAATCATGATGTACACCGCCGGATGCGAGTAGAACCAGAACATGTGCTGGAACAGGATCGGATCGCCGCCGATCGCCGGGTCGAAGATTCCGATATGCAGCAGCCGTTCCAACCCTAGCAAGAACAAAGTGATCGCGATCACCGGCGTGCCCAGAATAAAGATCACGCTGGTCGCGTACATTGCCCAGATGAACAGCGGCAGCCGGAACCAAGTCAATCCCGGGGCGCGCATCTTGTGAATCGTGACGATGAAATTCAATCCAGTCAGAATCGAAGAGAAACCGGTAATGAAGACGCCGACCGCCGTCGGTATCACCGACGTATGCGAAAAGCTGCTGCTGTATGGCGTATAGAACGTCCAGCCCGTATCCACCCCGCCCGAAATCACCGCGTACAGCGTAAACGCCGCGCCAAGGATGTAAATGTACCAGCTCAGCAGGTTGATGCGCGGAAACGCCAGATCGCGCGCCCCGATCATCATCGGCACCAGAAAGTTTCCCAGCGTCGCCGGAATCGACGGCACCAGGAAGAAGAACACCATGATCACGCCGTGCATGGTGAAGAGCTTGTTGTACGTTTCCGGCGCCACCAGCCCGGTCGGCTCGATCAGGTTCAGCCGCATCAGTACCGCAAAAAAGCCGCCCACAAAAAACATCAAGGTGATCGAGATCAAATACAGCAGCGCGATGCGCTTGTGGTCGTGCGTCAGCAGCCACGATTTCACGCTGTGGTCGACGTTCAGGTAATTCACGCGCTCCACTGACGGCCGCTCGTGTCCCGGGATTTCGGCGATAACCGTGGTGCTCATTTTCTGCCCGCTATCCTTTCTTCCGTTCCCAGCGACTTCACGTAGGCGATGATCTGCAGCACCTGCTCCTCGTTGACCTGGCCCTGGAAGGTGGGCATGATCGGCGCGTAATTCGGGAGCATGATGGAATTGGGATTCACGATCGCGCGGCGGATCAGCGTATCGTCCACCGTTTCCGAGTTGCCGTCCCGCGTCTTCTGGGTCGTGCCGTAAATTCCCGCCAGCGACGGGCCGCGTCCATTGTTATCCGCCGAATGGCAGGCCGCGCAGCCCAGCTGCGAAAACAGCCGCCCACCCATCTCCGCCATTGATTCGTTTTTCGTGCCGCCGGCCAGCCACGCCGCGTAATCCGTCGGCGCCATCACGTAGACCCACCCGATCATCCGCGAATGGTCGGTGCCGCAATACTGCGCGCAAAAAAGATGAAAGGTGCCGGTCTCCGTGGGCTGAAACCACAGCGACGAATAACGCCCGGGCGTCACGTCCTTCTTCACCCGGAACGCCGGAATGTAAAAATCGTGGATCACGTCTTCCGAAGTCATGGTCAGCTTGACCGGCTCGCCTACTGCCACGTGCATTTCGTTGATTTCGCGCACGCCCTCCGGATGCTGGATGTGCCACATCCACTGCTTGCCCACCACGTACATTTCGGTCGAGGACGCGGGCGGCCGCGAGTTCCGCACGTACAGCAGCGAGGCCCACACGAAAATCACGCCGGTGATCAGCGTCGGAATAATCGTCCAGGTCAGCTCCAGCGCCAGGTGCGTCCGGGTATCTGCTGGAATTTCGTCCACCGACCGCCGCCGGAACTTGATCATGAAGAAGAAAATCGTCCCGAAGATCAGCGCGGTGAAGAACAGCGTCAGCGCCGTCAAAAAATAATAGAGCAGGTCGACGTCTGCCGCGATCGATGAAGCCGTCGGCGGATGCAGCGGTATGGCCAGCGCCGCGTGCGCCATGCTCCCCAGCCCGAGTTGAACCAGACCCGTCATATCCAATGAAAAAATCCTCAGCGAGCCGGCTATTGTCTCCACCGAGTTCGCGTTACGACTTGTAGCTCGGCAGCGAATACCGCTCGCGCCGGAATAAAATCAGCATGATCGAGCCGATGGCCAGCACGGTCAGCAAACCGCCCGCCTGGATCAGCCGCGAAATCAACAATCCGTACTTCCCGGTGTGCGGATCGTAGTGGTAGCAGAACAGCAGTATCGCATCCACTGGCGTCCCGATTTTCCGTGCCGACGCTTCCACCAGTCCCAGCCGCAAATCCCGCGGCGAATATTGAATCCCGTAAAAATATTTCGAAAGTTTGCCGTCCGGCGTCAGCACCATGATCGCGCTGGCGTGCGCGAATTGCTTCGAATCCGGATCGTAGGCGTAGCGGAATCCCACCGCGTTGGCCAGTTTCTTGATCTGCTCTTCGTCGCCGGTCAGGAAATGCCAGCCCTGCGCCCCATTGGGCCGTCCGTACATCCCCACATACATTTGCTGCTTCACCGCCGCCAGCACCGGCTTGTCGCTCGGGTCGATGCTCACGCTGATCGCGTTGAACTCGTTGCCCGCATCCATCGGCAGGCCCTTCATGCTCGCTTCCATCCCGTTCAGCACCTGCGTGCACAGCATCGGGCAGTTGAAATACACCAGCGAGAGCAACACCGGCTTCTGCCCGAAATATTGGCTCAACTGCACCGTCTTGCCGGTCTCGTCGCGAAAGGTCAAATCCAGCGGCACCTGCTGGTTCAACTTCTGATCGATGCCTACATCCTTCAGCAAATCCGGCCGCACCCCCACGCTTTGCATCGGGTCGGACAATTGCGCCGCAACCGGACCCGCCGGCAGCGCCAGGCCCGCTGCAACCACCAGCAGCCCCATCGCCCTGCGCGCCGCACCGAATTTTAGAACGCGTAGCACTGACTGAGTTACCTCATCCCCGAAAAATCCAAACTTGCGCGACGCCCAAAAATCTCAGCCTCAATTCGCCGCGTTTATTTGCCGCTTTCTTTCTTTCCTTCTTCCTCGGCCGCCGCCTTGGCTTCGTCCCGCGCCGTCACATAGCCGCACTGCCCGGACACATCCGCCACTGGCGGAATCATCGAGGGCAGCGGATTCACGCCCGATGGCACATCCCCGCCCGCCCGCGCCGGCAGCGGATGCTCGACCATCAAATCAATCGCGCGATCGACCGGAATCTGCACGATTCCCGCCTTCGAATCTTTCCAGCCATAACTATTCAGGCTGGCCGCTTGCGTCGCGCAGTAATCCGATATTTCTTTCTGCGGGTCGACCTGCAACCGCGGCGCCGGCGGCATCTGCCGCGAATCCACAAAAGGCGACGCGGCCGCGCCCATCGGCTCCATCTCGCTCATCTTGTTAAACGTCCAGCGCATCGACACAAAAACCACGATCAGCAGCACCGCCAGCCAGATCGCCGATTTGCCGATGCCGCGCACATCGGCGTCGCTGTGCTCGTAATTTTCCTCGGGCGTGCGCTGCCCCTCCGGCCCCGGACGCTTAGTCTCCATGCTCATGATGCAGCGCTCCTTCAAAGCGCGGGTCATGCAGCGGCAGCAGCGGCATCCTCTTTATTTGCCAGAAATAGAATGAAACCCAGATCGCCCCAATCACCGCCAGAAAAACCAGGTCGAGCAGCAACGGCATCCATTGGATCGTGTTCGGCTCATACGCCGGGACCACCAGCCAGTACACGTCCACCATGCTCAAGACCAGCATCATCGCCGCCACCCGGCCGAGACGCTCCACCCGCCGCTTCACATTGCGCTGCAACAGCAGCAGGAAGGGCAGCGCGAAATGCAGCACGATCAGAATCACCGCGACTTTGGCCCAGGGCCCGAACGCGCGCGACATGTACCACGGAATCTCGTCGTGAATGTTTCCGGCCCAGATAATCAGGAATTGCGAAAAGTTCAAATAGGCCCAAAGCATGGTGAAGGCCAGCAGCAAATTGCCCAGGTCGTTGTAATGCTGCGGCGTGATCGTTTCCAGGTACGGCGATTCGTTCGCCTTGCGCCGCAAATTGAAAAGCATGAACGACATCGTTGTCAGGATCCCCACGATCATGAAAATCATGCCGTAAATCGTCGAAAACCATTTCGGCTCAAGAGACATCACCCAATCGACCATCGCGAAAGTCATCACCAAGCCCCACACGATGATTCCCGGCCCGCTCATGGCTTCCAGCTTGTTCTTCATCTCCACATCGTTGTCCGCGCTGGCGTCCTGCTCCCGCGACCATTTGTTCAGGAAAAATGCCAGGGTCAGCAGCACCGCAAAATAAATCACTGCCCGAATCGTGAAATATTGCTGCGTCAGGTACGCCATCTTGAAATGGTAATTCGGATTCGCCACCAGTTCCGCGCGCTGCTCGTCAAAGGTCCACGGGTACAGAATCTTCATCCACATGCCGGCCAGAATCGGCAGGAACAACACGGCCATCAATCCAAACGTCCGCGAACCCGCTTCCAGCATCCGCCGGATCGGGTAGCCCCACCATCCGCCGGTCAGGCTGTGCAGCATCAATAGCGCCGTGCAGCCCATCGGAATCATGAACCAATAGATGTAGCCCACCAGATAAGCTTGCAGAATGTCTTTCAGGCTCATCGCGATCCCGCCGCCTGTTCGTTCAATTTGGGCCGCTCCACTTCCGGCACATCCTCAATCGTCGCGTGCTGGCTCAGTTGCAGCACCCGGATGTACGCCGCGATTCTCCACCGATCCTCCGGCTCCACGCGCGCCGCGTAGCTGTACATCGAACCGTACCCATCGGTCATGACTTGATAGAAATGTCCCACCGGCGCTTGCCGCAGCCGGTCGATATGAAACGACGGGGGCGCCGGGAACCCGCGCTGCACGATCATTCCATTTCCGCTGCCGGTATAAGCGTGGCACGGCGTGCAATAAATGTTGTAGCGCTGCCGCCCGCGCTCCAGATCTTCGCGGGTCATCGGGAAAGGGAACTTGTCCGCGACTTCGCCATTTTCTTTTGCGGTGTACAGCAAATCGTCCAGCCGCAAATGACCGCGCGCCACCGTTCCGGGCACCACCGGCCGTTCATCGCGCCCATCCGCGAAAAATGGCGTCTCCTGATACGGCAGATACTTGGGCTGGATGTGCATGTCCTGCCGGCAGCCGCCCGCAAAAATCGCGAGCGCCGCCAACCCGAGCAGCCCGCGCCAGCGGCGCGCCGGTTTCACGCCCACAGAATCGCCATCCCGCCAACTATTCTTCGACTTCATACACTCCGTACGGTTTCAAACTGTCCAGAAACATTTTGGTCTTGTCCAAATCGAAATTCTTGTCCCGCGACTTGATCACCAGAAAGAACCGGTTCTCCGAAGCCAGCGCGAAGCGTGGCACGTTGAACACCGGATGGTAGGGCTTCGGCAATCCGTTCAGCGCGAACATCCCGAACACCGCGCACAACGCCGCCCCCAATACCGTCAGCTCAAACGTAATCGGAATGAAATGCGGCCAGCTGTTGTACGGCTTGCCGCCCACATTCAACGGATAACTGATCACGTTCGCGTACCATTGCATCCCAAATCCAGTCAGCCCGCCCAGCAATCCGCCGGTAAAGACGATTGCCGGCAGAATCGTGCCGGTGAATCCTACCGCCTCGTCCAATCCGTGAATCGGCAGCGGCGAATACGCGTCGATTTTCCGGTAGCCCGCGTCATGCGTGCGCTGCGCCGCCGCCAGAATTTGTTCCGGCGTCTCGAACTCGGCCAGCAATCCGTATAGTGGCTTCCGCGTCATGGCTAGTCGCGAATGTCCGGATTCGGATTCAGTACCCGCGCCAGATACGTCGTCCGCGGCCGGGTGTTCAAATCATCCAGCAAACTGTAATTCCGCGAATTCGCTTTCAGCTTGGCCACCCGGCTGTTCTTGTCGTTGATGTTGCCGAAAACGATCGCCTCTGCCGGGCAGGCGCCCTGGCAGGCCGTCACGATTTCGCCGTCCCGCACCGCGCGGTTCTGCTCTTCCGACAAAATCTTCGCCGCGTTGATCCGCTGCACGCAGTACGTGCACTTTTCCATCACTCCGCGGCTGCGCACCGTCACGTTCGGGTTGCGCATCCCGTACAGGCTCGGCGTGGTGTAGTCCGAGAACAAAAAGAAATTAAACCGCCGCACTTTGTACGGGCAGTTGTTCGAGCAGTACCGCGTGCCCACGCAGCGGTTGTACACCATCTCGTTCAACCCTTCCGGGCTATGCACCGTCGCGCCCACCGGGCAAACCACTTCGCACGGCGCGTTTTCGCACTGCATGCACGGCACCGGCTCGTAATACATTTCCGGCGCATCCAGATTCCCGCGGAAATACGTATCCACCCGGAGCCATTGCATGGCCCGGCCCTTCATAACCTGTTCTTTACCCACCACCGGCGTGTTGTTTTCCGCCACGCACGCCACCACGCAGGCGTTGCACCCCACGCACTTGTTCAAATCAATCGTCATCCCCCACGAGTAGCCTTCGTACTTGAACCGCGGGTACAGCGACTGATCCATTTCCTTCGCGTCCAGCTTGGCCGCCGCGAAATCGGGATCCTTGCGGTATTCCTCGAGCGTCGCGATCCGGACCAGGTCGCGCCGCACCGCTTCCACCCCTTCCTGCGAAGCGTCGTGGCCGTCGTGATCGATGGCGTACTGGTGCTGGGTCACCGCGAAATAATATTTCTCGCCGGTCTTTTCGATCCGCAATCCATTCGCGATATACGGCGCGTCGCTCGAACGCACCAAATACCCGTTGAATCCCGGCCCGGTTCCTACCGCGCCCGCTTTGCTGCGCCCATAACCCAGATGCAGCGTAATCGAATTGTTGGCGTGTCCCGGCACCAGCACGATTCCCGCTTTCACTTCGCGCCCGCCCTGCTCCAGCTTGACGTAATTTCCGTCCTTCAGCCCCAGCTTCTGCGCCGTCTGCGGGCTGATCATCGCCCCGTTGTCCCAGGTCAGCTTGGTATTCGGCTTGGGCAATTCCTGCAGCCAGCCGCTGTTCGCAAAGCGCCCGTCGAACACCGTTGGATCGGGTTTGAATACGATTTCGATATCGTCGCCGCCCCGCGCACTCGATGTCGCCGCCACCGCGCCCGCATGCGCGCTCACCGCAATCGGCGCAAACGCAGTCCCCGCCAAAATTCCGTCGTGCAAGGACGTTTCCCAGTACGTTTCGTAGGCCTTATCTTTTTCCGGACGCTGGCTCATCCAGTAATCGCGCACCATGTCGTACCCGGTCTTGTTCGCTTCGTTCGTAAAACTCGCCAGAATCTCGCCCGTCGAACGCCCGTCGTACAGCGGCTGGATCAAGGGCTGCATCACGCTCGCGGTTCCGTCGTACCCGCGCCCATCGCCCCACGCTTCCAGGAAATGCGTGGCCGGAATGTGCCACTGGCACCACTCGCCCGTCTCGTCGTAGTACAGGCCGGAATGAATCCGCAGCGGCACTTTCAACAGCGTCCGCACAAAATCGAAATCCGCGGGCGCGTCGTACACCGGATTTCCGCCAAGAATCAACAGCATCTGCACTTTGCCGCCATGAATGTCGTTGACCAGCGTGCGCAGCGACTCCATTCCGTTAATCGGGTTCGCTTCCAGCGGCTCGGTGTAATACACCGTCTTGCCCACGTTGCCCAGCGCCGCATTCAGCGCATGCGCCAACGCATGCACCGCTGCCGGCTGCTCTTCGCCCGCCATCACCACCGAACTTCCGCGATGCGCCGCCAAATCTTTCGCTACCGCCTGCGTCCAATCCGCCGGAATCCCGCTCGCGCCCGTTCCACTGCCCACCCCGGAATTTCCCGTCGCTGCGGCCAGTTCGCGCGCGAACGCTTCCACGTCTGACGCCCGCAGCGCCTTGCGATGATCCGCTACCGCGCCGGTGCTGGTGGTCATGCTCTCGACCACGTACAGCCGGTTCAATTTCGCGTCCGCGCCTTCCACCACGCGCCGTGACGAAAATTCCCGCGCGTAGCGCACATGCCCCGGGCCGCAGGTAATAAAATCCGCGTCGAGCGAGACGATCACGTCCGCCTGATCGAGCTTGTAAACCGTATTCACCGGACGGCCGAAGGCCAGCTTCGCGCCTTCGCGCGCATTGTCCCGACCGCACGGCTCGTACTGGTGCCATTGCGAGCCCGGGAACTGCTTCACCAATCCTTGAATCTGTGCCGCCAGCGAAGGAGACGTGACAATTTCGGTCAGGATCCGGAAACCTGAACCACCCTGCAGCAACTGCGTTTTGGCGTTGCCCATCGCGGCTTGAAACGATGGCCAGTCGGAGATTCGCCCGTCGTGCATCACCGTTTTCGAACGATCCGGATCGTACAAGCCCAACGTCGCGGCCTGCGCAAACACGTCCGTCCCGCCCAGGCTGCCGGGATGCTCCCGGTTGCCTTCGATCTTGGTCGGCCGGCCCATGTGGCTTTCCACCAGCAAGCCAGTCGCGACGCCCGCCAAAGTCATTGCCGTCGCATAGAACAGCGGACGTCCCGGAATAATTTCTTCCGGCGGCTTCACGTACGGCACGATTTTCTGCGTCGGCATCTTGGTGCAGGCGCTCAGTCCCGCCAGCGCCGCCGATGCCGCCGCGAATTTCAATACCTCGCGCCGGTTGATTCCCGCCTGGTCATCCGTCGCCGGAACGTGCGGGAACTCGTGCTCCAAAAATTGGCGGTATTCCTTGGTTTCGGAGAGCTGCTCGATGCTCTGCCAGAAACGCTTGCCGTCTTCCTGCGCGAGCTTGGCCCGCACCGCGTCCAGATTCAGCCCGTTCGGCAATTTCGGAGTAAGGTCAGAACTCATTTTGTCCGTTCACTTTTCCCGTAAAACTTTCTAACTAGCGATGGCACGTCGAACAGCTTTGCAAGTGTCGCGGGTCTTGAATCTTGTATTCCGCCACCAACTTCGCGCCCAATTCCATCTGATTGGCCGGCGCCACATAGTTCGGATTGAAAACTTGATCCCTCGGCCGCACATATTTTTCCGGCTGCCGGTGGCAATCGATGCAGAACGACATATACAAGGTCTGCGCCCGGTAAGTCAGTGGCATTTGCGCGATCGGTCCGTGGCACGTGGTGCAACCCACGCCTTTGTTGATGTGAATGCTGTGGTCGAAATACACAAATTGCGGAACCGCGTTGACCCGCGTCCAGGCAATCGATTTATCCGTGCGGTAGCTCAGCCGCACCGGCTCCAGCATCGACGAATTGGTCCAGATCTGCGAATGGCAGGTCATGCAGGTCTGTGTCGGCGGCACGCCCGCGAACGAAGATTTTTCCACCGTGGTGTGGCAATACCGGCAGTCCAATCCCAATTCGCCCGCATGGTGCTTGTGGCTGAAAGGCACCGGCTGTTCGCGCGTCACATTCACGCTGGTATAAAACGGCGACAGCTCGATCTCGTACAGCACCCCGCCCAACACCGCTACCAGAATCAACGCGCCAAAGATCGTTACTCGGGCGAGGACGTTGGTAGCGGGATGAAATATCTGTGACATCGAATCCTGTGCCGTCCTTTAGTGATCCTGCTTCTTACCCGACGTTTGTTCCACCAATGCCCGCATTTCGTAAATCGAAATGACCGGCAGGAATCGCACAAACAGGAATATCAAAGTCAGGAACAAGCCGATCGTTCCGGTATACGTCGCCCAGTCCCAGCGCGTCGGGTAGTACATGCCCCAAGAAGAAGGCAGAAAGTCCCGGTGCAAGCTGATCACGACGATAACGAACCGTTCAAGCCACATGCCTACGTTCACGACCAGTGAAATCAAAAACAAAATGGTCACGTTCTGCCGTATCGAACGGGACCACAACGCTTGCGGAATCACGATGTTGCACGCAATCAGCAGGTAGTAGAAGAAGGCGTAGGGACCAGTTAAGCGATTGATGATAAGGAACTTATCGTACTGGTTGCCGCTGTAGAACCCCATGAAGAACTCCACCCCGTAACCGTAAGCCACGATCAGCCCCGTCGCGAGCATCACTTTGGCCATCGTATTCAGGTGACGCATCGTGATGAAGTCCTCTAGATGGTAGAACTTACGGATGGGGATGGCCAGCGTCAGCACCATTGCAAAGCCGGAATAAATCGCGCCGGCCACGAAATACGGCGGGAAAATCGTGGTATGCCAGCCAGCCAACTGGCCCACCGAGAAGTCGAAGCTAACCACGGTGTGGACCGAAACGACCAGCGGCGTGGCCAAACCGGCGAGCAGCAGGGAAGCGGTTTCGTAGCGCGACCAGTGCACTGCCGAGTTTCTCCACCCCAGCGACAACACTCCGAAAATCACCTTGGAAACCTTGTTCGTCGATTTGTCCCGCAGTGTCGCCAGGTCCGGCACAAGTCCAACAAACCAAAAGAGTAAGGAGACAGTCGCGTACGTCGAAACCGCGAAAACGTCCCAGACCAGCGGACTTCTAAACTGCGGCCACAGCCACATCGGATTCGGATACGGCATCAGCCAGAAGAACAGCCACGGCCGGCCCATGTGCAGCAGCGGAAACATGCCCGCGCAAGCCACCGCGAACAGCGTCATCGCTTCGGCGAACCGGTTAATCGAAGTGCGCCACTGCTGGTGCAGCAGCAACAAAATTGCGGAAATCAGCGTCCCGGCGTGGCCAATACCAATCCACCAGACGAAGTTGACGATCGCGAAGCCCCAGCCGATGGGAATATTGATGCCCCAGATCCCGACGCCCTTGGTCAGCAACAGACCAATCATCAAGTTGAGCAGCATCAACAGCGAAAACGATATCGCCAGGCCAAACAGCCAGCCCGGCCGGTAGCCTTTGCCTAGAACTAATGCAGTGATCCGGTCGGTGACCGATGTAAAGGAATGTCCCGGCCCGATAATCGGACCGGATGACGACGTTGCTTCCGTAGTTTTTCGCGAAGCAGAATCCACGCGTGGTCCCCAGGATCTCATCACGGCTACTGCCACTTCGAACTCGAGCCGAGTGCGGCGCTCAGCTTTAGTATCACGAAATCGACCCGCAACAATCGTTTTCGTCGTGCGCTTTCGCTCTAACTATGCCGATTGGTCGACCTAAGACCGCATAGCATAAAACCTGAGAGTCACTTACGCAAGATGAAACCCAATATTTTTTCGTCGAATATTTTGAATCCGATGATGGCTACGTTTCAACGTAGCGAATTGCGGTTGGATGTTTCAAATCGTTCAGCCGTTTCAAGATTATTCTGTTTCTCTAATCTCAGTTCGTGGTGCACAACACCGTCTGGTGCGGGTCTATCGCCAGCTTCGTCGGCCGCACTCGAGTCCCGAAATGGAATCGCGTTTCCCGCCCGCTCGTTATCACCGTTCCTAATCGTTCCGCCTTGGCCCCGATCCGCACTCCATAAATTGGCACTGGTACGCTGAAGTCGTCGTTCACTCCTTGTTGCTCAAGCACTCCGGTGACCACAAACTCGGTTCCTTTGGTTCTTACTTCGTATTTTACGGAATAATGCGGAATCCCCGTGCCCCGCACCCATTCGTCAAAAAACCAATTCATCCGCCGGCTGCCCTCCACATCCATTGCCGCAGTCATATGCTGTTCCACCGCCCGCTGGAAATCGGCCGTCGAAAGAGTTTGGAATTTGTAATCTTTCAGGATGGACCGCAGCAATTCCCGAAATTTCGCGTCCGGGTCATTCGATCCCGGTTCGTGCATCAATTCGTGCAGCATATGAAACACCCAGGTCCCCTTGCCGTACATGATCGTCGCGTACGCGTCGGGAACTTTGGGCGTCGCCAGCCGCGGGCCCAGCGTCAGCGGCCCGATCTGTTCGATGGTCTCGTTCGATCCCGTCGGCTTAACCAGCAAGTCGCCCCGGTAATGTTCCAGCCACTCGGTCAATCGATGATCCGCCGGTCTTTTGCTGTCGGAATAAAGTATCGCCAGATAATTGGCCAGTCCTTCTTCGATCCACGTATCGCGGTAACTTGCCGCCACCGTTTGGTTGCCCCACCACTGGTGCACCACTTCGTGGAACGGCATCACATTGCGCGAAGCGCGCTGCGCCCACTCGTTGATCCCCGCTTGCTCCTGCGTCGTGGACGGCAGAAAGGCCAGCGTCGAAAGATAAATCAGCCCCGGCCAGCCTTGCCCGAACGACCCCGGAATCTGCGAGATGTCTAGATTCTCAAACGGAAAGGGCCCATTCATCTGGCCAAAGTAATGAATCGAATCCAGCACCTGCTTGCCTAAATCGTTCAAGGCCGCCGACGGGCTCGGCGGTGGCGCCGCCGCAATCACCGACGTGACCGTTCCATTCAGCGGGTGCGCAAATGAAATCGAATTGTCCAGCTGGGTCGTGCCGCGTTCCTGCAGCCGCTTGGTAATCTCGTCTTCCAATTGTTTGTTCGCGTAAATGTGCACCCGCGGCGCTTCTCCCGTCGACGCCACCCGGTACTCGCCCAGGTTAAATCCCGCCGTAGCAAACGGCGTTTCGGAACGCCACCTCCCCGATTTGGGTTCGGTGTCGTCATGCGTTTCCACTTTGGCCCCGGTCGCCACCAGCGTCAGCCGCTTCGGCCAGCGAAAATTCAATTCGAACGTCGCGAAATGTTCTCCGCCCACGTGCGCGAACCAGGTCCCGCGTTCTCCCACGAATTCCACGCCATTGCCGGCGTTGCTGATCACGTTGCCGCGGTAGCTCACCTCCAAACGAAATTCGTCTCCCGCCTTCTTCGCCGCTGGCAGCACCACCTCAATCGCATCATTGCCGCGCCGCGTCGCCTCTTGCGGCGTCAGCTCCTGATTTTGAAAAAATGTTACGGCCTTGCCATCCTCTCCCACGATTTGCGATACGGCCAGATTGCGCGATAGCTCCAAATGAACGATTCGTTCCCCGGACCGCGCCGCCCTCAAATACAAACTCGTTTTGCCGGTCAGGCTCAGATCGTCCGCAATCGTCGAATCCACCAGGTATTTCACCGGAACGAAATCTTCCAGCGGCTTCGCTGGCGCATCTTCCGTCCGAAACGAAGCCCACACGTCGTACGATTCCTCTGCGTTCCCCCGCACCAGTTGCCCGATCAGCACTTGTTCCTCGCGCCGCTGATTCACCGCCACGTCGAATCGACCCATCGAATCGTTCTGCAGCAGCGCATAGAAATACGGCAGCGGCTCGGTCGCCAGCAGATCTTCCATCACCCGCAAAGAATGTGGCGGAGCCAGCGCGCCGAGCCCTGGCGCCCAGCGCGCCGCGAAAGCCGGATCCTCCTCCACTTCCGTTCCGCTCGATTCGATCTCCCGCAGCAATTCCGTCGCGGTGTCGTCCGTAAATCGCAGGTACGCGCTGGCGAAAGTCTGGTCTAGAATCGGCACGTCCAGATAATGGGAAAGCGATCGCCGTTCACCGGGATCCCGCGGCGTCGCCACCACGTGCCCGTGTCCACTGAACACCGCACCGGTGACGTGGCCGCCAATCGGCTGCAAAAATGCCAGCGTTCCCTCGGTGAAGTCGAAGCGGACCGCATCGCGTCGCAAGGTCAGGTCGCGCACCGCATACACTCGCGTGCCATCCAGCTTTAATTCGTTCAAAGCTTGATACAGCGCCTGCGGATCGGACGGGATCGAAGAATCGGTAGCCTGTTGCGTGGGCCGCGCGGGTTGATCATCCACCGCGTAGGCGGTGGCGACCTGAGGCGCCACCGACATCAGCCCTAAGCCCACCAGCACCGGGAGAAAACGCAGCGAAAATCGCAGCAAATTCCGCATGTGCCTGACAATACAACTTAGGGCATCCCGCAGCAAGGTGCCCGCATGACCGCTTCGCGCCCCGCGCTAACATGGTGTATGCGTTCCGCACTCCTCGCCGGAGCCTTGCTGCTGCTGGTCGCGTCCTCCGCGTCCGCCGACACCATTCTGCTCAAGAATGGCCGCCGCATCATCGCCTCCAACGTCGTCGAAGACGGCGATCATGTGCGCTACGAAACGCCCGCCGGCCAGATGTCCATCCCCAAATCCATCGTCCTGCGCATCGATCGTGACAATCTCGGCTACTCCGCCGCCGGTTCCGCCGCGTCTTCCGCGCCGCCCGTGTCCGCGCCGGAAATCGATCCGCTGCGCGGCACCGAAGATATCTCGCACCTGGTCGTCCATAACGACGCCATCGATTTCGTCTACATCGCTCAGGTCGAATCCGCGGCCCGCTCCGGCGCCGCCGCTGGAAACGATAAAGCCGCGGCCGCGCATTACGTCGCCGCCCAATTTTTAGTCAGCAAAGGCGACACGCCCAGCGCCATCGATCATTACCGCCAGGCCCTCGGCTTCGAGCCGGACAGCGTCCCGCTGCTTCTCAACCTTGCGGTTTTATATTTGCGCCAGAGCCAGTTCACCACCGCGCTCGACCCGCTCGAACACGCCCAGCGCGTCTCGCCCGATTCCGCCGACGTAGCCAAGCTCATGGGCTGGGCCTATTACGGCGCCAACAAAATGGATCAAGCCGTCGCCGAATGGAAACGTTCTGAAAAATTGCGCCACGATCCGGATGTCGAGCACGCCCTGCAAAAAGCCGAACGCGACAAAGCCGAAGAAGAAAGCTATCGCGAAGGCGAGACCGCCCACTTCGCTCTGAAATATAACGGCAGCTCCACTCCCGATCTCGCTCGCGGAATTCTGCGCGTCCTCGAAGACGATTTCCGCGACCTCGAATCCCAGCTCGATTTCACTCCGCCCGAACCCATCGGCGTCATCCTCTATACCGAGCAGGCTTTTGCCGACATCACCCGCGCCCCCAGTTGGGCCGGCGCCATCAACGACGGCCGCATCCGCATTCCTGTCCAAGGCCTCACCAGCGTCACGCCCGAACTTGCCCGCGTGCTGAAACACGAATTGACTCACAGTTTCATTGGTCAGAAATCGCACGGACGCGCGCCCACCTGGCTGCAGGAGGGAACTGCGCAATACATGGAAGGCCGCCGCTCGTCCGAATCCGCGGGCCCTTTACTGAATGCCGCGAGCCAAGGTCGAGTTCCCACTCTCGCCAGCCTCGAAGGTTCCTGGATGAGTCTTTCCGGAAATTCCGCAGCCGTGGCCTACGCCTGGTCGCTCGCCGCCGTCGAATCCATAGTTCAAAATGGCGGCGTCAGCGACGTCAGCCGCCTGCTCGGCGCCATCGCCACCGCGCCCGACACCGAGTCCGCCCTGCGCGATTCCTTGCATTCCGACTACGCCGACCTGCAGCAGCAAACCATCACGCTGCTGCGCCACGAAGATCTCCGCTAGCCGCAAACATCCCAACTCATGAGCAGCGCCGCCAGCAGCGCCGATCGCTCCGGGAGCGCGCGAATCACCACGTGTTCATGGGGCGAATGCGCTCCGTCGCCCACTGCGCCCAGCCCGTCCAGTGTCGGTATCCCCAACGCCGCCGTGAAATTCCCATCCGAACCGCCGCCCGTCGAAGCTTCGCCCAGTTTCAATCCCATTTCCTTCATCACAGCCTTCGCCTGCGCAAACGCTCTCGCCACCGCCGCCGTTCGTTCGAGCGGCGGACGATTAATTCCGCCGCTTACTTCAACTTTCGCGCCTTTCAAAACCGGCCGCAGCGATTGTAATTTCCTCTCGATCCCCGCCGCATCCGCCATTCGCGATACTCTTATATCCACTTGCGCCCGCGCCGCATCCGGCACCACATTCGAAACCGTTCCGCCCGCAATCACCGTGGTCTGCACCGTGATTCCTCGCCGCGGATCGTGCATCCCCATCAATCGCTCGATCTGCAGCGCTAATTCATGCACCGCGTTCACGCCCTTCTCCGGCTCTATCCCCGCATGCGCCGACCGTCCCGTAACAATAATCTCCGCTCCCCCCACTCCCTTACGCGCGGTCTTCAAGCGTCCCTCGCGTCCGAATGCTGGCTCCAACACCAACACGCCTTCACTCCGCCGTGCCTCTTTCTCAATGATCGCGCGCGAACTCTCGCTTCCGATTTCTTCGTCCGACGTCCAGAGAAAAACCAACCGATGTCCGGGGTACGCCTGCAGCGCTCGCAGTGCGTCAGTCGCGAATAGCGCCTGCACCAAGCCGCCCTTCATGTCGAAGGTTCCCGGTCCCCACGCTCGACCGTTCGCAATGCGAAACGGCATTTTCCGCAAGGTTCCCAACGGATAGACCGTATCGATATGCCCCAGCACTAATATCTGCGGCGCGGAAGGCGGATCTCCCCACGTGAACTCCGCGCGCACGTGATTTCCACGCTTTTTTTGCTCCAGTATCCGAACATTCGCTTTTCGCCGCTTCCATTCGCGCGCCACAATCTCTCCGCAGCGATCCACCGCCGCCTTGTCGTGACTGGGCGATTCGCAGCGAGCCAACTCTCCCAGTAGCGTAACCATCGCCGGACTCTGGCTTCGCAAAAAACCGAGGAGCTGCAAACCCAGGTTTCGTGGTTTTTTCTTCATGCCGCGCATGCTACCAGCCGCCTTCGCCTCCCAGCAACTCCGCATCGCCGATTCCCACCCGCCAGCGTTTCGTATAGAATTGTAGGATTGCGCATCGACGAAATCGGCCGCTGTCGCCTGCGCTGGGCATCTCAAACCTAAAACTGAACCGCGATACAGAGGCGCACATGATTCTCGACAGCATTGGGATCCAAAAAATCCTGCCCCACCGCTATCCCTTTCTTCTGGTTGACGCTATCGAAGAAATGGAACCAAAGAAGCGCATTGTCGGAATCAAGAACGTCTCCGTGAACGAATACTTCTTTCAGGGTCATTTTCCCGGCAAACCTGTTATGCCCGGCGTCCTGATCATTGAAGCCATTGCCCAAATCGGCGGATTGCTGTTGCTCAGCGAAGTGGAAGATCGCGACCACAAACTTTTATATATGGCTGCGGTCGATAACGCCCGCTTCCGCCGCCCGGTCGTGCCCGGCGATCAATTGCGCATCGAAGTCAACGTCATCACTTTTCGCGGCCCGTTTTGCAAAGTGCAAGGCTTCGCCCGCGTCAATGGCGAAGTCGCCGTCGAAGCTACCATCATGTGCGCCATGGTCGACCTCAAACCCGACGGCACGCCCGAGCGTTCCATGAGTCCGGCCCGGTAAGCTAATCTCTATGAGTCCAATTCACGATGAATAATATTGACGCACGCGCTATCGTTTCGCCCTCCGCGAAACTCGGCGCCAACGTTACCGTCGGCGCCTACGCGGTCGTCGGCGACGAAGTCGAACTCGGCGACGGCTGCCGCCTCGATCACCACGCGGTGGTCCAGGGTCCCGCGCGTCTCGGCCAAAAAAATCACGTCTATCCATTCGCCGTGGTCGGCGGCGATCCGCAAGACCTCACCTACCAAGGCGAGCGCGTTTCCCTCGAAATCGGCGACGAAAATGAATTCCGCGAATTCAGTTCGGTCAATCGCGGCACGGTCAAAGGCGGCGCCGTCACCCGCGTCGGCAGCCATAACCTGATCATGTCCTACGCGCACATCGCCCACGATTGCCTCGTCGGCGATCACACCATTTTCGTCAACGGCGCCACTCTCGCCGGCCACGTCACCGTCGAAGATCACGCCCAGATCGGCGCCTTCTGCCCGGTCCACCAATTCTGCCGCATTGGAAAATACGCCTACATCGCGGCCCACACGGTCATCACTCAGGACGTGCCGCCCTTTTCCAAAATCGTCGCGCCCCGCGGCACGCGCTGTTACGGCGTCAATAGCGTCGGCCTCGAACGCGGCGGTTTTTCCGCCGCCCGCGTCGAAGCGATCGAGAAGGCTTACCGCCTTCTCTTGCGCTCCAAGCTCAACACCACCCAGGCCCTGGAAAAAATGCGTGGTACCCTCTCGCACTCCGAAGACGTCTTAACTCTAATCCGCTTCGTTGAGTCGGCCGAACGCGGCCTGACGAAATAGGATGATGCCGCCCGTCACCCCATCGAATTCTCCGGAAATTTCTGGCGCGGACTGGGGCCTCATCGCCGGCAATGGCGATTTTCCTTTTCTCGTTCTGGAGGGCGCGCGCAGGCGCGGCATCGAAATGGCCGTCATCGCCATTCGCGAAGAAGCTTCTTCCGGCCTCGAACGCGTCGCCAAACGGATTCACTGGGTCAGCCTGGGAGAACTAAGTAAGATCATTGAGTTATTGCATACCGAAGGCGTGAAGCACGCCGTGATGGCCGGCCAGGTGAAGCACAATAAAATCTTCAGCGCGATTCGCCCGGACTGGCGCCTGGCGAAATTATTACTGTCGTTGCCTTCGAAAAATACCGATTCGCTGATTGGAGCTGTGGCCCGCGTGCTGCAAGACGAAGGAATCGAATTGGTAGACTCCACCAAGTTCCTGGGCGCGCTCTTGCCCGAGGCTGGCGTGCTGACGCGTCGCGCTCCCGATGCATCAGAGTCTGCAGACATCGCCTACGGTCATAGCGTCGCTCGGCAAATTGCCGCGCTGGACCTGGGCCAGATGGTCGTGGTCCGCGACCTGGCCTGCGTCGCCATCGAAGCCATGGAAGGCACCGACGAAACCATCGAACGCGCCGCGCGCATCACCGGCGGCCAGCGCCTGGTCGTCGTCAAAGTCAGCAAGCCGCGTCAGGATATGCGTTTTGATGTGCCGGTCATTGGCCTGAAAACGATCGAGGTGATGCGCCAGTCGAACGCCACCGCGCTCGCCATTGACGCCCGAAAAACTTTGCTCTTCGATCGCGCCGCGCTGATTCAAGCCGCCGACGAGGCGCATATCGCCATTCAGGCCTTCGCGCCCGAAGGAATGGGCGCCAAAGAGTCGTCGAAGTCCGAGGCTAAAAGGAAATCGTGAATCAGAACACCATTCGAGTCGCAGTGGTCGGCGTCGGCGAATTTGGCCGCAACCACGCCCGGGTCTGGAGTGAAATGGAAGGCGCCGAACTGGTCGGCGTGGTCGATTCCAATCCGGAACGCGCCGCGCAAGTCGCCGCCGAATTCAAAACCCGCGTGATCCGCGACCCCTACGCTCTCGCCGACGAAAAAATCGAAGCGGTCAGCCTCGCGGTTCCCACCGCCGAGCACGGCCCCATGGGTTGCCGCCTGCTCGATTCCGGCATCGACGTTTTGGTCGAAAAGCCCATGGCTTCCTCGGTTCGTGAAGCGAGTGGTTTGATCGCCTCTGCCGAGCGCGCCAAGCGCATTTTGCAAGTCGGCCATCTCGAGCGCTACAACTCTGCGGTGGTTGCGGCCCGCAAAATCGTTTCCCAGCCCATGTTTTTCGAAGTCCATCGTCTTGGCGTCTTCACCCCGCGCAGCCTCGACGTGGATGTTGTCTACGATGTTATGATTCACGACTTGGACATTCTGCTTTCTCTGGTTAACGCTTCCGTCGTCGACGTCAAAGCCGTCGGCATTCCGGTCATCACTGATAAAAATGACATCGCTCAGGCGCGCATCGAATTCGCCTCCGGCACTGTCGCGAATCTCACCGCCAGCCGGGTTTCCACCGAGAAAGTTCGCAAGATGCGCTTTTTTCAGCACCACGAATATATCTCCATCGATTTCTCCCGTCAGGATGTTCTGCGCGTCAGCGTCGATCTGCAGAATCCGCAGCAGCCCATCAATTTCGTGAAAGTCCCCACCACGCCGGAAGAGCCTTTGAAATCCGAATTGCGCGCGTTTCTCCACGCCATTCGCACCCGCCGCGCACCGCTCGTCGATGGCGCCGCCGGTCTCCGCGCCCTCGAACTCGCCGATCGCGTCAATGCGGGCATCCTCGAACACGCCAACCGCGTCAAACAGGGTTCCTTCGACCTGCAGGAAGTTCGATGATTCCCAGAATCCTAGTTCCGCGAGACGTGCGCCCGTACACCGAGAATGGTGACAAGAAGGCGGCCCGTCGTCACTCCACCTATCTGGACGACCGCACCGTCGTCCCTTCTGAACTTTCCGACGCGCCTCCGCTGACCGGGAAAACGAATATCCCGCAGCATCTTCCGCTCGGTGTTTTAGTCAACCGCACCCTGGTCGAGCGCGGCATGGACGCCAAACCCTTCGGCGAATTTGGCCCCATCACCGAACAACCCCATATCGACATTCTCGATTCGCGCGTCGTCGTCCCCGCTTTCGTCGAACCCCCCGAACAACGCGAAATAGACAGGTTCGATCAACCGCAGGAGATGACGCCCGAACTTCGCGAGCTGATTCAGCCCGACATTTTTACCACCGGCGAAGCGAATCTCCTTGTCGAGCCCGAAGACCAGCGCGATGCCAAATGGGACGCCATCACTCGCGCCGCCTCGGTCGCCGGGCACATTGCCTTCGTCATCTTTCTTATTTTCTTGCCGAAGATTTTTCCGCCGCACATTCCCACCCGCGACGAAATCGAACTCGCCAGCAAATCTCTCGGCGTAGTCTACCTGCCGCCCGATGCCGGCGAACTTTCCAAGACGCCCGGTCCGCCGCCCGCGCCCAAAGTAAAAATCGACAACAAAACCCTGAATAAAGTCGCGCCGCCGCGGCCGGAACAGCACCGCGTCGAAGTGCCGGCTCCAAGTCCCGAACGTCCACCGACGGATTTGCCGTCTGCGCCGACGCCTCAGGCAGATGTTCACCCGCTGACCGTGCCGCCCACCAACATTCCGCCTCCTCCAAAATCCGTGCTGCTGCCGGCCGAACCGCAGCCCACCACCAAAAACTTGAATCTCGGCCTGTCTAGTTCATCGCCAGGCCGCGTTATGGACGACCAGATGAAGGACGCCATCAACAAAGCCGGCCGGGGCGGCGACTACAGTTCGCCCGGAGGTCCCAGCGGCGCAGGTCAAAATGGGGGTCATGGCCGCGGCGGCCCGGCGGCCGGAAACGCCGTAACCATTCTCACGCCCACCGAAGGCGTCGATTTTGATAGCTACATCAACCGGCTCATCGCCAAGGTAAAACGAAATTGGTACACGGCGATGCCCGAATCCGTTTATCTCGGCGACAAGGGAATCGTCTCCATCACCTTCCGCATCAATCGCGACGGCAGCTTCCCCGGCGAAAACCTGAATCTCGAACGCACCTCGGGCAAAGACCCCCTCGACACCGCCGCCCTCTCCTCCATCCGCACCTCGAATCCCTTCGAGCCTCTGCCCCCAGCCTTCAAAGGCCCCTACATCGAGCTCCGCTTCACCTACTTCTACAACATCCCAGTAGGCAACGCCCAGTAACCCAAGCCTACGCCCGCCGTTGCCTCTCGTCAGGGCACGGCTTCAGCCCTGCCGTAAAAAATGCCTTGCGTAAAGTTTCCTTTTGCGTGGCCTTTTCGCGCAAGCCTTCGTCAGCTTCAAGCACGATGCCCCCGCCGTCGCGCCTTTCGTCCGGGCACAGCTTTCAGCCGTGCTGCCCCTTAAGTTCCGCCCTCCCTCCGAAATTGATATTTCCTCCCGTTATCAGTTACCTTCACTCCAGTCATGAAACCGAACCGCACCCAAATCATCGGCGCCCTTCTCCTCGCCACCCTGCTCCTCCTCGCCCTCCTGATCCGCTACTGGAAATTTTCCGGATGACCGGGCTCGCGCCGCTGATCGTAATTCTCGGCCCCACCGCCTCCGGCAAATCCGCGCTGGGCCTCGAGCTCGCCCAGAAACTCAACGGCGAAATTCTCGTCTGCGATTCCACCCAGCTCTACCGCCATTTCGACATCGGCACCGGCAAAACTCCGCCCGCCGAGCAACAGGACATCCCGCACCATCTCGTCGATCTACTCGACCCGCACGAAATTTTCACCGCCGGAGAATATCGTCGCCGCGCCCTCGAAGTCCTGGACGATCTGCGCCGCCGCAAAAAACTTCCCATCATCACCGCCGGCACCGGCCTCTATCTCCGCGCCCTGCTCGAAGGCCTCGCCGACACTCCGGAACGTTCCGCAGAAATCCGCGACCGCCTGCGCGCCAGCGCGCAACTTCACGGCGCCGCCCATCTCCATCGCCTCTTGACCCGTCTCGATCCCGAATCCGCCGCCCGCATCGCCCCGCCCGACACCCAAAAAATAATTCGCGCCATCGAAATGCGCCTGGTAGCGGGGAAGTCCGCCACCGAAATTCATCGCAGCGGCCGCACCCCGCTCGAAGGCTATCAGCCAATAAGACTCGGCCTCGCGCCGCCGCGCGAAGCCCTTTACCAGCGCATCCACTCGCGCATTGACGCCATGATCCAAGCCGGCTGGATCGAAGAAGTCGCGCGGCTCGTCAAAAACGGAATTCCCGCGGACGCCAAGCCCTTCCAATTCATCGGCTACTCCGAATGGCGCGCGTTCCTCGGCCAAAAATTTTCCAAAGACGAAGCATTACAAAAAATCCGGCAGTCCACCCGCCGCTACGCCAAACGCCAGCTCACTTGGTTTCGCCGCGAACCAAACGTCCACTGGCTCGCGGGGTTCGGCGACGCTCCGGAAATTTCGCGCGCTGCTTTCGAAATTTCGAATTCGCAAATTTCCTGAGGTTTTCGCCCAAAACTTGACGCCCGCATCGCCGTCGGGTATCGTGCCGCCTCTTATAGGAAATGCTATGGCTTCCGCATCACCAGCCCTAAAAACATCTCCGCTGCAACCCGAAGACTGGATTCGAGCTGCGTTCGCGCGCCTCGCCAGCGAAGGCATTGAAGCCGTGCGCGTCGAATTGCTCGCCCGCGACCTCGGCGTCAGCAAAGGCAGCTTCTACTGGCACTTTCAGGATCGCGAAGAGCTCCTCGGCCGCATGTTCGATCGCTGGGAAAAAGAAGAAATCGACTGGCTCGATGAAACCGTGATCACCCCGAAAGCCGCCGCCCGCTGGGCCCGCTTCGTACACCACTGCACCGACCAACAATTGGCGCGACGGGAATCGGCCATGCGCACCTGGGCCCGCCGCGACGAACGCGTCGCTGCCCGCATCGCCGCCATCGAGAAAAAACGCACCGCGCACATCGCCAGCGTGTTCCGCGCCATCGGCTTTGCCCCAGCTCCCGCCGAGTCCTGGGCTGAAATCACGCTCCTCGTCTACCTCGGCTGGCTAGACCGTGTCACCCGCGATCTCAATTTCCAAAATTCCGGCCGCACCCTCGACGAATTTTTCTCCGATCTCATCCTCGCCGCCTCCGACCGCTCCGCCGACCACACCGCCTAGTAGCCCACGGTCACCCAAACCATCCCGTCTCGCCCAACGCACCAAAATTGTCATCCCCACAGGCTTGGCGCAAAAAAAACAAATTGTCATCCCGAAGCGAAGCGAGGGATCTGCTTTTTACGCGCGACGAGCAGTATCCAGCGCGAAGATAATCTTAGTCGAAGGTCGTTCTTAATCAGGCATTCACGCCCCTGCCATTTGCAATCCGCACTTTCGGCGTATAATCAAAAAAGAAATGACGCCAACGCTCCCGACGCCCCGTTCGCCAGAATTTCTCCGAACCCGATGAGAACTCCCCAATCCGTCGACCCTCGCGAACGCGTCCTGCTCGTCGGCGTCACTCTGAAAAAATCTCCGCGCGGCCGCCTGGGTGAGCCTTCCGGAGCCGGACGCGATTCGCTTCAAGAACTAGCCGAGCTCGCCGAAAGTGCCGGCGCCAATATTGCCGGCTCCATGCTGCAGGTGCGCGACGCGCTCGATCCCGCCACTCTCGTCGGCAAAGGCAAGCTCGAAGAAATTCGCGCCGAAGCCGAACTGCACCACGTTCCGCTGGTCATCGTCGACCACAATCTCACTCCGGTGCAGTTGCGCAACATGGAGAAAACCATCGGCACCCGGGTCGTCGACCGCACCCAATTAATCCTCGATATTTTCGCCATGCATGCGCGCACTCGCGAAGGCCAATTGCAAGTCGAACTGGCCCAGCTGAATTATTTGCTGCCACGCCTCACTGGCCGCGGCGAATCCCTCTCCCGTCTCGGCGGCGGTATCGGCACCCGCGGCCCTGGCGAACAAAAACTCGAAACCGACCGCCGCCGCATTCGCGACCGCGTCAGCAAAATCAATCAAGCCATCGAAACGGTTCGCCGCCAGCGCACCACGCGCCGCCGCGCGCGCCAGGCCGTCCCGCTCGGCATGATCGCGCTGGTCGGTTACACCAACGCCGGCAAATCCACCTTATTTAATGCGCTGACCCATTCCGACGTGCTCACCTCGTCCAAAATGTTCGCCACGCTCGATCCCACCGTTCGCGCAGTGCGTCTCCCGTCGCGTCGCCGCGTGCTCCTCTCCGACACTGTAGGTTTTCTCCGCGACCTCCCGCCGGATCTGATCGCCGCTTTCCGTGCCACCCTCGAAGAAGTTCAGGAAGCCGCACTGATCGTCCAGGTCAGTGACATCTCCAATCCCAATCACGCCAGCCAGGATGCCGACGTGATGAAAGTCCTTACCGACCTCGGCGTCCAGGATCGTCCGCGCCTGCAAGTCTTCAACAAAACCGATCTGCTTTCCGCCGAAGATCTCGCCACGCTGCTCAAAGCCAACGGCCGCAGCGCCAATAAAATTTTCACCTCCGCCGTCACCGGCTACGGACTCGAAGATCTCTTAGCCCGCATGGACGCGGAACTTCCCATCGATCCGCTCGTGCATCTTCATCTACGAATTCCAATTTCCGACGGCCGTCACTTGTCGCTGGTGCACGCTTCCGGCACCGTTCTCGATTCAAAAGTTCTCGACAATCACATGTATCTCGAAGCCGACCTGCCCGAATCGCTCGCTCGCCGCCTCGAGGACTTTGTGATTCCAGCCTCAGCTCTTCCCACCACTCCAACTCAATCGAAGGAAGCCAAAATCTAAAATCCTCCGGGTCGCCGCTAGCCATTGACCCATAAAGATTTGCCCCCTCCAATCCTCCATTCTGTGGAAATCGTTGTGGAAAAGGACCCCCTAAAACCGGGCCGCCATTTGTCCTTTAAATTGAGCGTTTTGTCAGCGCCCGGGTCCATGACCATTGTAAGCCATTGAAAAACCAGACCATTATCTGCGGTGCAGCGAGGCCTTTCCCACAATGGAACGCACCCCTCGACCACAAACTCTCTCCCTATCTTTTGCACAGATTTGCAGCGGTCACATGTGCTAACCGTTACTAGCACAGGGATTTGCCGCGCGCTCCTTCCCGCTGCTTTTCACCTCGTTGTCTCCTTGGTCCGGAGCAAATCGTACCGTTGACTCGACCGAATCCCAGGCTTATAGTGAACGGGTCCATCACAAACAGCCCAGCGCGCGTCGAATTGATCGTCCGGGAACTCAATGAATCTGCCCAATAGTCTGACGACCCTGCGCATCTTTTTTGTTCCTCTGCTTGTCGTCGTCCTGCTCACTCGCCAGCCAAATTTCGATTTTCTGGGCCTGCCGATTCATTTTGAAGTTTGGGGTGTGCTGATTCTGATCGTCGCCGCGTCCACCGACATGATGGACGGCTACCTCGCCCGCAAACGCAAAGAAATAACCACGCTGGGAATTCTCCTCGATCCCATCGCCGATAAACTTCTGATTTCCGCCGCATTCATTTCACTGGTTGAAATGGGTCTGATGCAAGCCTGGATGGTGGTCATCATCATCGGCCGTGAATTTATGGTCATGGGCCTGCGCGAAATTGCGTCGGTGGAAGGCCTCATCATCCCGGCATCGCCGCTCGGCAAAGTGAAAATGATTTTGCAGGTGGCCGCCGGCTGCGCCGTAATCCTCACCGCGAAACACCCCGCGCTGAAGCCCCTGGGCACCACCCTGCTTTGGCTGGTCGTCATCAGCGCCGTCGCTTCCGCCGCCCATTACTTCCACATGTTCTGGAGCCAGATCAATTTCCGCGTGCAGCAACGTCGCCGCGCCGTGCTGCTCGTCAACCAGGAAGAAAAACCGCAAGACATCCTCACCCGCTAGCCTCCGAGCTCGCTCGACCGGTCATTACCCCCGAAGTTCAGACGCGCTATTTCTTTGCTGCGGCCGCGACAATAGCCCCTTGGCCCAAACCGGGCTTTAGCCCCTGAAGCTCCCGATCACGCCCAACCAAAAAAAAATCGCCCGGATCGAAATCCGGGCGATCAGCTAATTCTGAATTGGTTACAAAACCTGCTCTACTCGATCTCTACATAATCCCCGACAAAAAATTCCCGCAGCGAAAAAGTCGTCAGCACCGTCGCCGAATTCGGCCCGGTGCGCAACACCACTCCTTCTCCGATCACTTCCCGCGGCGTATTGTCCCACTTCCATTTCTTCGGCGAACTTCCGAAGCCATACACTCGCCCGTAGATCGTGTCGTTGCTGGCCGCATCGAAAGCAAATCGCCGCGTCTGATAAGCCGTCTCGTGTTCCGTCCCGGTGTAGCGGAAAATTCGGAAGTAATCGCCCACCCGCACGCCCTGTTCCGCGCCCAGGTTCACAAAAAACACGTCATTCGTTCCCAGTTCCACTTGAAACGCTTTTCCGATCATCACCATCGCCGTCGCTTTCCCGCTGGACGGCGCGAACCGGTCGAATCCAGCCGCGGGTTTCAGCGGAGGCGCCGGGCGTTCCTTGAACGGCAGAATCACGTCGCCGCGCTGCACGTAATTGCAGGAATTTTCCACCTGCGCGATGGACGTATCGGGCCGCGTCACCACCACTCGCACCCGGCCTTCATCCTCCCACCACGTCCCCAGCTTCCGGATGATCTCCGATTGCCATTTGCTCCAATCTTCTTCGGTCGGGTCCACTACCTTGCGGATCACCGAAAATTCGTCGCCGACTTTCACTCCGGCGCTGGCGCCCTTGTTCAGGTAAACGTAGTCGCCATCGGTGAAGGTGATCTTGTAGTTCGAGCCTTCTCCGGTAATCACGTAGGAATCCGTCGGCACCGCTTCGCTGGTGATCGTGCCGGTGCAATAGAGGTCTTTGCCGATGGGCACCGACGCCGATGTCTGCGCCGAGGCTGCAACCCCCGAAAAGCTCAAAATCAGTCCCGCCAGGACAAGTTTCCCGCGCATGTTGCTCGCTCCTTTGAAATCGCGGCGCTGTGAAGACAAGCGCACCCCACATCCGTAGCCGATATGGCGACTGTAATAGGCGTACTGGGACCCGTCAAGACAATGGTTCGCCCCGCTTTACACATTGGGTACCGCGCCTGCAACCACTTCCTTACCTGTCCGTTAGGACAGGTTGCGGGGTCTCGCGCACCTGGTTGTCCGTGGAACAGAGAGGAGGGTTACTGCCTTACGCCTGTTTGAGTTGGGTCTCAAGTCGCGAAAGAAACGCCAGGACTTCGTCCGGACTTCGAACGTAGTATTTCGCCTGGCTTTCCGGCGAAAACCCCACCCGAATCGTGATCTGATCATTTAACGCGCGGAACGCGGACTCGTCTGTCCCGTCGTCGCCGATATAGATCGCCGGAGTTCCCCGCGGCAATTTGCGGAGCAAATCCAGTGTGGCCGCACCCTTGCCGGGAATCTCGTTGGGCAGCACTTCCCAAACCATGGCGCCTTCAAACACTTTCAGCCATTGCCGCAGAGGTCCCACCATTTCCAACAGGCATGCTCTTGCCGCACTCGCGACCTGCCGCGCGGCTCCACGATAGTGCACCGCGAAGCTCAGCCCCTTATCTTCGATCCGCATTCCGGGCATCGCCGCAATTCGCTGAATTGCGGTGCGCTGAGCCAACGCCAACATCTTCTTGGACTCCCGGCTCAGCTTCGTATTCCGTCCGTCCGTTTCCGCGCCATGCAGTCCGACCAGTCGCAGCGCCGGAACCCCAATTCGGGTTTGCAGATCTTGCCGGCGGCGTCCGCTAACCACGGCCACGAATAATTTTGGATTTCGGGCTAGCCGGTCCAGCCGGCGCTTTGTTTCCTGCGGAACCCGTACTTCCCACGGGCGCCGGCGGATCTTTACCAGCGTCCCATCGAAATCGAGCAGCAGCGCGCAAAGCGGGGCGTCGGTCACGCGAGTTCTAACTTCGTCCCAGCCTTCGAACAAATGGCCTGGCGCCGTCGCCGGAATTTTCGTTCGGACCGTCCGCGCGATCACCGGCGCGCGCACCGTCGTGGCTTCGGGGTCCACTGCCACCGCGCCCATCCTCTTCACCGGCTGCGTACCATTCATAGCGCGTGGCCCAATTCCGGCTGCGTTTCTTCAATCCGGATTTCCGAGAGCTCGGTGATCAGGCTGCCCGCCCAGCCATACACGTTGTGGTGTTTCACCGTATTCCGCAGCAGCCTCATCCGCGCTTGCCGTTCTTCCGTATCCATTTCCAATGCCACCCGCATCGCTTCCGCCAGCTGTTCCACGTCGTACGGATTGACGATGATCGCGTCGCGCAATTCTCGCGCGGCTCCCGTGAACTGGCTCAGGATCAGCGCCCCTTCTTCGTCGTCGCGCGCCGCAATGAATTCCTTGGCTACCAGATTCATGCCGTCGTGCAGCGACGTCACCATGCACAGGTCCGCCGCGCGATAGTACGGCAGAATTTCCTCGTGGCTGTGGTGCCGCGTTAGCAGCGCGATCGGTTTCCACGTGGCGGTCTGCCACCGCGCATTGATCCGCGCCGCTTCGGCCTCCAGCTCCTGCATGAAATCGTGATACCGCGGGATCTCCGTGCGGCTCGGCGCTCCAATCTGCACAAACGTAAACGTTTCGCGATACGCCGGCCATTTTTCCAGGAAGCGTTCCACTCCGCGCAGACGTTCCAGCAGCCCCTTGGTGTAATCCACTCGGTCCACTCCGACTCCCAGAAATTTCGCCTTGATTCCCAAACCTTTCAAAAGTTCTGAGCGCAGCACGTAGGGCGAGCCTTGCGCCTCGCCCGGACCGCGCTGCGAATCCCGAAAATCCACGCTGATCGGAAATGGCCGCACAAAAGTCGTATGCCCGCCGCGCTTCACCGCAAAGCGTTCCCATTCGATCCGCGATTCCAGCGCCGCATCCACCGTCTCCAGAAAATTGTCGCAATGCGCCTGAATCTGAAATCCCACCAGGTCCGCCCCCAACAAGCCGCTCACCAGCTCCCGTTGCCACGGACAGATTCCAAATGCCTCCGGATTCGGCCACGGGATGTGCCAAAAAATCGCCACCCGCGCATCCGGACGCGCCTCCTTGATCATTCGCGGAAGCAGCGCAAAATGGTAGTCCTGCACCAGCACCAGCGGCCGCTCCACTCCTTCCATCTCCTGCAGCACCGCGTCTGCGAATTGCTGGTTCGCCGTCTGGTAATTCTGCCAGTCGGTGGCCCGGAAAATGGGCCGCGTGTGCGCCACATGGCACAACGGCCACAGCCCCTCGTTCGAAAATCCGTAGTAGTGCCCGTTCTCTACTTCCTTCGACAGCCACACCCGCCGCAACGTGTATTCCGGCTTGTCCGGAGACACTCGAACATGATCGTGTTCGTCCACCGTTTCGCGGTCCGCGTCCCCCGATCCGGACGCAATCCACATCCCGTCGCAGGCCCGCAGAATCGGTTCGAGCGCGGTGACGAGTCCGCTGGCTGGCACCAGTGTCTCCACCGCCTTCCCTTTGTAGACCTGCATGAATGGCTCACGATTCGAAACCACAAACAGCGACCCTTGCTCCGCTTTGCCCCGTATGCTCACGCGCAGCCGCTCGGCCGTCCAATCCGATTCGCCGGATTCGCGCAGACGCGCTTCCTCCTCGGCCGAGGACCGCGCGTCGGCCAGGCTTCGCGTCAAATTCATCACTTCGCTGGTGAACGGCGCCAGAAAACTTTCCTTCGGTTCGGGCGGCCCTGGTGGCACCCGGCCCCGCCGGATGTCTTTCATCCATTGCGCCGTTCGCGAAATGGGCAGAACGATGCTCCAGCGGATGATCAGCACGGTGATCAAAACGATCAGCAAAACTTCCGCGATCACGTGCCAAAGCGTCGCCCGCCACATGTTCGAACTTTGCGTTTCGATGTACTCCGCGTCGTGAAATATCGCCAGGAATCCGGTCACCGCGCCGTGATCGTGCAGCGGCAGGTAATACACGTGCATCGGCTCCGAACCCAGATTTATGAACTTACTCAAACCATCGGGGTTCGCCGCCACCTGCTCCATCGGCACGGCCGGCGCATCGAATTTGGTTTTCAGGCTCGAACTTTCCGCCAGCACCTCGCCGTGACTGTCGTACACCACCACCCCGGCCAGTTGCTCCCGGTTGCTGAATCGCTCCACAATATGCCGCAGCTGCTCTCGCGATCCTTTCTCCAGCGCCGGCTCTACAATTTCCTGCAAACTCTCCGAGAGAATTTCCGCGCGCCGCACCAGATCCGCTCGCAGGCCGCGCTTCTCCGAGCGCACTTCGTTCTTCGACACGATGAACGTGACGATCGTGATGCCCGCCACCAAAAATAAAATCAATCGTAAACTGAGTTTCACATCAGCCTCTGATTCGGCGCGCCTGGTTTTTCAGGTCGCTCGGCAAAACCAACGATAGGAGCTCCGCGCACACGTCTGCCCCATGTGAATCTGCAAGGTCCATGCCATTCACCCCAGGCCATGTCTTGTTTAGCGCACAGCATTTAGCTCGCTCGCCCGTCTTCCGCGGTATGCAGATTCTCCGCGGCTCCGGCAGAATCTCCCAGGCGCCTCCGCCCACCATAGGTTGGCTTCCCGCTGAGCGCCATCAAGCAATCACCTGATTTTCATCGCGGCCCATTCATCGTAGGCTCACCGAGTTACAGAAATTTTTCGCGCAGGATTTGCAGCGAAGGAATATTTCTCGCGTGCCGATTTCCACTAGCGCTACCGCCTCTCGCTACTGGATGTACGCATCACTTTGCTGGCTGCTGACATTCTTGCTTTGGATTTTTCCGATGATTGATGCGTCGTATACTTATTCAGCATCGCCAACTCAAACCGTGCCAAGACACTCTCCACGTCTGAACAACGTTCTCGAATATGTCTCCTCCGGTTGGGATCGCCTCACCCGCTCGCTCGAAAAATGCAAAACCTACGAAGATCAGAAAACCGATGACGAGCCCTATCTGTATTTCCCAGCCGAATTTCAGACGCTGCCAGGCTTCACCGCTCTAGCCGAAAGTTGCCGCGTGCGCATCGCGCGTTTGCCGGAAATCATCACCAGCCCCGATGACGTGAACCTCGGCAAAATTCATCCCGAAGGATTGCTCTATCTTCCTCATCCTTACGTCGTGCCCGGCGGACAGTTCAATGAGATGTATGGCTGGGACAGCTATTTCATTATTCTCGGCCTACTGCGCGCCCAGCGCTTCGATCTGGCGCAGGGCATGGTTGAAAACTTTTTTTTCGAAATCGAGCATTATGGCTCCATCTTGAACGCCAACCGGACCTACTACCTCACCCGCTCGCAGCCGCCCTTCCTCACTTCCATGATTCTCGCGGTTTACGATACGCCGGGCACTTCGTCGCATCGCGACCTCGCCTGGCTCGAGCGAGCCTATAAATTTGCGGTCACCGATTATCAGCAATGGACCCATCCCCCGCATCTCGCCGGCGACACCGGCCTCTCCCGTTATTTCGACCACGGCGACGGCCCCGTTCCGGAAATCATCGGAGACGCCAACAACTATTACCGCGGTGCCGCCCAATATTTTCTGCTGCTTCACGGGACCAACGATCCTCATCTCGTCCATGTGGACCGCGAGCATCCACCGGAGTCCCAGCTCGGCCCGCTTTTTCCCGTCCACTCCTGTGCCGAGCCGGCCGATCACTCGTCCAAGAATCCGCCGCAAGAAAACTGTTCACCGGGAGAGCAGGTCGCCCTCACCGCCGACTTTTACAAAGGCGACCGCAGCATGCGCGAATCCGGTTTTGACGTTTCTTTTCGCTTCGGTCCCTTCAGTGGTGAAACCCATCACTACGCTCCGGTTTGCCTGAATAGCCTGCTGTACAAAACCGAAAGGGATCTCGAACGCATGGCCTCGCTGCTCGGCCGTCAATCGGAATCCGAAGTCTGGAGAGCCAAAGCGATCGACCGGGAGCAGCGCATTCGCAAATATCTTTGGGATCCCAAACACGGCTTGTTTTTCGATTACAACTTCATGACCCACTCGCTCTCTTCCTACGAATACGCCACCACCTTTTATCCTCTTTGGGTCGGGCTGGCCTCGAAGGAGCAGGCCCGCGCCGTTGTCTCGCACCTATCGATGTTTGAACAGCCCGGTGGCCTGGCCATGAGCCGCGTTGAATCCCAGGCCCAGTGGGATTTCCCCTATGGCTGGGCGCCGATTCAATTGCTGGCCATCGAGGGTATGCGACGCTACGGCTTTGCCGCCGACGCTGACCGCATCACCTACAGCTTTCTGAGCATGGTCGTGGACGATTTTGCTACCGACCGGTTCATCCGTGAAAAGTACAACGTGGTCAAGCGCACTTCAGAAACTCGCATCGTGAAGGGTTACAGCGAAAACGTAATCGGATTTGGCTGGACCAACGGCGTTTTCCTCGAACTGCTCCATCAATCGCCGCCCGCCGTTTGGGATCGTTTAGAAAAAGAGTGAGCCGTAGTTTTTGGCTGAGACTGCTCAACCTAGATCGAAAGAAAATCTTAAGGCTGGACCGACGAAGCAGCGCGTTTCCAAACGCCTTCCAACATCGCCGGCACCCACCGCGATCCGGGACATCCGCTCCAACTGTCATCCATGAAGACCAGCGACTGTCCGCCCGGAGATTTGCTAGCTTTTCCAATCGCCAGCACGAATAGAGAATTCTTCGAAAATGGACAGCCGCGAATTTCTCCGTCGCTCGAGGCCTGCCGCAGCAGGCTCACCGGAGCCATCAGGCTGCGACGCGCCGCCTCCTCCGCGGAAAGTGTGCGCCTCACGGCTGGGTCGGAATAAAGGACTTTCATCTGCCCCAGGCTGTTGACGATATTGTGCGCCGCGATCCCGATCCCGTTCACTCCAGCGAGATCCCCATTCACCATCCCGGCAAGCAGCCGCTTGGCGCGACCCAGCTTTCCCGAAAGGATCCACCAAACCGTCCTCAGTACGTTCGGCGACCGCGGAGCCGTCACCAGCATTTTCGCCGCGTCCCAGCTTTCCTGCGTGGCAGTAAAAGTAGGAGAGAACAACCGCCCGACCACTTGCTGCACCGCGATCCCGACTGGCGCGTCAGCCGCGCTGCTCCTGAGCCACGCGGCTAACCCTTCCAATTCTTCCGGGCCCTGCCGCACCGCTGCCGCTTGCGCGTCCAGCGCCGCCCCTAATTTCGCTTGCGCCGACGCCCGGCTGGTCGAGCCGCGCGCGATCACGGTAGGAAAACGGTGGCCGCCAAACGAAAGCACGTTCAGGGCGCGTTTCAGAATCAGCCAATTCAGAATCGGCCAGCGCAAATCGAATCTACGATCGATTCGGACGTCGCGATTCAGATCGATGATTTCCTGGGAATCGTCAACCTGGATGACGTCGGTAAAACCTGGAATCCGAGTTCTCTTCACTGAAATTACCAGCCCCTAAACGCGAGTTGGGACACATTTGTTTTATCGCATTTTCATCGCGCGGTAGAGCGGCGCCAAAATCTCAGCTCAGGCTGACTTTACCAGTCGCCAAATCATAGACGCCCGATTCCACTCTCAATTTGCCGGCCTTGATCGCCTCGCGAATCACCGGCGATGACGTCCGCAGCAATCCCGCCTGAATTTTCGCGTTCCCTAAGATCGCTTTATCCACATCGCCGCCGGATTGTTCCACCGCCGGGCGCAGATAAGGATACAGCGCGCTGATTTGTCCCGGCACGCTGTCCGCTTTCATCGCCGCTTTCAACGCGCCGCAATTGTTGTGACCCAGCACCAGCAGCACTTCCACGCCGAGCACCGCCACGCCATATTCCAGGCTGGCGATAATTTCCGGCGTCACCATGTTTCCCGCCACGCGCGTCACAAAAATTTGCCCGATGGTCTGATCGAAGACCAGTTCCACCGGCACCCGCGAATCCGCGCAGGCCAGCACCGCCGCGAACGGCTCCTGTTTTTCCACGGTGTGATCTTTCAGCGCCGCCAGGTCGTGCTCGATTGATGTCAGCTTGTTCGCCGCGAACCGTTCATTGCCGGCCATCAACGCCTTCAGCGCCTCATCCGGCGTCAACTTGCTTTGGGCGTAAGCCTCTGCCGGAGCAACCATCTCCACTCCCACTCGCACCGCGGTGCCAATCGCCGCCGTAGCCAACGCTCCTCCCAAAAATTCTCGTCGTCCGAACCCCGTCGTATCGCGCGCGCCCTCTGACATGTGTGTTTCCTCCCGAGATTCGGAACCGACGGTGCCGTTTGTCGGCCTAAAGTACCACCATTCGCCCAATTGTCTAATCCTATGGCCGGCGATCACGAGAGACCCCACGCGCCCTCGCTTGCGGGGCGCGAGCGCAGCAGCCACACCGCCCACCGCTGTGCGTTCCTGCGAGTTTGCCGTTGCGATCGTGCGAAGCGGATAGTTTCCGATAACCGCTGCGGGTTCAAAGGGTCGGCGCAACACTTGCGCGCAGTTTACTCGCTCGAGTCTGAAAGCCCAAAGTTTTTCGCGGGCGTTGATTGAGACTCAGCGCGATCTTGTCCAGTTCGGATTGCGTGTAGCCGGAAAGGTCGGTTCTCCTCGGCAAGTATTGTCGCAGCAAGCGGTTGGTGTTTTCGTTGGTTCCTCGTTGCCAGGGGCTGTGCGGATCACAGAAGTACACTTTCACATTCGTGGCTACCGTGAAGGTTTTGTGTTTAGCCATTTCCAGCCCGCGATCCCAGGTCAACGATCGCCGCAGCGATGTGGGAAGCCTGCGAATTTGCCGGCTCAATGCGGCGACGACCGCAGCCGTGTCCTTGCTGCGCACCTTGACCAGCGCAGTAAAACGCGAATGTCGTTCCACCAATGACCGGGGACGGCGCGATCCTCGATCTCCGCGGGTCTTTCCCGGATGGAGATGGCATCTACGATTTGACCACGCGAGTCTTTGAAGATGCGAGCGTGCTGCGAGCGGCGGATGCGGCGCCTGGATCGCAGGTGCCCCAGCAGCTCTTTCTTCAGCACTCCGCGGGCTTGGATGAACAAACTGCGGTAAATCGTTTCGTGGGACACGCGCATGCTCTCGTCTGCGGGATACTGGATCTTCAGCCAGCCGGAAATCTGTTCCGGCGACCAATCCAGAATCAGTTTACTCGCAACCAGCTTACGCAACTTCACATGAATGGCCAGAAGGCAGCGCTTGGGCCGCAAGGCTGATTCCCAGGCTTGGTGATCTGCTTCCTGCGCGCGATATTCAGGGCGCCCGCCATGGCGTGCGACTTCTCGGCTCACCGTCGACGCGGCGCGCTCCAAAGCTTTCGCAATATCACGCATCGACGAACCCGAAGCGAGCCCGCGCGAAATGTCCTCGCGCTCAACCGCAGTGAGCACCAGCAGTGAGCGCCGGCGAACGGGCGGAACAATCCCACCGTGCTGCGATAAAAAACCATGAATGGAGTTATGCGGCTTGCCGAAGGTGCGCCCAATCGTGTGCAGCGACTGTCCCGCCTTCCAACGGCTCCACAGCTCGGTCCGCTGCGCCGCAGAAAGCGCCATCCGTTTCCCTTGGGTCATATACACCACCTTTGAACAAAGGTTTTATATTAGATGGTGTTGCATCGACCCATTGAGATCGCCGCGTTTATCAGGCATATGGATTCGTCCGTGGCTTAGACATCGAGCGAGATCACCGTGTCAGAAGTCGAGGCGCAGTTGAAACGCGACCATGCGGGGAGTGCTGTCGCCGCCAAGACCCACGCCGAGCAGTCCGGTGGGCGGCGACGTGGTGTATGTGAGCGCGCCGAACCCCGTCTGCGTCGTGGGCTTGCCCGGAACACCAGCCAGCACCATGCTCGGCAGAGCGAAATTCGGATGATTGAATACGTTGAAGAATTGAGTGTCGAATCGCAGTTTCACACCTTCGCTCAGGGAGAATGATTTGGTGAGATAGAAATCGCTCCACGCAAAATTGGGACCGCGCAAGGCGTTGCGGCCAAGGTTGCCAAACTGGCAGTCCTTCGGGTTGTCGCCGCCAACGCAGGCCCCAGTGCTGGGGTCCACGGCCGACACAAATGCATCGGGATTGAGCCACTGAACCGTGCCAGGCTGCGTGACTCCGGAGATCGACTTGTGTTCGTAGAGCGGCACACCCTGAACAGCGCTCGCGAATTGTGGCCCACTGCCATTTACGATGCCGTCTCCACCTGCCGAATACGGCGTGCTCAGAACAGAAAACGGAATCCCGCTATGCCAAAAAGCGGTCCCTGACACCTGCCAACCGTTCAGCGCCTGTCCCAGAATCGCATTCTTAACCTTGACCGGAAGCTGATAAACGTATTGCGCATTGAAATTATGCCGTATGTCGTAGTCGCAAGGGCCGTAGTCGCGCGCCAGATCACCCGGCAGTGGCGACAGTATTCCTCCGGCCGAGAATTGAAGGAACCCGCCGTTCGAAACCGTGTCCATGCAGTGGCTAAATGTATAGTTGATTTGTCCCATCAGACCGTGGCCGACGCGTTTCATCGCCGACATTTGCAAACCGTTGTAGTGACTGCTCGCGCCCGTGGAAAATTGGGTTACGGCTCCAAACCTCGGATCGGTAGAACCGGCGTACGGAAACGGCGCGAAACAGCCGTCGCAAACCGTTTGATAGCCGTTTACTTGCGTCAAGTAAGGCTGGTTCACGGTGCGGGTGCCTACGTACTGCGCGTGGATGCTCACTGTACTTCCCCACTCGCGTTCCAAACCAAGACTCCACTCCAGGAAGTACGGCGCGTGAAGTTTTCCATCCGGCACCGCGGTGATCGCGACGGGGGGAAGACACGTTGCGGGGTTCGACTGCGCCGATGCGCAGGAAAGCTGGCCCTCGGCAAATCCTGAGCTGAATGTTTGGTTGGCGGCAACCGTCGCGTCCACCGCGCTGTTCGGAACTCCCGGCGCAATCGCGGTGCAGCCGAGTACGCCGTCGCAACCCGCCGATCCCGCTTTGCCTACGGTGCCCAGCAGGCCGCCCTGAAATGTTTTTACATAAGGAGGGTTGACCCCGACCACGTCAGCGATGCTGCCCGGCAAGATGTCGCTGAAAACGCCGAAGCCGGCGCGCAGCACGGACTTGGAATCAAATTGCCACGCCAGCGCCGTTCGCGGTTGCAGGATTGCCAGGGGCGTCGATGAAAATACGTTACCGAGCCCGGTTTGAATCGCGGCGTTCAAAGGCTGATTTACATCATGCGGAACGTTGGCGAAAGAGGCGCGCAGGCGCGCAATCTGCTCGTGAGAATTGAGTGGATTCGAATTGAAGGTGTCTCGGATACCAAACGTCCAAGTCACCGTCCTGGAGATTTTCCAGGTGTCCTGCGCGTATAGATCCAAATTCAAGAAGTTAAAAGGCTCATTCGGCGAGGTAGGAAATGTTTGGCTCGCCGTGGATGCCACGCCATAAATGTATTGCGGCAGGCTGCTGTAGGTGACGGTCGGAACCGAGCCTTCTCCGAAGTCGTAGTCGTTCAGCCGCAAGAACCGAGTATTGGTTCCAAAACGGATTTCGTGCGCGCCATGGCTCCATTCCAGATTGTCGTTGATAAAAAATCGCGACGCGCGTCTGCCCTGTACCCAGGTGTTGTCCAACCCGCCGACCGTGGTGAACGGCGCATTCGCGCCGCTGCCCTGTAGAACGATCGGGAATGCGGCGAGTGTCTTCTGAAAATCTTCGGGACCAAACAGGCTTCCATACCAGGAAAATGCCGGATTGAAATAATTCACAACATTCTGCGAAAAGACGTGGGTATAACCCGCTGCAAACGAGTACAGCGGCTGCGCCGAAAGAGCGTTAAACAAAGGGTTGATGGGATCGGTGTACGCGGCCTGTAGTCCGTTGTCGGTCTGAAAGCGATACCAGGTGGTGTTTTTCTCGTTGAGGTTGTAATCGATGCGGACTGTCTGCACCTGTTCATGATCGTCGCTCGAGTGAGAGATGCTCTGGCGATTTGCGCAACCGTTCCCGTCGTTCGCCATGGCCGGAGAGCCTCCGCCCACATCGAAAGGGCAGCCCAGCACGGTGAGAGGCGTTCCCTTGGTATTGCCGTAGAGCGCAAACATCCTCTGATAGAACGGAACCAGCTGCGGGGCCGGCTGATAGCTCAAGCCTCTGAGCGAATCCGTGCCGCCCAATGGTAGCTGCTGCAGTACGTAGCTTTGAAATGCTGCGGTTGGAACTGTGGTTGCCGTGACGATGGGCAACGCAATCCGAACCCATTCGCTGTCGAAAAAAAAGAATAGTTTGTCGTGGAGAATCGGCCCGCCCACGCTGCCCCCGAAATGGTTCACCGTCGAGCGCGGTTTGTGATTTCCCGGAGTGGCGTTCGTGAAATAGTCGGCGGCGTTGAACTTCGAGCCGTTCCACAGCTCGTAGACGTTTCCATGAAACTGGTTCGATCCTGATTTCGTAACGTAATTGACCTGCGACGCTCCGTAGCGCCCTTGATCGACTGCGTAAGAAAGCGTATTCACCGTCACTTCAGCGATCGAGTTCAATCCCAGCACCAGGTTGGTCGAAAGCCCGCTGTTGAGATTCGTCAGCGGGTCATTCGTCTCCAGCCCATCAACGATGTAGCCGTTCGAGAGAGCGGGAAGTCCATTGAACTCGACGTTGCCATACCCATTCGTGCCGCCGACGAAATCGTTGCCACTGCCCGCCGTGTTCACCAGCGCGCCCGCGGCGAATTGCAATGGGTAAGTCAGATCACCGCCAGGGTTGGGTAGGTTTTCCAGCGCGGGCCCGTTCAGATTCGTGGAGGTGTTCGGGTTCTCCGGATTGATCAGTGGAGCTATTCCACTGACCTCGACCGTCTGATTGGAATGCGCCACCTGAAGCGTGAAATTCACCGTTTGCTTCTCGCCCAGGCCCGCAAACACATTGTCGTTCTGCCGCGGCTCGAAACCTTCCTCCTCGACCCGGACCGAATAAGCTCCAGGTTTCAGCTGTGGAAAATTGAACCGGCCTTCGTTATCGGTCATCGCGCTGCGTCGCGATCCGGTTTCGCGATTGGTGATGGTCACCGTAGCGCCCGGAACGGGCGCGTTGGTTGCGTCGGCGACCTGCCCCACGATCTCACTGGTGGTTTCTCCCTGTGCGAGTGCACGCGTCGGGTTAATCGACAGGAGCAAACCCGCGAAAACAGACGCTCTAAAAATAGAGTGTAGGGTCATCTGCCTCTCCACTAGGTTTTTATGTTAACTGAGGTTAACTAGATAAGTAAAGCGAGGTAAATATATTACGCTTCTCGGCCTGCAAAGGAAGCGAACCACCCAGACTTCGTAGCTGGGCAAGGGGCCCGATCAGCATACGACCTGATTCGCGCCGGGCACGTTTCGCGGAAGAAAAGCTGCTTTTGCGAGTCGTTCGGCTCGTAGTTTGTGGAGTGCGCTGAGCGGCTCCGGCGTTCTGGCCTCGAATCTTCTAAATCCGATTGTCCCGCAGCTTCAAGGAAACATGTTCAAGATGCCAACTCCTGGTTTGTCGCGTAACCGGACATCTGCTTTGGCCGGAATTCCACATGTCCGGTTCTGCTGTTGAACCACTTCTTCTCACCTGTACCAAAGCACCGTGGAACTCCGACGAGTCGAAAAGCTAGCATCTAGAAGTGGGACAATTAGGTAACAGCCGCTGAGGCAGAAAGACATGTCAAGAGCCCGAAATCTACTTGTCGCGTTTGGCGCATTTTGGCTTTCACTTTGGATCGTGCCGTGGTTGGCAATCGCGTTCGGAAAACTAAACTCCCGCGTCATTTACGATAGCGTTTGGTATGAAGCAATCACGATGGGAATGATGACCTCAATGGGAAGGGCGTTTGCAGCTAGCCTCGCAGCGGTAATCACCGTCATAGCGGTAGACGATCAGAAACCTGAACGTTGGGCACTGATCGTGGCCGCTCTCTATGTTGTGGATGCTCCCGTTCGTTACGGTCGCTGGCACGTCTCCCCCACGCCTTGGGACCACCTTTCACGTGCGGTCGATTTGATATGGCCCCCAATCGCGTGCTTGATTGTGATAATGGTGATGGCGCGCCTTCGGCAGAAGAGAAGCATTATCCCGGTCAGCCCGCCTACCACATAATCAACACGGCCCGTTCGCCTTCCGCATTTCTCCCGCAGGGCTCCCTGTCTAGCTCCTGGTTAGTCGCATTACCGGACATCTGCCGTACTAGAACTTCACATGTACGGTAACGGCGTTATCTCTAACGACGCCGACCGTTTCAAGAGATTTTATTCTTATTTTTTCTGTCCACGAACGCACCTTCCCCACGGCACGCGGATCGCGTTTCAGTGGCTACGTTGTTTCACCTGTGTCACCCCAACTCGCTCGGGCCGTTTTCGCTTCATCGATTCGGTG
>Ga0209530_1000039_pt1 | contig 103086 bp, 96 predicted proteins | sample BlaSpr_A8_Ref_O1_FD_187987 | JGI IMG/M metagenome (GOLD analysis project Ga0209530, IMG submission 187987) | Forest soil microbial communities from Thunder Bay, Ontario, Canada - Black Spruce, Ontario site 2_A8_Ref_O1 (SPAdes) (version 2) | ecosystem: Environmental > Terrestrial > Soil > Boreal...
GGCTCGGACCGTCCAGTTGTTGATTCGAATATATCATGCAGGCGCGGAGCAGGCGCCGTTCTGATGAATGTTTTCAATCTTTTTTCGAGAGCATTTCATGTCGAAGCCGGGCAAACGGTGGATAATCGCAGTTTCGGGCCGGGAAAGCTGCCGGCCCGTGTCCGGCACCTCCGGCACGAAGACAGGGTCTCCGCGTGACGGATATCGGCGGCGCGGTGCGATCTCGGCTTCCGCGCGTCCCTGGAGCTGATGGGGTCGTACTGGTCGTGTGATACTGGCCGCTATGAGTCCATTCCGGCACGGTGATCACGGCGGCCACGACAGCACTGGCAGCCACGGCAATCCGGCGCACCCGCCAATGCGGGATCCGGTGGCCGGCAAGGCGCTGGTGATCGCCATCAACAGCTTTCTCGACTGGCAGACGTCAGGACATCTGCAGCTCAGCTACATGTTCAGCGGCCCGCTGACCGCGACCCTGGTCGTCGAGGCCGAGGGCGTTCCGAAGACGACTGTCGAGCACGCTGAGCAGGTGCCCAGGGGTGACGACCGCATCATCTCGCGCTGGCCCGATCAGGGTGACACCGTACCGGTGATGATCGACCGGGCCGAGCCGAGCCGCATCCAGTTCCAGTGGGATCAGATGCCGACCGAGCAGGACCGGATCGCCCGGATGAAGCAGGCACAAGCGAAGCGGCTACTCGAGCGCGCATACAAGGAACCGCCCGCGAAGCTGCACCGTCCCCTGCCCTAGGCGCCCTGGGCGCCCTAGGCGGTCTTGCGGATCACCCATTCGTGGAACTCGGCGATGTGATGCTCGCTGGGGACCAGGACGCCGCCGTCGCGGTAGGCACGGGAGCTCATCGACGGCTGGGTGCGCTCGCAGGCGTCGAAGTCCTGCCGGTTCACCCGGTCAAAGAGCTCGACGGACCGGGACGTGTCCTGCCCGGACTCCAGGACGCCTGGATCGAACAGCCAGTCGCAGATGACGGTCGTCCGGTCCGCGGCCACCGGGAACATCCGGTGCAGGATGACGTGGTCGGGAACCAGGTTGATGAAAACCTGGGGCCGGATGGTGATCGCGAAGTACCGCCGGTCCTGCTCGTCGGAGACTCCGGGCAGCCGCGGGAACCCGGGGCTGCCGTCCACGGTGAAGCCCTCGGCGCGGTCGGCGAACGCCGCGCCGTGGCCCACGTAGTACTGGGCGGCGAAGCCGGCCTTGAACTCCGGCAGGACGCTGGTGAGCTCGGGATGAATGGTGGCGCAGTGGTAGCACTCCATGAAGTTCTCCACGATGAGCTTCCAGTTGGCCGCCACGTCGTAGCTGATCCGGCGGCCCACCGCGAGGTCCGCCATCCGGTAGCTCTCGATGGCCTCCGGGTCGCCCAGCCGTCCGGTCACCGCGCTGATCACCGTCTCGGCGAACGAGGGCGGCTGATCCGCCAGGCACACCCAGGCGTAGCCGAGCCACTCGCGCAGTTGCACCCGGATCAGGCCGTAGGTGTCCCGGTCGATGTCGGGCATCTTGACGAGGTTCGGCGCCGCGACGAGCCGGCCGGCCAGGTCGTAGGTCCAGGCGTGATACGCGCACTGGAGGGTGCGCCGCAGCTGACCGGACTCCTCCGTGCACAGCCGGGCACCCCGGTGCCGGCAGACGTTCAGCATGGCCCGCAGGGTTCCGTCGTTATCTCTTACGATCAGGACGCTCTCGCGCCCGACCTCGACCACCCGGAACTGTCCGGGCTCGGCGATGTCGGCGGCCCAGACGGCGCAGAACCACATGTCCTCGAAGATCGTCTCCTGCTCACGGGCGAACACGGCCGGGTCGGTGTACCAGCGCCCCGGCAGGGTGGCCATCAGGCTTCCGGGAGCGGTTGGCTCAGCAGACGATTGCACGGCGCTCTCCTCGCGAGCTCGATCCAGACAAAACGACTCTAACCGGAACGTTCCGTATCTGGCCATCATGCGGCACATAGTTCCATAAAGTGGTCATCCGAATGCCACTGAGTGGCCGCATGAGGACTGCTTTGTAACGACACGCCGACACGACATGTGGTGCTTGGCAGTGCGCGGCGTTCTATATATGGTGGTGCCTGCAGCTGGTTCCGCGGTCCATCCAGGGCCGTGGAGGCAACAGGGAACCCCGGTGTGAATCCGGGACTGCCCCGCAGCGGTAAGTGGGAACGAACGCCATCACCAAGCACTGGGCCTGATCAGCCCGGGAAGCGACGGCAAGTAGGCGGTTCATGGTGTTGCAACACAGTGGTGTTGCAACACAGTGGCCGGGCCCTCGAGTCCGAAGACCTGCCAGCGCACCGTGCGCTCCCGCGCACGGTGGCCTGAGGTCGCGCGGGACGACCGACGCCGCGAGGATGTTGCAGCCCTCGCTCCGTCGCGGCTCACGCACGCCCAAGAACCGAGCTCGCGAGGAGAGAGCATGACGGTCACTGATTCCCGGTCTGACGCAGCGCAGGCAGGCATGCAGGTACGCAAGCGCAATGGCGATGCCGAACCCGTTGACGTGAACAAGATCGTGCGGGCCGTTGAACGGTGCGCGAGCGGCCTCGCGGATGTCGATCCGCTGCGGGTGGCGACTAAGACCATCAGCGGCCTCTATGACGGTGCGACCACCGCTGAGCTGGACCGGCTGTCGATCCAGACCGCCGCCGAGATGACCAGCGAGGAACCGCAGTACTCGCGGCTCGCGGCCCGGCTCCTGGCCGGCTACATCGGCAAGGAAGTGCGCGGGCAGGGCATCGCCTCGTTCAGCCAGGCGATTGGCCTGGGCCACGCCGAGGGACTGATCAGTGACGAGACCGCGATCTTCATTAAGGACAACGCGCGAAAGCTCGACGACGCGGTCGACGCATCGGCGGACATGCGGTTCGAGTACTTCGGGCTGCGGACGGTCTACGACCGCTACCTGCTGCGGCACCCGTCCACCCGGCTGGTGATCGAGACACCGCAGTACTTCATGCTGCGGGTGGCCTGCGGTCTGTCCAGGTCACCGGCCGAGGCGATCGGCTTCTACCGGCTGATGTCCTCGCTGGCCTACCTGCCGAGCTCGCCGACCTTGTTCAACTCCGGCACCCGGCACTCGCAGATGTCGTCCTGCTTCCTCGTTGATTCGCCGCGAGATGACCTGGACTCGATTTATGCGCGCTACGCGCAGGTGGCGCGGCTGAGCAAGTTCTCCGGTGGCATCGGCATCGCCTGGTCACGGGTGCGTTCGCGCGGGGCGCTGATCCGGGGAACCAACGGGCAGTCCAACGGCATCGTGCCGTGGCTGCGCACGCTGGACTCGTCGGTCGCGGCGGTGAACCAGGGCGGGCGGCGCAAGGGCGCGGCCTGCGCGTACCTGGAGCCGTGGCACCCTGACATCGAGGAATTCCTCGAGCTGCGGGACAACACGGGTGAGGACGCGCGCCGGACCCACAATCTCAACCTGGCCAACTGGATCCCCGATGAGTTCATGCGCCGGGTCGAGGACGACGCGATGTGGTCGCTGTTCGACCCGGACGAGGTGCCGGAGCTGCCGGACCTGTGGGGCGAGGAGTTCGAGCAGGTCTACCGCGCCGCCGAGGCCGGCGGGCGGTTCGTCCGGCAGGTCAAGGCACGCGACCTGTACGGGCGGATGATGCGGACGCTAGCGCAGACCGGCAACGGCTGGATGACCTTCAAGGACTCCTCCAACGCCAAGTGCAACCAGACCGGCGAGGCCGGGAACGTGGTGCACCTGTCTAACCTGTGTACCGAGATCATTGAGGTGTCAAGCGACGCCGAGACCGCGGTCTGCAACCTCGGCTCGATCAACCTGGCCCAGCACCTGACCAGCCCGGCTGCCGGGGAGCGGGGAATGGACTGGGACAAGCTGCGGACGACGGTGCGTACCGCCGTGCCGTTCCTGGACCGGGTCATCGACATCGGCTACTACCCGAGCCAGCAGGCGGCCGCCTCCAATCCGCGCTGGCGGCCCATCGGGCTGGGCGTGATGGGGCTGCAGGATGTCCTGTTCGCACTGCGGCTGCCGTTCGACTCGACCGAGGCGCGCGAGCTGTCGGCCCTCATCTCCGAGGAGATCTACCTGACCGCGCTTGAGGCATCCGCGGACCTCGCCGAGCAGGCCGGGCCGCATCCGGCCTACGCGGAAACCCGTGCGGCGAAGGGGCAGCTGCAGCCCGACCTGTGGAACGTCACCGGCACCCAGGCGGACCGCTGGGTGGCGCTGCGGGAACGGGTCGCCGTCACCGGGCTGCGCAACTCGCTGCTCATCGCGATCGCGCCGACCGCCACCATCGCCTCGATCGCCGGTTGCTATGAGTGCATCGAGCCGCAGGTATCCAACCTGTTCAAGCGCGAGACCATGTCCGGAGAGTTCCTCCAGGTCAACGTGGCGCTGGTGACTGAGCTCAAGGCACACGGGCTGTGGAACGCTTCCGTCCGCGACGCGATCAAGCGCGGCGAGGGCTCGGTGCAGGACGTCGCGGGCCTGCCAGCCGCGTCCCGCGAGCTGTTCCGCACCGCCTGGGAACTGCCGCAGCGCGCGCTTATCGACATGGCGGCGGCCCGTGCGCCGTTCATCGACCAGAGCCAGTCGCTGAACCTGTTCATGGCCGCGCCGACCATCGGCAAGCTTTCCTCGATGTACCTGTACGCGTGGAAGGCAGGGCTGAAGTCGACCTACTACCTGCGTTCCCGTCCCGCCACCCGTATCCAGCAGGCCACCGTTACCGCGGCGGCACCCATAGCCGACGCTGACGCGATCGCCTGCTCCCTGGAGAACCCCGAGTCCTGCGAGGCATGCCAGTGACCACAACGCCAGTGACCACCCAGATGCTGCTCGACCCCGGCATGGACCTGACCCTGCGGCCCATGCGCTACCCGCGCTTCTACGACCGGTTCCGCGACGCGATCAAGAACACCTGGACCGTGGAGGAGGTCGACCTGCACTCCGACCTCGCGGACCTGGCCCGGCTGTCGCCGGCCGAGCGCCACCTGATCAGCCGGCTGGTCGCGTTCTTCGCGACCGGCGACACGATCGTCTCGAACAACCTGGTGCTCAACCTGTACCAGCATGTCAATTCCCCGGAAGGGCGGCTGTACCTGTCAAGGCAGCTCTTCGAGGAGGCCGTGCATGTGCAGTTCTACCTCAACCTGCTCGACACCTACGTCCCCGACGAACGGGAACGGGCCGAGGCGTTCGCGGCGGTGGAGAACATCCCCTCGATCAAGCGCAAGGCCGAGTTCTGCTTCCGCTGGATCGACTCGATCTACGAACTGCGCGAGCTGCGCACGGAAGCTGACCGGCGGGCGTTCCTGCTGAACCTGATCTGCTTCGCCGCGTGCATCGAGGGACTGTTTTTCTACGGCGCGTTCGCCTATGTCTACTTCCTGCGCTCGCGCGGCCTGCTCAACGGCCTCGCCTCAGGGACCAACTGGGTGTTCCGCGACGAGTCCATGCACATGGCGTTCGCCTTCGAAGTGGTCGAGGTTGTGCGTTCTGAGGAGCCGGGGCTGTTCGACGAGGAGATGGCACGCCAGGTCAAGGAGATGCTCGACGAGGCCGTGGAGTGCGAGGTGCAGTTCGCCGAGGACCTGCTCGGGCAGGGCGTCTCCGGTATGTCCCCGGCCGACATGCGTGACTACTTGCAGCATGTCGCCGACCGGCGGCTGGCCCAGCTGGGCATCGAGCAGGTGTACGGGTCGAAGAACCCGTTCGGATTCCTGGACCTGCAAGACGTCCAGGAGCTGTCGAACTTCTTCGAGCGCCGCGTCTCGGCCTATCAGATGGGCGTCACCGGCGACGTCTCCTTCGACCACGACTTCTAGGCCGCCCGCCCGGCGGCCGGGCAAGTTACCATGTGCGCATGGTTTCGATGAGGGCTCTTGAGTGCCTGGTCGCCACCGTGGATCAGGGCTCGCTGACGAGGGCTGCGGCGGCACTGCATATGTCGCAGCCCGCGTTGTCGCACCAGATCGCCGCCATCGAGCGAGAGCTCGGGACGCCGGCCATCGAGCGGCTGCCGCGGGGTATCAGGCCGACAGCGGCCGGCCTGGCGGCAGTCGCCGAGGCGCGGATTGCCCTCGCCGCCGCGGACCGGGCGGTGATGACGGGCCGGGCAGTGGCGGCCGGGGCGGGCGGCCGGATCCGCATTGCCTGCGCGGAGACGATGACCGCGTGGGTGCTCCTGCCGGTGCTGCGCGGCTGGCGGCGCCGGTTCCCCGACGTCGAGCTCGACCTGAAGGAGTACACCAGCGCGGATCGCATGCTGGATGTCCTCCAGGCCGGAGGGGCGGACATCATCGTCGGGCCGCGGCCAACGCGGACGGATGAGCACACGCAGACGCTCGGCCGCGAGGAGATCGTGGTCGTGGCGTCCCCCGAGCACCGGTTCTCGCGCATGGACGCCGTGCCGCTGGCCGAGCTGACCGCGGAACCGCTCGTTCACTACAGTCCCGGCTGCGGGTTCGGCGGGACGGTCGACCAGCTCGCGGTCAGGCGGGGTGTCGTCCTGCCGCCGCCGGTGCTCCGGACGGGTAGCCCGCGGACGGCAGCGCAGCTGGCCACGGCGGGCATGGGCGTGGCGATCGTGCCCTTCTCTGCCCTCATAGGACCGGGCGGGACGATACGGTCCCTCGATCCGCCTGAGCTGCGCGACGTGGTCGTCATCGTCGCGGCGCCGCACGACGAGCTGCTGCGGCGGTTCGTGGCCGATCTGAAGCTTCCGGACTTAGCCGGCCGCGCCGTACCGCTTGATCAGCTGGTCGGCGATGGCGTCGAGGTCCTCCCCGATGTAGTCCGGCTGCGGACCCACCTCGAGCGGGGCGTTGCCCGCACGGAGGATCAGCGCGGCCTGCCAGCCGGCCGCGCTGGCGCCGATCGTGTCCCAGACGTGGCTCGCGATCAGGCAGATGCCGCCGGGATCGACCCTAAGCGCGGATGCCACGGAATGGTAGGCCTCCTGCGCCGGCTTGTGGCGCCGGACGGTCTCGTCAACGCTGAAGCGGCGCTCGAACAGGTCGATCACGCCCGCGTGCTCCAGCTGCCGCCCGGAGATCTCCAGCGTGTTATCGGTGAGCGTGAACAGCCGGAAGCCATTGTCGCGGAGCCTGCGCAGGGCCGCGGGGACTTCTGGATGCGGCGGCATCGTGGCGAACCGGTCGGTGAGCTCGGCACCGTCGGCAGCACTGATCGTGATGCCTCGGGTGGCGGCCTGCATCCGCAGCACGGCGGCGCCGATGTCGGTGAACGGAACGTAGACACCTGCCAGCGTGAGCGCCTCGGAGTAGGTGATCAGCCCGGCGAACCACAGCCGCATGGCGGCGGGGTCGTCGAAGATCCGGTTGAAGATGGGCTGGATCGCATCGAGGTTGAGCAGGGTCTCGTTGACATCGAAGACGATGATCGGCCGGTCGGACATGACACGAGCCTCTCATAGTGGCCAATGACGCAGCAACAAATAAAGGGTTTCGAAGAATGCATGGCGCCTATCAACATGCCTAATATCAGTTACAAAACGAAAAGCCATCTCGTACGCTCTTTGCATGGCAATCGCATGGGACCAGGTGACCCGCTCCGAGGTGCTGCGCGCGATACAGGACTATGACCGCCTGGGGCCGGCCGCGTTCTTCGCGGAGCACGGCTTCGCTCCTACCACCACCTATGAGCTCGTCTGGGAGCAGCGCAGCTACCCGCCGAAGGCGATCCTGGGCACCGCCCATGAGTTCGCCACCGGCCAGCGGCTTGCCTCCGGCGACTTCGAGGGCGGGAAGACCGGCGCCGTCAAGGTCCTCGGCCAGCTGGGGTTCACCATCCAGCACAAGGGATGAACGCTTAGATGGGCGCCGCCACCTCCCAGACGTTTCCCGCGGGATCGGCGAACGCCGCCGTGCGCCTGCCCCACGGCCGGTCTACCGGGCCGTTCAGCAGCTTGACCCCGTGCCGCTCCAGTGCCGCGCACGCCGCGTCCGTGTCCCGCACCTCGATGGTGAGCAGCAGGCGGGCGCCGGCCGCCGGGTCCGCCACGGGCGTGGGCGCCACAAGCTCAGGGGCGTTGGATACCTCCAGCAGGTTGATCATCAGGTCCTCCAGCCGTACCACGGCCGAATTGGCGTCCTCGTAAATCACCTCAAGTCCGAAGACATCCTGATAGAACGCCTTCACGGCCGGCAGGTCCTCCGCGAACAGCGTGATGACATCGAGCTTGGTGAGTCCGTCAATCATGGGGTCCTCCTCTAGCGTTCTCCTACGTTCCGACGAACACGATGGCCCCCGATGGACAACCGCGATATCAGCACCGCCTACTGTCCAAGACATGAAGTCCCATGCCATAGACGCCGAGGTGCACGGACCGTGGTCGCTGGCCGTCAGCCGGACGTTCTGGGAAGGTTTCAGTCCCAACGCCCTCACCGGGCAGGACCCAGGAGATGAGCTGTCCGCGGTGTTCCGGGCCGATTCCGACTGGTCACGCGCGCAGGCGCGGGTGAGCCAGCAGGACGGGAACGCCCGCATCGTGGTTTCCGGTGACGGCGACCTCGAGGCCGCGGCGGCACAGGTGTGCCGGTTCCTGGCCCTCGACGTCGATGCTCGCGGCTGGCCAGCTGTCGCCAAGCGCGATCCCGTCATCGCTGACGCACAACGGCGGCTACCGGGACTACGGCCGTGCGGGTTCTACTCCCCGTACGAGGCGGCCGCCTGGTCGGTGCTGTCTCAGCGCATCCGGATCGCTCAGGCCGGGGCACTGCGCGCGAACCTGGTCGACCAGCATGGCGACGAGGGGGCGTTCCCCGCACCGGAGCGCCTGCGCGGCCTCGATCTCGACCTGCCAGGACGCAAGATGGAGTATCTGCGCGCCGTCGCCGAGGCCGCCCTTGACGGCCAGCTGGACGCGGCGGACCTGCGTTCTGCCGATCCCGAGCGTGCCCTCGCCATGGTGCGGGAGATCAAGGGCATCGGGCCGTTCGCCGCGGAACTCATTGTCCTGCGCGGAGCGAACGCCCCCGACATCCTGCCCCGCAATGAGCGTCGTCTCAATGCGGAGATCAGCGAACGCTACGGACCGGGCCGCAGTCCCGAGGAGATCGCTGCCGCGTGGCGGCCATACCGGACCTGGGGGGCTTTCCACCTCCGCGCAACAGCCGAAGCGACCTGACCGGGAAACCGCCGGGTGCGCGCCGTCCTCACCTACCTGGGCGCGGGTGACTGAAAGAAGAACTCCAGCTGGATATTGTCCGGATCGCGGAACGTGATCATCGCGTTCGACGTATACGAAGGCCCCTTGATGCCGGAATGCGTGATCCCGAGCTCGTCCAGCCGGCCGCCCATGCATCGAGGTCACCGCGGTCAGGCACCAGGAACTCAAGGTGGTCAAGTCCGACCTGGCGCTCGTCGAAGAGATCCGGGCTTCCGGCATGGTCAACGAGGCAGAGCTGAAGGCCCGAGCGCGGCTCGGCCAGGCAGACCTGCTCGACATGGCCGTCTGGCCGGACGTACTGGCCAGGCTCCTCCATGGGCCTACTTTAAATCGCCTACCCGTTCTTAAGCTCGACCGTGCCGGACTGCCCGAGCAGGTTGCCATCCACGTCGTGCGCGGTGACAGCGAAGTAAGGTCCCTCGCTGTTCACCGTGATCGTGGTCTCGAAGCCGGTGCGCCGCTGGGAGCCGACCTGCTGAAGCTGGGTCGCCGTGCCGCCCGCTAGTACTGTCCAGCTGTACAGCTCGGTCGCGCCGTTCCAGCTTGCGTACACGACCGAGCCGCCGGCCTGATTCACCTGAGCCGCGATGGCAGGCTTGTCCGTGGGATGGCCGGTCCAGTTCGCGGTGAAGGCGCGGTATGACTGGTCGTCGACCGGGAACTGGCCCTCTACTACCAGCGCCCCGTCTTCGGCGAACTCGGTGAAGTAGGGCAGGTTGCCCCAGCCGACCAGCACCCGGCCGCTGGGGAGTATCTGCATGCTGCCCTGGTTGGCGGCCAGCAGCTTCGCCGGGTGGGTGTAGCTCCGGCTGAGCGTGGCGCGCATGGTCGTGGTGTCCAGGTCCAGCAGGATGGCGCGCGATTGCGTCTCCTTCTGCGGCGACGCGGCATCGTCGAACAGGGACAAGGCGGACGGTCCCTGCGGGCGGGCGTGATGCTGCCACCAGAAGGTCGCGCCCGGCCCCATCTGGAAGCTTGACTGTTTCCCGCCCAGCCGCCACTGCACCTCGCCGCTCGACCGGTCGATCTTGTAGACGGTGCAGGTGTTGCGCGACGAGATGATCAGGTTGCCGTCGGGCGCGACCGCGATCGAGTTGATGTGGAAGTAGTCGAACGGTGTTTTCGCGGTACCGCCGGAGGCGGTACTTCCTGAGAAGCCGGCGTAGGTGTCGGTGACCGGCACGTGGTCGAGGCTGTTCCATTCGAACAGTACCTTGCCAGTTGCGATGTCGATTTCCAGGATCGAGCCGGTCAGTGCCGTTCCCTTGGCAGGTCCGCCGAGTGCGGACAGGTTGGCTGACCGCGGCCGGACCGCGGTGACCAGCGCGGTGTCCTGCGGGGTGATGACGAACTCGTGCAGGTCGGCTGACAGGCCGTCGCCTCCGCTGATGGTGGCGATGGTGTTGTACGAGCTATCGGCGATTATCGCCTTGCCGTAGCCGACGCCGAGGTCGACCCGCCCCTCCCACCAGGTGAGTACCGGCTGTCCGCGGTAGGTCTGGACCTGGAGGTCCACCCGCCCCATGCCCTGCTTCGCCGGGAAGTCGGTGTTCGGTGAGTACCAGACGATCTGGCCGAATCGGTCCAGGATCATCAGGCCAGGCACACCCGGCCCGATGAGGGGATACCCGGCCGGGCTCAGGATGAAGTACGGCGGATCCCCGTCGCCGGCCCGGCCGTGTGGCGTGACGGTGATGGCCGGCGGGCTCAGATCGGGGCGGCTGAGGAACTGAAGTACGCCGCGGGCGCTATCCGGCGCCACCGTGATAGCCGTGACGCTCGCCGCCGCGGCATGCGGCCAGGCGTACCCCCCTATGCCCGCGACAGTCAGCCCGCCCACCCCGGCGGCGGTGACCCCGCTGTATTTCATCATTTCCCGGCGCGTCAGTCCGCGACCCTTCATCTGCCACCTCCAGCGACCCTGATTCAGGCTCCATCGCCAGACTTAGAGGAAATGCAGGAAAGCTGGCAGGTACCCGATGAGAAGTTACAGAGCAAGCTGAGTGCCAGCAGCCCCTTCCGCTGCCTACATGTGTAGAGTTGAATGCATGAGGATGACCGGCCCGCTGGAGCGGGTGCTAGGTGCGTTCTTGGCAGACCCCGCCGCTCCCCGTTACGGCTATGACCTGATGAAGGCGGCCCGGCTGCCAAGCGGAACCCTGTATCCGCTGCTGGCCCGGCTTGAGCACCAGAAGCTGGTCGCCTCCGCGTGGGAGACTCCTGAGCAGGAGGGCGAGCGGCCCAGGAAGTATTACCGGCTGACCGGCGAGGGCATCCAGGTCGCCCGACTCGAGCTTGCGCAAGCCTCCGCCCGCCGCCAGAGCGCACCCGCCCGCCCGGGTCGCCCGGCGCCGGGGAGCCTGGCATGAGGGGAGAGCGCCAGCTGCTGGCCCTCGGCGAGTGGCTGGTGCGCCGGGCCTGCCGCCAGCTACCGCAGGATGTCCGGGAGGAGCGGTACCAGGAATGGGTGGCCGAGCTGCCCGCCATCTTGCACGATCCCCAGTTCAGGGCCGCTCCGAGGCGTGCAGTCCGCATGCTGTGCTACGCGGCGGACACTTTCCGTGGTACCGCCATGACGCCGGTCCGGGCCTGGCGTCGCCCGTCCCGTCGGACGGCTGCGCTCAGCCTCGTTCTTCTTGGTGCCCTCATCAGTGCGGCCTGGAACATCGGCACCATTGTACGAGCGCCCGGGCATGGGGTGAACTACCTGCAGCTGGCCTGGGCTCTGCTTCTCGTCGCCGTGCCCATCAGCCTTCTTGCCCGCGCTAGCGTGCGTATGATCCTGCTGATCATCGTCAGCGGCGACCTGGCGGGGATGGCCGTTCTCATCTGGCAGGGTCCGGGGGACTGGGTGAACTACATCACGGCAACGTGGCCACTGCTTCTCCTCCTGGTCCTGGTCGGGTGGCTGATCTCCCGCCGATGGGCCCGGAATCGCAGGGGAAGCTCCGGAACGCAGCCGGCCCGGGTCGCTCAGTGTCGCGGAACGACCGCCGACGTGGAAGGCCGACGAGCAATTACCATCCACTTCGGAGACGAACCCGACCAAGAACGTTAGCCTCAAATACAACCATATCGGGCGTGCGGGGTTTCCTGCAGGCGAGGTTTGGGCTAGCGACCTCCGCGCGCGGGTCAATAGAGCGCTGATGGAGGGAAGGGCTGATGAGGCCGAGGCGGACGCCCGGTCGGTGATGGCCGTGAACGCCGAAGTCGCACCCTTCGGCCAGCCGTATCTGACCGCACGGCGGATGCTGGTCGCGGCGCTCATGCATAGCGGGCGCCATCACGAGGCAGACAGCAGGTCGGCTATCGAGTACTGCGGGAGCTGCCGCCGGACAGGGAGGTTGACCACTACAGGTTCGCAGCGGTCAGTAACCTGCTCTTTGTGCTGAACGGGCGCGGCCTGCATGCCGAAGCTGAGTTGGCCGCGCGGCAGGCGATAAGCGAAGCCGAGCTCGCCACGGAGTGCCAGCACGCGCTGCCTCGGCGATCTCAGCGAGGCCGAGGCCGGGGCACGGGAGGCGAAAGAAACAGGCATGCACCAGCTGAGCCCGCGACATCACCTGACCCTCACCGCGGGCGCGCTGCTCGGGACGGTGCTGGCGCGGCAAGGCAGGCCCGATGAGGCACGCCGACTGGTCCCGAAATGTAGGTGTCAGCCTTCCGATGTCAGTCCGCGCAGTTCACGACTGCGTGAGGCATTCATAACCCCAGTCGATCAGAACGGGCTGTGGTGTTACGTCCGGTTAGGGTCAGTGTCATGGCTTATCCGGAGGCCGAGGTACTTGACTGGGTGTCGGCGGTCTTGGACGCCGAGGTCACGGTCCTATGCGGTCTGCGCAACGGCCGCTCGCCGTTTCTGCTGCGTGGCGGGGATCGGGAGGTGATCTTGCGGGTCGTGCCGGCCGAGCGGGTGGCGGAGACGGCGACCGAGGTCGCGGCGATGGCCTGCGCGGCGCGGGTGGCTGGTGGCGTTCTCCCGGTCGCGGAACTGCTGGGCTATGACCTCGCGGAGCGGACCGGAAACGGGCTGATGGTCATGGCACGGGTGCCAGGGACAAGCATGATCCCGTCCGAGCCCGACCCGGAACGGCTGCGGTCACTGGGCGCGGTCGCGGCTCGGATCAGCTCGATCCAGCTCACCCCGTCACCCGCGCTCCCGGTCCGGAGCCGACCGATCGAGTGCGAGGATTTCGCGGGCATGCGCCTGGAGCAGGGCGCCTCGGATCTGCTCCGAGCGGCCGAGGCGGCGGTGGCCGCAACCTGGCCGCAGGACGAGCAGGGCGGCTTGGTGCACGGTGACCTGTGGTGCGGCAACACCGTGTGGGACGGCGGCAGGCTGACCGCGGTGCTCGACTGGGATTGCGCCGGAGTCGGGCCGGCCGGCATCGATCTCGGCTCGTTGCGCTGCGACGCGGCCTGGTGCCACGGCATTGAAGCCGCCGAGCATGTCCTGGACGGCTGGGAGGCTGAAACGGGCAGGACCGCGCGTGACGTCCCCTACTGGGATGCCGTCGCAGCGCTCGCCTCCCCGCCAGAGATGGGCTCGTTCCCGGTATCGATGGCCCTTCAGGGCCGCCCCGACCTGACCGGTGAGGTCATGCTCAAGCGCCGCGACGCCTTCCTCGGCGCCGCGCTCAGTCAGCTGACAGCTGGCTAGGCAGTCCCGCCCCGGCAGCATAAAAATGGTTTGCCAGAAGATGCGGGGTCCGGGGGATAGTGGCCCCATGATCGAGAGCCACGGAGTCTGGTGGCGGTTCCACGAAGATGAGGTGACCCCGCAGCAGGTGCGGCCGGGGAGCGGCTGATCATCGACGACGGCATTGACCGGCGCACGGGAAGTGCTGGCGCTGACCGTGGCGGGACTGGCGCTGGTGGCGGCCGTTGCGCAGCACGTGAGCTCGCGGTATTCGGACTGGATCGGCGAGAGCCTGGTGCTGGAGCTGCGGACGAGTGTGTTCCGGCATGTGCTGCGGCAGCCGCTGGCGTTCTTCACCCGGACCCAGACCGGCTCGCTGGTCTCCCGTATGGACGACATCAGCGAGACCCAGCGAGCGGTACATCTTCGGTCCTAGATATCTGCTGTGCTGGCATTCTTGTATTGGGTAGCGGTGAGGTCAAGCAATTCAACGTGTACCTGCCGGTCGAGTCCGAACTGTCGCTGAGCTCGATCGTGACCGAAGCGCTCGGTACCCACCTGGACCGGGCAGAAGGCCTGGAACCAGGGCCGGAGAAGCGGGAGGGGAACTGACATGACTGAGGGCATCGAGGCAGTGTTCTTGGAGACGCACAACTGGGGGAAGTCGGCCCGGTTCTTCCAGGGCCTGGGCTACGAGATCGAATTCGAGACCGGCCACAGCTCCGGCCAGCTGCGCAGCAAGGCCGGGCCGCCGCTGTTCATCGCGGAGATCCCCGCGGACCGCGACCCGGGCCTCCAGTTGGTCCTGAGCGTGCCCGACGCCGACGCGGCCGAGGCCAGCCTCAGTGAGCTCGGCGTCGACGGCCCGCTCGAGGAGACGCATTTCGGCACCAGGATGACCACGCTACGCGACCCCGACGGACGGGTCTGGGGCCTTCAGGCTCCGCTTCCCGGCCAGCCCCGGGAAACGGGAGTGAGCCATGCGCAGGGGAGCTGACTCGACGGCGGTCCGTACAGCGATGTGGCGGGCACTGCACGTGCTCATCGATAAGCCGCCGCATGTGCTGGACGACACGCTTGGCCTGCAGATCGCGGGCGTGGATGACGATGACTGGCAGGAACGTCCTGATATGGACCCTGAACGTACAAGCTCCAGCCGTTCCTCGATCGTGGCCCGGGCCCGCGCTACCGAAGACATGGTGACGAACTCTGGCGCGCAGCAGTACGTGGTCCTGGGTGCCGGCCTGGACACCTTCGCACAGCGGAACAAGGGGACCGTGCGCGTGTTCGAGGTCGATGCCCCTGCTACCCAGGCCTGGAAGCGGGAGCGGCTGGACGAGCTCGGACTGCTGGATCCGGAGCGACTGCGCCTGGTACCGGTCGACTTCGAGGCCGGAGAGTCATGGCTCGATAAGGTAGTAGCTGCGGGCCTCGACCCGGCAATCCCAACGGTCGTGTCGATGCTGGGTGTGACGATGTACCTCACGCGTGAGGCGATCTCGGCGACACTGCGCACGGCAGCCTCGCTCGCTGCCGGCTCGGTGATGGTCTTCAGCTACTCGCGTCCCATCGAGATGGCGCCACCGGAGATTCGCCCGATCCTGGAGGGCGCCGCCAAGGGGGCCGCCGCGTCCGGACATCCCTGGCTGAGCCTGCTGGCCCCCGACGAGGCGGCCAGCCTTGCGCGTGACGCCGGATTCGGCGACGTGCACATGGTGACCTCGGCTGACCTTCACAACCGCTACTTTGCTGACCGTCACGATGGCCTCAGCCCTGTCGGCGGCGAAGACCTCGTGATCGCCACCGCTGGCGGGGGATGATCCGACGACCAGGCTGCCAATCCCCTCGTCAGTCAACATCTGCCCTGTAGCTGGGGGCGCCCGGCCCGGATCGGTGCGCCGGCGGCGTGATCGCGCGAGACTGGCGGCATGGCTGAGCATGTCCGGGTGCGGGAAAATTGATGATGACGAGGGGCGGCGGTGCCGGCGGGGAAGCTGACCGCGCGTCGGGCCGTCGGGGGCCGGGAAGACGACGATCACGCACCTGGTGCCGCGGCTGTACGACCCGGTGCGCGGGGCGGTGCGGATGGGCGGGCACGATGTCCGCGACCTGACCCTCGAATCGCTAGGGTCAGCGGTCGGAGTCGTGCCGCAGGACGCACACCTGCTCCACGACACCATCCGGGCCAACCTGCTGTACGCGCGGCCGTCGGCGATCCAGAAGGAGCTGACCGAGGCGTGCCAGGCTGCCCGGATCTGGAGCTGATCTCGTCACTGCCGGACGGGCTCGACACGGTCGCGGGGGACCGGGGCTACCGGTTCTCCGGCGGGGAGAAACAGCGGCTGGCCCTAGCCCGGCTGCTGCTCAAGGCCCCCTCAGTTGTAGTGCTCGACGAGGCGGCCGCCCACCTGGACTCCGAATCCGAGTCGTGGACGGGGGGCAGATCGCCGAACGCGGGGCGCACGAGGAACTGCTCACCGCTAGCGGGACGTACGCGGGGCTGTACCGGACACAATTCGCGCCGCAGGCAGCGTTACGGTCGTTCCTGGTCACTCATCCCGATGGTGATGGCTCTGAGCCCGCAGCATTACTAACCCTGACGCCGAGCTTGCCGCTGACCGCTACGCCTGTCTAGTAAGTTCCGGGTGTGGTTGTGTAGGTCCGTCCGGCTGGGCTGTGCCAGGTGAGCACACCCGGCTCAGGCTGTTTTAGGTACCAGCCGTCGAGCTGTTTCACCCTGTGATGATGTCTGCATAGGGGGTCGCACTGGCACCCATAGGTTCCATCGGCGAACTCACGTCACGGCATCTTTGTCCAGCTCAAACAGCGCCCACCCGCTGTGGAGCCACCGTGATTCCGAGGGTCAGCCATCGGCGCGCCGCCGCGATGTACGTATATGCGAAGCACATCTGATAGTATGTATTCATGATTGCGGTGACTGCCACTCAAGCCGCGCGGGGCTTCGCTAACATCCTCGATGCCGTCGAGCACGGCGAGACTGTGGTCATCACCCGCGACGGGGTGCCGGTCGGCCGGCTCGTCCCGGAACGCCGCACGTCAGCGGACCGACTCAAGGCCGCCCTGCGTGACAACCCCGCGGACGCCGGGTTCGCGGACGATCTTGAGCGCGTGCACCATGACCTGCGGTCAGCCTTCAGCGATGAGGTACGCGGATGGCCAGGCGAGTAATCCTCGACACGGGCGTCCTCATCGCGATCGAGCGCGGCAGGCTCGACGTGGACACGGTCCTAGGCCTTGACGATGCCGCCATCGCCGCGATCACCGCGATGGAACTCCTGGTCGGCGTCGAGCGCGCGGACACCGCGCACCGCCAGGCGCGCGCCGTCCGCGTGGAGGCAATCTTGTCCACCCTTCCAGTCGAGCCATACACTGTGGGCATCGCCCGGGTGCATGCGCGCTTGGCGGTAGCAGCGATGGCGAAAGGAAGGCCGAGATCCGCGAACGACATGATGATCGCCGCCACCGCTGCCGCAACCAGCCGGATCCTGCTGACCACTGACGCCAGCGCGGGTTTCGATCAGCTCTCGGGCGTCCGAACTGAAGTACTTAAGTTTCCCTGACCAGCAGGCCGTCCGGGTCATCAATCCATTCCGCTGAGTCGCCACTTCTGTGTCATTAACGCTTGCACGCTGGACTATGGCTGCACGCTCAGCTGAACAGTTCCCGGAGGACAGCTTCTGTCCTGGGCGGAACTTCTTCGTCGGGAAAGAACTCTGCGCAGATCTGTGTAGCTGTCTCAGCGGAATCGACACCGATGATGTCGGCGAGCATGCGGAGGTCGTCGATGTCCCGGGTCCTGGCGGCGAGTGCCTTCATCGCGAAGACGTGGCGCGGTGATGCTGCGGTGACGCGGAGGCCAGGATGGTCGAACACGCGGCGTTTATCTGGGTCGTCTTTGCCCGAGATGTAGACGCCTGCTAGTTGAGCCACCACGTGGGCAGCCCGAGTCTTGCGCGACATTCCTCGCTTCCTCAAGGACAACGCCGTGCGGCTTGAACAGCGAATCGACGTCACGGGTCACGCGGGTGGCGTCGTAGGCCAGTGCCATTGCCGCCCCGCCGACGATGAAGATGTCGGCGACCACCCCGCGCCGGAGCAGTCGTTCGCCAAGAGCTGTGAAAGCCCGCTCTAGCTGTACCCGGTCGAGGAGGACATCTCCGGGATCAGTCATGCGGCTTCCAGGTCCGCAGCAGACAGGTAGACACCGTGCTTGCGGAAGGCGGCCGGTGCGCGGACCAGTGCGTCAGCACGCTGGACCTTGAGTTCGGCAGGAAACCATGGCCGTCGCAGCACGCGAAGCTCGGCCCAGGCAGGCGGCGCGAGATCGTGCTTGGCGGCGAGGTGCTCAGCCAGCGCCGCGAGCAGCGCATCCCAACGTTCATCGCCAACGAGCGGCGGCTCGTCCCTCAGCAAAGATGGTTGAGCATCAACTGGCTCCCACCGATACTCCTCCAGGAATTCCCATACAAGCTTCCAGCGCGTCCTGTCGCCAGCGGCCCGCGACAGATGCACAGCAAGACCGGCGACAGTCATGGGACGGTAACCGGCCATCTTGTCTTTCTCCTGTCTGTAGAAACTTCTTCTACCTAATGTAGACATCGTCTGACCAGGTTGGCGCCCAGGGTGCATGGTTGGGTGCCCGTCCGCTGGCCCCTGTGAGTCGTCCGTCAGACAAGCGACGTGGATTGAGGCCTAGCCACGCTTACCACGACGGAAACATGGTGCAACCTGTGCTGTTATTGCTTGCATTTTTGGTGCCTGTCATCGGCACCACCGACACGGTCTGGCCCATGGTCTGTCTGCATATGTCTGGTCATGTAAGCCAGCCAAGTGATCTAATGTGATCACATCGCGGTGGGTGACCTGCAGGGGCGGGGCAATTCACAAGGTCTGGAGCGCGACGGGGATGGTGCGGCCTATGGGCAGGATCACCCAGCGGATACCTGGCCGGGAAGCTCGGGCCGTGGCAGCGTCGACGACCAGTCGATGTAGGTCCGGTACCACGTCGGGTAGCGCGGCAGGTGCCGCCGCATGACCAGCCGCCTCTGCCAGTATTGCAGGCAGGCAAGCGACCTGGGCCAGGCTGTCAGCTGCCCGCGGTGCGGTGCGCCAATCGACGTCAGGCTCAAGGCGAGCGAATCGGGCTGGATGGAACAGCCGATGATCCCGAGCATGACCCGGCTGAGCTGCGGGAAGATCAACTGCCAGATCGCCGGGAGTTATGTTCCCGTGGCAGAATTCGGCCTGCCCGCGGGCGAGTGGATGTACTTCTCTCCGCAGGTACTGCTGTGGGCTGATGCGGTCACAACGCTGACCCCGCCATCACAGGGCGGGGGCGGCATGATGCAGGCGTGCGGGCCCGGGCATGTCGGGGTGTCGGAGAACCGCCTGGGTGAGATCATCGCGGTGCCGCTCCAGCGCCGCCGGACAATCTGGGTCCGCCAAGGCCGCTTCCTGTGCGCGACGGGAAGCGTGCACTACCGGTGGAAGCCTTCCTACGTCCACTACCTGCAAGGCAGGGGGTAGCGCGGAACCGGAGTTTGAGTATCCGGTGGGGCGCTATCACCTCACCTTCACGGCACTGGAGCAGCAGGGCTTGCCGCTCCTGCACGCCTCTGGTGACGCGTTCATGCGCGACCTGGCCGACGGCGAGAGCATCCTGGTCCGGCCGACTTCACTACTGTACTGGGATGCCGAGACCGACCTCTCCTTGCACCTGGAGTACGCCTACGTTCCCGGCAAGCCCACCCGGCGCAAGCTCGCGAGGTACAGCACGATCTGGCTCAGGCTGCGCGGCCCGGGCCGGGTGGCCGTGCAGTCGGCTTACGAGCAGACTGAGGACGCCGGCGCCCCTGACTACAGGTCCTTCCCCTCATGGCATCGCTGGCCAGCCCCGTCCACTACGACGGAGCCGGAATGAATACCTGCGGCCGTCGTTCTAGGTGGTGAACATGCGGAGTCCTCGGTGGAGCCGGGTGGACAGCCTGTGTGATTATCGCTTGCGCGCCGGTCACTGCCGACACTGTCATAATGGTCACTGTTCTGGCCGCATTGACGACCGGTCTGTATAGTGGTCTGTATGGAGACCATACCCATCACCGAAGCGAAAGCCCGGATCGCGGAGCTGGCCGACCGGGTGGCACGCGAGCATGATCACTTCACCATCACCAGGAACGGGCGGGCGGACGTGATGCTGATCTCCGTGGCGGAGTACGAGTCCATGCAGGAGACATTGGACATCCTCGGCGATGAGGAGACCCTGGCGGACCTACGGCAGTCCCGTGAGGACTTCGCGGCGGGCGATGTCTACAGCGCTGAGCAAGTTCGCGCCGAGTTGGAGCAGCGGCGGCAGGGCCTGCGGTGAGCGGGGACCCCGCTACGGACGAGCCGTACTCAGTGAGCCTATCCAGGCAGGCCCGCCGCAACATCCGCGAGCACCTTCCCTTGGAGGTGGCTGCTGCCGCGTTGGAGACAATCGCAGGGTCTATCGCTGTGAACCCTTACCGGGCGGATAAGCCGCTGGACGAGCCGTTCGACGGGTTTTACTCGGCTCGGCGCGGGACCTACCGGATCGTCTACCGCGTCGAGGAGGCCAAGCACCTGGTGGAGATCTATTCCATCCGCCACCGCCGCGACGCATACCGGACCTGACACGGCCAGTTGCCGGGCTCGCGCGGACGGCGATGACCGGCCCAGCCTCGCGTGGGAGTGTCATACTGCCGTGATGGCCGACGAGGACGCGTGCTTAGCTGCGGCAACAACATGCGCTCTGACTTGCCCCCGCGAGAGCTCATTTATTTCGGGCCGGGGTGGAGAGTCGCGCACGCGTTCGGGACGGCGCTGCCAGGATGGCTGGTGCTCCTGCCCCGCAGGCATGTGACCGCCCTGGACGAGCTGACCGCCGCGGAAGCTGAGGAACTCGGCCCGCTGCTGCGGGCGGTCACGCGGGCGCTGCGCGAGGTGACGGGCTGCGAGAAGACGTACGTGGCGCTGTTCGCCGAGGCCGAAGGTTTCGCGCACGCCCATTTCCATGTCATCCCGCGTCATCGAGGTCTTGACCCTGAACTGCGCGGTCCCCGTGTGTTCAGCCTGCTCGGCGCGGACTCCGCCCGAAGCGTTCCTGACGCGGCCATGGACGAGGTGGCACTGCGCATCGCCTCGGCCCTGACCATGCGACGCGAGACCGCAGGCGGCCCCGGCGCCTGAACGCCGCACCCACATGTGTGGTTATCACTTGCACACTGGAATATGCCGACACTCGCAGGCTGTCGAATATCTGTAGTTGTCCAGCAACCGGGGCCAAATCTATGGGTGCTTCCGCGAAGCCGATGTGGCACATGCCTGCCGAATATTTCCGCTGAAGCCCGGAGCGCCAGAGCAGGGCATCTGAACGCAGGCGCGCCAGTTACGTGCGGTCTACTCGCGGAACGGCACGCTCTCATCGCGGCAGATGAGTGCCTTCTCTAGCACGGTGGCAATGCACATTTATGCGAGCTGAACTGCCGCTCGTCGCATCGCACCTGAGGCACAGCAGGCAGCCGACAGGGGTGAAGCCCCTTCCCTTTCGCTCACGTAGTCGCCCATGGTCTGCCTCGACCCATAAGCTTGAGGTGCCCCCCATGTCTCCGCGCAGATGTGGATATCCCGAGCAGCGTGACGCTGCAAGCGCAGATTGAGAATCCTTGCGCTGCATAGTTCACGTATGCAAGCGAGAGTTGCCCAATCCGCGTTCCCCGCTCGCCGGAGAGCTCCTGTTAGCTGCACGCAGTAACAGGCTCGATGTTGATCACAGTAGACAGAGGTAGCACCACGGTATTGCCGTCGTGCTGGATCACCACCTGATGCTGAGTAATGCCGATCATCTGACCGCAGGCCTGCCTGCCTTTCTCGTCTATCTGGATGAGCGGGCCACCGGCGTTCTGAGCCGGGGCTAGCCAGGTGATGCCGACCGCTAGCGCCACCGCCACCACACCCGTTACGGCGACCCGTGGCGCCCATCGGATGGCGTTGGAGATGTTCTCGACCTCCTGGGTGCTCCAAGCCCGCAGCCCTTCTCCGCTGAGCAGGATCTCCTTGCCGGGAGGGCCTGCTATAGCACGACTGACAAGCATGGTCGCCCAGATCAGCAGGCCCAGCGCCACGCCTAGAAGCAGGACCGTAATGGTCCGGTAAGGTTGCGTCAGCTCACTGACGTTGTCCCGCCCCTTGATGACAAAGATGGCGGTTATCAAGGCCGTTAGCGCGGCCAGTCCAGTCCGCCATGCTTCGGCTTGCTGCCGGGCCGCGTCGAGCTGATGGAACTTCAATTCCTGAGCCATGAGCGCCCAGCGCTTGCTGTCGAGGCTCATGGCCGGGCCAGGTCCATCGTCCAGAACCTACCGCAGCCAAGGTCGGGCTGTGCATCTGGACGGCCCGGGTGAGCGTGGCCGCATTCGCACAGAATCGTCGCTACCGCCAGATGATCGGATCGTATGCTAGCCCGGCGTGTCAGGCCTTTGTATCCGTAGCCGCCGATGCCGTACGGCAGGTCGGTGACGGTACGGCCGCCACACGCTGGGCAGACCCCGGAAACGGTGAGTGTCCTGCCGTCCGCGGCGGTCGTCACCGCGAAGGACGCGTCGGCTGGTATCTCAACTTCCACGAACTTGATGGGCCGATGATGATCGATTGATCCGCTATCCGGCATGATCGTCATCCTCGGGAAGAACGAGCTGGAACAACGGAGCGTAAAGTGCGAGCCGTTCGCGCAGCCAGTTGGCGGGCTCGCCGGTCTCCACCGCCAATTTGCCGATATGAGCCTGGTCGACGCAGCCGGCCAGGGCCGGTGCCTGTCCGTCTATGTAGTGGGTGAGCAGGAGGAGATCCTGCCAGCGGACGACCTCATCGGGCAGTTCACTACCGGGATAGTCGAGCTTCAGGCCGATCGATGCCAGCGTTGTCAGCCGCTGGTGAGCCCGGGCGGGTGTCCAGCCCAGCCGACCGGCGGCCTGCACGAGGTCAAGTGCCGTCACGGTCCTCAGATAGGATTCATCCCCCATCTCATCGAATACCTTCAGCAGGTCCAGGTCGTGCTCGTCGAGTTCTGCCTCGTTGAGGACGGCTCGTATAGCTTCGTCGTATGCCGGGACCGGTGCATCTAGGTTCCGGAACGGATCGAGTAGCGTTAGGTAATCACCTAGCCGCTGCCGACAATCGAGCGCGCCTTCAATTATGTCGCAAGGGTCAAGGTGCCAGTGTGTATCTTTATCTATCCACCGTGAGCCCAGCAATGCGTAGTAAATTTCCCATGGCACTTCGATCTCCTCGCATTCCTGAGCGAGAGGGGAGACCTTTACCGCCGGGTAAACTTCAAGAACTGCTGCGCGCGCCTCGGCGAGTGTGCAGTCAAGGAGATAGGCTATCCGAGCGAGCTCGGCGAGAGTGACTGCCCTGCTCGGTATCGTGTACGGTATAAGGGCCCGGGCAGACGAGGAGTATTTGCCGCGTAGATGGCTTCTTTGTGCCGAATAGGCCGTAATCCACACCCATGGATCCTCCATGAGGGACCATCGATGTGATCGCCAGTGCCCGCGGGTGGTCAGGACCTGGTCGATGAACTCGATATCCCGGATAGTAGGCACGAACTCGGTGTGGTCATTGAGCTCTGGCCGAACGATGAGTCCGCACTGCTCTAGTCGTTCCAGGTTGCGATGGGCTGTTCCTACCGTGACGCCAGCTTGGCCAGCAATCAGGGCGAGCTGCAGCAGGCTCAGCTGCAGTCCCGGTACGAAAACCTGCCGGAGAGCTTCGGTCTCTTCTGTGCCGAGTTCCTCTGGATACGCATCACGGCTTGCGACCTTGACTCCAAGCGGGGCAAGCCGGTCGCACAGATCGAGGACTTCCTCCACCGGGCGGGCAAGGTCGTCACTGACCGCGACCAAGTGCGCGGGCGTCAGTTCTCCATCGAACCACGGCGCGTCCCCGTCGATATCGCGCGACAGCAAGGTGGCATCCGCGCTTGTACATGTGTATCCCGCCAGCTCGCTTAGATCGAATTCCGGCATGGACCACCCGGAGGGGATAAGGTCATGCGCTCGCCGCAAGACTTCACCAAGGGGCTGATCTAGTTCCAGCGAAGTCTTAACCAGGGGTCCGGCCACACCTTCGCAGGGCGGCTCTCCAGGAGAAGCGCATGCCGCGAAGACGCGGATGAGAGGCGAGTCCTCCTTCTTGAAGGCGAAGCCGATTGGCGGGGTGCGCCGCAGAGCGCCCAGGTTGAGGCCGGTGATGGCGTATCGCCGTAGCCTTCGCAACTGGCTCACAGCGGTACGGTCTGGATGGGCGAGTGCCAGCAGAATCGAGTCGGTGGTAGGCGGCTCATCGTTGCGAGACGTGTTCAGTCGATCGAAGAGCGCCGCATCGATTGGGTCGGGGACCGGAAATCCGCTTGTGTTATCGGCTAGCGCCAATGCGCGTATCTTGGCGGGAGTTCTTACTAGCTTGCTCCATGTCCCAGCCCGCCAGGCAGAAAACCACCGAGCGTAAAAATAGTACCGTCGGTCGGCTTCGAACAGTTCGGCATCTACTGGAAAACAGCCGGCTCGCCCCGCGTGGACCGAAGATGCGTGCCCCCAAGGCGCTCCTATCTTGATAGGATGGTTTGTTGTTACTGCGTGCTGGAAGATCTGCTGGGCTATCTCGGGATTGGATTCCGCAACTTTCCAGAGCCAGGTAAGGGTGAAGCCTGGCCAGGCCATCAGGTCGGGCAATGAATCATTAACCAGATCGGTGACCCATCCCTTATCCCATGTGCGGAGCTTCTTGCGGTCCACGGTGAACTGCGGCCGACGGTCGTCGCGCAGGTTGACGATCAGCCCGGAGATCTCGTAGCTGGTTCGGATGCCGTCGGCTGCCAGTCCGCCTTCGCCGGACACCCACCACAGATCACGTCCGTATCGTAGAGACACGGCACTCTCGTCTTGGTAGCGCAACTCGGACGGCTGCCACGTCTCGTGGGCATCTCCTTCGCGGACCTCTACCCGGTGTTCGGCTACCCACAACAGCTTGCGCAGGGTACGGAGGACCGAGATGTTCTCCTCATCGCCGGTGAGATATAGCCTGACCCGGGTGCCTCCCGAGGGTAGCCCTTCAGATGGCCGGATCTGGAACAGGCTGCCGCTACTAGAGATGTGAACCTCGTGCGCTTGCGGTTCTACCGTACCGTCCTTTCGCACATGCCGCGTGATAACTGTTATCTCGTCGGCCAGCATGAAATAGCTAAAGACTCCGACGCCGAACTGGCTGTTGGACACCATCCGGACCGGCGGCTGGAGATCCTGCCAGCCCGCTTGCTCAGCGCGGTAATCCTGCCCGTAGACAAAGCGCTCCCCAGCGTTGGCGAACACATGCTTCAACGTGTTGATGTCCATCCCGACGCCGTTGTCTTCACACTCGATGAAGGCCCGCCCGTCGTCGTCGGTGTCCTGAACGAACCGGATGCGTCCCTCCCACGAACTAGGTTCCCGCCGGGTGCGGGTCAGCCATTCGTGACGAGCCTGGCGCCACCGGCATGCATCCAGGGAGTTCTGGTACAGCTCGCGGATCGCTAGCGCCGGGTCGTCGTACAACTGCTTCCCCATTAGCAGCTCGCGCACCTTGTCCTCGGCAACCTGGAACCGGGACAGCGGCACCTCGTAGGCGGTTTCGTGATTGCTCTTGATTTCTGGCCGGAGCTTGCTCGCCGTGAACCGCCGCGGTAGCTGTTTCCCTATGGCTGCTGGGATCGTCAGCTCTCGGCTGATCGTTTCCCGTGCCTCGTCCGCGTGCTGGACGATGTTCTCGAAGGCGTCATGCATCGCCGGATGCTCGCAGATCAGATGCAGATCGAGAGATTCGTCCGATCGCTGCCAGGATGCGGTGCGGCCCGCCGCGTTCTGGACTTGCGTCAGCGGGAGTTCCAGCCTGGTGCCGATGAGATCCGGGACCACCGTCGGCACGCGCCGAAGATCGGCCGCCATAAGACCCGCGAGCCAGAGTACGGCGGCATAGCCTCGCCACCGATCGTCGACATAGACACCGCGGAGCTTGCTGACAAGATGACTGTCGGCCGGCTCCGCGCCGATAGCGAGCAGCAGCGCCTGGATCAGCATCGGGGCCTCGGTTGTCGCCACATCTCCCGTGCAGCCCTCGACCAACCGGCAACCGAGCCGGTAAGCATCATTCGCTGCAACGCCGTCCCATAGGTTCACCCGGCTGGCGAGCCACTGGTGCACGAGCCACATCGCGAGCTGCTGGCTCGGTTCGGGCAGGTTGCGCTGCTTGAGGCCGTCAGCACGCTGTACAACGTGCTGGTACATCTCGTGCGTAAGCTCGAGGTCGCTGCGGGGACCGGCTCGATAGGTACGGCGCAGGTTAGCTGGGTCAATACCGGCGGCGTCCCGTATCCCGTCAGCAAGCACATATTCGCGCAGAAACGGGGCCGCGATGAGCATGGCCGCCTCGGCGGGCCGCAGGCCAGGATATCCGGTCAATAGCAACTCCGCACTCTGCAGCACCCGGCCTGGATAGTTCTGATCCATCCAGCTGTCCCTCATGCCGGTCCTTGCGAGCAACAACGCATGCGCGGTGCCGCACTGCTGGGCGCAGATCTCTACGACGGACTGGACCTGCTCCTTCAGTTCCACGTCCACCGGGTCAGCGCACAGATCCCACAGGCCAGTCGTGTCAGCGACCTTGCGCCACGCAGCCGTCAGCTCGTCGCCCTCACAGATGACGATATGCCCTGCGGAATCCAGCACCGCCGGATAACGCACGTCCGGGTCCTGCTCCAGGCCGGTCAATCGTGACTTGCGCCGCAACTCTCTGGTAACCGCATCCAGTACCTGGGAGAGTGAGCGGGCGGAGTTACGGTGATCGAGCACCTGGGCGAGAGACTGCGTGAAAACACTGCCAGCCTCTGTGTGACGGCACACCTGGCCAGGCCCGCAGCCCATTACGAGGACGAAATCGCCGCCCGCCGTGAAGGGCAGCTGGCCACCAACCCTGGCGACCGGCTGGGCAATGGTCGGGTTATCACGACAGGCATCCACAAAGAACACGGTCAGGCGTGCCCGGCAGGTCGCGATGGCTTGTGCGGGGATCACCGGTACCAGGCTGTCAACATCGAGGTCGGCACCAGTTCGGTAGGCGTCACTTGGCACGAGGTAATCGTGGTCGTCGATCGTCACCCCATGGCCGGAGAAGTAAATGAGCAGTACACCGCCTGTGGGCGCGTCAGCACAGGCTGCCTTGATGGCCCTGCTGATCCGGTTCCGACTGGCCTCTCCGCGATCGTCATTGATTCCGCATTCCGTGACGTCGAACTCTGAGCGGGCGAGCGCGTCACGCATGGCGCGTACGTCCGCTCGGACGACATAGCTGATGTCCTCAAAGGTCAAATCGTCGCAACGTGGGACACCGACGAGAAGAGCCTGACGTTCAACCATGAAGCGATAATAACGGTCGGCGATTACCTGCGCTAACCAAGCCCGACAAAACGACTTTCTGGACAGAGCTGGTAACCAACTTCCCGTATCTCAAGCCCGATAGGCAAGCGGGCACGCCTGCGACTATGGATTGCGCTGATACCGCGGTTAAAGATGTGGCGTCTGGGGTGAAATATGAACTTAGAGTAATTTGCAACTCTCATATCGGTCATAACGATACACATTATTCAAATCGGTCAATCGACCGCCGTCGCGCGTGTAGCGACCGTTGGCAGATAAGGGCGGTATTTCTGGTACGGCTGCCTGCACCGCCGCGGTCCTCGCAGATCCGTATTCGGCGCGCTTCCGATACGACGGCAGGCCTGGATTGGCGAGCACAATCGCCGGTGGTGGCATCCAGTCCAGCGCATAAGTATGCACGAACGCAACGTCCTCTATTCGGCATGAGCGCGCGTCGGCGCTGCCTCGACCTGCGGCTCCGCGATGCCAGATTGACCCGATCTGCGCGTCTCGCCTGATCGGCGTCGTCAGTCTGATAGCCGTGCAGAGCCGCGGATCTATTGCGGTCGGGTGCCGCTGTTGATGAGTGAATCGAGCATTTTCCGCAGCGGCTCGGGGTCGCCGCGCAAGCTGGCGGCTGATGCCTCGATGTTGCGAGCAGGGTCCAGGTGCTGCCAGGTGAGCACGTACCCGGCATCGCGGGCGAGCTGGCTGACGAAGGCGCGCTGTGCGCGCCCGTTGCCTTCCCGGAACGGGTGCAGTGCGTTGACCTCGCCCAGGTAGTAGGCGAGCCGTCCGGTGAAGACGTCCCGGTCCAGGCCGCGCAGGAAGTCCTCGCCGCGCAACTCGCCGAAGATGACGGCAGCGGATGACTCGATGTACTGCGGGAGGCAGAACGTGGCGCCCTTGGCGATGGCGACCGTCCGGATCTGGCCTGCCCAGTCATAGATGTCACCGAAGATCCGCCGGTGGATCTCGCGCAGATGGCCCAGGTCGTACGTGGAAGTGGCGGGAGACTCCTCCAGCCAGATCAAGGCGGCGTGGGTGATCTCCCGCTCGGCGGCCTCAAGCCCGGCAGCGCTCCCCAGCCCGAGCTTATTGAGCAGGACCCCGGTAACCGGGTCACTGTACGGGTCGCCGGACAACTAGAGTTGCCGGTATCGTGCGACCGTCCTGCGGTACAGCTCTGCGGCACTGATCTCCCCGTCCACGTAGGCCGCGACCTCCCGGTCGTGTTCGGGCCCGAACGGGCCCGGCAGCTCTGCCTGCACGGACTGCGCCCCGCTGAGAGCGGCATCGAGCCGGGCATGCTCTCGGGCGAGCGCTTCGTAGCGCTCGTAGACCTCGTACGGGAGGAGAATGGCCTCGGGCTTGCGGTGCGATCCGAACGCGACCGGCTCTGCTGCCGCCCCCTCCCGCCGGAACCCCGCCAGGATCCCGGAAAGCCGCTGCCGGACCTCCGATAGCGGGTGCACGTGGATGGTCACTGGGCTGGTCATGGCTATAGTGTACTAGAATTTGTACAACTTCAGCAGAACAGATCTCATTGATCCCCCCACTGCATACGGACAACCTGTGTGGTTATCGCTTGCGCGTCGGGCTGAGATTGCACTCGCAGGTGATCCGTTTTGTGCCAGGGCCTGGTGTGGTCCAGGTCGCAGCAGGCGGCGTGGTTGCCGCAGCCGGGGGCGGTGCACCAGGGGCTGCGGGCCTGGACCAGGTGCCGGAGACTGACACCGGGCCGGTACCGGTCCTCTTGATGCTCATGCTCGCAGCTTCCCCGCGTGATCCGGGCCAGCCGGATCCGCAGCCTGGCGATCAGGTCGAGGGCTTCCATGTCCTGGGGGGCGGGGCCTGCCTGTCTTCGGTCCCCGCCAGTGCCGGGCGGATCCAGGCCAGTGGCTATGTCCTGGTTTGTCCCGTGGAGGGGCAGGGTGAGGCGGCCGGGGGCGCAGCCGTGCGCGACCGCCTGGCGGCCGGGGCCGAGCAGGGTCACGCACAGGCGGCTGTCCCGGTCCCGGGCCGCCGCCGTGAGGAGGTCGCTGAGGGTGTCGGGGTCGGCGGGGCCCCAGCCGGGGACCTCGGCGAGCCGGTCAGTACTCCAGCCCATCCAGGCCTCGAACGGGACCAGGATGGTCACCTGCGCGGCCAGCCGTGTCCCGCCGTCCCCGCCCGGGCACCCCGGCCCGGCCGGGCCCCGCGGACCCCGCGGGCCCTGGTCCCCGCTGGAGGACGGGCCGTCCAGCCCGTCATCATCAGGACCCTCCTGCGGCCACTCCCCGTCATCGGCCCCGGCTCCGCTGCCGTCCGCCCCGGCGCTGTCGCCGCGTGCCGCGTCGCCCTCATCCGGTCCGGCGTCACCGTCGCGGTGCTCACCGTCGCACGGTGCCGCGTCACTGTCGCGGTGCTCACCGTCGAACGGTCCGGCGTCGCTGCCGCACGGTCCGGCGTCGCTGCCGCGGGGCTCGCTGCCGCAGGGCGGCTCGCTGTCATCGGCCGCAGCATCGGCGGCGGTCCAGCCGTCCTGGTCCAGGGCGGGGCCGGGGTCCCGGCGGGCGGGGGTGAGGCGGCCGGCGGGGGTGCCGCCATGGAGCAGGTCCATCACGACCTGGACCTGGAGTTCCTGCAGGCTGGTGTCCAGGCCCTTGCCGCGCAGCCACAGGGCCCAGTCCTCCACGTTCTGCCAGCACGACAGGACCTCGCCGGCGGGCAGTTCCCGGCCGGTGATCCCGGCGTTCCCGGAGTACTCCCGGAACACCCGCACGTTCGCGTCCCGCCGCGCTGCTTCCTTCCGCCGGGCCACCGCGTCGGGGTCCAGCTGCAGGATGACCTTCATCGCCAGGTACCGCAGCCGTCCCGGGGTCAGCAGCTGCGCCGCCGCCGCCAGCTCCGCATCCGCGGCGAGCGCGTCCTTGACCGACAGGTCCCTGGTGGCGTCGCGGATGACGCTGACGTGCACCATGTCGATCAGGCCCGCCCGCAGCGCCGCGAACGTACGCGGGAGCCGCTGGGCCAGGTCGGCGCCGAGCTGCATCCGGTTCCCCGCGGAGGTCCAGGTCATCCGGGTGACGAACCCGGCCTCGTCCGCGGCACCGCCGCCGAACGGGCCCGGCTGCCCGGCCTGGTGCGGGTGCCGGGCCGCGTACCCGGCCATCGCCGCCAGCTCCACCCACGTCCCCCACGACGACAACCGGCGGCCCCCGCCGATCACGTCCAGGAGCTGGTCACCGGTCAGCACCCGCAGCCCCCCGCCGGCCGGGCCCGCCGCGGACCGCAGCTCCCGCGCCAGCCCCGGACCAGGCACGTGCGGGCCCGCGGTCCCGGTCCAGGACCCGGCCTCCTCCGGCCAGCCCGTCCCGGACTCCGCATACCCGCCGGCGCCCTGGCCCGCCCCGGAGTTCCCGGCCGCCGCGTTCCCGGTCTTCCCGCCGCCCCGGGTCCCGCCCGTCCCGGCCTTCCCGTCCTGGCCCTCGCGGTCTCCGCTGGCCCCGGTCCCCGGTACGGCGGACGGCGAGGAGCCGGGCTGCTCCTCGCCGTCGTCGTGGCCGGTGACTGGTTCTGCGGTCAAGATCCGCGCTCCCGTCTGAGGTGAAGTAGTTGCAGTACTGACGCTAACACGTCCGGTACTCGAATACAACTCTGTCGAGCATGTTTTCCATGATCATGGGGGGACCTGGGAACATAGAAGACAAATCAGATTGGGTAATCGATTACACAGCGCTGGCGCGGTCACATGAATGCGGAGCATCAGAGCCCGCGCGGCATCACGGGGCGCGGCATCACGGGACAGCGCCACGGCGCGACGCGATGGTCTGTCTACTGGAAGACCTTCAACGCTCTCTCCTACGGGCGGCTGCGCTGGCGCGCGGCGAGCTGGACGTAGTAACCGCTCTCGGCCAGCCAGGCGCGCGCACGACCGCGCTTGCACTCAGCCGAGAACGCATACCACCGGTCAGCTTCGGAAGGCCAGCGAGCCAGGACGGCCCTGAACCTGCGGAACGCGCCGCTGCCGCCGCCGATCGCGACACCGAGCCGGTCGGCTCGCCCGGGATCACGCACAGTACCGATGAAGCGCTCCATATCCCAGTAACCATCACGGGATCCCTCACACTGAACCCACAGCCACTTGTCGGGATCCTCGGGCTCGTCCTCTTCGTCCTCGAGGTCGTAGCTGTCATCAAGAACAACCTCGCCAGTGGCGAGCTCAACGCGCCCGCTCCCGTAGGTCGCGTCGCCTTCGAGGAGATCGCTCAGCTGCTCGAGGTCTACTGGCAAAGGTTTGCGATCCGTAATAGCACCCGTCGTGGCCAGCTCATCCAGCTGGTTCGCTAGCTCCTCGTCGCCCTCCCAGTCGCGTTCCCTGAGCGCGAAGATCGCCTCCCTGGCCAGGTCCGATGTCCCAGCAGCCCGCTGCGCCAGAGCGACGAGCAGGCCGTCACCGGCAAGCTGCAGATCATCCTCAGCAATACCAGTCCGCAGGATCTTGACGACCGCGGCGCCGTCGGCGGTATAGACAGCCGCCCGTAGCGGCCGCAAATCTTCATGACGTGTCACGATCGCAGGATATTGCCCAGGTCACCATCGGCACCCTGTTTACAGGCGAGGATCGACCGGTTCGGATTCCAGGGCCAGCACGGCGAAGACGCATTCGTGGATGCGCCACAGCGGCTCCCCGTGGGCAACTCGGTCCAGGGCCTCAAGGCCAAGGGCGTACTCGCGCAGCGCAAGGGAACGCTTGTGGCCGAGGGCACGCTGCCGCAGCCGGGTCAGGTTGGCTGGCTCCAGGTAGTCAGGGCCGTAGATGATCCGCAGGTACTCCCGGCCACGGACCTTCAGGGCTGGCTGGACGATGCCTCGCGTACCGCAGACCAGGCCGTCGGCGGGCTTGACGACCATGCCCTCGGCGCCCGCGGCCGTCCGGGTCTCCCACCAGGCCGTCGCTGCCGCTTCCGACTCCGGGTCGGCGAGATCGACGAGCAGGCGCCGCGTCATTGCGATCAGCGCCGGGTCCGCGGCGGCCAAGCGGTCAGCGAGCGCCAGGTGCCACAGGTGCGGGCGCTCGTGATACACCGCGCCGTCGGAGGCCAGCAGCTGGAACGGGGCAATCCGGACCCCGTCCAGACCGTCAACAGGCCAGCAGTACCGGCGGTACGCGGCGATGAAGGCGTCGGCGTTCCCGGCCCGGGACCGGGTCCGGTCGAGCAGGTCGTCCACGGGCAGGCCACGCGACGCAGCCTGGGATAGTGCCAGCACCGCTGGCGGAAGCGACGCACTCGCGGCGGCACCCACCGCGGCGTACTGGTCGCGGAGCAGCTGGGCGGCCTTGACGTTCCAGGGCATGACTTCGGTGTCCAGGAGCAGCCAGGACGCGCCGAGCTCTTCGAACAGGCCGGCCCTCGTCGCCGCCGCGCGGACCCGCTCCAGCACCACCTCAGTCAGCGCGGCGTCAAAGAAAGACCGCCCGGTCCTGGTCCACAGCGCGCCGCCCTCGCCGGTAACGAGCAGCACCGCCCGCGACCCCATGTGCTTCTCCTCGCACACCACGGCCTGGACCCCATCGGCACGAAAAAGAGAGAACGCCTCTGCCGGGTGCTCCAAGACGTCAGGACGTGCGGAGGCGGCGACCGGTGACATAGTCGGCGGGAGGTACCACAGCCAGCGCGGGTCGATAGCGAACCGGCTCATCACCTCCAGCGCCGCCGCGGCATTCCCCTCGCGCACGCTCACCCGCGCCAGGTAGGCCGTCTCGATGCCGCGTGTGCCGGTGACATCACGAATGTCGAGGACATCCTGAGGACGAGAAGTACTGGGGCCGCGGGGGTCCGGGGGGACGGTTCCCCCCGGGGGAAAGGGACGGGCCGGAGTGTAGTGGACTGCGGATGCCTGGACGGATACCACAGTCCGTTCTGGATAGCTGAGCGACGTCAGACGGCCGCCGAAGACACAGCCCGTGTCCAGGCACAGGGTGTTGTTCAGCCACTCCGCGGCCGGCACCGGCGTGTGACCGTAAGCGACGACGGCCTTGCCGCGGTACTCCTCCGCCCAGGGATAGCGGACCGGCAGGCCGTACTCGTCGGTCTCCCCCGTGGTCTGACCGTACAGGCAGAACTCGCGGACCCGGCCGGACGTACGGCCGTGATACTGCTCGATCAGGCCGGCGTGCGATACCACCAGGCGGCCGCCGTCGAAGACATAGTGGCTGATAAGGCCGTCGAGGAACTGCTCTACCTGGGCAACGAAGTCGGCCGGCTCGGCGCCTAGCTGCGCGAGGGACTCGGCCAGGCCGTGGTTGACCTTCACCTGCTTTCCGCGCAGGGCGCGGAGCAGCTTCGCTTCGTGGTTGCCCATCACGCAGAACGCGGTGCCCGCCGCCACCATGCCCATGACCAGCCGCAGCACCCCCGGCGTGTCCGGTCCGCGGTCGACCAGGTCGCCGACGAATACTGCGCGCCGCCCGGCCGGGTGCCGGGCTGAGGTTGGGCGGCCGCGTTCGTTGCGGTCCAGGACGTAGCCAAGCTCACTCTCCAGGAGCGTCGCTAGCTCGGCGCGGCAGCCGTGGACGTCGCCGATCACGTCGAACGGGCCGGTCTCGTGCCGCAGGTCGTTGTACAGGCGGGTCCGCTGGATGACGACGTCGTCCGGCTCGCGCAGTACGTGCACGTGGCGGAATCCCTCGCGCTGCAGGCCCTTGAGACCGCGGCGCAGCTGGTCCCGCTGGCGCCGCACCACGTGCGGGCCGAAGTCCCGGTCGGGCCGGGACGCGTTGCGCTGGAGGCACACGCCCTCTGGCACGTCGAGGACAATAGCCACCGGCAGCACGTCGTGCTCCCTGGCCAGCGCGACCAGATCGCGGCGCGCCTCCGGCTGTACGTTCGTCGCGTCGATCACGGTCAGCCGACCCGCCGCCAGGCGCTTGCCCGCGATGTAACGCAGCACGTCAAAGGCCGCGGGGGTGGCGGCCTGGTCGTTCTGATCATCGGCGACCAGACCGCGGCAGAAGTCCGATGAGATCACCTCCGTCGCCTTGAAATGGCGGGCGGCGAATGTCGTCTTACCTGAGCCGGTGACGCCGATGAGGATGACCAGGCTCAGCTCGGGGATCGCTATGTTCATGCGGCCTCCCGGGTGAACAGCGCGAGCTGGGTTGGCGAGCCTTCGTCGGGAGCGGCCGGGCCGACGGGGCGGAAGCTCACCTGATAGCCGTAGTCGGCCGCTACCTGCTGGGCCCAGGTGGCGAACTCGGCGCGAGTCCACTCGAACCGGTGATCGTGATGCCGGGTCCCGCCCAGGCCCGGGTAGTGCACGTTGTACTCAGCGTTCGGCGTGGTGACGATGACGGCGCCGGGCGCGGCGAAGCCGAACACGGACCGTGCCAGGGCCGGCAGCCTGGGCGGGTCGACGTGCTCGATGACTTCCATCAGCACCGCCGCGTCCAGGCCCGCCAGCCGGTCATCGCGGTAGGTGAGCGCGGACTGGAAGATCTTCAGCCTCGGCTGCGGCCTGGAGTCGAGCCGCAGCCGGTGTGCGGCCAGCTGCAGTGCCCGCGCCGACACGTCGGCCGCGACGACCTGGTCGATCTGGGGCAGGGCGAGCAGGTCCTTGGTGAGGACACCGGCGCCGCAGCCGAAGTCGCCCACTGTCCGTACGTTTCGTTCCCGGACGATGTCCAGGATCGCCTCGCGCCGCTGTGCGGCGAGCGGCTTGGTGGCCGGCTCGTCCTGCTCGCTGACCGCGTTGTCCAGGTCCTCGGGCGCGGTGTCGTCTACTTCGGCCAGCCTGGCCAGGGCCGACTGGGTCAGCTCGCGCTGGTGCGCCAGGTACCGCTGGGCGATCAGCGCCTTCTCCGGGTGCGCAGCGAGCCAGTCCCCGCCGGCCCTGATCAGCTTGTCCACCTCGTCGGTCGACACCCAGTAATGCTTGGCGTCATCCAGCGCCGGCAGCAGCACATACAGGTGGTTGAGCGCGTCCTTGAGCACGACCTCACCGGAAAGATGCAGGTCAAGGTACGCCGAGTCGCCCCATTGCGCGGCGATCGGGATCGGTGCATGGATGAGTGGCCTCCGCCAGCGCGCGGTGCGCCGATCGGGCGGATCGAACGGGACCGGCTCCGCGGTGACTGTCCAGCCGAGGGGTGCGAACACCCGCTGCGCGAGGTCCACCCCGCCCCGGCAGCGCAGCGCCGGGACATGGATCTCCAGCGGGATCTTCCGCTGGGCGAGCTCCGGCCTGGCCTCGCACCGACCGGTCAGCGCCGTACGGAACGCCTCCTTCAGCGCTACCGCGAGCATGCTCGAGGCCGCGTAGGGCCGGTCGTTCACGTACTGGGTCAGCTCCGGCTGCCCGCCCTGCCTTGACCGCCGCACCAGCGCGATCGGGTCCACCTCCAGCAGCAGCGCCGCCGTGCACCGATCCGCCGAGGCCTCCGGGTAGAAAACGCTCGCCGCGCCGATGGCCTGCACCCTGTCCGGGTGCTTATGCAGCAGATACCCCAGGTCAGTGGCGGGTTCGCACGTAGCGGTGATTGTCAGCAGCACGCCACCAATGTATTCCGGCAGGTCAAGGGGATTTCTAGAGGAGGCCAGCCCCCGCGGCAGCCTCCTCGGCATCATGAGATCTGTGGGGCCAGCCTGATCTGTTCCAGCAGGACCTCGAGGCGGCTGATTAGTTCCGCGGTGCCGAAGAAGAGGTCAGCCAAGATCTCCAGCCTGAACTCGAACTCATCCTCGTCGATACAGGAATGCGGATGTGTATCGCCTGCGGGAGATGCAGGTACGGACATGCTAGGCTCCTTACGTCTAACAGGTTTCCAGTTGCGTTAAGAGAGACGCTAGCAGTGTCGATCGGCTTAATGCAACTGAAGTTCCGTTATTTGGAGACGTATGGCCGCACAACCGGGCACGCTCCGCCCCGGCGGACGTACCGCGCGGGTACGGGAAGCCGTGCTGGCAGCCGTGAGAGCCGAGCTAGCGCAGACGCGTTACGCCGAGCTGACCGTCGAGCAGGTAGCCCAGCGCGCCGGAGTAGCGAAGACGACCGTCTACCGGCGCTGGGGCAGTGCGGAAGGCCTCGTGCTTGACCTGATGAGAGACCTCAGCGGTACCAGCATCCCGGTGCCTGACACCGGCGACCTGGACACCGACCTGCGGGGGCTGGCCCGCGGCATCGTCGCCCTTTACCGGGATCCTGCCAACTACGCGCTCGTCGGCACCGTGGTCGCCGCGGCGGTGAGCATCCCGGAAGCTCGCCAGACGCTGACCGAGTTCTTCGGCGGGCGCACCGCCCAGACGGCGATCATCGCCGAGCGGGCGATCAGCCGCGGCGAACTGCCCCCCGGCACCGACACGGTCGAGGTGATCCGGCTGATGGCCGCGCCGTTCTACTACCGGATGTTCATAACCGGCGAGCCGGTCGACGACGACGTCGCCGACCGGGCGGCGGCGGCCGCTGCCATGGCGGCCAAGGCCGGCCTGCTCGTCCCCGGCAGATCGTTACGGCAGTGCTCATCGTTACGGCAGTGCTGGAGTGGTCACCAGCCAAGTTCGTGCAGGCGCTCATCGCCGATGCCGAAATAGTGCCCGACCTCGTGGATGACGGTGCGGCGCACCTGCTCGGCGACCTCGGGCTCGCTACGGCAGATCGCGCAGATCGCCTGGCGGAAGATGGTGATCCGGTCCGGCAGGACGCCCGCGTACTGTGACGTCCTGCTGGTCAGCGGGATGCCTTCATACAGGCCAAGCAGGCCGGGCGGGCCCGGGTCATGCTCGACCGTCACGGCGATGTTGCTCATCTGCTTGCCGAACTCCGGTGGCAGCCCGTCCAGCGCCTCGGCGACCATCTCCTCGAACCGCGCCGGCGCAACCTCGATCACCTCCCTATTCTCCGCCACGCCCAGTGCTGCACGGGAACCACGTGGCGTTATGCAAATATGGCGGTTATGGGCTGGGTGCTGCATGTAGATCTGGACCAGTTCATCGCGGCCGTCGAGGTGCTCCGCAACCCTGAGCTGCGCGGGCGGGCCGTTGTGGTCGGCGGGGACGGGGATCCGGCCAAGCGCGGGGTTGTGGCCACCGCGTCGTATGAGGCACGCGAGCACGGGGTGCAGTCCGGGATGCCGCTGCGGAGGGCGGCGCGACGGCTGCCGGATGCGGTGTTCCTGCCAGTGGATTTCGGGGCATATGAGGCGGCATCGGCCGAGGTGATGTCCGTATTGCGGTCGTCGGGCGCGGTGGTCGAGGTGCTGGGGTGGGACGAGGCATTCCTCGGGTTGTCGACGGAGGATCCGGAAGGCTTCGCTCGGTCGCTGCAGGCGGCCGTGCTGGCTGCCACGCGGCTGCACTGCTCGGTGGGGATCGGCGAGAACAAGCTGCAGGCCAAGATCGCTACCGGGTTCGGGAAGCCGGCCGGGGTGTTCCGGCTGACCTCGGCGAACTGGTTCGAGGTGCTCGGAGATCGGGCACCGGACTCGCTGTGGGGCATCGGGGCCAAGACCGCCCGCAAGCTCGCCGGGCTGGGCATCGAGACGGTCGCGGGGCTAGCGGCGGCCGATCCTGCTTTTCTGGCGGCGGCCTTCGGGCCGGTGACGGGGCCGTGGCTGGTCATACTGGGGCGCGGGATCGGGGACCGGGACGTCTCCGATGCGCCGTATGTGGCGCGGGGCCACGGACGCGAGGAGACGTTCCAGACCGACATCGACTCGTGGGCCACGGTGGAAGCCGAGGTGGCGCGGATCGCGGAACGGGTGGTCACCGACCTTGCGGCCACGGAACCGGGGCGGCCGGTGGTGCGGGTGGTGGTGAAGGTGCGATACCGGCCGTTCATTACCGAGACCCACGGGGTTGCCGTGAAGGGAATGACGCTGGAGGAAGCCGCGCTGGCGGCGCTGTCCCGGTTCACCGGGCGACGGCCAGTGCGCCTGCTGGGAGTGCGAGCGGAGTTCGGGGACACGGTCTCGTAGGGTAACGAACGTGGACATTGCGGACGCAGTTAAGTTCTGGGAGCCGGAACCGGGGTGGCTGAACACCGCCAGCTACGGAATACCGCCCCGCCCCGCGTTCGAAGCGCTGCAGGTACCGCTTGATGAATGGCGGCACGGGGTCACCGGCTGGGACACGTGGGACACCGCCACCAACCGGGCACGCTCCGCCTTCGCACAGTGCCGCCCGGTGACCTGCCCGCGGCGATCGGCGATCGGACAACCGCGGTTGCCTTCAGCCTGGTCCAGTCGGCCACCGGTGAGGTAGCGCCAGCCGACGAGGTCGTAGCCGCCGCTCGCGCGCACGGTGCCATGCTCATCGCCGACGCCACCCAGGCGGTGGGCTGGCTCCCAGTGGATGCGACCCGCTTCGACGTCCTGGCCGTCTCGGCCTACAAATGGCTGATGTGCCCGCGAGGTACCGCGTTCGGCTACGTGAGCCCGTCCGTACGCGATCGGATCCGCCCGGTCGCGGCTAACTGGTACGCGGGCGAAGGCAACGCCTCTTACGGCCCGCCGCTTCGCCTGGCGGCCGACGCACGCCGCTTCGACATCGCGGTTCCGTGGTTCTCCTACGTGGCAGCGGCTCCGACGCTGGAACTCCTGCTCGACATCGGCATCGGCCAGATCCACGACCACGACGTTCGCCTAGCCAACCGCTTCCGCGAAGGCCTCGGCCTTCCACGCAGCAACAGCGCCTTCGTCACCATCAACGAACCGGACGCGCCCCAGCGCCTCGCGGCGGCAGGCATCCGGATGTCGGTGCGCAACGGCGGCGCCCGCCTCGCCTTCCACCTCTACACCACCCACGCCGACGTGGACGCTGCCCTCACCGCCCTTAGACGATGAAGGATCTGTTCATGGATACTATGGTGGACCTGTGTCCGCCCGGTCGCCTGGAGGCAGCCTTGACCACTGAGCTGGTGGACACGATGCGTCCGGCCGATGCCGACGGGTTCCGCGAAGCGTGGGGAATTATCGAGCGGCTGTGGGAACAGACAGTCACGCGAGCCCGGATCCTGCCCGCACCGGAGCTGCATCAACGGGTCGACGGTGAGTGGTCCTTTATCGAGACGCTGCGCCACCTCGTGTTCATTACCGATGCCTGGGTGCTGCGAGCGATCCTCATGGACCCGTCCCCGTGGGATCCGCTGGACCTGCCGCACACCGAGAGGCCCGACGAACCGGGCGTGCCGCGCGACCTGGACGCGCAGCCGGCGCTGGAGGAGATGCTCGAGCTACGCGCGGACCGGATGGCCACCGTAGCCCAGATACTCGCCGAGCTCGACGACGAGGAACTGGCCGGCCTGATCGAGCCCAGCTACCCCGGGCAGATGAGCATGTCGGTACGCAGCTGCCTGCAGATCGTGCTCAACGAGGAATGGGCGCACCGCCTGTACGCCGAGCGGGATCTCCAAGCACTTACGTCCCGCTAGGCGTCAGGGGACGGTCTTCGCGGAAGCGGTGGATGCCGCGTTCCTCGCCGCGCGGGCCGTGTGGCCCTCACCCGAGGAGGCGCGCGCGGCCAATCTTCGGAGCTCGCGGCCAATCTCCGCGGAAGATTGATGCTCCGCGGAGGATAAAGAGTCAGAAATGACCCTTTATCTTCCGGCGAGCACGGATCCTCCGTCAAAATTGGGTGGCGTGTGACTTGAAGGGGACAGTGTGGCGCGTGGGGCTTAGATGCGGCACGGGCGTAGCGTCGGCGCGGTGCTGCGGCGGCTTGGGGCAGCGGACCGGCACGGGCGTAGCGGCGGCTCGGAGCTGCCGCTGGCGCGGGGACTGCTGCTGGCGCGGGGACTGCTGCTGGCGGTGGGCTAGGCGGCGGGGGGGAGCATGCCTCGGCCGGCGGCTTTGGCTAGGCGGCGGGCCTCGCGGAGGGACAGGCCGCGCGCTTCCGGGGGGAGGCGGTAGATCGTCGCGCCGCCTAGTAGGCCGAAGCCGCGGATGCGGACGATCGGCGCGCCTTGGCGTGGCAGGCGCTCGCTGCCCTTGACCTCGTTGCCGCCCAGGATGGAGAAGCCGCCCATGTCGATCTCGATGCTGTCCGGCACGTAGACGTTCGCTCCGCCCAGGACCGAGAACAGGTTGAGCGTCAGCTCGCCGCCCTCCATCTCGGCCTCGCGCAGGTCAATCTCGTCGCCGCCCAGGATGCCGAGGGCGTTGATGCTGCCGACGGCGCGGAACCGGCCACGCTTGTGCCCACCTCCCAGGATGGCGATCATCCAGCGGACTGGCTTGCCCTCCCCCGCGACGACCGGGGCTCCGGAGGCGCGGACGGCTGGCGCCGCGCCTTCCTGAGGCAGGTCGGTGGTCAGCGCGGCGAGCTCGCCCCTGGTCTTCGCGGCGATCGCCTTCCCGGCGCGATCTTCCAGCTCATCCAGGGTGAGGCGGCCCACCGCGGCGTTCTCGTTGAGTACCTTCAGCGTGACATCGCGTTCGGCATCAGAGACCCGCAGGTTGTCCCCGGGCTCGCTCACCATTTCCCCCTCGTTGGCGTAACGACATATCGCCCCGCTAGGGTAGCGCCGGACGATGTCCCCAGACTAGGCGCCCGGGAGTTTAACGCCATGGCAGAACCACGCTGGACGGCCGCCGACGTACCCGACCTGGACGGCCGCATCGCGGTGGTGACCGGCGGGAACACGGGCCTGGGATTCGAGGTCGCACGGGTGCTCGCCACCCGGGGCGCCCAGGTGACGATCGCCTGCCGGGACCTGGCCAAAGCGCAGCGCGCGGCAGATGACATCCCCGGTGCGTCGATCGTCTCTCTCGACCTCGGGTCGCTGGCGTCGGTCCGCGAGGCGGCGGCCGCCCTCAGCGGCGAGTACGAGAAGATAGACCTGCTGGTCAACAACGCGGGCGTGATGATGACGCCGTACCTGCGGACCAAGGATGGCTTCGAGCTGCAGCTCGGGATCAACCACCTGGGCCATTTCGCCCTGACCGGGCTGCTGCTTGACCGGCTGCTCGCCGCGCCCGCGGCGCGGATCGTATCGGTGAGCAGCGTGGTGCATCGCCGGGGTGTCATCGATTTCAACGACCTCGCATCGGAACTGCACTATGACCGGACCGCCGCCTACGCGCGGTCCAAGCTGGCGAACCTGCTGTTCGCCTACGAGCTGCAGCGCCGGCTCGCCGCCGCGGGTGCACCGGCGATCTCGCTGGCCGCCCATCCTGGGTACGCCAGGACCCAGCTGACCCGGAACCTGCCGCCGCTGATCCAGGCCGGGTCGCGCCTGGCCGAGCCGATCATCGCGCATAAGGCCGAACAGGGCGCGCTGTCCATCCTGCGCGCGGCCACCGATCCCTCGGCGGTCGGCGGCTCGTACTTCGGGCCAAGCGGACTGTTCGAAATGAGGGGCACGCCCAGGCTTGTGCGATCGAACAAGCTGTCGTACAATGAAGACATCGCCCGCCGCTTGTGGAGTGAGTCAGAGCAGCTGACCGGGGTCAGCTTCGAGGTACGTTAAGGTCCAGCCAGTCACGCAGCGCACACGTCGTTCTGAAGAACTGAACGATGCGGTCCTTAGCCGAAGCGGTTTCCAGCCAGGGTTCTACGGGCCATTGCTGCCAGGCAGTGATGCCCTTGTACCGGAGCAGCTCGATGCGGGGATGGTCGGCGCTGTAACCGCGCGGGGCGGACTTGAGCACGCCGTGGCCGTGCACGGCCACGCCGGCCTTGTCCAGGTCCGCGACGACCTTCTCCAGCCTGGCGCCTGGTCCGTCGTCGGCGACAGCCGAGCGGTAGCGGGCGAGCTCGCTGGAGTCCAGCTCCCACCGGCCGGCGCCCGCGCCCAGGCCCTCGGCGGAGAGCTGCACGTAGAAGGCGTCGCCGACGATCGCGCCGATGTTGGTCTTGTACGGGGTCTTGTCCTTGCTGAACCGGACGTCCCGGTAGGGGCGGAAGATCTTCGGCTCGCCGAACTCGGCAGCGAGTTCCTCGGTCAGCTCGGTCATCGGCCGCAGGATATGGTCCCGGTACACGTCCTTGTGCGCGGTCCAGAACGTCTTGGAGTTGTCCGCCTCGAGGTCGTCGTAGAAGTCCAGCGCCGTCTCAGGCCACCCGCTGAATGCCATGGCCTAAACACTAGCGTCGACGCGAGCACCGGGGGTATACGTGGCACATGGCAACGCCTGAGGTAACCCTCACACACCTGGACGAGCCGCTTTTCGACGGGGCAGACGCCACCAAGCGGGACCTGATCGACTATCTCGAAGCGGTCGCCGACCGTCTCGTCCCGCAGCTGAGCGGGCGGCCGCTGTCGGTGATCCGGGTCCGGGCAGGCCAGCAGCCGTTTATGCAGAAAAACATGCCGTCGTACGCCCCGTCGTGGATCCAGACCGTGTCGGTGTGGTCTGCGTCGTCGTCGCGGTCGGTGCGGTATGCCTTGTGCGATGACCGGGCGACGCTTATCTGGTTCGGGAACCAGCGGGCGGTGGAATACCACGTTCCGCTGGGGACCGACCCGGAACGGCCTGGCTATGTCGTGCTGGACATCGACCCGCCGGAAGGGGCGGCGTTCGGGCACGCGGTCGCTGCGGCGCTGCTCGCGCGGCAGGCGCTCACCGACTCCGGGCTGTCCGGCGCGGTGAAGACGAGCGGGGCGAAGGGGCTGCACATCTACGTGCCGGTCGACGCGTCGGCCGCCGATGCCGCGGCGGCTACCCGGGCGCTGGCCGCACGGGCCGAGCGGCTCGATCCGTCGATCGCCACCACTGCCTATATCAAGGCGGACCGGGGCGGGAAGGTTTTCATCGATTCGACCCGGTCCTACGGCGCCACCGTGGCCTCGGTGTACAGCCCGCGGGCCAGGCCGGGGGTGCCGGTGTCGTTTCCGGTCGCGTGGGATGCGCTTGCCTCGGTGTCGCCCGGTGACTTCACGGTGCGGAACGCCGCTGGGCTCCTCGGGGACGGCGATCCATGGACGGCGGCTCTGCCGTCGCCTCAGCAGCTTTCCGCTGAGCTACTGGAAGAGGGCCACGCCATCCCGGTCGCTCGCGTGGTCGCGATGCACGAAGGCAAGCGCCGTCGGCGCGCCGAATCCGAGTTACCGGTGCGGGCGGAAGGCGGCTGCCAGGGCTTGCCATAGGGGGTTGCGCTGGTAGGGGACCATGTCCTCGGCGTAGTACCACCAGAAGTAGCCGCCGATGTAGCCGGGGACGTCAATGTGCAGGCGGTAATAGCGGCTGAGGTAGGCGAGCTTGTAGGCAACCGCGTCACTGGGGTTCGTGCCGACCTCGCCGAAGCCCAGCCTGGCGTGCGGGAACATGTCGTGCAGGCGGCCGAAGACCGCGTCCCAGTCCTGCTGCGTGGGCCGGTAGTTGTCGCAGTCCTCCTCGTAGTAGGAGACCAGGACGTAGTCCAGGCCCTGCTTCATGGCGGCCGGGATGTTGCTGGCCGCCCATGTCCACATGTCATACGATGGCCCGCCGCCGCAGCCCGGCTCGTAGCTGAGCGTCAGCGCGGTCTGGCCGCCGGCGTCGCTGACCGCCTGGTACGCGCCTTCGATGTCTGCCTGAACCGTGCTCGCCGGGCCGAGCCAGTTGCCGTTGACCTCGTTGCCTACCTCCCAGATGGCGATCTTCTGGCCAAACGCGGCGATGTAATCCCTGAACCGGCCCACGTACTGGGCGGGGGTATAGCCGGCGACTTCCGAGGAGTCGACCGGCTCAGCCATGATGGCGGCAACCTTGCTGATGGCGTCGACCGGCTGCCGGTAGTCCGCGGGCCGCATGCCGGGGTCGAACGCGATGCGGACCGTCGGGCGGTGCGGCAAGTGCGCCAGCGAAGCGACGATCTGATTCAGGTTGGTGACACTGTCCAGTGTCACGCCATAGAGCGGGGCCGGTGCCGCAACCGCCGTCGCGGGCTCGATTGAGCAGCCCGCGACGGCTGCCAGGCAGCAGATCAGGCGGAGGCAGTGCCGCATGCTGGCTCTGCCGCGGTGATCGCGGGAGGGGAAGCCTCCGGCACGGTCTCGGTTCCGGGTCCGGTGAACTCGGCGTTGCGGCGGGTCTTCGCCCAGCCGTTACTGCGGCGGACGATACGGAACACGGCGCGCCAGGTGGCCAGGTACGAGATGTAGACCATCAGGCTGAAGGCTATGCCCAGGCCCACCGCCCCCAGGATGCCCACCGGGCGCTCGCACTTGCGCCAGTAGGTGATCCCCCACACGGCAAGCTGGGTCAGCGCCGCCACCACGTACAGGGCGAGCAGCGTCCAGCCGCCCTGCGCCCCGAAACGCTCGGCCAGAGCGGGGTGCCGCAGGTAGGCGAAGCCCAGGGTGGCCCAGGGCAGCGGGTAAAGGAGTGTCGACACGAGCACCACCCATGGCTGCACCAGGCAGTAGCTGAGCTCGAGCAGGCCGCTCGTGCCAAGATGCTCAGAACGCCACAGCTCCGGCAGGTAGCGGATGCACTGCATCATGCCCTGGCTCCACCGGGTCCGCTGCACGATGAGCCTGCCCATATCGGGCAGCGCCTCCTGGTCGACCCAGGTGTCCGGCGTATATTCCGTCCTGGCCCCGGCCAGCAGCACATGCAGGCCGATCTCGAAGTCCTCCTGCAGGGAGCCGCGCCACGGACGCTGCTCCGCGCGGCCGATCTTGTCCAGCACCGTGAGCCGCATGAACTGGCCGTTGCCGCCCATCGCGACCGTGTGCACCATCCGCCGGGACATCTGCACCGCGGAGCAGACGGTGCGGAACTCTATATCCTGCAGCCTGATCAGCACCCGGCCGAGCAGGTTCCTGGCCGCACCGTGCTGCGGGAGCGGCCGCCGCTCGTGCCGGTTGATCATCCGGACCTCGATCTGCACCGCTCCCGTCTCCGGGTTGCCGAACAGGTGATCCGCCGCGACCACGTCCAGCGACCCCGGGGCGAGCCTGCCGTCGGCGTCGACCACGGCCACGATCGTGCTCGCCCGGTCGGCGCCCTCCTCGTCGAGCCAGCTGGACATCAGGCGGTACGCGGCGTTCAGCGCCTCGCTCTTGCCGGTACGGGCGTCGGGCCGCTTGCGTGCTACCAGGTGAATGTTCGGGTTGCTCACCGCGTGGCCATTGACGATGGCCGCGGTAGCGTCGTCGGAGTCGTCGTCGATGACCCACACGTGGGCGTACGGGAAGTGCTCTCCGATATAGCCGACGGTGCCGCCGATGACGGCTTCCTCATCCCGGCACGGGACCAGGAAATGCCAGCCGAACTGACGCGAGTCGCCGCACGGACCTGGCTTGTGCCGCATGAACAGAGCGACCAGCGTGATCAGGTACGTGATGAAGACCCCGTTGAGGACCAGGGCGATCGCGATCGCCAGGCCCAGCCAGCTGTAGGGCAGCAGTGCAGCGGGGATGTGCGGCAGCAGCGCCGAGGGCTCGGCCGGGAGACGCAGCCACCACGGGAACGTGTGCAGCATGCCGGCCACTCCCCCGGGCTGGCTTGCCCGGGGAGCGGGGGGCGCGCTGAAGTAGGCGGCGGCGAGATTGCTGTGCGGGGACGGCTGCAGCTCCGGCGGTGTGACGGCCGGCGGCGGCGGGACGGGTGGCCAGCCCGCATGCACGGTGCTGAGCTCCGACGCGGTCCTGACCGGGCTCGGTGACGCGCCGGACAGGAGCGGGCTGGGGCTTGGGCTCGGCGAGGCCGCTGCTGCCGGACGCGGATAGGAGCCAGTCAGACACCCGCCGCCCTCCGGTGCGGAGGAGGGCGGCGGGGACTGCGTCGGTAGGCCGTGGGGGCCCGGGGGAACGGTTCCCCCCGGACCGAATGAATGCCAGGGCTGAGTACCACCCGGCCACCCTGGTCCCGGGCCGACTGGATGAAAGTGGCCGGTTGGGGTCGATGGGCATCTGGTCGGCGGACCGGATGGTGACGCGCTGGCAGACGGCGACCCGCTGGCGGAGGGCGACGCGCTGGCCGATGCGGTCCCGCTAGGCGATGGCGAACTGGTTGGAGAGGCGCCGTCAGAGGGCGTCCCGGTGGGGGACGCTGTACCGCTAGACGACGCTGTACCGCTAGACGACGCTGCGCCGCCTGGTGACGCTGCGCCGCTTGGTGACGCTGCGCCGCTTGGTGACGGCGGGCCGCTGACGGACGGCGCGCTACTTGGAGAGGGTGAGCCGCTGGCCGACGATATCGCGCTGGCCGACGGGGATGCCGATGACGATGCCCCGCTCTGGACCAGCACCTCGGACGGCACCGAGACCGGTTTCGCGGACATAGCGGTCGCGGATCTCCCGGAGGGCACGGGAATCGGGACGCTGTCAGGCACGGCGGCTGAGGCGGAGTATCTGCCGCACTGCGAGGGCACCACATACGACGGCCGCTGTCACGGCCAGGATCTTGCCGATTGTCCCGATATTTACCGCGGCAAAGATCGCACTGGCCGCCCCGGCGGCCACGACTGTTCCCCTGCCATACATTGTCGCATTTTCTCCTTTATGTGCGGCTTTATCTGCGAAGGCTTGCTGCCGGCTTAATTACGTGAGGCGGCAAACTCCCGCCTTTATTTGAACATCGGACTTGGTAACTGGCAAGAGACACTTAGAATCCCAATTTAATGTGCATTTCGGCACGCATTCACCGGCCCGATGGCGCCTTGGCAACGGGGCATGTGCCTTGGCGCCATCGGGCGCGATGGAGGGGAGGCGGATGGTCTTACCGCATCAGTGACGAAACGTCAGCCGTTATCCGCCATCAGCGTCGCCGGGCTCACGAAGGTGTAACCCTCCGCCTCAATGCCCTCCACGATCTGCTCAAGCGCAGACAGCGGGTCATAGTCGGGGTGGATGAAGAAGCTCGCCACGCCCTGCGTCACGACGCTGTTCAGCTGAGCCTCGCCGATGATGTCCGCAGCGGTACGCGGCAGGTTATTGTTCTGCTCCGTCGGCTCGTAGTCGTTCAGGTTCTCCGGGATGATCGTGCTCCCGTACAGGTCGTGGACCTCGTACGGGAAGTACTGCCCGAACACGTGGCTGTAGTCGATCGCCCCGCCGGTCAGCTCGCCGCCGAAGAACAGTTCCTGCTCGTACCGTGTCGAGTACACCTTGTCGATCCCGGCGTAGTCCACCGCCGACGCCGCGTAGTGCGGAGTCGTCCAGATGGTGGGCGTGGGCAGCCCGGCGGAGGCGAATATCGACCGGCCGGTCAGGACCCGGGATTCCGCCCAGGTCTGCGAGTCACCCGTCACCGGACCAGTCTCGATGACATAGTCGGTGTTCGGGCAGGTCCCTGTCGCGAAGGTGTACGGGGCGGTGTCCGTGGGTGCGCACTCCGCCCGATAGAACTCGAAGTCATCGGCGGTAACCCCATCATACGGGTTATCAAGGTTCGAGTACTGGTGGGTGTAGCCGTGCTGGACGATGGTGCCGCCGTCGGCGACCGCTGTCTTAAGCGCGGTGACCATGGCTGGCGCTGGCCCTGTCGTCTGAGCCAGGGACTCCGAGACCGGCACACCGCTGTTGTCGAACCCATTGGGGTCCAGGTACTGCGGGATGACCGCCATGCTGAACGGGACGTTCTGGCTCTTCAGCCACGCCGCGAACTCCACCAGGTTCGCCGGGCTGGACTCGGCGCTGATGTCCTCGAGCCTGACCAGGGCCAGATGCGAGGGGGTCGCGGTCGGGTCGAGAGCGTCGAAGAGCAGGTCGGAGAAGGCGATGTACCTGTCGGTCGGCGTCATGTACGAGAACGGGATCTCCCCCATGTACATGAGATTGCCCGAGTCGATCGCCCAGGGGAACGACGACGCACCGTTGACCTGCGCTATCTCGTTGCAGGCGATCGGATTGCCCGAGGAGTCGGTGCAGTTCGCCGACGCGAGAACGTTGACGTCCGACGGGTTGGTGACGTCCGGCGCCAGGATGCCCGCGGTGTTAGCCAGGCTGCGGGTGAACTGCTGGGTCTTGTAGGTCACCGAGGCGACGTTGTCCGTCGTGTCGAAGTACGACTGGGCTGGATCCCAGCCGTAGTTGGTCTGGAAGTCCTCATCCGTCGTGCTTCCCTCCGCCCCGGAGAGCTGCCAGATGTTGTCACCGACCCAGACCACCGGGTGCGTCGTGGTCAGCACGTCATTCAGGAACGACGTCGGGATCGGCTCGTCGTAGGTCGAGCCGAGGTAGATCGTCGCGGTGTAGTCGTTCACCTGGCCGGCCACGTAATCGACGACCGGCTCGGCGGTGACCGTACCGAAGTGCGTGGCCAGGTTCCCGGCGCCGATCGCGTAGAGCTCGCCGAGCCAGCCATAGGTGTTGGTGGTGTCGTACAGGACGAGCGTGGTCGCCGCGCCGCTGGCACCCCACGTCTTCGCCTCGGACGGAGGGGTCACGACGGCGGCCTTGCCCTTGCCGCTTAAACCGCTATCGAGCTTGCGGATCACCGCGGCCGGAGCCTTGTAGTCCGACGGCTCCGACGGATGGCCCGATGGCGGCTTCGGCGGACTGCGCAGCTCGCCGTAGGCGTTCGGGTTGGTGCTCGCGATCTCGGTGGGGTCCCCCGCCGCCGCGTGGCTAGCGGCCGACCCGCCGGAACGAAGCGGGATGGTGGTCGCGGCGGACGCCGGCAGCGTGCTCGCGGCCAGTGCCGCGGCGGCACCGATGGCCAGCGTGCCCGCCAGCCCGGCCGCACGCCGCGTATGGGTATTTCGTCTCACGTATGTGTCACCTTTCGGGGTTGCTGCGCCCCGCCTTTAGCGACTGCTGTGAAGGCTAGGGGCGCAATTACTTGACGCGCTACGCAATTGCAAGGTTTACCACGGCTATTGCGAATCTTGCCAGTCATTGCGCGAAATGATCATGAGCTTGCCACTAGCCTTGGGCGCGCCCGCCATGCGACCTTTAGTTACAGGTCAAAGCACGGCTCAACAGGTCGTTATGCATTAATTTACTTTAAATGAAACGGAGCGGAATACTATGTCCGGATTTACGGCAAACGGCGGCTTGGCGGTAGTTTTCGGCACCCGGCCGGAGGCAATCAAGCTGGCCCCGGTCATCCGCGAGCTCACTGGCCGCGGGCTGCCGCCTGTGATCATCAACACCGGGCAGCACCGGGAACTCCTCGACCCGCTGCTTCGGCGGATGTCGATTCCCACCACCGTCGACCTCGACGTGATGCGCCAGAACCAGCCACTGTCCGGGCTTACCGCACGCCTGTCCGACAGCCTGGGCGAGACTTTAAGGAAGTTCCGGCCGGACGCGGTCATCGTGCAGGGCGACACCACCACCGCGCTGTGCGGCGCGCTCGCCGCTTTCTACGAGCGGATACCCGTCGCGCACATCGAGGCGGGACTGCGCAGCGGAGTGACCGACGACCCGTTCCCCGAGGAACTCAACCGGCGCCTGGTCAGCCAGCTGACCAGATGGCATTTCGCGCCGACGCCGCGGGCGGCCACGGCGCTGACAAACGAAGGGGTCGATGTTTCCGACGTCGAGGTGACAGGAAATACGGTCATCGACAACCTGTTCTGGGTGCTGGAGCAAGGTCTCGGGCAGTCTGCCTTCACCACCGATGGGGACAAGAAGCGGATCCTGGTAACGCTGCACCGGCGGGAGAATCAGGGATACCGGATGAACGGCGTGGCGCAGGTGCTGCGGCGGCTGGCCGCGCGCGGCGACGTGGAGATCGTGCTGCCGCTGCACCGCAGCCCATCGGTGCGCGACGTGCTGCTGCCGGTGCTGGGCGGGCAGCCGGGGATCACGCTGGTCGAGGCGCTGGAGTACCCGGAGTTCACCGCTACGCTCGCCGCGTGCGACCTGATCATCACCGACTCTGGCGGGGTGCAGGAGGAGGCACCCAGCCTGGGCAAGCCGGTGCTGGTCGCACGGGATACCACCGAGCGGCCTGAGGCCATCGAGGCGGGCGCGGCGCGGCTCGTCGGCACCGACGTGGCGGCACTGTTCGAGGCGGCCACGGCGCTACTGGACGACGCCGAGCTGTACCGGTCGATGGCGTCGGTGATCAACCCGTTCGGGGACGGGAAGGCCTCCGGGCGGATCGCGGCCCGGCTGTGCGCGGACCTGGGAACACCGGTTTAGCGGGCGGGGCCTAGCGGGCGGGCGTCCAGCGTCCGGATAGCTCCTGCCAGGCGGGCGGCGAGCCGGGGAGTTCCTCGTGCTCGCCCGCCCGCAGGCCGTCCAGGATCAGCGCCAGGTAGCGGGCGCGCAGCTCGCGGACGCGGTCCGGAGGGCCGAGCTTGACCGCCGCCAGCATCTCGAGGATGAGCCCGAGGTCATGCACCTGCACATCGCCGCGGAGCACGTCACGGATGATGCCGAACAGCTCCCCCGTCAGCGCACTTGACTGGTTGGCGAGCTCGTGCAGGTCGGGCGTCGGCTCGAATTTTCCGGCCAGGGCGAGCGTCAGCGAGGTGGCGTCCGCGTCGACAAGGTTCCGCATGAAGGCCGCGAAGACCTGCCAGTGGTCCTCGCCAGCCCGGGCCGACGCGAGCGCGGTCTCGGTCACGGCGACGAACCGGGCCAGCCCGTCGTAGCAGAGCTTGCGGAGCAGCTCTTCCTTGCTGGTGTAGCGGGTGTAGAGGGCGCTGATGCCGACGCCGGCGTGCTTGGCCACCGCGGTGATCGGCGCACCGGGATCGGCGATGAAGACCGCCCGGGCCGAGTCGAGAATGCGCTGGTCATTGCGGGCGGCCTCGGCCAGGCGGCCGTTCATCGGGCCCTGCGGCCGCCGGCGGTGGCCCGCCGCCGTCGTGGCTTCAGCTTCCATGAGATTTAGCGTAACAGACTCTTGGAATGAAGCATTCCGTTCTGCTAGTCTTGGAACAGAAGATTTCGTTCCACTGGAGGCTCGGATGCAAGCAACTCTGACCGGACGGGCACGCTGGATCGCGTTCGGCGCGGTCATCACGGCGGCGGTCATGGACCTGCTCGACTCAACGATCTGCCAGGTCGCCGGCCCGACGATCCGCCGCGAGCTCGGCGGTTCCTACGCGGTCATCGAATGGGTCACCGCTGCCTACACGCTGGCAATGGCGGTGGGCCTGCTGACCGGCGGGCGGCTCGGCGACCTGTTCGGGCGGCGGCGGGTGCTGCTGACCGGGATGGCCGGCTTCATCGTGGCGTCGGCTGCCTGCGCGGCGGCGGGGACCCCGGCCGAGCTGATCGGCGCCCGGGCCGCGCAGGGCCTGCTGGGCGCGATCATGCTCCCGCAGGTGTTCGGCCTGATCAGGGACCTGTTCGCGGAGCACGAGATGGCCAAGGCGTTCGGTGTTTACGGGCCGGTGATGGGGCTGTCCGCGATGCTCGGCCCGATCGCCTCCGGCGGCCTGATCGCGCTTAACCTGTTCGGCAGCGGCTGGCGGATGATCTTCCTGGTGAACGTGCCGGTGGGTCTGCTCGCGCTGATCGCGGGCTCACGGCTGCTGCCGGCCGGAAAGACTCCAGGGATCCCCAGGCGCCTGGACCTGCCGGGGGCGGCCATGGCCGGTGCCGCGATGTTCCTGCTCGTCTTCCCGCTGGCGCAAGGGCATGACCTGGGCTGGCCGTCGTGGCTGTTCGGCATGATGGCCGCGTCCGTGCTGGTCCTCGCCGGGTTCGCCTGGTACCAGGTCCGCCGTACCAGCGTCCGGCTCATCGAGCCATCCGTTTTCACCCGTCGCTCTTACACCATGGGTATCGTCTTCTCCATCGCGTTCATCGGGTCGCTGGGGGGCATCATCATGATCTTCAACGTGTTCCTGCAGAGCGGCCTTGGTTTCACCCCCTGGCATTCGGCCATCACCACCGCGCCGTGGGCCGCGGGCGCGTTCGTCGGCTCCGCGATCGGCGGCATCACGATGGGCAGGCTCGGCCGCCGCATCCTGCACGCCGGGCTGATCATCGAGGTCGCCGGCCTGCTCGGGATCTACCTGACGCTGCGGTCCGCCGGCGGCGGCGCCGGCACCCTCGACCTGCTGGCACCGATGATCGTGGGCGGTATCGGGATGGGCATGGTGTTCGTGCCGCTCTTCGACATCGTGATGGCGGGCGTCCGGCCACGGGAGATGGGCTCGGCTTCAGGGGTCCTGCAGACGGTCAACGCCCTGGGCGTCTCGCTTGGAGTTGCCGGGATCGGCGCGATCTTCTTCGACCTGGCCGACGGGCACGGCGGGCACGTGGCGTCGTACGTGAGGGCGGCGGAGTGGACCTCACTGGCGACCGTGGGGCTCCTGGTCATCTCGTTCGCGGTGGCGTTCGGCCTGCCGCGCCGGGCGCGGGCGGCGGCCGAGCCGGCTCCGGTTCCCGCCGACGAGGCCGGCCTGACGCTGGCGCAGTCCTGAATCGCAGTCCTGAATCGCAGTCCTGAATTAGGTCGACACACTCACCCGGCAAGGGAGACAAGCACATGAGCGAGATCAAGCTGACTGGATGGGACGTCCTCGATGAGGCCCGCACGATGCTCTGGACAGCGGTCGCCGGCGTAGCGGGCGAGGACCTGGCCCTGGCGACGCCCTGCACGGAGTGGAACGTAGCGCAGGTGCTTCAAGCACGCGGCGCTCGACCAGATCGTCTGGGCCAGCAGCCTGTCCGGCACGGCGATGCCCAGCGAGAACCCGTTCGCGCCATCGGGACAGCTGGACCGCGCGCCGCTGGCATACGCCGAGCAGGCACTTGACGCCTCCGTGCATGCCTGGACCGCCATCAGCACCGAGCTCGTGCCGACCCCGCTCCCCCAGGGCGAGATGACGGGGTCCCAGGCCGCTGGTGCCGCCGCCCTTGACGCGGCGATTCACGCATGGGACATCGCGGTGGCCACCGGGCAGGGCTCGCCGCTGACCCCCGAACTGGCGCGGCTGCTGCACCCGGTGGCGACCAGCATCGTCGAGCCGCTGCGCCAGTACGGCGCCTACGCCGCGGCGCTAGCCCAGCCCCCCGGCGCCGACCCAGCAGCAACCCTCCTGCGCTACCTAGGCCGCCACCCCGTCAGGTAAGGCCGAGGATCCGGTTTACCGCGTCGGGGACGGCTATTTCTAGGGGGGGCCAGGGGAACCGGGGGCGGGAGATCCGCAGGCTGACTATGCCGTGCAGCTGCTGCCAGATGATGGCCGCGCTGCCGAACGCCTCCGGTGCACCCGCCTCCAGCCCCAGGCACGCAGCTACCTCGTCGATGAGCTGCTGGAATACCTCGTAGCCAGGCATCTGCTCGACAGGTATCGCCGCCAGCAGCTCGCTCTGGGTGATGAACATCACCTGGTAGTGCCCCGGGTAGGCGAGGCCGAACTCACAGTACGCCAGGCAGCCGGCCCGCACCCGGTCGGCCGGGTCGGCGATCCCCTCGAGGGCCAGTTCCTGCAGCTTCACCAGCTCGCCGAACCGGCGCTCCGCCACCGCGAGGACAAGCGACGCGATGTCGTCAAAGTGCAGGTAGACCGAGGTCGCCGCCACCCCGACCTCGCGAGCCACCGCCCGCAGCGTGAGCGGCGGGGACGCCGGGTCGGCGAGCAGCCGGCTCGCCGCCTCGATGATGTCATCGCGCAGCTTGTCGCCCTGGCCACGCGGATTCCGCTGCCGTGCTTTCTTGTCTGCCACGACCGTCATCGTATCTCTCCTTCTTGACATCTGTAGGGCTACGCCCGTACAGTTATTTTATCACTACGATCGTAGCCCTACAGATGTGCAGATGGAGCCTCCCGATGACTACCCCCGTGACGCTCACCCCCGTCAGGCCCGCCGCAACAGCCACCCCGTACCCGCGCCGCTGGTACACCCTGATCGTGCTCTGCCTATCCCTGCTGGTCATCGTGGTTGACGGCACCATCGTCAACGTCGCCCTGCCGACCTTCGCCCGCGACCTGCACGCGGGCACCACCGCCCTGCAGTGGATCGTGGACGCCTACACGCTCACGTTCGCCGCCCTGCTGCTGCTGGCCGGCGCCATCGCCGACCGCTACGGCCGCGATCACGCGCTCACCGCCGGGCTCGCCGTCTTCGGCGCCGGCTCCCTTGTCGCGGCATTCACCGGTACCACCACCGAGCTGATCGCCGCCCGGGTCCTGATGGGTGTCGGCGGCGCGTTCATCATGCCCGCCACACTGTCCATCCTGATGAACGTCTTCACCAATCCCGTCGAGCGCACCAAGGCGATCGGCCTGTGGTCCGCGGTCAGCGGCCTCGGCGTCGCGATCGGCCCGGTAACCGGCGGCTGGCTGCTCGCCCACTTCAGCTGGGGCTCGATTTTCCTGGTCAACCTGCCTATTGTCGCGATCGCCCTGGTGGCCGGCCACTGGCTGGTCCCGGCGTCCCGCGCCCCCGGCGCTGGCGCTGGCCACCGGCTGGACCTCCTCGGCGCGCTGCTCTCGGTGGCCGCGTTCACCACGCTGACCTACACGATCATCGAGGCCCCCGACAACGGCTGGCTGTCCGGCACGACCCTGGGCCTGGCCGGCGCCACGGCGAGCCTGTTCGCGCTATTCATCTGGCGCGAGGCCCGCGCCGCGCACCCGATGCTGCCGCTGCGCCTGTTCCGCAACCCCCGCTTCACCGGTGCCGCCGTGACGCTCACCATCTTGTTCTTCGCCCTGTCCGGCGCCGTGTTCATGAGCACGCAGATCTACCAGTTCGTACTCGGCTTCAGCCCGCTGGCGGCCGGCGTGCGCGCGCTTCCCGCCGCAGCCGCCCTTGCGGTCTTCAGCCCGCTTGGGGCCAATATCTCAAAACGGGCTGGTGTTGCCGTCCCAGTAGCCCTTGGCCTGTGCATGATCGCGGCCGGACTGACCTTCTTCGGCACCGCGACGGCGGCATCCGGCTACGGGCATTACGTGATCGCGATGGTCACCATGAGCGCAGGCATCGGCCTGGCGATGGCCGCCGCTACCACGGCGTCCATGCAGGTGCTGCCGCCGGCCCTGGCCGGGGTGGGATCGGCGATCAACGACTCAACCCGCAACATGGGCAGCGTGCTCGGCGTGGCGGTGTTCGGCTCGATCAGCGCCTCCATCTTCGCCAGCCGGATGACCGCCGCGCACATGTCAGTGTCGTCGGTCGGCGCGGCCGCCATCGCCGCCCGCCAGACCGGGAACGCAGACCTGCTGCACACGGCGGCGAACGCTTTTGTCAGCGGCGCGGACCACGCGGTCATCGCCGGCATAATCGCCGGCGTCGCCGGTGCCCTGATAGCCGTGCGAACCTTCCGCACCCGCCGCCCAGCCTAAGTTGAGGACCCATCTCATGATCACGGGTCGTTTGCGGTAATAGTTACCGCGAATGACCCGTGATCATGGTCGCGATCCTGGGTTAGCCGCGGGCGGTGAGGGCTGTTAGCGCGGCCAGGGCGAAGGTCAGGGCCGCGGCGGCGCCGTGGATGGCTAGCAGGCGGGCGGAGAAACTGGGGGCGGGGGCGTCGGCAGACGCGTTGTCGTCATGCCGGCGCTTGGCGGCGCGGGCGTTGCCGGTGAACCAGGTGATGCCTGCGCATATGGTCGCCACCGCGAGGCCGAAGGCGATCCAGGCCAGCGGCCGGGCATGCACCAGCGTGTATCCCAGCCAGAACGCCAGGCCGACAATCGCGAACATGGGGTGGGTGAACTCCAGCAACGGGCCCAGGCCGGGAATCGGCTCGTTCTTGTTGCGGGTCAGCGTAGGCGGGTCGTAGTACGCACGCCGTGCCGCGCGGCCGGACACCGGCTTCGTCACTCCACCCGGGACGTATGCGGTGCCCGAGGCCGGAGCCGTCGCCATGGCGGACTCGGGGGCCGATGCCGTGACACTGGACTGGGCGGTCTGAGCGCGGCTGGTTGCTGAGGCTGGGCGGCGGCCGCCCAGGCCACTGGTGAATAGCAGGCGCAGGCCAGCTGCTGCGGTCACGGCCCACAGCAGCAGCACGATGACGGCCATCTCGATCCTTCCGCTTAAGGCCTGGACGGTCGATCCGAATCCCGCCCAGCCTATTCGGCCGCGTACGTCAGGTGTCTCGCCGGGGCACGTTCTCCTATCGCACGGGGCGTATGTGGTGTTATGTTCGCTGCGGGGATACGGGGAAGGGCAACGGTGGACGGGGAAAATGAACTGTTGCCTGGGGAACGGCTGCTCTGGAGCGGGCGGCCGGCCCAGGCGACGATTACGCAGGCTGGTCTCATCATGGCGGCCTATCCGGTTGTGATCTTGGTGGTGGCGACTGCATTCGAGTTTCGTTTGCTGAAGCACATGGGAACGTTCCGTATCGTCGCAATATTTGTCTGGGCCAGCTGCGTTCTCTCAGTGGCCTGGTCTTCAATCGTCGTACTGCTGATCCAGCCGGCCAACCTTCGCCGGTCGGCTTACCAGGTCACGAACTGGCGGATCCTGGTGACCTCAGGATGGCGCAGGCCGCAGACTCGTGGCGTTACCTGGATCAGATCGATGAGCCGGTGCTCAGCCGGGACCGGGATCTCCTGTTGCGGACAGCCACGGCATCCGAGGGTTCCGGCGTGCAGATGGTGATTGCCCGGTCGCGGACGAGGTCACCGTTCGGGCTCGGGCCGACCGCGCCGCCCGCCATGCTCACTGCCGTTGACGACGCTCGGCACGTGCGCGACCTCATCGCTACTGCCCGGCAAGCGATGCTAGACGACACGATGACTGCGTGGCCGGCAGTCGTGACGAACGCGGACCTGCCCGCCGGCGTGCAGCTTGCAGCCGGCGAGCAGGTGCTCTGGACTGGGCGTCCGGCACGGTCGGTGTGGTGGCTGAGCGCGAGCGACATCAATTTCTCGGTCTATGGCTGCTACTTCGTGGTGTTCTGCTGCCTGGCCATCGCCATAACAGTGGGCGCCAGGCAGGCCGGCGGCCTCATTCTCTTGCCCGGTGTCATCTTTGGTATCTACGCTTTCATCGGGCGGGTCCTGCAGCGCCGCAGGCGGATCCGTGCCTCGGCGTACGTGCTGACTAGCACTCGGCTGATCAGTACATGGCGCACGACCGTCGTACAGGCGCGGCTGAGCAAGCTGTGCCCGCCTCAAGTCCTGGGCGCCACCGTCCTGATCAGCCCGGTACAGCCGGTTCCGCGCGGCTATGGTGGCGGCTGGAAGCAGCTGCTCTGGCCAGCCGCCACCGTCGACCCGCCACAGCTCATCGGCATCAGCGACGCCAAGGCGGTGGCCGACCTGATCGGCGCCGCCCAGCTGGCAATCCGGGCGGCGCGACGAGGCTCCCCCAGCTAGCTGGGGCGGCGGCTGGCTAGCAGGTGCAGGACGGCCAGCACCGCGCCCACCAGGGCCAGGCCGGCGATGGCGATGAAGGTTACCGACTCGGCGTGCGCCGAGACGTGGCGGAACGCGTCGGCGGTGGCGTTCGCGGGGAGATGACCTGACAGGTTCAGGTAGAGGGTGCCGAAGGTGGCCACGCCTACCACGATGCCCAGCTGGTTGACCGTGACGACGACGCCGGTGGCGTCGGCGGCGAGCTCAACTGGGACCCGCATGAGCACCCGGGTCATCAGCGGGCTGAACGCGGCCGCCATGCCGGTGCCGGACAGGCCCGTCGCCAGGTAGAGGGCAGCGCCCCCGCTGCCGCCATCGTGCAGCAGCGCGGCCAGCCAGGCCATCGAGATCGCCAGCAGCACGAAGCCGGTCACGATCATCGGGGTGTGCACGGCCGCGGACAGCCGCCGCCAGTTGAGGCTGACCAGGCCGAACATGGCTGCAGCCGGGGCGAACGTCAGGCCCGCGTGCAGCGCCGAATCTCCGAGGCCATCCTGCAGGTGCAGCGCGAGGCTGAAGAAGAACCCGCCGAAGATCACCATCACCACGAACAGGGCGCCGATCGCCGCGGTGATACCGGGCAGCGCCAGGATCCGGCCGGGGATCAGGGGGGTGCCTCCGGCCCGGGCGAGGCGACGCTCTACCAGCGCGAACACGACCATCAGCGGCACGCTAGCGGCCATCAGCGCCCAGCCCCAGGCCGGCCAGCCGTCCGGCTGACCGAGGACTAGCGGCAGGACCATCGCGAGGACCGCCGGGGTCAGCAGGGCCAGGCCCGGCAGGTCGAGGGTCCGGCCGGGCTCGCCCTTGCCGTGCGGCAGTGCGCGCAGGCCGATGGCGAGCAGGATGACCCCGATCGGCACGTTGACCAGGAACACCGGCCGCCAGCCCTCATTGAACAGGTTCGCGCTGATCAGGAGGCCGCCGACCACCTGGCCGACCACGGCGCCGCCCGCGATCACCGCTGAGTACCTGCTCATCGCCCGGACGCGGGCGACCCCGGTGTGCGTCCGCTGTATCAGGCTCAGCACTTGCGGGATCAGCATCGCTGACCCGAGTCCCTGGGCGAACCTGAGCCCGATCAGCGCACCGGCAGAGGTGGCCAGCCCGCAGCCGAGCGATGCCAGCGTGAACACCGCCACGCCGGCCAGGAACATCCGCCGGTGCCCGATGATGTCGCCCAGCCGGGCACCGGTGACCAGCAGGACCGCGTAGGTAATCGTGTAACCGGCGACGATGAGCTGCAGGCTGGCGCCCGAGGCATGCAGGCTGGCATGGATCGACGGGGCCGCGACGTTCACGATAGAAGCGTCCAGGACCGCCATGAACTGGCCGATCAGCACGATCGCCAGGACGAGACCAGGTCGCACCCTGGCCTGAGCCAGGGCCAGGGGGGCTTGGGGGGAGGGGATCCCCCCAGTCGCGGGGGGGTCCTGGGGGGTCGTCCCCCCCGGGGAACGCAGCATGTTGGTCATGTCCGCTAGCTTGGCCCCATTGTTATCCAGGTACCAGGAGCCTGGTTATCCTAGTAGTGACGGCACCCGGCTAACCGTCAGGAACTGGGGCATGATGGGTACCGTGAGCGATGTACGACGTGAGGAGCTGGCCGCGTTCCTGCGCAGCCGACGGGAGCGGATCAGCCCGGAGGACGTCGGGCTGCCGGTGGGATCGCGCCGCCGGACTTCGGGGCTGCGGCGCGAGGAGGTCGCGCAGCTGGCCGGGGTCGGTGTGACCTGGTACACCTGGCTGGAGCAAGGCCGCCCCATTCACGCCAGCGCGCAGGTACTAGCCGCGATAGCTCGGACCCTGCAGCTGGACGACGTCGAGCGGCAGCACCTGTTCCGGCTCGCCGATATGCCTGAGACACCGCAGGGCCAGGGGCTGTGCCCGCAACTGCCGCCCGAGATCCAGCCGGTCCTTGACCAGCTCAGCCCGATGCCAGCCAACGTCGTCACCGAGCGGTACGACATCGTCGCCTGGAACGCTGCCTACGCCGTGCTGTTCCCGCACACCACCGCCCTGCCTCCGCCCGAGCGGAACTCCATCTACCAGTGCTTCACCGTCCCGGCCTGCTGCCGCGCCTACGAGAACAGCGACGAGCAGCGCGCCGCGATGGTCGCGCAGCTGCGCGCCGCCTACGGCCGCCACGTCGGCGATCCGGCCTGGACGGCATTCATCAAGCGGATGGAGGCGATCAGCCCCGAGTTCGCCACCATGTGGTCAACCCAGGACGTGGCTCACCCCGGCGCCTTCCACAAGGTGTTCAGGCACCCGCTGTACCCGCGGCTGCCAATGACCTCCACCAGCATGGCGATTCAGGGCTGTCCCGGGTCGCGCATGGTCATTTACACTCCCGCCGACGCAGCGACCCGGCAGGCAATGGAACACCTGCTCTACGGCGACGCCGCCGGTGCCCGCTTTCCTTGCTGGGAGTCACATCGCGCTCGTGAACGGGTTCTGTCCGCGGCCGGCGCGAGATTACGTTGCGTGACAGTTGTGGATTAGCCACACCACCTTACGCAACACGGTAGCCTGAATATCAGCACCGCTTCACAGCCGCCTCGCTAACCACGGGGTGTGATGCACAGACGGTAACCGGAAAACCCGGGACGTTCTGCTTGAAAGGGTTTTTCCGGGGTAGCGGTGGGTCACGGACTTACGGGCCTAAGGGGAAATCGTGTCTCCTGTTGTTGGCGTTACCATGTATGAAGACCAGGCCACTTGGCGCGGGTGGGACGCGCGTGCCGCGCTGCTCCCCTACGCGTACGTGGACGCGGTACGGCGCAGCGGCGGGCGGCCGGTGCTGCTCGCACCGGGCGGCGACGCGGCCGAGGCCCGGGAGACTGTCGCCGGACTTGACGGGCTGATCGTGTCCGGCGGGCCGGACATCGACCCGGCGCGGTACGGCGCGGCGCGGCATCCGCGCACGCAGGAGCCGGTGCACTCGCGGGATGAGTGGGACCTCGCGGTCACCGGGAGCGCACTCGCGCTCGGCGTGCCGCTGCTCGCGATCTGCCGTGGCATGCAGGTAATGAACGTGGTTCGCGGCGGCACCTTGCACCAGCACGTGCCCGACCTGGTCGGGCACGACCGGCACAACGGGCCGAAGTGCGGCTTCGGGCGGCACTCCGTGCAGGTCGCCGAGGGATCGCTGCTGTCAGGGATCCAGCCGTCCGGTGAGTTCTTCGATGTGCCCACCCATCACCACCAGTCCGTTGACCTGCTCGGCGACGGGCTTGTCGCGGTTGCCTGGGAGGAGGACGGGCTGATCGAGGCCGTTGAGGCGGGACACACAGAGCTTGGCGGGCTGTCCGGTTTCGTGCTCGGCGTGCAGTGGCACCCCGAGCAGGGCACCGATCAGGCGCTGTTCGACGCACTCGTCGCCGCGGCAGCTGAGCGGGGCGCCGCACGTGCGGCGGGCCTCGCCCCAATGGTCTAGAATTGAACCGTGTCGATTACCGACGCGGTATTCCGTGCGGTGCGCAGCGGGAATGCCTTCGAGGAGACCGTCGAGCGGCTGCTTGAGGGCATCAAGCTAGGCGTATACGCGCCCGGCGACCGGCTGCCGGCCGAGCGAGAGCTGACCAGGCGGCTTGGCGTAAGCCGGATCACCCTGCGTGACGCGCTGCACGAGCTCGGGTCGGCCGGGTACGTGGAGACCAAGCGAGGGCGCTTCGGCGGGACGTTCGTGCTCCGGCAGCCGGAGCCGCTCTCACCGGAGTCCGTCGACCACGGGTTCCTTGAGGACGCGCTGAAGTTCCGCGCGGTGATCGAGGTCGGCGCGGCCGAGATGGCGGCACGGGCCACCCTGTCCCAGCAGCAGCGCGAAGACCTAGCGGACAGCCTGGCGACGGTGCAGACTGCGTGCGACGACATCGGTGACGGCGCCGAGTACCGGCAGGCGGATACGCGGCTGCACCTGGCGATCGCGGAGGCGGCGGGATCGCCGCTGGTCACGGCGTCGGTGGTGACGGCGCGGGTCCGGCTGGTGGACCTGCTGAACTCCATCCCCGTGCTCGGGCGGAACCTGGATCACGCGAACGCCCAGCACGCCAGGATCGTGCACGCGGTGCTGGCCGGCGACGCGGAGCGGGCCCGGGTGGCCATGGCCGAGCATGTCGAGGGCACGGCGACCTTGCTGCGAGCCTTCCTCTGAGCAGCCGGGCCTTAGGGCCAGCAGGGCTGGCGGGATTCGTTAACTCCTGCCTCTTGACACATTCCGCGACCCGGTGCGTCAATGGATCAATTCCAGCTATATGCACACGCGTCCCGGGAGGCTCCCCGATGGCCGAAGAGATCACTGACAGACCGCCGGCGGACGCTGACGAACAGCGGCTGCACGAGCTTGGTTATGCCCAGGAGCTACGCCGGCGGATGTCGGGGTTCTCGAACTTCGCCGTATCGTTCACCATCATCTCTGTCCTGTCCGGCTGCCTGACCCTGTACTACTTCGGGATGGAGGAGGGCGGCCCAGCCGTCATTGTCTGGGGCTGGCCGATCGTCGGGATCATGACCCTGCTCGTGGGGCTGTCCATGGCCGAGGTCTGCTCCAGCTTCCCGACCGCCGGCGGCCTCTATTACTGGGCGGCCAAGCTCGCGCCAAGGAACGGCCCCGCCTGGTCCTGGTTTACCGGCTGGTTCAACTTCCTCGGCCAGGTGGCGATCACCGCCGGCATCGACTTCGGCGCGGCGCTGTTCATCAACTTCCTGTTCAGCCTGTGGTTCAACTTCAGCGTGACGACGCACTGGCACACGATCGTGATCTACGCCGTCGTGCTGCTCGTGCACGGCCTGCTGAACCAGTTCGGTATCCGGCTGGTGGCGGTGCTGAACAACGTGAGCGTCTGGTGGCACATCACTGGCGTGCTGCTCATCGTCGGCGCGCTGACATTCGGCCTGAAGACGGGCGCGCATCACGCCTCGGCCAAGTTCGTGTTCACCGACCTGCAGAATTTCTCCGGATTTCATATCGGCTGGTGGTACATCCTGCCGGTCGGGCTGCTGCTGGCCCAGTACACCTTCACCGGGTACGACGCCTCGGCCCATATGACCGAGGAAACGCATAACGCCGCGCGCAGCGGCCCACGTGGCATCGTCATGTCGATCCTGATCTCGCTCATCGCGGGCTGGGTGCTGCTGATCGGCATCACGTTCGCGATCCAGAAGTCAAACTATGCGGGCGAGGCAACAGCAGTGGTCGCCCCCGCGCAGATCTGGATCGACTCGATCGGCCGGACCGGCGCGGAGCTGCTGCTGCTGGTGGCGATCGGCGCCCAGCTGTTCTGCGGCATGTCCTCGGTAACCGCGAACTCGCGGATGATTTACGCGTTCTCCAGGGACGGGGCTCTGCCCGGCTCGACCTTCTGGCACCGGGTGAACAAGCGGACCAGGACGCCGACCAACGCAATCTGGCTGGCAGTCGTCGGGGCGCTGATCCTGGGCCTGCCGTATCTATGGAACAGCGCCGCCTACGCCGCGGTCACCTCGATCGCCACCATCGGCCTGTACATCGCGTACGTCACGCCGACGTTGCTGCGACTGCGGCAGGGCAAGGACTTCAAGCGCGGGCCCTGGCACCTGGGCCGGTGGAGCTACGTTATCGGCTGGACCGCCGTGATCTGGGTCGTGTTCATCGCGATCCTGTTCATGCTCCCGCAGTTCGGCCCCATCAACTGGGACACGTTCAACTACGCGGTGTTCGCCGTGGTCGCCGTGATCGGCTTCGCCGGGGTCTACTGGCTGGTCTCCGCACGCAAGTGGTTCACCGGTCCGCGGGTGCAAGGCTCGGCCGAGGAACTCGCGGCGATAGAAGAGGAGCTGTCGGCCTAGTGACCTCCTTCATACAATCACGGCGCGGGATGCTGACCCTCGAGCAGCTGCACGTCGCGGCCGACGAGGGCACGATCGACACGGTGGTGCTGGCCTTCACCGACATGCACGGCAGGCTGCAGGGTAAGCGGCTGTCGGCGGAGTTCTTCCTTGACGAGGTTGTCACGCATCACTCGGAAGGGTGCAACTACCTGCTCGCCGTGGACGTGGAGATGAACACGGTCGACGGGTACGCGATGTCCTCGTGGGAGCGGGGCTACGGGGACTTCGTGCTCGTGCCCGACATGGCGACGCTGCGGCTGCTCCCGTGGGTGGACGGCACCGCGCTGGTCATCGCGGACCTGGCCTGGCTGGACGGGGGCTCCGTCGTGGCCTCGCCGCGGCAGATCCTGGCCGCGCAGACGGCCCGGCTCGCGTCGCGCGGGCTCGTGGCGCTGGCCGGGACCGAGCTTGAGTTCATCGTGTACCGGGACACCTATGAATCGGCGTCGCTCAAGGGGTACCGGGACCTCACGCCTGCCAACCAGTACAACGTGGACTACTCGATCCTGGGTACGTCGCGGGTCGAGCCGCTGCTACGGCGGATCCGCAACGGGATGACCGGGGCCGGCATGTACGTCGAGTCGGCCAAGGGCGAATGCAACCTGGGGCAGCACGAGATCGCGTTCCGGTACGCCGAGGCGACGACGACGTGCGACAACCACTCCATCTACAAGACCGGCGCCAAGGAGATCGCCGCGCAGGAGGGCATGAGCCTCACGTTCATGGCGAAGCCCAACCAGCGCGAGGGAAACTCCTGTCACATCCACCTATCGCTCCGGACGGCTGAGGGGGCCGTTCCGGGCGGTCCTGGCGGAGGGACGGTGCTGGCCGGAGACGGGCAGTACGGGCTGTCGAGGGTGGGTGAGCATTTCCTGGCGGGGCTGCTGGCCGGCATGGCGGAGCTGACCTTGTGGTTCGCGCCGAACATCAACTCCTACAAGCGGTATGTGCCGGGTTCGTTCGCCCCCACCGCGGTGCGCTGGGGGCCGGATAACCGGACCTGCGCGCTGCGGCTGGTCGGGCAGGGCGCGTCGCTGCGGGTGGAGAACCGGGTACCCGGCGGTGATGTGAACCCGTACCTGGCGGTGGCCGCGATGATCGCCGCCGGCCTGCACGGCATCGACCACAAGCTCGTGCTGGAGGAGGCGGTAACCGGCAACGCCTATGGCCTGGAGACGGCGCCGCGCGTCCCTGCGAACCTGCGCGACGCGCTGGAGCTGTGGGAGAAGAGCACGCTGGCGCGGGAGGCGTTCGGCGCGGAGGTAGTGGCGCACTATGCCAACTACGCCCGGGTGGAACTGGCCGCCTACGACGCCGCGGTAACCGACTGGGAGCTGCAGCGCTGCTTCGAGCGACTGTAATCCCCCTGCTGCTCTGTGAGGTCTGCCGTGCCTGAATTCACCGTGCTCAATCCCGCCACCGAGCAGCCTGTCGCCACCGTGGCTCAGGCCTCGCTGGCCCAGGCCGACGAGGCGATCGAAGCGGCCGCGGCCGCCGCCGCTACCTGGCGCGCCGTCGCACCCGGCGACCGGGCCCGGCTGCTGCGTTCCTTCGCCGCGGCGGTTGACGACGCCGCCGAGGAACTAGCCGGGCTGGAGGTCGCGGGGTCTGGCCATCCCATCGGGCAAGCCCGGTGGGAGGCCGGGCACGTACGCGATGTGCTGCTCTATTACTCGGCGGCTCCCGAGCGGCTGAACGGGAAGCAGATCCCGGTCCCCGGCGGGCTGAACGTCACCTTCCAGGAGCCGCTGGGCGTCGTCGGCCTGATCGTGCCGTGGAACTTCCCGATGCCGATCCTGGCCTGGGGCATGGCACCCGCCCTGGCCGCGGGGAACACCGTGGTGGCCAAGCCGGCCGAGGCGACCCCGCTGACCGCCATGCGGATCGGCGAGCTCGCCGTCGAGGCGGGCCTGCCCGAGGGCGTCTTCCAGGTGGTTCCCGGCAAGGGCAGCGTGGTGGGGCAGCGACTGGTCGACCACCCGGCGGTCAGGAAGATCGTGTTCACCGGGTCCACCGAGGTTGGCCGCTCGGTCATGGCGGGCTGCGCGCGGCAGGTGAAACGGCTCACGCTGGAGCTGGGCGGCAAGAGCGCCAACATCATCTTCGCCGATGCCGACCTCGAGCGGGCCGCGGCAACCGCACCGTACGCGGTGTTCGACAACGCTGGGCAGGACTGCTGCTCCCGGTCCAGGATCCTGGTGCAGCGATCGGTCCTTGACCGGTTCATGGAGCTGTTCGAGCCCGCGGTGCGAGGCGTCGTGGTCGGCGACCCGGCCGCGGCGGCAACCGAGATGGGGCCGCTGATCTCGGCGGCGCACCTGGCGCATGTCGCCTCCTATGTGCCTTCGGAGGCGGCGGTGGCGTTCCGCGGCAATGCGCCGTCCGGACCCGGGTTCTGGTACCCGCCTACCGTGCTAGCGCCGGCGGGCACCGATGACCGGGCCTACACCGAGGAAGTGTTCGGCCCGGTGGTGACCGTGACCCCGTTTGAGGACGAGGCGGAGGCCGTGCGGCTCGCGAACGATACGCCGTACGGCCTGTCCGGCTCGATCTGGACCTCCGACGTGGGCCGGGCGATCCGGGTGGCCAGGGCAGTGGAGAGCGGCAACCTGTCGGTGAACTCGCATTCCTCGGTGCGGTACTGGACGCCGTTTGGCGGCTTCAAGCAGTCGGGCCTGGGCCGCGAGCTCGGACCGGACGCACCCGACGCGTTCACCGAGACCAAGAACGTCTTCATCTCGACGGAGGAGAGCAGATGAGGTTTGAGGGCAGGACGGTCGTCATCACGGGCGCGGGCAGCGGGATCGGGCTGGCCGCCGCGCAGCGGTTCGCCAGCGAGGGGGCGCACGTGGTGGCGGTCGACGTGGACGACCTGGCGGGCGAGAAGGTGGCTTCCCAGGTCGGCGGGCTGTTCGTGCACGCGGATGTCACGTCAGAAGCGGACGTCACGGCGGCGTTCGCGGCTGCTCACGATGCGTACGGGTCCGTGGACGTAGCGTTCAACAATGCCGGGATCTCGCCGCCGGAGGACGACTCCATCCTGACCACCGGGCTTGACGCCTGGCGGCGGGTGCAGGAAGTCAACCTGACGTCGGTGTTCCTGTGCTGCCAGGCGGCGCTCGGGTACATGCGGCGGCAGGGCAAGGGGGCGATCATCAACACGGCATCGTTCGTCGCGGTGCTGGGATCGGCCACGTCGCAGATCTCCTACACCGCCTCCAAGGGCGGCGTGCTCGCGCTCTCCCGCGAACTCGGCGTGCAATTCGCGCGTGAAGGGATCCGGGTGAACGCGCTATGCCCGGGGCCGGTTAACACGCCGCTGCTGCAGGAGCTTTTCGCGGCGGACCCGGAACGGGCGGCGCGGCGGCTGGTGCACGTTCCCATGGGACGTTTCGCGGAAGCGGAGGAGATCGCGGCGGCGGTGGCATTCCTGGCCAGTGACGACGCGTCGTTTATCACCGCTTCCACGTTCCTGGTGGACGGCGGTATCTCGGGCGCGTACGTTACGCCACTGTAGCCGTTACCTGTGCTGCCAGTAATGCCGATGTGACGCATTTTGTTTCGCGCGGTTTCGCTTTTAGACGGAAGAAAACCGCTCGGCGGAAATTAAGTAGTCACTTTTGACTCGTTTTTTCCGCTGAGCGCGAATGTTCCGTTAAACCTGCGCCTGGACGGGTGGGCGCTACTGAGGGTGTTAAGAGGGCCTCAGGGTTCGGAGGCGGATGGTGACGGGCATGGCCCTCAGCTCGGCAAGGACCTCGTCGCTGTACTCGGAGCCGATGTCGGTCAGGACGTAGCCGTACTCGTCGCGGGTGCGCAGGAGCTGGCCCTCGACGTTCACCCCGTGGTCGGCGAGAACCCGGTTGATGGCGGCGAGGACGCCGGGGACGTTCTGGTGCAGGTGGACCAGGCGGTGCGTGCCGGGGATGGACGGGAGCGCGAGGCCTGGCATGTTCACGCTGAGCGCGGTCGACCCGGATACCACGTAGTCGGCCAGCTTGCCGGCCACGAAATCGCCGATGGCCTGCTGCGCCTCCTCGGTGGAGCCGCCCACGTGCGGGGTGAGGATGACGTTCGGCAGGCCGCGCAGCTCGGAGACGAACTCGTCGCCGCGGCCCTTCGGCTCGCTCGGGAAGACGTCGATGGCCGCGCCGGCGATGTGGCCCGACTCGATGCTGGCGCGCAGCGCGGCGTGGTCCACGACGAAGCCGCGGGACAGGTTGAGGAACAGCGACCTGGGCCGCATCGCGGCGAACTCGGCGGCGCCGAAGATGCCGCGGTTCCCGTCCCTGCCGTCTACGTGCAGCGTGACGGCTTCCACGGTGCCGAGCAGCTCATGCAGTGTCGAGCAGCGACGGGCGTTGCCGAGCGCCAGCCTGTCGGTTATGTCGTAGAAAAATACGGACATGCCCAGGTTCTCGGCAAGCACGGAAAGCTGAGTGCCGATGTTGCCGTAACCCACGATGCCGAGGCGCCGGCTGCGGACCTCGTGCGCACCCGCCGCCGACTTGTCCCAGATGCCGGCGTGCATCTGCGCGGTCTTCTCCGGCAGCCGCCTGGCCATCGCGATGATCTCGGCCAGGGCCAGCTCGACCACGCTGCGCGTGTTGGAGAACGGCGCGTTGAACACCGCGACGCCGCGGCCGGCGGCGGCGGTCAGGTCAATCTGGTTGGTGCCGATGCAGAACGCACCCACCGCGACCAGGTTGGGCGCATGCGCCAGGACCCGCTCGGAGACGTTCGTTCCTGACCTGATGCCAAGGAGCTGGACATCACCGATGGCGTCGATCAGCTCGTCCTCGCCAAGTGCGCGGGGCATCGTCTGCACGTGATGCCCCTCCTTGGCCAGCCGCGCCGCCGCATCCGGGTGAATGTTCTCCAGCAGCAGCACCTTCATGGCGTCCAGTGTCAGTCACCCCTCGCAGTTCGTTCCGCCACCAGCCTAACGGCCGGTGACGACTGCCGTGGTTCTGGCTGAGCGTCCAGCGCGGCGAGCTTGGCCCTGACCTCGTCTGCTTCGGGGTGGCGGGACAGCTGCTGCATCAGTGCCGCCGCGCCGAGCCAGGCTTCACGGGCACCGGAGGTCTCATCGCCTGCCGCCAATGTCTCGCCCAGGCCGTCCAGTGCCATGGCTTCACCGAGCGGGTCACCGATGTCCCGGTAAGCCTCCAGTGCCTGGTCATAGTGGGTCCGGGCCAGGGCCAGGTCCCCCATGTGCAGGTAGATGTAGCCCAGGCTGTCCAGCGTGTCCGCCACGCCACCGCGGAAGCCGGACTCGCGGTGCAGGCCCAGGGCACGCTCGCAGTGCGCAAGCGCCTGCTGGTACTGGCCCAGGTGCCCGTACAGCCAGCCCGCCCCGTTCTCCAGCGCGGCCTGCGTCCACCAGTGCCCCACCGCCTTGATGATCCGCAGTGCGTCCAGCTCATAGGTCAGCGCCTCGGCATACCGGCCCTGCCGCTCCGCCATCGAGCTGAACCCGTTCAGCACCACCGCCTCACCCGGCCGGTCGCCTAGTTCCCTGAATAGCTCCAGTGCCTCCCTGGCATGCGGATCGGCAGCCTCGGCATCGTTCAGCAGCGCCTGCGAACGAGCCAGATGGAAGTGGGCATGGGCCAGCGCGTACTTGTCCGCCAGGCGCCCCGCAGCGGCCAGGGCGATCTGCTGGGTAGCCGCGTAATCCTGCCAGCGGCCCCGGCGATGGAAGTACGCCGACATGGCCCACGGGATCTGCCAGGCATGCTGGTCAAAACCGTGCGCGGCCGCGTAGTCGATCAGCGTCAGCAGCACCGGCGTCTCGGCCTCGAACCAGGCCAGCGCCTGGTTCTTGTCCGTCACGTCGGCCGGGAACACGCCCGGGGTAATCGGCGTCATGCGCAGCGCCGACAGATACGGGCTGAACCGCACCGACGCCGCCATCGCCGTGTGCAGGTAATGATCAAGCACCCGGTGCACGGCGGTCCGCTGATCGGTCACCGAATCAAGCCACTGCGCCTGCTCCGCCGCATACGCGCGCAGCAGGTCATGAAACGCGTACCTGCCGTGCTCGCGTTCCGCGACCATGTGCGTACGCACCAGCTCCCTGAGCGCCGTGCCTGCCTCCGGCCGCGGCAGCGCGGCCAGGCTGGCGGCGGCCGACAGCGAGATGTCCGGGCCCGGATGCACCCCCAGCAGCCGGAACATCTCGGCCGCCGACCCGCTGAGCCGGTCGTAGGACCAGGAGAGCACCGCCCGCACATCCGTCACGGCGTCCCCGACCTCCAGGGCGTCCAGGCTGCTCCTGGCCTGCTGCAGCTCGGCAGCAAGGTCCTCAAGGGCCAGCGCCGGGCGGCTCGCCGCCCGGCCGACCGCGATACTGAGCGCCAGCGGCAGTCGCGCGCACGCGGCGATAATCTGATCAGCGGCCTCGGGCTCAGCGAGCACCCGCTCGCCGCCGAGCCTGCGGACCAGCAGCTCTCGCGCCTCGCCGGCATCGAGCACATCCAGGCCGACTGGCATGGCGCCATCCGCCGCGACAAGTCCGGCCAGGTCACTGCGGCTGGTCACCACGACCAGGGAGTACGCCGAGCCGGGCAGCATGGGCCGCACCTGCATCGCGTTGGCGGCATTGTCAAGCACGATCAGCATCCGCTTGCCATCGGCCACGCTGCGGAACAGCGCGGAGCGTCCCTCCGTATCCGAGGGAATGCTCCGCACCGGCACCCCGATCGCGTCAAGGATGAACCGGAGCGCCGCGCCGGGTTCCACCGGCGCGAGTGATGGGTCAAACCCGCGCAGGTTCAGGTACAGCTGACCGTCGGGGAACCGCTTGGCCACCTCCCGGCCGAACCGGATGGCGAGCGCGGTCTTGCCCACCCCGGCCGTGCCGGAGATGATCAGTATCGGCGGGCTGCCGCTGTCGCGGTCGAGCATGCCGTGCAGCGCACGCAGCTCGTCCCGGCGGCCGGCGAAGCCCGGCGCGTCGGCAGGCAGATGGACAGGCACATGCGCTGGCACCTGGGTAGCGGTGGCTGGCGCCGCTGCTTCAAGCGCCGGATCCATCGTCAGCACCTGCTGGTGGATCCGGCACAGCTCGGCACCTGGGTCGATGCCGAGCTCCTCGGCGAGGATACCGCGGCCCTCCTCGAAGACGCGCAGCGCCTGCGCCTGCCGCCCGCTGCGGTACAAGGCGAGCATGAGCAGCCCGCGCATCCGCTCCTGCAGCGGGTTGTCTGCCACCATGGCGGTGAGGTCCGGGAGGACCTCCTCATGGCGGCCCACGGCGAGCAGCGCGTCGGCCCGTTCCTCGGCTGCTGCCGAACGCAGCTCGCCCAGCCTGGCCCGCTCTGTATCTGCGAAGGGTCCTGGCACCCCGGCGAAGGCCACGCCGCGCCACAGCCCGAGCGCGGCATCAAGCTCGGCCACCGCCCCGGCCAGCTCGCCGTTCTTGCGCAGCTGCCTGGCCCGGATCAGGCCCTGCTCGAAGGCCACCGCGTCCGGCTGGCCTGGGACAAGGTGCAGCACGTAGCCCGCACCGCTGGATACCAGGATGCGCCCGGGGCCGCGCAGCGACCGTCCAGGCTCGAGGATGCGGCGCAGTCCCGCCACGTAGGTGTAGACGCCGCCCTCGGCACTCGACGGCGGATCCTGGCCCCAGACCGCATCAACCAGCTCGCTGCGGGAGATGATCCGGTTTGCCCGCATGGCGAGGATGCCCAGCACGGCCTGCTGCCGGGGCTGCCCAACCGGCAGCTCCTGGTCTCCGTTCCAGGCCATCACCGGCCCGAGCACGCTGACGCGCAAGACCACGTCCTCGCAGCCCCCTCCACTCAGCTGCCCCGCCACATGCATCTAGTGCCGACGGGCACGCATTTATCGAGATTACAGGCAATTGCCCTAGTCCTCTAGAAAAAATCCAGATCTCCTAGAGACCACTAATACATAGTTGCTCGCACCTGGCTGGCGCTGGCAGGGGCGGTCCAAGACAAGCGCACGCAGGCCGAGAGTTCAGCAGGGCTCAGGACATCACCGTTCTCGATGGGCACCGCGCTTGAATAACTCGTTACTCCTTTGAGACACGGGAGGTTAAGGAGATGGCATCCAGCAATCTGGGCAGTTGTTGTCAATGGGATCAATGGGAAATTTGATTCGCCAATGAACATGCCCACGATCAGCCACGATGCGGCCTCCGCCTTGGTCCCGTTCTCCCTAGCGCCGGCGGGTAGTACCGATGAGCACCCGCTGCAGGACGAGCTCATCAGGCAGCTAGCGGAGCGCGCCAGGACCCAGCGCCTCCAGCAGCAGCGCCTCCAGCAGCAGGGCGTCCAGCAGCGCACTCGGTCTTTACCGGCTGCTCCATAGCCTCCGGGCCGGTACGCCTGCCCGGAGCCGCCGGCCCTCGCGGTACCCCCCCTCACTACCTACCGCGAGGGCCGGCTGATTACTATTCCGCCCTTCTATCCGGCCTGCGTGGGCAAACAGTGCCGCGGTCCCGCTAGCATTGGCGGCGGTAACGCATCGGACAGGTTTGGACGGCGGCGGACATGGGCAAGGCCAGCAGAGGCAAGCAGGACAGCAGCGGCAGCCGCCGCGACAAGATCGCGGCGCAGCGGGCGCAGGCCCGGCGGGCCGCGCGGCGGAACCGGCTGCTCATCGGGGGCGGCGCCGTCATCGCGGTCATTGCGATCGCTGCCGGGCTGATCATCTGGAAGGCGACCTCCAGCAACTCACCGACCTCGAGCACGGCTGCCCCCACCGGCTCGGCGCTGACCTCGGTCATCTCGACCCTCACCAGCGTTCCGACCTCGGCGACCGATGCGGTCGGCGATGGCGGCGGCTCGGTCACCGGTTTCCCGCAGACGGCCACGGGCGAGACCGCCCTCACCTCGGCCGGCAAGCCAGAGGTGCTGTACATCGGCGCGGAGTACTGCCCCTACTGCGCCGCCGAGCGCTGGGCGATGATCGTGGCGCTGAGCCGGTTCGGCACGTTCTCCGGGCTGTCCACCATGCACTCGTCATCGACGGACGTCTACGCGAACACGCCGACCTGGACGTTCCACGGATCCACGTACACGAGCCAGTACCTGACGTTCACCCCGAAGGAGATGTACACCAACATCCCCACCAGCAGCGGCGGCTACACGACCCTGGATACCCTCACCTCGGACCAGAGCGCCATCTTCGCCAAGCTGGACGCACCGCCGTTTGTGCAGTCGGCATCGGACGACGAGTCCTACCCGTTCGTTGACTTCGGCAACCAGTACGTCATCGTCGGCGCCAGCTACAATCCGCAGACCCTGGACGGCCTGGGCTGGGCCACGATCGCGAACGACCTGAGCAAGCCGACCAGCTCGGTCGCCAAGGCGGTCGACGGGACGGCCAACTACATGACAGCCGCGCTGTGCAAGCTCACCAACAACCAGCCGGCGACCGCGTGCACCAGCACGGTCACGGGGCTGCAGTCCAAGCTCCAGGCCCCCTAGCTAAGCACTCAGCTACCTCTCAGGAACTTGCGAACCCATTCTACGTATTTACTACGTAGAATGGGTTCGCAAGTCTGGCGAAACGCCCTACCATAGAGCGCTGTACCCGTAAGCGCTGACGGCCTGGAGGAGAAGCACCGATGGCAGCGTCGAAGTCATCCCGCAAGGCACCTGCCGTACGAAGCCACCCCACGGCTTCCAGCACCGTGGTGGCCCAGAAGAGCAGCTCCCCCGCCGCCCGGACCCGCTCCAGCGCCAGCCCCGCTCCGTCACCTTCCAGTTACACCGCAGTCAGCGGCCCGCCCTTCTGGCTGCAGCTGAGCACGTTTGCCTTGTCCCTGCTCGGCCTCGGTGTGTCGATCTACGAGACCTACGTCCACTTCGTCACCCACGCGTTCTACGGCTGCTCAGGAACCGGGCTGATCAACTGCGAGGCGGTCACCACCAGCGCCGAGGCCTACGTGGGCCCCTCCAGCTTCCACGCCCCGGTCGCCGTGCTCGGCGTGCTGTTCTTCGTCTTCGCCGGGGTTCCGCTGATGAGCCCGTGGGCCTGGCAGGCACAGCGGCGCGAGATTCACATCGCCCGGCTGGTGTCGGTAGCCCTGGGCATCTGCTTCGTGATGTGGCTGCTGTACGCCGAACTGGTCATCATCGGCAACATCTGCCTCTACTGCACCAGTGTGCACGTCATCACGTTCCTGCTGTTCGTCCTCACCGTCGCCGCCGCCGCCCTGTGGGGCCTGACGCCGGGCCGCCCGGGCCCCCGTTTCCTCAGCCTGCGCAGTAACGCAGACCTCCCCGAGCCCGCTGACGCTTAAAGCCGCGCCGCATTTCCCATGATCACGATTTCTGATTTTTTGTGGTGCGGGGCGGTGGGGTGGGGTCGGTGTGGGTGGGGGCTGGCAGGCCGGACGGATTTCCCATGACAAATTGTTCACGTTGAGGTGCCGGGGATCCGAGGTCTAACGGCGCGGACTACGCTGTGAACCGGATTTGTGGGTCACCCCCGAGAGGAGCGGATTCCCGTGCCCGGCATGAACTCAGGGCTGGATCCGAGCGATCCGACGATCGTCGCGGCGTTCCGCAGCGCGCTGCTGCACCAGGGCGGCATCGCCCTCGCCATCGTCGTCTTCCTGCTGCTCCTGTGGGCCACCGCCCGCACCTGGCGCACCGCCGCGCCGGCCGCGCCGGGAGCGCCCGCTGCCCGTGAGGTGCCGGCCAGGCGACTCCTGCGGATCGGGTTCGGGCTGATCTGGATCCTTGACGGGCTCCTGCAGGCCCAGCCGAAGATGGCGGCCGGACTCCCGTCCCTGGTTATCGCGCCGACAGCGGCGAGCTCACCTGCCTGGGTGCAGCACCTGGTCAACTGGGGGGGGACGATCTGGTCCTACCACCCGATCCAGGCCGGCGCCGCATCGGTATGGATCCAGATAGGCATCGGGGCATGGCTGCTTGTCGCCGTGCGCGGGCCGTGGTCCAGGCTGGCGGGCGCCGCCAGCGTGAGCTGGGGGCTCATCGTCTGGGTCTTCGGCGAGGCCTTCGGCGGGATCTTCACGCAGGGTCTGTCCTTCCTGTCCGGCGCGCCGGGGGCGGTCCTGATCTACGTGGTGGCGGGAGCACTCATCGCCATGCCGGAGACGGCGTGGCGGAGCCCGCGTCTGGGACGGCTGCTGCTTGGCGGGATCGGGCTGTTCTTCATCGGCATGGCCGTCCTGCAGGCCTGGCCGGGTCGTGGCTTCTGGCAGGGCGGCAAGAACGGGTCACTGGCCGGCATGATCGGGCAGATGGCGTCCACTGCGCAGCCGCACTACCTGCACCTGATCGTCTCCGGAGCCGAGTCGTTCTCCGCCGCGCACGGCTGGGGAGTGAACCTGCTCGCCGTCATCGTCCTGGCGGCGCTCGGCGTACTCTTCCTGTCCGGACGACGGTCGCTGATCAGGTACGCGGTGTGGTTCGGCGTCTTCTTCTGCCTCGCCGACTGGCTGCTGGTCCAGGACCTCGGCTTCCTCGGCGGCGTCGGCACCGACCCGAACAGCATGATCCCGATGATCTTGCTGTTCGGCGCGGGCTACCTGGCGCTTGCTCCGGAGAAGGCGGAAGCGGGCGCTGCCGGAGCGGAAGACGCTGCTGGGACGGAGGGTGCTGCTGGGACGGACGGCATTTCCGGCTCGCGGTGGCGCTGGGCTCCGGGGCCGCCGCGGCTTGGCGCGCTGCGCGACCGGCTGGCCTCTGCTAGCGCGCAGTCGCTGGCCATCACTTCCGCGATCGTTGTCCTGCTGATCGGGGCCGCGCCGATGGCCGCCGCCGCCGCGAACCGGACCGCCGATCCCATCATCGCCGAAGCCATCTCCGGCGACAGCGCTCTCATCGACTCCCCGGCACCGGACTTCACGCTCACCGATCAGAACAGTCACGCCGTGACGATGGCCAGCCTGCATGGCAAGGTGATCCTGCTGACCTTCCTCGATCCCGTGTGCACGACCGACTGCCCGATCATCGGCGCGGAATTCAAGGAGGCCGGCGTGCTGCTCGGCTCGGCGGACCCCGACGTCGAGCTCGTCGCCATCGCCGCCAACCCGGTCTACTACTCGATCGCGGATGACCGCGCATTCGATACCGAGGCCGGCCTGACCACGGTGCCCAACTGGCGTTACCTGACCGGGTCCCTCCCCCAGCTCGAGAAGCTGTGGAATCAGTACGGCGTCGACGTCGAGAACCTGCCGGCCGGGGCCATGGCGGCGCACAACGACATCGCCATCGTCATCAGCAAGGACGGCCAGATCATCCAGGAACTCAGCGCCGATCCCGGGCCGGCCACCACCAGCACTCAGTCGTCGTATTCGGTGCTGCTGGCCGACGACGCCCGCCAGGCGCTGGCGGGCTCATGAAGCGGCAGCTCTGGTTCGCCGCGGCCGCCATCTCACTCGCGGGACTCACCGCCTGCGCGTCCGCGGCCGCGAAGGTGGGCACCGCCCTCGTTCCTCTTCCGACCACGCCGCTGGCTACCTCACTGGTGACGGCGCAGGGCGGCTGGGCGACCATGGTGATGGGCGGCTCGGCCGCCAGCGAGGACAACTTCTGGCAGCTGTTCGTCCGGCCCGCCGGCACCAGCACCTGGTCACTGGTCACTCCCCCGGGCGTCGCGGACAACGGCGGCCTCGTCACGGCGGGCTCCGCCACGTCGCTGCTTGTCGGTTTCCGGCCGAGTCAAGACCTCGCCTTCTCTCCGCTGGCGAGCAGCGGCGACGCCGGGAAGAAGTGGGCAACCGGGTTGCTCAACGCCTCCCTCGCCAGCGTCCCCGACGCGCTCAGCATCGGCGCCGGCGGGCAGGAGCTCGCCGTGACGAGCAACGGGACCGTCGACCTCGGCTCCGCCAGCGGGTCGTGGTCCACGCTGACGACGCTCAAGGCTCTCGCCGCGTCGGCCCCTGGGCGGGAATGCGGTCTGCAGGACGTAACAGCAGTGTCGTTCTGGAGTGATGGGTCTTATGTCGTGGCGGGAAGCTGCGCACGGCCAGGCGTGGCTGGGGTTTTCCGTGATACGGACGGGACCTGGGAGGCGGCCGGGCCGGAGCTGCCGGCCGCCTACGCCGGCAGGCGGGTGCAGGTGCTGCGGCTGAGCGGGACCGCCGCGCTGCTGCAGGCCGGGCCGGACCTGCTCGCGACGTGGCTGAACGGGACGCAGTGGTCGCAGCCGCAGGTACTCGCTGGGACTGCGCAGGCGTCGGGGTTCGGGCCCGGTGACGCGACCGCGTGGGTGCTGCTCGGCGGCGGGCGGGCCGCGACGATCATCAACGGGTCCAGTCAAGGGTGGACGGAGCTGCCGCGGGTACCCGCGGGAACCGCGGTGCTGGCGGCCCCGGGCCCCGGGTCCGTCGCACGCGCTCATGCTCTGCCCGCCGGGGGAAACCGTCCCCCCGGACCCCCCGGGTCCTGGGAGGCGCTGGCGGCGTCGGGCTCGCGGCTGACGGTGTGGACGCTGGAGGGGGCCTCCTGGATCCACGGAGAGGTCATCAACGTGCCGATCCAGTACGGATCCTCTAGCTGATGCACTACCTCACCCAGCACTGGTCGGTCGATCCGTTCCTCTTCGTCGTGCTGGTGCTGGCGGCGTGGCATGAGATCGGGCTGGCCAGGGGCGCGGCGCCGCGGCTGCGATCGCTGTGGTTCTACGCCGGGCTCGTGGTGGTGCTGATCGCGGTTGATTCACCGATCGACTACTGGTCCGAGCGGTACTTCTTCGTGCACATGCTGCAGCACTTGCTGCTGATGTTCGCCGCGCCGTCGCTGATCGTCGCGGGCGCTCCGTGGCAGGCGTTCCGCGACGCGCTGGGCGGCCGGGTGCGGCTCCCGCTCGGGATCTTCCTGCGCCCCTGGGTATCGGTGGCGCTCTTCAACGCCGTGATGATCTTCTGGCACCTGCCCGGGCCGTACGACACTGCGGTCCGGAGCTGCGTCTGGCTGCTGCACGGCAGCTATCTCGCGGCCGGAATCCTGTTCTGGCTGCAGTTCATCCCTTCGCCGCCATTCCGCCGGCGAATGCCGCTGCTCAGCCAGGCTCTGGCGCTGATCGTCACCAATCTGGTGATGATCGGGCTGGCCATGGCGCTGAGCATCTTCGCATCCCACTCTCTGTACAGCATTTATCAGAACGTCCCTGGTGTTACGCTTCCGCCATTCGCTGACCAGCAGATCGGAGCCGCCATCCTCTGGGTTTGCGGCGACTTCTGGGCGGTGCCTGCCATGATCGTGATCGTGCGTCAGCTGGTGGAGACCGAGGGCGGCGTCGGCGTGGCGCTCGACCGGATCCTGAACCGGGGCGCCACGGAGCCGGGCTGGGCGTCGCGCGGGACCGTGACCATCGCCGAGCTGACCAGTCAGCGCTCGGCGCCGCCCGACGCGGGGTCATGAACCTTCCCCGGCGTTTTCTCCGGGACCAGATGGGTCTCGGGAACGCCGGGGAGATGGCTGGCGATGGTCCGGAGCCCGCTGAACGCGGACGAGCGGGCCACCGCGATCACGCCCACGATCAGCGCCGCGATGCCGCCCGCCTCAATGGCGAGCATCCCCGGTGAGATCTGGATCCGGTCGCCGAACACAACGATGCCGAGCGCGATCCCGGCCAGTGGCTCGCAGGCCGCGATGGCAGGCAGCGAGGCCCGCAGCGGCGCGGCACTGAACGCGTTCTGCATCAGCCAGATGCCGATGACACCGGCGCCTACCAGGGCATATGCCGACCACCTGGTAAACAATACTGTCCAAGGATGGGTCTGGAGCACCTCGAGCGTCTGCCTGGTAAACGCGTCCTGAATGCCGAACACCAGGCCAGCACCGACACCAGTGAGGCTGGCACGTACCTGGCCATGCCTGGTCTGGCCGATCTGCACGGCGATGTACGCGATGACGGCGATGACCGCGGCGGCCGGCCAGTGCGTGAACGAGCCGAACGACAGGCCGATCGGCTTGGCGCTGCGCGTCACGGACAGCAGGGCGACTCCGGTACAGAGAATGAGGGCGCCCGTTATCTCGGGGAGGCGGAACGCCTGCCTCGACATCGGCACGGCCAGTATCAGGGCGAACAGCAGGTACGTGCTGAGCAGCGGCTCCACCAGGCTGAGTTCCAGGTGACCGATCGCCCATGCCTGCAGCAGCTGGCCGGCGATCATGCAGCCGATGCCGGCCAGCCAGCGCGGCTTGCGCAGCAGGTCGGCGATGAGCTTGATGGAGAGGAACCGGGAGTCGGGCTCCTGCTCGGCGGAGTACTGCTGGAGGACAAAACCGATGCCGAGCAGCACGGCGGCGACCAGCGCCGTCGCGTACGCAGCATCAAGGTCCACCAGGCTCCGCCGTTCGATAGTGAGTGTTCCGCTTGGTCAACGAGTACTGCGGACAGCAAGTTTCTGCTCACGGGCAACCTTGATCGACCATGCTAACCCGGCTGGTGCGGCAACCGGTGCAGCCGCGCCAGAACATGATAGGAAGTGATTAGAGCGGCCCCTGTTCCAGCTGGCTGAGAGTACTACCATGAGATTTGTCCGGCAGGGAGATTATTTGCCGTGGGAGGGTGCTGCCGTGGGGGATGAGAACAGGGTCGTCCGGAAAAGAGCCACCGGTACACGAGAGCAGGTCGTCGCGTACCTCACCGAGATCAGAGAGCTATTCGATAAGGACGGGATGGCCAGCACGCGGCTCGCCGCGGCGGTTGGCTATCCGGGATCGAGCGTTGCCTTCGCTCAGCTGCTGTCCGGCATGGAGCGATCGGGTGTGATCAAGCGGGAAGTGCGCGGCAAGCGGACGTACCGCATCACCCTCGGCGATGTGGAGGGGTTCGGGCCGACGCCCCGGTCGGGCGCCGCTGGGTCGGGCGCCGCCGGACCTGGCACTGCCGGATCTGGCACTGCCGGCTCGGCCGGTCCTGGGCTGGCGGGTGGGCAGGAATTCGACTACGACGAGCTGGCGCGGCGGCTGCTCGTGCACGTCGTCAGGGCGCTGGCGACGGAATCATCGCTGCGGGAGCAGCTCCGGGAGGCGCAGCAGTCGATCGCGCTCGCCAGGGAGCAGGTCCAGCGGCTGCCGGTCACCGCCGACCTGGACGAATCGGAGGTCCTGGTCCTGCAGCAGCTGCTGTCTCCTGGGCACTAGCGCTCTAGCGCAGGGCAGTAACGCCGTACACACGGTGCGCATTGCCGTGCAGTACGGCGTCGAGGACATCACCGGGCAGGCCCAGTGCGGCGAGGGCGCGGACATTGATCTTCGTCCCCGGCACACCGGGCCAGTCCGTGCCGAAGATCCAGCGTGCCGCCAGGACGGCGAGGTCGAAGGCCTCGTAGTAGTCAGGCAGGCGCTTGGGCGGCAGGCCGGCGATGTCGAGCCAGACGTTATCGTGCTCGAGGGCCATGTGGGCCGCGTCGTCGTACCAGCCACCGCGGCCGCCGTGTGCGAGGACGAACTGGACGCCAGGAAAGCGCGTGATGACCTCGGCCAGGAGTCTTGGGTCGCCCGCCTCGGGGAGCGAGCCAGGGAAGATGCTAGGACCCGTGTGCACGATGACCGGGATCTTCCGTTGTGAGCAGAGGTCGTAGACATCCCGCAGCCGCTCCGTGTCGGGGCGGAACGCGCCGTGGACCGGGTGGATCTTCAGCGCGACGGCGCCCGCGTCGAGCTGGCGGGCCGCCTCCGCGACGGCCGGATCGTGGATCTCGGGGTTGATGTTCGCCACCAGGCGGAACCGTGCCGGGTTATGCGCGATGATCGGCAGCAGATCCTCGATGGGCTGGATGCCGGTCGCCTTCGGGCTGTACTCGGCGAACAGGAGAGCCACGTCGACACCTTCCGCATCGAGCAGCGCGTCGAGGCGGGCGGGGATGGGGTCGCCGTTCTCGTCGAAGACGGTACGCCACGGCGAGGTCTTGCCGTAGTCGGCTGCCCAGTCCAGCCAGGCGGGCGTGACCGTGGAGAGCCGCGGAACGTGCATGTGCGCGTCGGTGACTGGCCTGCCGTCGATCATCTGCTTGAGATCATCTGCTTCAGGAGATCCGCCGAAGGCCGGACTTATAGGCACGGGCCGACTCGATATAGGTCTTCACGGCGCCGTCTACCCAGTCCGGGGTGAGGCCGGTCCTCTTTATCTTGGCTGGTACCCCCGCTACCAGGGCGCCCGCAGGGACCTCGAAGCCCTCGGGGACCAGGGCCGCGGCGGCGACGATGGCGCCCGTACCCACCCTGGCCCGGTTCAGGGTGACAGAACCCGAGCCGATCAGGCACCGGTCCTCGACCACGCAGCCTTCGAGATGGGCGTTGTGTCCCACCACGCAATCCACGCCGATGATCGTGTGCCAGGCCTCGGTGGTGTGCACCACGGTGCCGTCCTGCACCGACGTCCGCGCCCCGACCACGATCTCGCCGTGGTCGCCGCGCAGCACGGCGCACGGCCAGACGGACGCCTCCGCGCCGATCCGCACCCGGCCGATCACCACCGCGTCCGGATGCACGAAGGCCGACTCGTCGATGTCCGGCTCATAACCGCCCAGTGCGTAAATCGGCACCCTGATTAGCTCCTTCCTTCGTGGATACAGAGCCCTGCATGGGTTCAGAGATCAAAGATACCCAGGCGACGCTGATCCCACAGGTGCATCGAGGCGTGCTCCGGGTACGGCACGACGTCCGGCTTCTCGTCGTATACCCGGGTCAGCCGACGGCCGATGGAGTAGGGCGACCACCCAGGGTCGCCGGTCCTGGCGAACTCGACCCACTCGGCGCGCATCAGGTTGCCGAGTTGTACCGCGCTGTCTGGTGGCGGGTTGCCGAGCAGGAACCCGCCCAGCTCTGCGCAGGTGCCGAACACCAGCGGGACGTCCAGGGCGTGGCAGGCGCCGAGCGCGGTCTGGTCGTACTGCAGCTCGTACAGGTAGGTCCGGCCGCCGCCGGCGGCGTGCGCCTGGGCGAGGTGCAGGGTCGGGATGCGGAATAGCCAGTCCGAGTTGACCAGTTCGTACAGCGTTTCCGGGGTCGCGTCCGGATACGCCATCCGGTACAGCCGGTTCCCGTCATCGAGCAGCGCGTCGAGTTCCCGCGTGGCCTGCTCGTCAGTGATCGTGCCACGCAGGCCACCGAGCTCCAGGAACAGCCGGTACTCATCCCGGTTGTGGCCGGTGAGCAGGTCCACGTCCCTGGCCGCGCCGGCCGCCACGGCCTGCCATGGGGTGGACGGCAGCACCTCGCCGTCGACCACCGGCGCGAACGGGACGTCCCCGTGCGACAGCAGCCGCCACTGCGGGTGCTCGCGGGGCCTGACCGCGTCCGAGGCGACGGCCAGGGTCTGCGGGGCGACGGCAGCGAACGCTTCGCGGGTGGGGGCAACCCCGGCCACGGCGGCGATCGCGGCGGTGACGCTGGCGGCCAGCTCGGCTGACAGGAACGGACCGGGCACGCTCTGCGCGATCGCACGACGGAACAGGCCCGTCGCGGATGGCATGACCAGCAGGCAGGCGACCGCGCCAGCGCCCGCGGACTCGCCGAACACCGTGACGTTGCCCGGGTCGCCGCCGAACCCGGCGATGTTGTCCTGGACCCAGCGCAGCGCCGCCACGTCGTCGAGCAGTCCGCGGTTCGCAGGGACCCCGGGGAGCTGTGCGAAGCCCTCCACGGCGAGCCGGTAATTGAAGCTGACCAGGACGACACCCTGCTTCGCCAGCTTTGACCCGTCGTAGCCCGCCTGGCTGGCGGTGCCCATGCGGTACGCCCCACCGTAGATCCACACCATGACCGGCAGGCCCTGCTGGTGCCCGGCCGGGTCGGGCGACCAGACGTTTATCGTCAGCCAGTTGTCCGGGTCCTCATCCGGTGCCGCGCCCGTCCGCGGTATGGGCAGCAGGGTGGACTGCGGCGGTGGCGGGCCGAAATGTACCGCATCCCGCACCCCGTCCCAGGGCGGGACGGGCCGCGGTGCGGCAAACCGCAGCGACCCGACCGGCGGCTGAGCGAACGGGATGCCGCGGAAAACCGCAACATCGTCCTCCACCCGGCCGCGGACGGATCCGCTGACAGTACGGACTACTGGATCACCACTGTCCATCCCGGACCCCTTAGGCCGCAAACGCCCCGCATTGGGGCGCTACGGGAAGGCTATGGCCTCCGGGCGCGGCTCCGCTACGGGGGTCCGGTTTGCTCGGGATCCGGCTATGCGACTGGATCGAGCAGCACGACGGGAATCTGCCGCGGCGCGGCCTTTACCTCGTATTCGGCGAAGCCCGGCCAGGCCGCCGCCTGCTTCGCATAGATCGCTGCCCGTTCTTCCGGGCCGGCTACGCGGGCGTGCACCCGGACCGTCTCGGTGCCGACCTCGGCGGTGGTGTCCGGGTTCGCGACCAGGTTGCGGTACCACTGCGGGTCCTGCGGCCGCCCAGCCGCTGAAGCGAAGATCGCGTACGCGTCACCCACCTGCTGATAGGCGAGGGGGTTTACCCGCTCCGTGCCAGTTTTGACACCTTTGTGGTGCAGCAGGAGAAGTGTCTGCCCCGCGAAGTAACCGCCCACCTTCCCGTCGCTGGCCCGGAACTCGGCGATGACCTTGTCGTTAGGGTTCTCTGTCATACCCATAGTCAATCACCCCCTCGATAGAGTACGAGGATGCTGGTGGCGGATGAGGACTACGAGCGGGTTGCCTTCGAGGGCACGGAGTTCGACGTTTCCGCCTCAGGCAGCTGCCAGTTTCATGGGTGTACGTTCGACCACTGCTCGTTCTTCGGAAATAACCTGCGCAGGAGCCGGTTCACGGACACTGCGCTCCGCGACACCCGGTTCGTGGCGGCCGAACTGACCGAGACCGGCTGGCTGGACACCTCGCTGACCGCGTGCGCGCTGGCCGGGGCACAGGTGTACAGCTCGCTGCTACGGCGCGTCACGTTCCGCGACTGCAAGCTCGACGCGGTTAACTTCCGCACCAGCACGCTGATCGACGTGACGTTCGAGGACTGCCTGCTGCGGGACGTGAACTTCGGCAGCGCCAAGCTGACCCGGGTGAGATTCCCGGGCAGCACGCTTGAGCAGGCGGACTTCACCAAGGTGACCTGCGCGAAGGTCGACCTGCGCGGCGCCGCCCGGATCGACCTCTCGGGCGGGTACGACTCGCTGAGCGGGGTCACCATCGACACTATCCAGCTAGTCGGGCTCGCCCCGGCGCTCGCCCACCACCTCGGCATCAACGTCGAGGACTGAGCGGGTGAAGGCCTCGCCGCGGTCGCGGTAGTCCCGGAACTGCCCGAAGCTGGGCGCGGCCGGTGACAGGAGCACCACCCCGGCTGGGCGCGCCCACCGGAAGCCGACGCTGACCGCGTCCGCCAGCGAGGCGCAGTCAACGACATCCGGCCGTCCGGCCGGGAAGGCGGCGTGGATCCGCGGTCCGCTGTCGGGAATGCAGAGCACCAGGGTCGGCTCCTTGCGGGCGAGAATGCCCGCGGCCAGCGGTGCGTAGTCGATGCCGCGGTCATGCCCGCCGACGATCAGCGCGATCCGCTCACCGGGGAAGGCGTCGACCGCGGCGAGCGTCGGCAGCACATTGGTAGACAGGCTGTCATCGACGAACGTCACCCCGCCGGCCGTCCCCACGGTCGTCAGCCGGCTCGGCAGCGGCTGGTAGCCGACGGCCGCCGCACGCATCGCCGCGTCATCGTGCGCCGCGTCGATGCCCAGCGCCGCCAGGCAGCGGCGGGCGATCAGCGCGTTGCGCCGGTTGTGCTGCCCGCGCAGGCCAAGCGGCGCCATCCACGTGGCGCCGGGATCATCCTCCGCTGACACCCAGGCCACCTCCGGTGCCAGCAGGTCTCGCCGTGCCCGCAGCAGGTCGCTGTCCCCGTTCGCGACCGTCAGCTCCGCCCCCGGCCGCGTGCACAGCGACAGCTTGTCCCGGTAGTACTGCTCCACTCCCCCGTGCCAGTCCAGGTGGTCGGGGTGCAGCGAGGTCACCGCGACCACCGGCGGCGCGCACCGCAGGTCGGTAGCCTGGTAGCTGGACACCTCGATCACCCAGTAGTCATACGACGGGTCGTCCGGGTCGTAAGGGGACACGCCGATGTTGCCGCCGGCCAGGCACCGGTAGCCCAGCCCGGTCAGCAGGTGACCGATCACCGAGGTCGTCGTGCTCTTGCCCTTGGTCCCGGTTACGCAAACGACCCGGCTCCGGTCGGCGCCGGCCAGCCAGAGGCCGAGCCCGCCGGTCACCGTCACCCCGTTCGCCTCCAGCTCGGCGACCTCGGAACGGTACCTGCTGATGCCCGGCGTCTTCACCACCACATCGCACTGCTTCAGCGCGTCCAGCCCGCCATCGGCGGTGGCGAGGACGCCGGGCTGCGCCGGCTGATCATCCACCGGGACCGGCTCGACGCCCAGCGTGCCGAGCTTGCGCAGGTTCGCCTGACCCTCGCGGCCCAGCCCCCACACGCCGACCCGCTTGCCGCGCAGGTCATCCCAGCTGATCATCGACCCTGCTCATCAAGATAAGCGTCCGGAATGAAGTTCTCGCCCACCGGCGCGAGCATTGCCCGCGCGTCGGCCTCGGCCGGCGCGTCCGGCCAGGCGGCGACCTCCGCGGCCAGGTCCCGCAGCAGCGCGTCATCGCCGCGGTCGGCGCGCCGCGCCGCGAGCAGCACCGCGGCCCGGCACTCGTTCACCTCGCCGACGCACTCGAACGGCTTCGCCCCGGCACCGAGCAGCCCCCGGAACTTCCCGCGCAGCTCCGGGTGCCGAAGCGGCTCGCCCTTGACCGCGAAGATCTCGCCAAGCGCTTCCGCCGACAGGAACGGCGCCAGGATCAGGTCGATGAAACAGCACTTGTCGCACTCGCCGCACCAGTACTGCAGGCGGCGGGCCGGATCCGCATAGAAGGCCTTATTACAACTGCGGAACGAGCTATGGTATCTGTCCAGCGCACCGAATTCGTTCCCTACCCAGAGCTCGGTCCTGTCCCGCAGCCAGGAGAAATACTCTGGCAGGGGTGCGGGGCTGGCCGCCAGCACAGCACGGAACTGTTCCTCGAAGTCGGCGCTCTTGGAGTACTGGTGGTTCACCGGCTTGCCGTCGAACTCCAGCGTCGGGATCGACGCCGACCATTCGTTGGACATCACCACGGCGTCCCGGTCGTCGAGCACCGCGGCCAGCACCGCGATCGCGGAGATGATTCCGGTCACCGGCACATGCCCGTTAAGGAAGCCAAGCTCGGCCGAACGCAGCAGCTGCGGGTCGATCTCCCGCTCCGCCCGCACCACCGGCAGCCCGGTGACGGCGAGCGGCTCCTCAATGGCCTCGTACGTATCCCCCGGCCTGCTAACGACGAACAGCGCCACATCCGCAAGCCGCCTGACCCCCTCAACCGTAACAATAGAGTCAATCCCCCCGCCAAACGGCACCAGCGCCCGGCGCCCTCCATGATCACGGATAGTTTCGACCCGTATTGGGTCAGAAGTATCCGTGATCATGCGGGGGTCCAGGGTGAGGCCGTTGCGGTAGGCGAATTCGGCTAGGCCGTTGACGTAGTAGGCGTGGAGGAAGCGCTGCTCGTTGGGTGTCAGCGAGGTGGTGCCCAGGTCGATGACGGGGGGCGCGGCGGTCTTGTAGTAGGAGACGCCTGCCAATAGGAAGACCAGGCGCGCGGCGGCCTGGGCGGCCGGGGTGTCCCACCTGGGGCCTGGCGGCAGCGTCACGCGCTCGGTGAACTCGTGGCCGTCCAGCGAGTACGTGCAGGTGAGCAGGCCATTCGCGGCGTCGGTGACGAAGGACTCGTACCGGAAGACCTCGCTCATCGGCTGCCCTCACGCAGGCGCGCTACCAGGGCGAGCCGCCCGCACGGCCGCTCGGCGCGATCGCTGAAGAAGGCGGGCGCGGCTTCGGGGCGCGGGCCGGTCGGGATGTCTGTCACGTGCACATTCTCCTCGCGCAGGCCGGCCTGGGTGAGCACCAGGCGGTTCGCCGTCCGCAGGTCGAGCAGCCAGCGCGGGTCCGCCGGGGTGACAAGCGCCGTGGCCGGGTCGGGGCGCAGCACCGACTCCGCGTCGGTCCCGAAGGCCGCGTGGACATCGGCGCCGACCTGGTACCTGGCGGGGTCGATGGCGGGACCTACTCCGGCGATGATGTCCGCCGGGCGGGAGCCCAGCTTCTCCATTGCCGCTACCGTCGCGGCGGCTATCCGGGCGACGGTGCCCCGCCAGCCCGAGTGAACGCAGGCCAGGACCCCGGCTACCGGATCATGCAGCACGATCGGCACGCAGTCCGCGGTCAGGATGGCCAGGACCACACCTGGCGTCGCGGTGACCAGGGCGTCGGTATCGGGAATGGAGTCGTCCACGCGGAGCGTGCCCCTCCCCCGGTCCTGGTCGCCGACCACGTGGACACCAGTCCCATGCACCTGCCTGGCATAGACGAAATCGCTGATTGAAGCGCCGAACGCGGCCGCCACCCGCCGCCTGTTCTCAAGCACGCGCTCCGGGTCATCGCCCACCGTCAGGCCCATATTGAGCGAATCGTAGGCTCCCGATGACGCTCCGCCAGCTCGTCCGGTAACCGCGACATCAGCGCCTGACGCCTCGAAAGCCGGCCAGGTCAGCAGGTCCAGGTCCCCGACCCGGCGGAACGCGGTAGCGGGCGTGATCATCGCTAGCGATCCTACCGGCGCCCCCGCTCAGCTAAACGCGGCAGCGGCGTGGGATTCCGCGGCGCGGAGCGTGCGGAGGGTGTTGGCGCCGGTGAGGGCGTCGATGTCGGAGTCGGACCAGTGGCGGGCGCGGAGCTCGGCCCACAGGTTGGGGTAGGCGGAGACGTCTTCCAGGCCGATGGGAGTGTCGGGGGTGCCGTCGAAGTCGCCGCCGATGCCGACGTGATCGACGCCGGCCACCTCGCGGACGTGCTCGACATGGTCGGCTACCTGGGCAACGGTCGCGGCGGGGGCTGCTTCCGTGCTCTTAGCTGCCCGCCAGTCGGCGCATTCCTGGGAGACGAAGGCGGGCACGAACGTCACCATGCAGACGCCGCCGTTTCCTGGCAGGCGGGCCAGCACGTCATCGGGGACGTTCCGCGGGCAGTCACAGACCGCCTTAGCGGACGAGTGCGAGAAGATGACCGGCGCCACCGCCACGTCCAGGGCATCCCGCATCGTGTCCGGGGACACGTGCGACAGGTCTACGAGCATGCCGATGTGCTGCATTTCCCTGACAACATCCCGGCCGAAATCGGACAGGCCGCCGAGTACCCGCTCGTCGGTCGCCGAATCGGCCCAGTCCACGTTCGAGTTGTGGGTCAGCGTCATGTAGCGGACACCCAGCTGGTACAGCATGCGCAGCACGCCCAGCGAGTTGTTGATGGCGTGGCCGCCCTCCGCGCCGAGCAGCGACGCGATCCGGCCCTCGGCAACGATCCGTGACACATCATCGGCGGTCAGCGCCAGCCCGAATCGCCCGGGATGCGCGGCCACCATGCGACGGGTCAGATCGATCTGCTCAAGCACCGCGGTGACCGCACCGTCGCCGGCAAAGCGCGACGGCACGTAGACCGACCAGAACTGGGCGGTCAGGCCGCCGGCCGCCAGCCGGTCAAGATCGGTGTGCGCGGCGGCGGGCGGTATGGTCACGTCCACCTTGCTGACGTCGCCATCCGCTTGTTCACGCAATGCCCATGGCAAGTCGTTATGTCCGTCAATCAGCATCCTTCACGTTATCCTGAAACTAGCTATGACCGGCCACTTCGCCCCGTCTCGGCAGGTTCTGCTGGACGGCGCAGTCAACGTGCGGGACATTGGCGGGTACCGGAGCGCCTACGGCCCATGGGTCGTCCGGGGACGCCTGTTCCGCGGGGATGCCTTGTGCCAGCTGTCGGACACGGATAGCGATGCGATCCGTGAGCTGGGCCTGCGGACCGTCATCGATTTCCGTACACCAGGAGAGATCCTGATCAACGGATCCGACCGGCTGCCGGCCGGCCTGGCCCCGGTCAACATGCCGGTTACCGGCGGTGATCTCAGCGCCTTCTTCGAGATCATCGCCAGCGGGAACCACGAGCTGCAGCGATACGAGCTCGGTGACGGGCGCGGCGCCACGCTGATGGCGAATATCTACCGGGACTTCGTCGCCGACCCGCGGCAGCGGGAGACGTTCGGCGCCGCGCTGCGGCTGCTGTGCGTTCCCGGGCGGCTGCCAGCGCTTTACCACTGCTCGGGTGGCAAGGACCGCTCCGGCTGGATGACCGCCATCATCTTGACCATCCTTGGCGTGCCACGAGAAATCGTGCTGCGTGATTACCTGGTATCCAATGACCTTCACAGCACCACGTATCACAAAATCCGTTCTGATCTTATGCGGACAGGCATTATCCGGGACCCGGAGCTGCTGCGGCCGGTGCTGGAGCAGAGCCCCACCTACCTCAGCGTCGCGTACGACGAGACGGAACGCAGGTTCGGGTCGTTCAGCGCGTTCGTCGCGTACGGGCTGGGGGTCGGCGAAGCCGACACCGACGAGCTGCGGCGCGCGATGATCAGCGGCGGCGTCCCGGGCTAAGCCTGCGCATCTGGTACCAGGCGATCAGTATGAACAGGACAGCGAGGCCGATCAGGGCACCCATGTCGTGGAGCCAGGTGCCGGATGCGTGGGTCCAGAGCGGGTCCGCGTAATAACCCGGCGGACGCTGTGAGATGACGTTCAGGTTCACCGTGGACGCCATCGCGGCGTACCCCCAGCGGGCCGGGACGATCCACGACAGCTGGTTCAGGCCGGTAGTCAGCGTGATCACGCCGCCGGACAGGACCACCTGGATCATCACGATCAGCGGCAGCATGAGCGTCGCCTTCTCGGACGTGCTGACCACGGCGGATACCAGCAGCCCGAGGCACATCGAGGCGAGGGCAAGCACGGCGATGCCGACTATCAGCTCCACCCACGGCTCGCCGGTGAGAAAGGCGCCGTGGGCGGGCATCGGCCTGCCGACCATCACCAGCACCACCAGCACGGCTGACTGCAGCACGTTGATGACACCGAGGACCAGCAGCTTCGAGAACAGGTGGGCACCCGACGACAGGCCGGCTGCCCGTTCTCGGATGTAGATCGGCCGCTCCTTCACCAGTTCGCGGAACGAGCTGGCAGTGCCGGTCAGGCAGGCGCAGACGACCAGCAGCAGCAGCGCCTCGCTGGCGTTCGCATTCGTGCCCGGCTTTCCGCCTAGGCCTGACTTCGACACCACGAAGTGGATCAGCACGCCTAGGACGATCGGCATCAGAGCCATGGTCAGCACCGAGCCGCGATCGGAGGCGATCACCCGCAGGTACCGGCGGCTCAGCGTGCCGAGCTGCCGGATGGCGCCGCGCGGATGCGGCGACGGCGTCGCCGGGAGCTGGGCGGGGTTCGCTTTCGGCTGAGCCGGCTTGGCCTGCGGGCCGGCTACGTACTTCTGGTGCGCCGGGGAGGCGCGGTACTCGGCGGCCCAGTCGCGGTCCGGGTACTCTTCGAACGCCTGGAAGACCTCCGCCCAGCCGCGCAGGCCGAAGTACTGCAAGCCTTCGGCGGGCGGGCCGTAGAAGGCGATCCGGCCGCCGGGAACCAGCACGAGCAGGCGGTCGCAGGTGTCCAGGTTCGCAACGCTGTGCGTGACCACCACGATCGTGCGGCCATCGTGCGCCAGGTTGCGCATCTGCTCCATGACCGACTTGTCCAGGCCCGGGTCCAGGCCAGATGTCGGCTCGTCAAGGAACAGCAGGCTCGGCTTGGTGAGCAGCTCCTGCGCGACGTTGACCCGCTTGAGCTGCCCGCCGGACAGCCGGTCGGCGCGGGTGTGCGCGTGCTTGCTGAGGCCGAGCTCGCCCATGCACTCATCGACGCGGGCGCTGCGCTCGTGGCTGCTTGTGTCCGCCGGGAAGCGGAGCTCGGCGGAATACAGCAGGGCACGCCGGGACGTGAGCTGAGTGTGCAGCACGCTCTCCTGCGGCACCAGGCCGATGCGGTGCCTGAGCTCCGCGTAGTCCCGGTACAGGTCCCGGTTGTCGTACAGCACGGTGCCGGTGTCCGCGGGACGCATCCCGGTCAGCGCGCCGAGCAGCGTCGACTTGCCGGCGCCGCTGGGGCCGATGACACCGAGCAGGCATTTCTCCGGGATCGGGAAGCTCACATGATCTAGCAGGATCTTGCCGCCGCCGACCTTGACCACCAGGTCCTGGGCAGTGAAGGTCACCTCGCCTTCGTCAACGTAGTGGCGGAGCTCGCCGCCGGCCAGGCGGAAGGTCGACCGGCCGATGCTGATGATGTCCTGCTCGGTCACGAGCGACTTCGGAACGCGCTGGCCGTTGACGTAGACACCGTTATAACTGCCCACGTCCACGATCTCGAACGTGCCCGTCGGCGTCCGGCGCAGCTCCGCGTGGTTGCGGGAGACTTCCAGGTCATCGGTCAGGCACAGGTCGCTTTCCGAGGAACGGCCGATGGTCAGGCGCTTATCCGGCAGGCGCAGGCGCTGGGTGGGCCGGCGGTCGACGCTGGGGGCCGCCAGGGCGGCCACGGCCTGTGCCGCGCCGGCTCCCACGGCCGCGCCCGCCGGGGGCGGCGCGTACCGGGGCGGAGGCATGGGGGCTCTTGGTGCCTTGGGGGGCATCGGGGGGGTGATCGCCTCGGGCGGCTGGGGGGCCGACTGGGGGAAGCCCTGGGGGATGCAGCGGAGCACGGGGCCGTCGTCCGCGTTGCCGAGCTTGAACACGCAGTCGGCACCGATATCGATCCTGGTAACCCGGCTCGGCCCGAGAAACGTCCCGTTCGTACTGCCGACATCCTCGAAGATCCAGCCCTGCCCGTCGACCCGGAGTGCCCCGTGCTGCCACGACACGCGCGAGTCGTCCACGACGATGTCGGAGGCCGGATCGCGGCCGACCCGGTAGGTACTGGGGCCGCGCAGCGTGCGATCCGCGCGGCGGGTGCGCACCAGGAGTTCGGGCGCGTTGAGGCCACGGACGACCTCGGTTCCTGCGTGCGGGGACTCGGGGGACATGTCTTCAGAGTCTAGGGCCGTGCACTCCAAACAGGAATCCGGCGAACCTTTCCGGTTGACCTCCTGTTATGGACAATTGACTCGGCAGCTGACCGATACTGGTTGACAACCACCCGGCCACGCGATGGGACTGTGCAATGAGCTACGAACCGACGCGCCCGATGCCCAGCAACTGGCAGTCACCCGCTGCCATGGCTCCCCCACGGCGGCGCCGCCGGAGGTGGCCCCTCGTTACGCTGATTCTCCTGATCGCGCTGGTCATCCTGGCTGGAGTCGCGGACCGGGTCGCGTGCGCCTACGCGGAAAACGACATGGCGAACCAGGTCCAGAGCAACGGCTTCCCTGCCAAGCCGCATGTGACGATCGAGGGATTCCCGTTCCTCACGCAACTGGCCGCAAAAGACTTCAACGAGGTAGTCATTTCGGCATCCAACGTCACGGAAGGCCCGCTGACCATTGCCAGCATTAATGCCACCCTGCACGGCATGCACCTCATTGACGGTTTTAACGGTGCCAGGATCGACAGCATCGACGGCACCGCGCTGATCACCTTCCAGGATCTTGCCAAGGCCGGCGGCATCCCGGATGGCATCACCCTGTCCGCCGGGTCCAGCCCGGACTCGGTCACCGCCACGATCAGCATCCTCGGCTTCAACACCTCCGTCACCGCGAAGCTGACCAGGGTCAGCGCCGATGAGTTCAACGTGGCGGTCACGTCCGCGGGCGACATACCGACCGGCGACCTGGGCAACCTGGCGAGCTTTAACGTCAGCGTGCCGAAGCTCCCCGCCGGAGTGTCGATCCAGAGCGTCAGCGTCACACAGCAAGGCGTGGTGATAACCATCACCGGTAAGAACACCACACTCACCCAGTAAGACTCGTCTGCGATCTCTGGGTGAATATTCGCCAGCTCTGAGCTACCGTAGTAATACTTACGGTAGTCAAACAGCTCTCGCGGAGGCCGATATGCCCGCTGCGCCCATCACTGCTATTGGCACGCAGCAGGTGCAGCGCCAGCTTCGCAGCAGTGTTCCTGTGGTTCACGGCGGGCCGGTCGGCGCGCACGCCACCCCCGGCACCGCGCACACGCAGTCCTTCGACCGGCGGGTCGAGGAGGTTCCCCTGGCGCGGCGGTTCGTCCGCGACGCCCTGGCCGGACATCCCGCCGTCATGGACGTCGAACTTCTCGCCTGTGAACTGGTGACCAACGCGGTCCAGCACGCGGCCGGTGCGGATGCGGTGACGGTGACCGTGATGAGCTTCGGTCAGTTCGTGCACGTCGATGTCATTGACGACGGCCACACTGCCCTCCCCCACTGGCGCGAGGCCAACAGCAGCGACGAAAGCGGCCGCGGCTTCCAGCTCGTCAACGAGCTGGCCCACCGCTGGGGCTTCCTGCGCGAGCCCGCCGGCACCTGCGTATGGTTCGAGATCGCTACGTAGGTCACTGGCTGCGCCAGGCGATGGTGGCGCAGATGGCGGCCATCGGGACCTCGGCCAGCGCGGCCATCGCAATCGCCTCGATGAGGCCGGAGCCCGAGGCAGTGGTCACGTCGAACCAGGCGTCGATCAGCAGCAGCGTGGCGGTGGCGGCAGCGGTCAGCGCCCGGCGGCGATCGCCGCGGCTGACGAGGATACCCGTCACGATCAGGCCCAGCGCCTCCAGCGAGTCAAGACCCACCCAGGCGACCCGGGTCGCCGACGGCAGCGTCACCGCCAGCACCGCCAGCCACGGCACCAGGCCCAGGCCGCTGGCGAGCAGCCCGAGGCCGAGGAACCGCTGGCTGAACAGGCGCTGGGTCAGACGTGGCGGTGCGGGGCACGGTGCGGCTGCGGGACGCGGTGCGGTCGCGGAACGCGGCGTGGTGCCGGCGCGGTCGATGGTCAGGACTGACATCGCTGATCTCCTAGCAGGTCAGGCAGCTTCTCCTTACCTGAACTAGCCTGCTGGACTCGGGCCCCAAGATCAGTAGTGCGTATTGCCGTCTTCGCGGTGGCGCGCGCCACCGTTGTCATGGTGAAGACAGCACTACCATCGTCCTCATGGGGTGTGCCTTCTGCGCAATCATCGACGGCTCCGCGACGGCCGAGGTCATCGTCGAGACGCCGGACCTGATCGCGTTCCTCGATCACAAGCCGCTGTTCCGCGGGCACACGCTCCTCGTGCCGAAGCAGCATGTCCGCCTGCTCAGCGATCTGCCCGCGGACCTAGTTCCGGCCTTCTTCGGCATGGCCCAGCGCCTTGAGCGGGCGGTCGAGGACGGCCTCGGCGCCGAGGGCTCGATGATCCTGATCAACAACGTGATCAGCCAGTCCGTGCCGCACTTGCACCTGCACGTGATTCCGCGGACGAAGGGTGACGGCCTGCGCTTCTGGCTCGGCCCGCGGCACCCGTACGATGACACGCACCCGGCGAGCGCGTATGCGTCGAAAATCCGGGACGCCATGCAATAGTGGCCCTATGTGCGCAGATTCAGCCCGGTTTGCCCGCACCCTGTTCGCGCCGCTGCCCGACCGCTACGACCGGCTGGCTGAGGTCCTCTCCTTCAGCCAGAACGGCCAGTGGCGCTCGTCCATGGTCAGCTGCTTGCCTCAAGAGGCAGGCGTCGTCCTTGACGTAGCCGCGGGTACCGCGGGCGTCACGCTCGCGCTCGCCCGGCACGCTCCTTCCGCGCGGATAGTGGGGCTTGACCTGACACCTTCCATGCTTGCGGAGGGCGCGCGGCGGGTTCGTGCGGCCGGAATCGGGTCCCGGGTGGGGCTGGTGGTGGGGAATGGGTCGCGGCTGCCGCTTCCCGATGCCAGCGTGGACGCGCTGACGTTTACCTATCTGCTGCGGTACGTGCCGGATCCGGCGGCGACACTGGCCGAGCTGGCGCGGGTAGTGAAGCCGGGTGGGGTGATGGCGAGCCTGGAGTTCTGCGTACCCTCGGGCCCGGTGTGGTGGCCTGCCTGGTGGGCTTACACGCGGACAGTGCTGCCCGCCGCGGGTTTCCTGCTCGGCGGGCCGGCCTGGTGGCGGGTCGGGCGGTTCCTCGGGCCCAACATCTCGGCACACTACCGGCGGTACCCGGTGGACTGGACCGTGTCGGCGTGGCAGGCCGCCGGGCTGACAGACGTGCGTGCGCGACGCATGAGCCTCGGCGGCGGGCTCGTCATGTGGGGCACCCGTGCCGCCGGATGACTCGCGGCCGGCTTACTACGCCGCCGGATCCGGGGGATGGCGGGACTGGTGGACGCTGCTGCATCCGCCGTACACGGGGTGGCACCTTTCCTATGCGGTAATCGGTGCCTCGCTCGCGCCGCGGGTGCAGACAAGCAGGCTGATCGCGACGGTGCTTGCGTTCTTCCTTGCGGTGGGGCTGGCCGCGCACGCGCTCGACGAGCTGCGCGACCGCCCGCTGCGGACCCGCATTCCGTCGTGGGCACTCGTGCTGGTGGTTGTCGTGGGGCTGCTCGGCGCGCTGGCGCTGGGCGTGCTCGGTGTCATCCGGGTCGGCTGGGTACTGGTGCCGTTCCTGGTGGCAGGTCCGGCGCTGGTCATCGGGTACAACGCGGAGCTGTTCGGCGGGGCGATGCACACCGACCTCGGGTTCGCCGCGGCGTGGGGTGCATTCCCCGTGCTGACCGCCTATGTTGCCCAGGCCGGCACGCTCGCGATCGCGCCCGTGCTGGCCGCCCTCGGCGCGCTCGCGCTGTCCGCCGCGCAACGGCGGCTCAGCACCCCTGCTCGTAACATCCGGCGCCGGGCGACGGCCGTTGACGGCACGATCACCTTCGCCGACGGACGCGTGGTCAGCCTGACGGCCGACGTGCTGATCCGGCCGCTTGAGCGCGCGCTGCGCGCCAGTTCCTGGGCGATCATGCTGCTGGCCGCGGCATTCGCGGTCGCCCGGCTGGGGTTACTGTCGTCCGGCTGGGGTTACGCCTCGTGCAGGCGGCGTGCGCCGGGGCCTTCGCGGCTGAGCGTGTCATCGGGGTTAGCGAGCAGGCAGGTGACCAGCGACAGGCAGCCGCAGCCGATGCAGCCGGTCAGCCGGTCACGCAGGTCCTCAAGCTCCCGGATCCGGTCGTCGAGGTCCTGGCGCCACGCCGCGGAAAGCCGCGCCCAGTCCGCGGGCGTCGGCGTGCGGCCGGCCGGCAGGGTGTCGAGCGCCGCCTTGATCCGGGCTAGCGGGATGCCGAGCCGCTGCGACGCACGGATGAAGGCAAGCCGCCGCAGCGTCACCCGCGGATACCGCCGCTGGTTCCCGGCCGTCCGACCGGACGTGATCAGGCCCTTGGCCTCGTAGAAGTGCAGCGCCGAGACCGCCACGCCGCTGCGTTCCGACAGCTGGCCGACGCTGATCTCCCCCTGCCTCTCCCCCCGCCCTTGCGGCACCCGCTCTCTCCCCCCGCCTTTGGCGGCGCCGGCGTCCTTCGCCTTCACCCACAGACCTCAAGTTCGCTTGAGCTTCCACACTAGCCGAGTGCCGGTTTCGTTCATGCCGCAGCCAGGGGCGATCACCGGCGAGACGAACGCTCACCCGCGCAGCGAGAGCGAACATAGCGGGCCAAAAGCGTCATACAGCCACCCGCCTCATCCGTCGCCCGCTGAGGCTACAGTTGTTGCCTGACGCTACGACCAATTTCTGGACCGGTATGTCACGATTTGCGTGGCGCTAACGTCAGGCAACAGGTGCAGCCCTAGGAGGGTTCAGGGGTTCGGGAGTGGGTGGCGGGCAGGGCGTGAGGGCGTGCAGGGGCGGATGGCAGGCGTGGGGCGGGGTGGGGGTGGAGGTGGGCCAGGGCACATCGTGCCGGTTACTGGCGGGTAGTCCGGCGTGCCAGGTGGGCCGTCCGGCTGAATTCGTACGTAACTAGTCACGATGTTGCGGCACCGCGTGACGCCCCTTATCCCATTAATCGTATTCAGCCACATGAGTGCGGACTCTTGGGCTGAAAGGTGAGTTTCAGGACAAAGGTGAGTCACCGGAACTCCTGTCGGAACGCACCGTCCGTAGCTCATACTTGACACGAGCGTAGCCTGCGATGCCATCAGGAGAGAGCACGTGACATCCGGCGTGACGGCGAAGGACGATGCACTCGGGACTAGTTATCCTGAGGGTGCCGCCCCGGTCGAGCGTGCCCGCAGGAAGCTAGGCCGATCCCGCAACGGCAAGACATCAGCGACAGGCCCCGCGACAGATGAGCTCGCGGCGGACTCCGCGCACAACGGCTCGGGCTCCGAGAGTTCCGTGAGTGCGGGCCTAGTGAGTGAGGTGCCCGTGAGTGATCGCACCACCAGTACGGGCGTACCTGGTGCGGGTACCGACGGCGCTGCGGGCGCTGGCAGCGGTGCGGGTGCCGATAATGCGGCGATTGCCGACGGAGCCGCGGGCACTGCGGCTACCGCTGCCGCGCGAGGTGGCGCCTCGGTGCGGACGCTGATCCTCGGCATCGATCAGGCCGGGCGGGTCGTCCAGCACGATCGCACCGCGCCGCAGATCTTTGGACGCGAGCCAGAAGAGCTACTGGGCGTTCATCTTAGCGATCTCACAGTGAGTGTGCAGGCGAACGCGAACAGTCCGCGGGCCGACGCGATCGCCACCCTGCTTGACGCGATCCGCGCGGATCGCGAGGGCAGCGCGATGCTGACCCTGGAGATGAAGGACGGGCTGCCGGCCGACGCGGTAGTGACCGTGCACCCGATGCGCGCCGACGGTACCAACGTGGCAGCGTTCGCGCTGATCAAGATCCCGGTGGCGAGCACCGAGCGGTTCGTCGACCCCGCGGTCATGCGCAGGCTGATGCTGGATGACACGTTCACCAGGATCGGTGACACGCTGGATATCGATCACCTGGCCAGGGAACTGCTTGACGCGCTCGTCCCCGCGTACTGCAACACTGGTGAACTGCTGTTGCTGGAGAGCCTGATCGGCAATAACGAGCTCCCCGCGCACGGCCCCGGCGGTAATGACCAGCTGCGCCGGATAGCCCTGAGTCACGACAAGAAGGATCCTGCCTGGGAGGCAGCGTTCCCCATCGGGGAGATCCTGCGTTACCCCGATCCGTCCCCGTACTACCGGTGCATGGAGACCGGGCAGCCCATCTTCGAGCCGATCATCAGCGAGGAGCAAGCAGGCCAGATCGCCAAGGCCTGGCGGCGCCGGCCGGTCGGCAAGCTGCTGTCTGGCGCATCGATGATGCTGCTCCCCCTGTTCGCGCACGGCGGGACCATGCTCGGCTTCTTCGCCTGCATCAGGCAGGACGGCTACCGCCGGTTCGACGCGTACGACATGCAGATTGGCGGAGACTTCTCCGGCCGCGCATCGGTCTTCATCGACAATGCCAGCCGCTATAACCGCGAGCACGCGACCGCCCTGACCCTGCAGCGGAGCATGCTCCCGACCGGGCTGTCGGCGCCTTCCTCGGTCGAGGTCAAGCACCGTTACCTGCCGGGCAGCAAGCTCATCGAGGTCGGCGGGGACTGGTACGAATCGATCGCTCTGCCCGGCGGCCGGGTGGCGCTCGTGGTCGGGGACGTCGCCGGGCACGGTGTCCGGGCCGCCGTCACGATGGGCCGGCTTCGCACCGCCATCCATACCCTGGCCATGCTCGAGCTCCCGCCTGCCGAGTCGCTGCTGCAGCTTGATGAGCTCATGCATACGCTCGGCGAGCGGGAGCCGCACTTCGCCACCTGCGCTTATGCCGTGTACGACGCGGTGAGCGGAGAGTGCGAGGTCGCTATAGCGGGTCATCTGCCGCCGCTGCTGGTGCGACCCGACGGCACCAACGAGTACCTCGACGTACCGCCGTCACCGCCGCTCGGCGTTGGCGATGGCGAGGTCGAACAGCGCCAGTTCAGTGTCGAGGACGGCAGCCTGTTCGTGCTTTACACCGACGGCCTAGTGGAGAACAAGGGCAGGGACATCACCGAAGGGATGGACCGGCTGCGGGTCATCTTCGGCCCTGGCTCGCCGGACAGGCCGCTCGAGGATCTGTGCAAGGCAACCCTGGACGGCGTGTACTCCGACCAGGAACGCGACGACATTGCCTTGCTGATCGCCCGGCTCCGGCGGCTCCCCGCCGACAGCTACGCCACCTGGACGCTGCAGCCGAAGCTCACCTCGGTCCGCGAGGCGCGCACGCTGATCCGGGAGCCGATGCGGCGCTGGGGCCTGGATGACCTGATCCCGACGACCGAGCTGCTGGTATCGGAGCTGGTCACCAACGCGATGCGCTACTCCCGCGGCGAGGTCACGCTCCGGCTGGTGAACGAGCGGGCGCTGGTCTGTGAGGTAATGGACGGCTCGGGCGCGCTGCCGCGGCTACGGCAGGCCAGCGGAGATGACGAGAACGGCCGCGGCCTGCAGGTCGTCCGCCAGCTGGCCAAGCGCTGGGGCGCCCGCCGGATCGCTACCGGCAAGGTTGTCTGGTGCGAGCAGCCGCTACCGGGGAGCCCAGGCTTAATAGAGGCCGAACTGCTGGTGCACCAGCTCGCGAGCCTGTTACCTGGGCCGACGAGCGGGTGGGCACTAGCGCAGGCCCACTGCCACCATGGCGTGAGTCTTGTTCCTGCCGTTGTCCTTGGCGAAGTAGAGAGCCGAATCCGCCGCCGCGAGCAGGTCGGTCAGCTCCCGTGCCGTCCCGTCCAGTGCCGCGATGCCCACCGACACGGTGAGCCGGATGCAGATGCCCTGCTCCTTGGTGTCTATCGGGATCGGCATAGCCGCGATGTGCGTGCGCAGCCGCTCCGCTATGGTCAGCGCGTCGGCCTCCCCCGCCCGGGGTAGCAGGACGACGAATTCCTCGCCGCCGAACCGGCCGGCCACGTCGTAGCTGCGCAGGTGCTCTCGGATCGCGTCGCTCACCGCTCGCAGTGCGATGTCCCCGACTAGGTGTCCGTAGGTATCGTTGACCACCTTGAAGTGGTCAATGTCGATCAGCGCTACCGATAGCGGACTCCTGGTGCGTACCGCCCGGGCGATCTCCACCTCCGCCTCGCCCTCCCAGGTAGAGGCATTGAGCAGCCCGGTCTTGGAGTCAATGCGCGACTTGGCCAGCAGCTGCGCGTGCATCATGAACCGCCGCGCTAGTAGCACGGTCGGCACCGCGAAGATAGCCAGCACGGGATTGGTGCCGACGATGACGGTAATCAGGATACCGAGATCAAACTCGGCCAGGTCGGCCTGCAGCGCCTCACGGCTCAGTTCCTGATCGGCTATCTTCGCCACCGGGCTGGACAGCTTGACCGCCACCGCGATGAGCAGGTTATGACCCCTGCCGCCCACGATCTCGCACAGTGCCACGGCCAGCACCCAGGTCAGCGCGTGCGGGCCATTTCCGATCCTGCCGCCCGCGAAGGACGCGGGAAACGCCCGGAACGTCATGGACGCCAGCCCGTAGCACAGGCCCATGGCGGAGAGGGTGAACACCCGGTGGTGGATGACTCCCCGGTGCACCCGCAGCTGGGTGAGCGCATACAAGGGCATGGGCATCAACATGGCGTACAGCGGGGGCAGCAATATCGCAACGGGCAGGACCCACACGGCGATGAAGTCGCGTACCAGCGCGCCATGCGTGTAGGCGATCCGCGGGGTTGCCGCCACCGATGCGAGGCCACAGCTCAGCAGCAACGCGAACTTCAGCACATCGGCGGCATGCCATGTCGTCTGTGACGCCACGAAGGCCGTGAGCATGAGCGACACAAGCGGAACGGCGCCAACGTAGGCGCGAAGCGGCCCTGGCAGCTGCCACCAGGCCCAGTCCCTGACGTGCAGGGATGCTCGCAAGCGGCGCGGGATGGATGAGGCTCCCATGGTTCACCGATCCGGACGGGACTCGACGTGCTCGTGTCTAGTAGCAACGGACTGTAAATGACTAGCTCCGTATAGCTACGATAACCCCGGGTTGGCCATCTTGAACACTATTACGCCACATTTACCTGCACGTGCCCGCAAATCGGAGGATAAATGATCATTGACATGCAGTGATTACCGGGCGTTAGTGAGCTTGGAGCCTGCACATGCCGTGTCGATTCCGGAGGGGAGGAACGGCCAATGCGCGTCGCCTGGGGCTGAGCAGCCACTTTATGCTCAGCGCGCGGGTCCCGGGGAGGGGACCACGCGACTAGGAGCGAGTGGGTCTGAGCGGATCCACAGTCAAGTCGCTACACAGAGCGACATCGCTCTCCGTAATCGGATGAGGCGCCGGGGACGGCTGTTCCCGGCGCCCAGGGATAGGGCCCCCCGACGTCGCTACTCGACCGTAACGCTCTTGGCCAGGTTGCGGGGCTTGTCGATGTCGCGGCCCAGCTTGGCGGCCACGTGGTAGGCGAGCAGCTGAAGCGGGATGTTCAGCAGGATAGGTTCCAGCTCGGGCTCCGCCTTCGGGACCTTGATGATCGCGTCGGCCAGGTCCGCCGGCAGGTCCGCGCTGGTCACCGCGATCACCGGACCGCCACGGGCCTTGATCTGCTCGATGGTGGAGATGTTCTTCGCCAGCAGGTCGTCGTCGGGCACTAGGACCACGCTGGGCATCTGCGCGTTGATCAGGGCCAGCGGGCCGTGCTTCAGCTCCGACGCCTGATAGGCCTCGGCGTGCACATAGGACACTTCCTTGAGCTTCTGCGCGCCCTCGCGGGCGACCGGCCAGGCCCGGACCCGGCCGATGAAGAACATGTGCTCGGCGCCCGCGAAACGGCCTGCGATGGTAGCGACGGCTTCCTCCTCCGCGAGGATCTGCTCGATCTGGTCGGGCAGTGCCCGCAGGCCGGCCACAATCCGCTGGCCGCTGGCTGCCGACAGGTCACGGACCCGCCCCATGAGCAAGGCAAGCAGCGCGAACGTGGCCGCCATGTTCGTCAGAGCCTTGGTGGACGCCACCGCGATCTCCGGGCCGGCATGCAGGAAGACGCCCGTGCCGCACTCGCGGCCGATGGCGCTGCCGACCACGTTGACCGCGCCGATCACCTGGCCGCCCTTGCGCTTGAGCTCCTGCACCGCCATCAGCGTGTCGATCGTCTCGCCGGACTGGCTCACCGCGATATACAGCGTGTCCGGGTCGACCACCGCGTTGCGGTACCGGAACTCCGAGGCTGGCTCGGCATCAGACGGGATGCGGGCCAGCTCCTCGGTGAGCACCGCGCCCAGCTGCCCCGCGTAGTACGCTGAACCGCAGCCGAGGAATTTAACCTGGCGGAACGACCGCAGCTGACGGGCATCCAGGTTGATGCCGCCCAGCCGCGCCGTGGAGAACCGCTCGTCCAGGCGGCCGCGCAGCGCGCGGCGCAGTGCCTCTGGCTGGTCGTGGATCTCCTTATGCATGAAGTCCGCGAAGTTACCGAGCTCGTAGTCACCCACTTCGGCTTCGACCGTTGTCGGCTTCTTGCTGGCGCGGTAGTCGGCGGCCCGGACCGTCGCTATCTCCGCATCGTCGAGATAGACGACCTGCTTGGTGTACCGGACCAGGGCGGCGACGTCGGAGGCCACGAACATCTCGCCATCGCCGATTCCGAGTACCAGAGGGCTTCCGTTGCGCGCAACGACAAGCTCGTTCTGATTGTGGGTGTCCAGCACGACCAGGCCGTACGTTCCCTCCACATGCCGCAGCGCGCTGCGGACGGCCTCCTCGAGCGTCACCTCGGCGGTCAGCTCGGCGGCGATGAGGTGTGCCAGGGCCTCGGTGTCGGTTTCGCTGACCAGCTCGGTGCCCCTGGCGGCGAGCTGGTCCCTGAGGTACTCGGCGTTCTCGATGATGCCGTTGTGCACCACCGCGATGCGGGCGCTGGCGTCGGTGTGCGGATGCGCGTTGATGTCGTTCGGCTCGCCGTGAGTGGCCCAGCGGGTGTGGCCGATGCCCACAGTGGCCTTGATGCTCGCGTGACCGTTGACCTTGTCACGCAGATCCTGGACACGCCCTGCCGTCTTGGTGACCATGAGGCGGTTGCGGTAGACCACCGCGAGGCCGGCTGAGTCGTAGCCGCGGTACTCAAGGCTGCGCAGGCCCTCAAGCAGCACAGGCACAGCGTCGCGGCGGCCGATGTAACCGACGATCCCGCACATAGGTCTCCTTCTATCTGCTAGCCGTAGATAAGCCGGCGGAGCTGGCGTTCTGACAGGTCAGGGGCCATGAACCGGCGCCCGTGGAGCTCGGCGGCGATCTCCGGCCAGATCTCGTCGTTCTTGAGGTTCCTGCGTTTGAGCTCGATGTGGCGGCGGCGGACGAAATCCTCGACCGTCTCGTCGTAGTAGGCATTGACGTCGGCGATGATCCGGGTAGCCGTGGGCAGTGGCAGGCCGGTGGAGGCGGCAAGGTACCGGGCCAGGTCCTGATCCGGGTGCTGGCCTTGCCGCTGGTCGTGGCGCGGGGGGACGGAGGCGCCGGACATGACTCCTTGTTTACCGCCGACTGGCTAATTTGGCCAATCTCTGTGCCCGGTTCCGGGCAGGGATGGGCTGTTTATTGCTGACACAGCTCGATCGTATCCGTTTTCCGACGCCCTTAGCGCAGTTTCGTAGCAATTTGAATCCGTAAGAAAACTTAATGTAGTCACGACGGCGGACCGGCGTCGACTCCACCACGGGGCAGCGCTCACATAGCCCAGACCACTACCGCGCCGGGCTACCTCCACGTACCGCGCCACTCGGACGCGGTCACTATCTCCCGTTACGTCACACTATCTCCCACGTTACGGCTTTCACTCTGACGGAAGATCCGTGCTCGGCGGAAGAAAAAGAGTCAAAAACGACCCCTTATGCTCCGCCGAACACGGATCTTCCGTTCAAATCTGGCCGTAGGGCCTGCCAATGGGACCGGGTG